>Ga0213827_1000573_pt1 | contig 27570 bp, 28 predicted proteins | sample MC6MC0898MG_FD_180669 | JGI IMG/M metagenome (GOLD analysis project Ga0213827, IMG submission 180669) | Enriched soil aggregate microbial communities from Iowa State University, Ames, United States - MC6-MC0898-MG | ecosystem: Environmental > Terrestrial > Soil > Unclassified | place: USA: Iowa...
CGGCGACCTTGCCCTGGATCAGCTGGAATTCGCCGATGCTCTGGCCGAACTGCTTGCGGTCGTGGATGTAGGGCACGATCAGGTCCATGCAGGCTTGCATGATCCCGGTCGGGCCGCCGGACAAGACCACGCGCTCATAGTCCAGGCCACTCATCAGAACTTTGACGCCACCGTTGAGCACGCCGAGGATGTTTTCTTGCGGGACTTCGACGTCGTCGAAGAACAGCTCGCAGGTGTTAGAGCCACGCATGCCCAGCTTGTCGAATTTGTTGCTGCGGCTGAAGCCTTTCCAGTCGCGCTCGACGATGAACGCGGTGATCCCGTGCGGACCCTTTTCCAGGTCGGTCTTGGCGTAGATCACGTAGGTATTGGCGTCCGGACCGTTGGTGATCCAGGTCTTGCTGCCGTTGAGCACATAGTGGTCGCCGCGTTTATCGGCGCGCAGCTTCATCGATACCACGTCGGAACCGGCATTCGGCTCGCTCATGGCCAGCGCGCCGATGTGCTCGCCGCTGATCAGCTTGGGCAGGTACTTGGTTTTCTGCTCGTGGTTGCCGTTACGGTTGATCTGGTTGACGCACAGGTTGGAGTGGGCGCCGTAGGACAGGGCGACCGAGGCCGAACCGCGGCTGATTTCTTCCATCGCCACCACGTGGGCCAGATAGCCCAGGCCGGCACCGCCGTACTCTTCCGCGACCGTGATGCCCAGCAGCCCCATGTCGCCGAACTTGCGCCACAGGTCCGCGGGGAACAGGTTGTCGATGTCGATCTGGGCGGCGCGGGGCGCGATCTCTTTGCTGACGAATGCGCGGACCTGGTCACGCAGCATGTCGATGGTTTCGCCGAGGGCAAAGTTCAGAGACGGATAGCTCATGGGGCACCTTCAAACTTGTTTTTATCAATGGAGAATCGGCCTGCGATGCGCGCCGAGTCGACTGTCACCTTTACGTTAACGTAAACCTGAGACGAATGGCTGTCAATCGCCCTTTACGTTAACGTCAACTTGAGCGAGAGTAGAGGCAGTTCAGGTCGGGTCCGGCGGCATGATGCCGGGCTTCCACACACCCGCTAATAAAGACAATAGGGGTCGTCATGGATCAACACAGTGCTCACCCACAGCACAGCTACACCCGTGGCTCACAGGACAAAGCCTTGCTGGCGATGACCATTGGCCAGGCATTCGATAACACGGTCGCCCGCTACCCGCAGGGCGAAGCGTTGGTGGTCCGCCACCAGCAGTTGCGCTACAACTGGACGCAACTGGCCGAGGCGGTGGAGTTGCACGCCAGGGCGCTGCTGGCGCTAGGCCTGCAGGCCGGGGACCGCCTCGGTGTCTGGGCGCCCAATTGTGCCCAGTGGTGTATCAGCCAGTTCGCCAGCGCGAAGATCGGGGTGATCCTGGTCAACATCAACCCGGCTTATCGCAGCTCGGAGCTGGAGTACGTGCTCAAGCAGTCCGGGTGCCAGTGGCTGGTATGTGCCGGCTCCTTCAAGACCTCCGATTACCACGCCATGCTGCAGGGCCTGGCGCCGGAGTTGGCGCAACACCCGGTCGGCCAGTTGCAGTGCGAGCGCCTGCCGCAGCTGCGCGGCGTCATCAGCCTCGACCCGCAGCCACCCGCAGGTTTCCTGCCCTGGTCGCAACTGACGGAGCTGGGGGCCGGGGTACCGCCCGAACAGCTCAAGGCGCGACAGAACAGCCTGCATTTCGACCAGGCGGTGAACATTCAGTACACCTCCGGCACCACCGGTTTCCCCAAGGGCGCCACCCTCAGTCACTACAACATCCTCAACAATGGCTACATGGTGGGCGAAAGCCTCGGTCTGACGGCCGACGATCGCCTGGTGATCCCGGTGCCGCTGTACCACTGCTTCGGCATGGTGATGGGCAATCTGGGGTGCATCACCCATGGCACCACCATGATCTACCCCAACGACGCCTTCGATCCCTTGCTGACCCTGGAAACCGTGGCCCAGGAAAAGGCCACTGGCCTGTATGGCGTGCCGACCATGTTCATCGCCATGCTCGACCACCCGCGGCGCAAGGAGTTTGACCTGTCGTCCCTGCGCACCGGCATCATGGCCGGGGCGACCTGCCCGATCGAAGTGATGCGCCGGGTCATCAGTGAAATGCACATGAATGAAGTGCAGATTGCCTACGGCATGACGGAAACCAGCCCGGTGTCGTTGCAGACGGGGCCTGCGGACAATCTGGAGCTGCGGGTGACCACCGTCGGCCGCACCCAGCCGCAACTGGAAAGCAAGATCATTGATGAAGCCGGCAACCTCGTGCCCCGCGGCACCATTGGTGAACTGTGTACCCGCGGTTACAGCGTGATGCTCGGCTACTGGAACAACCCCGAGGGCACCGCCGAAGCCATCGACCAGGCCGGGTGGATGCACACCGGCGACCTGGCGACCATGAACGAAGAGGGCTACGTGTGCATCGCCGGGCGTAACAAGGACATGATCATTCGTGGCGGCGAGAATATTTACCCGCGCGAGCTGGAAGAATTCTTCTTCACCCACCCGGCGGTGGCGGACGTGCAGGTGATCGGCATTCCGTGCGAGAAGTATGGCGAAGAGATAGTCGCCTGGATCAAGTTCCACCCCGGCCACAGTGCCAACGAACTGGAGCTGCAAACCTGGTGCAAGGAGCGCATCGCGCACTTCAAGACGCCACGTCACTTCAAGTTCGTCGAGGAGTTCCCGATGACCGTGACCGGCAAGATCCAGAAGTTCAAGATGCGCGAGATCTCTATCGAGGAGCTGCGCGAGGTCAAGGGCTGACGGTAGGGGTGAGCAAGCCGCAAGCGGGTGCCCGCTGGCGGCTTGCTCTCACAATGGGTGGCGGGGAACCCAAACCCCAGACAGCACAAAGGGGAGCCGAAGCTCCCCTTTAATTTGTCGTTGCGTGCTCTTTTTTTATTATTAAGGGGCGGTCTATTGTTGTTTTTGGCAACCGTGGCCCTTTACCGCTGTTTTGTGCGACCCCCATGCGGGGTCAAGAGCAAACGTATTTTTTTGAGCGCTGATCTGCTTTTTCGCCAAGCGATCCAACCAGTTCGGGAGCTACCTGAAGGTAGTTTTATTGTTCTCTGCCCGGTTGCGGGTCACTGCAAGCAGCACCCTGAAAAGCACACCTTCTCCAAAAAAATCTGTTAGCTGCGTCTCTGCCGTGTTGTTTTTGTTATGTCAGAGTCGTTACGTCTTATTTTTATTAGGTTTGCCGCTTTTTTTGTTCTTGTTATGCCATAGAGATAGCAGAACCCGTGCCAACTTTTAAAAACCCTTTAAAATCAACGATTTAGTATTTTTTCGAAAAAATCCAGGCTTAAAATTCCCTCGGGTTGTTTCCGTGTTACTCGTTTTGTTGCGGGGCGGTAACACCCCGCGACACATTTACTGGGCGCTGCGGGCCTTGGCCACGCGCGAACCCGTTACTCGCCCCAGGACGTCGCAGATCTGCTGGCCGGCCACCAGCAATTGCTGCATATCCACCCCCGTCTCGATCCCCAGGCCGTTGAGCAGATACAGCACGTCTTCGGTGGCCACGTTACCGCTGGCGCCTTTGGCGTACGGGCAGCCGCCCAGGCCGGCGATGGAACTGTCGAACACCGCGATGCCTTCCAGCAGGCTGGCGTAGACGTTGGCCATGGCCTGGCCGTAGGTGTCATGGAAGTGCCCGGCGAGCTTGTCCCGTGGCACTTGTGCACCCACTACCTCGAACATCCGTCGGGTAGCGCCGGCGGTACCGGTGCCGATGGTGTCACCCAGGGACACCTCATAGCAGCCCATGGCATACAGCTCGCGGGCGACCAGGGCCACTTGCTCCGGGGCCACGTCACCTTCGTACGGGCAGCCCAGTACACAGGACACATAACCGCGCACACTGATGCCGTGCCGGCGGGCGGCGTCCATGATCGGCACAAATCGCTCCAGGCTTTCGCTGATCGAGCAATTGATGTTGCGTTGCGAGAAGGCTTCGGAGGCGGCGGCGAACACCGCGACTTCCTTGACCCCAGCGGCCATGGCATCTTCGAACCCCCGCAGGTTCGGCGCCAGCGCACCGTAGGTGACCCCGGGCTTGCGCTGGATCTGCGCAAACACCTCGGCGGAGCCGGCCATCTGTGGTACCCACTTGGGCGAAACAAAGCTGCCGACTTCGATGTAATCGAGGCCTGCGGCCGTCAACGCGTCGACCAGTCGCACCTTGTCGGCGACGCTGATCGGCTGGGCTTCGTTTTGCAGGCCATCGCGCGGGCCGACTTCGATCAGGCGTACATGGGAGGGGAGGGACATATCAGGTTCACCTGTGATTAGGAGTGTGAAGGCGCGGCCTGCTGGCTCTTGAGGGTCTGCTCCAGTGCCTGGACGCAGCGCTCTTCGGCGGTGTCGAGTTCCAGCTTCATCTGTTCGATGTCCAGCAGTTGCTGTTCCAGCTGTTCCCGGCGCTCGCTGATTTTCGCCAGCATGCTGTTCAACTGCTTGGTGTTACCGCTGGTGGGGTCGTAGAGTTCGATCAGCTCGCGGCATTCGGCCAGGGAAAAACCAATGCGCTTGCCCCGCAGGATCAGCTTCAGGCTGACCTTGTCCCGAGGCGAGTAGATCCGTTCCTGCCCGCGCCGCTCGGGGCTCAGCAGTCCTTGCTCTTCATAAAAGCGAATGGCGCGGGTGGTGATGTCGAGCTCGCGGGCGAGGTCGGAAATGCTGTAGGTCTGGCTGCTCATGGCGCGCTCGAAAAAGGGGCTTGGCGCTAAGCTAATGTCAGGTTGACGTAAACGTCAAGCCGCAAGCGCTGCGCCAGCCCCTATTGTCCGATACGCGCCGTCAAGCCTGCTGCTTGTCCAGCTTCTTCTCGTGCGCCGTGACCTGCTGGCACAACTCGATCATCTGCTCGCGCATCCAGCGGTTGGCCGGGTCCTGGTCGGTGCTTTCGTGCCAGTACAGGTGCGTTGCCACCGGGGGCACATCGTTGACCGGTAACAAAAATGATTGCAGTTCATGGCGGCGGGCAAAACGTTCCGGCACGGTCATCACCATGTCGGTTTGCTGCAGGACCTGGGAGGCCATCAGGTAATGCTGCGACCGCAGGGCGATCTTGCGCTGGATGCCCATCTTGCCCAGTGCCAGGTCGACATGCCCCAGGCCGCTGCGGCGGCTGGAAATATGGATGTGGGTCAGGGACAGGTAATCGTCGAGGCTGAATTTTTCCTTGCCGGCCATGGGGTGACCCTTGCGCATGGCGCAGACGTACCGGTCTTCCATCAGCTTGACGTGGCGTACTTGCGGGTCGGTGTTGAGCGGTGCATCGACGGCGAAGTCCAGGCGTCCGGCGGCCAGTTCCTTGGTGGTCTCGCGGCGCTTGGACAGGAAGCTCTCGATGATCACGCCCGGTGCCAGGCGGCGCAGGCGCTGGAACAACGGCGGCAGGATCACCGCTTCCGTGAGGTCGGTCATGCTGATGCGGTAGGTCTTGACCGCCTGCAACGGGTTGAAGATCCGGCTTTCCTGGACCGATACCCGCAACAGCGAGAGCGCATTGCGCACCGGGCCGATGATGTTCTGCGCCATCGGTGTCGGCACCATGCCCTGGGCCGTGCGCACGAACAGCGGGTCGTTGAAGGTCTCGCGCAGGCGGGCCAGAGCGTTGGACACTGCGGGTTGGGTAATGCCGACGATCTGCCCGGCGCGGGTCAGGTTGGCTTCGGTATAGATGGCATCGAAGACGATGAAAAGGTTGAGGTCGACCTTGCTCAGATTCATGTCACTACGCTCTTGTTGTAGGGGGGCTCGATCAGTCGATCATATATCGGTGATGAATGTTAATACACGCGGAGAATAGGCTAGGTAAATTATCAGCGCTGATCTAGCATCAATTCATGCCCTCAACAACGCCTTCACCACCTCGTCAAAAAAGGTAGCCGCCCATGGATTTCGCTTATTCGCCCAAGGTTCAGGAATTGCGTGAACGCGTGACTGCGTTCATGGATGCTTACGTTTATCCCGCCGAAGCCGTGTTTGAGCGCCAGGTCGCCGAAGGCGATCGCTGGCAGCCCACCGCGATCATGGAAGAACTCAAAAGCAAGGCCAAGGCCGAAGGCCTGTGGAACCTGTTCCTGCCGGAATCGGAACTGGGCGCCGGCCTGACCAACCTCGAATACGCACCGTTGGCAGAGATCATGGGCCGCTCCTTGCTGGGGCCGGAACCCTTCAACTGCTCGGCGCCGGACACCGGCAACATGGAAGTGCTGGTGCGCTACGCCAACGAAGAGCAGAAACAGCGCTGGCTCGAACCGCTGCTGCGCGGCGAGATCCGTTCGGCGTTCGCCATGACCGAACCGGACGTGGCCTCATCCGATGCCACCAACATGGCGGCCCGTGCCGAGCGCGATGGCGACCAGTGGGTGATCAATGGCAAGAAATGGTGGACCTCCGGGGCCTGCGACCCGCGCTGCAAGATTCTGATTTTCATGGGCCTGAGCAACCCGGATGCGCCGCGCCATGCGCAGCACTCGATGATCCTGGTGCCGGTGGACACCCCTGGGGTAAAAATCCTGCGTCCGCTGCCGGTGTTCGGCTACGACGATGCGCCTCACGGTCACGCCGAAGTGCTGTTCGAAAACGTCCGTGTGCCCTATGAAAACGTGCTGTTGGGCGAAGGCCGTGGCTTCGAGATCGCCCAGGGTCGCCTTGGCCCAGGCCGGATTCACCACTGCATGCGTTCGATCGGCATGGCCGAGCGCGCGCTGGAATTGATGTGCAAGCGCTCGGTGAATCGCACGGCCTTCGGCAAACCGCTGGCACGCCTGGGCGGTAACATCGACAAGATTGCCGACTCGCGGATGGAAATCGACATGGCGCGCCTGCTGACCCTCAAGGCCGCCTACATGATGGACACCGTGGGTAACAAAGTGGCGAAAAGCGAAATCGCGCAGATCAAGGTGGTGGCCCCGAACGTGGCCTTGCGGGTCATCGACCGGGCGATCCAGATCCATGGCGGTGCCGGGGTTTCCAACGATTTTCCGCTGGCCTACATGTACGCCATGCAACGCACCTTGCGTCTGGCCGATGGCCCGGACGAAGTGCACCGCGCGGCGGTCGGCAAGTTCGAAATCGGCAAGTATGTGCCCAAGGAAATGCTCCGCAGCGGCCAGTAAACCGTACCCCTCCCGGCCCCCGTCCGCGCCTTTGGTGCCGGCGGGGGCTGGCGTTTTTGGCCTAGGCCGGCAGCACCTGCTCGCCGCGGCCAAACCGCTCGCGATACACCGACGGCGCCAGCCCGACCACCGTGCGAAAAGCCACGCGAAAGCTCTCGACACTGCGATAACCGCACTGCTGCGCGATCTGTTCCGTGGTGTGCCGACTGCTTTCCAGCAGTTCGCGGGCGCGGGCCAGGCGTTGTTGTTGCAGCCAGGACTTGGGCGAGACCCCGGTGGCTTCGCTGAAACGGCGCAGGAAGGTGCGCTCGCTCATTGCCGCCTGGCTGGCCAGGTCGCGCACTTCCAGCGGTTCATGTAAACGCTCGCGAGCCCATTGCATCACCCGTGACAGGTCGCTGCGGGGCGTGCGGCTGACCGGTGCGGGGATGAACTGCGCCTGGCCGCCGGTGCGTTGCGGTGACATCACCAGCCGGCGCGCCACCGAGTTGGCTACCTGGGTGCCAAAATCCCGCGCCACCAGGTGCAGGCAGGCATCGATGCCGGCGGCACTGCCGGCCGAGGTGATCAACTGGCCTGAGTCCACGTACAGCACGTCCGGGTCCACCAGGATGTTGGGGTAGCGCGCACCCAGTTCGTCGGTGTAGCGCCAGTGGGTCGTGGCGCGCAAGCCGTCGAGCAGGCCGCTGGCCGCCAGCACAAACACCCCGGAGCAGATCGACACCAGGCGTGCCCCGCGCCCGTGGGCCCGGCGCAATGCCGCCAACAGGGCGGCGGGCACCGGATCGCTGCGGCTGCGCCAGCCAGGAATGATGATGGTGCGGGCGGTTTCCAGCAGATCCATGCCGCCATCGGCCACGACCTGAATGCCGCCAGTAGCCCGCATCGGGCCCTGATCGACGGCGACGATCCGGTGCTGGTACCACGGGAAGTCGAACTCGGGTCGTGCCAGGCCGAAGATCTCCACCGCAATGCCAAACTCAAAGGTACAGAGGCCGTCGTAGGCCAGGATCGCTACAGAACCGGGTGTGCTGTGCATTTGGCGGAAAGTTCCCAGTGAGTGTCTTGTGCGCCACTGTAGCGCTTCAGGTCGGTTCGATACAGTGCTGGCAAGCCCACACTTGCTTTGGAGAACACCCATGACCAGCCTGGTTCGCGCGATTCCTGCAGCCCCTAGCGCCGTTGCCTTGATGCATTTCAGCAACCGCCTGACCTTTGAAACCGATTGTTCCGACGTCTTCAGCAGCCAGGAGGCCGGTGCAGTGGATTTTGTCCTGGTGGATGTGCGTGGGCCTTTGGCTTACCAGCGCGGTCATCTGCCGGGGGCGATCAATATGCCCGGCCGCCTGATCACGGCCGGGTTGCTGGTGGGCTACCCCAAAGACACCCTGTTCGTGGTGTATTGCGCCGGCCCCCATTGCAACGGTGCCAACAAGGCCGCGGTGAAACTGGCGGCGCTGGAGTACTCGGTCAAGGAAATGATCGGCGGAGTGACCGGGTGGTTGGATGAAGGATTTGAATTAAGTGATGCAGGCGCAGCTCGGACCGATGTGGCGACTGGCTGCGCTTGCTGAGCGCGCGTTACCGGGAGGCGGCGGTTGCGGCCAGGTGCCACTGATCCAGCGTCACTTGCAGCCAGTCGTACACCTGGCGGTAAGCGGCGCTTTGGTCCTGGTGGCGGGGCAGGGGCGATTCGTCGGCGAAATGGGCGTTGAGCTCAGCAACCGACTCGGCGTTCCATTCCGGGTGGAACTGCAAGCCGACACGGGTCGGGCCGACGTTATACATCTGTTGCTCGCACAGCATGCTGCTGGCCAGTAACTGCGCGCCCGGCGGCAGGTCAATCGCGTCTTCGTGCCACTCGAGTACCTTTAATGCCGAGCCATCGGCAAAGTTGACGGCGGTCCAGCCGGTTTCAGTCGTGGCCATGCGCCGCACCTGGCCGCCCAGGCTCAGGGCCAGCAATTGCGCGCCCAGGCAGATGGCGAACACCGGTGCCCCCTGCGCAAGGCTGGCGGCCAGCCACTGGCGTTCTTGCGTCAGCCACGCGGGGCCGGCGTTGGATTCGTAGGGCCCACCCAGAATAATCACCGGCGCAGCACTCGCTGCAGGCAAGTGCCCGAGGTCGGCGCGGAATATCTCCAGGGTCAGGCCCCTGGATTGCGCCCAGGTGGCAATGGCTCCCGGGCCTTCGGCAGGGTGGTGCTGAATCAACTGCAATGAATTTGAAGGTGCGGACATGGGCTGGAAACCGTCGCAGGTGAATGTCGGACTGCGGGGGCATCATGACGCAAAGCGTGGCGCTTCTGTAGGCCATTTCAGCACGTCGGGGCCGGGGGTCACCTGCGTTCATACCTTCGCCACTTTTCTATAACTATTTGTCGCATATACACAATTGGCTGGCTGGGTGCAGCTCTAGACTGCCGGCCACTTCGATAAATACTAGCCACAAGCTACCTTCGAGGTTGCCAACAAGAGTCTCCGCACACAGGAGTTATAAATGAAGAAGTTAGTGATGTTCGGTGCTCTGGCACTGTCCGTATTGTCCCTCTCGGCCGTGGCCGCAGACGCCAAGCCGATCCGTATCGGTATTGAAGCCGGTTACCCACCGTTCTCGATGAAAACCCCTGACGGCAAGCTCACCGGTTTCGACGTGGACATCGGCGACGCGCTGTGCGCGCAGATGCAAGTCAAGTGCACCTGGGTCGAACAGGAATTCGATGGCCTGATTCCCGCGCTCAAGGTCAAGAAAATCGACGCGATCCTGTCGTCCATGACCATCACTGACGACCGCAAGAAGAACGTCGACTTCAGCATCAAGTACTACCACACCCCGGCGCGTTTCGTGATGAAGGCCGGTACCGACATCAAGGACCCGCTGACCGAGCTCAAGGGCAAGAAAGTCGGGGTTCTGCGTGCCAGTACCCACGACCGTTTCGCCACCGAAGTGTTGCAGCCGGCCGGTATCGTCCTGGTGCGCTACGGCTCCCAGCAGGAAGTCAACCTGGACATGGTCTCTGGCCGCCTCGATGCGATGCTGGCCGACTCGGTCACCCTGGACGACGGTTTCCTGAAAACCGACGCCGGTAAAGGTTTTGCGTTTGTGGGTCCGACCTATGAAGACGCCAAGTACTTCGGCGGCGGTGCCGGCATTGCCGTGCGCAAGGGCGATAAGGAACTGGCGGACAAGTTCAACACCGCCATCACTGAAATCCGCGCCAATGGCAAGTACAAGCAAGTGCAGGACAAGTACTTCAATTTCGATGTTTACGGCGAGTAAGTTCACCGTTGAAAAAGGTGGCCACCGTTGACGCGGTCGCCACTTTTTTTATGCCTGGAGGGTGCAGTCCTACCCTGAGGTTTTTTGGGGGGGGCTTTGAGGGGAGGGCATATCCGTTGTTCGAATTTCCCCTGTAGCAGCTGCCGAGCCTGCGAGGCTGCGTTAGCGGCCGCAGGACGCTCATCTGATTTGGTAATGTCGGGGGTCGCTACGCAACCCAACGCAGCCTTCGGCAGCTGCTACAGGGGTTGTGCCGTAGCAGCTTGTTGTAGCAGCTGCCGAGCCCGCGAGGCTGCGTTCGAGGACGCAGTCCTCGCCGCCCTTGATCAAGCTCGCCGCAACCGCGCCCCACCCATTCCCCGTTTTCCCTCGCATGCTACGCTGCCCCGCGAACCCGCCCCATTAAAGGAAGGTCCATGCTCAAGTTGTTTGCCGTATGCCTGATGTTGTCATCCTCGCTCGTCCAGGCCCAATCGGTGTTGCACGCCGATCTACCACTGCAGTACCTCGAACAATCGACCCCCGGCTCGGCCAATCAGCCGCTGGTGATTTTTCTCCATGGCTACGGCAGCAATGAGGCGGATCTGTTTAGTCTCAAGCAGGGATTGCCGGCGTCCTATACCTATTTGGCGGTACGTGCGCCGCAGGTGCTGGAGCAGGGCAGTTATCAGTGGTTTCACAAGAAGGGTGACGGGGCGTACGACGGGGACAGTGATGACTTGCAGCGCAGTGCCGCGTTGCTGGTGGACTTTGTCGCGAAGGCGGCGAACAAGTATCACACCACGGCCGATCGGGTGTTCCTGGTGGGCTTCAGTCAGGGCGCGATCATGTCGTACGAGGTCGCGCTGCGCCATCCCCCGGCGGTGCGTGGGATAGCGGCGTTGAGTGGCAAGGTGCTGCCTGTGTTGCGAAGCCAGCTCAAGGCCGACCCCGCGCTGGACTCGTTGGCGATTTTCATCGGACACGGTACGGATGACCAACGCTTGCCCTTCACCGATGGTAGTGACGCCAACCGCCTGTTGTCGGGGCTGGGCCTGGTGCCCGAGTTTCATGCCTATCCGGGGCTCGGGCACAGTATCAGCGAGCGGGAGATCGAGGACCTCAACGCTTGGCTGTTACGGATCAATCAGTAGCTCGGCGGTTTATTTTTCGCCGAGGATGCTCTTCACCAGGGCCGTGTGCCCGGTCTGGTCGTCGGCGCGGGAGATGATCTGGATCAGCACCATCTGGGTGCCGGAGCCGGCCAGCAGGCTGGTGTTGAGGGTCGGGCCGCCGCCCTGGGTGGCGGTGAAGTCGATCTGGCGCAGGCCCAGGCCCTTGATGGTCAGGCTTTTTTCGCTTTGTTTGTTGAAGCCGGCCAGGGCTTCGCGTTGCTGGCTGGCGAAACCGGAGATGGACTCGTCGAGAAACACCGCGTCGTTGTCTTTGACTCTGAGGCCTTCGGGCAAGGTGTTTTCGGCGACAATCAGCACTGTTTTGCTTTGCTGATTGGTGTACATGGTGCCCTTGGCGCCAGACGTGCCATTGGCCGCATCACCGCCAGGCAATGGGTTGGCAATAAAACCCTTGGGCAGGCTGAAGGTGAATTTGTTGCCCAGCACCGCGACTTTTTCTGCCGGTGCCGTCTTGGTCGTCGGCTGGCTGGCGGCGTAGACGCTGGCGGCGCCGAAGGTGGTGAGCGCTGTCAGCAACAGAACAGCGGCGTGTTGACTGACGATGATTTTTTTCAGCAGCGACATGCGAGTCTCCGGGTGTGATCGCGCGGGGTAGCGATCATCCCATGGGGCCCCTCACTCACTCCAGCCCGAACTTGCCGACGGGTCGGTCCTCAGGGCTTGACCGACGGTGCTGCCCCGGTGCGCAGCGGTGAGGGCGCGGCCCGTCGCTTGGTTATCAGCAGCATCAGCAGCGCCACCGCCACCCCGAGCACAAAGGCCCAGTCGCCCCAGCGCGGCAAGGTCAAGGCCAGGGTCAGGCAAAAGGCCGCAAAGGCGTACATGCCGGTAGCCGTGGCGCGGAGCAATGCGGCGGTGAATGCCGGCCCCCGGGTTTGCTGGGAGAACACTGCCATCACGCTGCCAAGCACCGGGAACACCGCGAGCAAACCGCTCCAGCGCTCACCCAGGGCGCTGGCGAACCAGGTCACCGCCAGGGTCAGCAACGCTCCAGCCAGCATGCGCAGCAACAGTTTGTCCGACTTCGGCGCGGGGCCCGCCAGCAAGGGCTGTACGGTGGGAAACAGGTAGGGTGCGGCGAGCAAGGCGGTGACTGCGGCGATCATCGACAACAGCAACGACGCGGGCATCACCGACAGCACGGCCGCCACCAGGCCCCAGCTCAGCAAGGCAATCAGCAGCGCCGCCGGCCAGTTGCAGCGTTGCGCAGCCTGGGCGTAGACCACGCAGAAGGTAATCATCGCCGACATGGCTGACAGTGCCGCAATCGCCGACTGGGTCGCAAAGCTCGGGCCTTGCTCGACCGCGAGGAAAAACAGGATCGGTCCGACCACGACTGGCAAGCCCGATAGCCATCCAGCGACGCTCGGTCCCCAGCGTTTGCCGGCCAGGGAAATCAACAGGAGAAAACCGGGGATCAGCACGAGTTTCAACAGCAGCACGGAGCGTTCCTTGTTCGATGGCCGGGCCCACAGCATACAAGGCTTCGCCCTGGCGCCTGAACCCTCTAGCTGCAATATCCTCGCCGCCGCCTTACTGATCCCAGTAGGGCACCGTGCCAAAACGCTCGACGAAAAAATCGATCACCGCGCGCACTTTCACCGACAAGCGTCGACTGCCTGGCCAGAGAATCGCAATCTGCTGGGGTTCCAGGCTATTGGATGCCTGGAAGTCACCGAGCACCTGCACCAGCTTGCCTCGGCCCAGGGCCTCGCCGATCAGCCAGGAAGGAAACATCACCAGGCCCATGCCCTGTTCGGCGGCCTGGGTCAGGGTGTCGGCGTGGTTGCCGGTGAGCGGACCCCTGACCGAATAGGGGGTCCAGTCGCCCTGGTCCTGGCGGAAGAACCAGCGTTGCAGACCGGAGTCGCCCTTGTAGGCCAGGCATTGGTGCCGCGCCAGCTCCACGGGATGTCCAGGGGTGCCATGGCGTGCCAGGTACGCTGGGCTTGCGGCGACGTGATAGCGCTGCGGCGCGACCACGCGGCCCTGCATGCTGGAGTCGTGCAGGGCGCCGATGCGAAACAGCAGGTCGCAGCCTTCCTGCAGCGGGTCGACGTAGCGGTCGGTTTGCTGGATATCCAGCTGCAGCCGAGGATAACGCTGGCTCAGCTCGGCGATCCAGGGCGACAGGTGCAACTGGCCGAACACCACCGGCGCGTTGATGCGCACCAGGCCACTGGGTTCGCTGGCCTGTTCCTGCAAGGCCTGTTCGGCTTCTTCCAGGTGCACCAGCACCACGCGGGCATGCTGGCCGAGCAGACGCCCGGCCTCGGTCGGCGTCACAGCCCGGGTATGGCGGTAAAGCAATTGCTGGCTGAGGGCCTGCTCCATCAACTGGATCTGCCGCGAGATCGATGAAGGCGCCAGGCCTTCGCGGCGGGCGACTTCGGAAAAACTGCCGTGATCGAGAACCGCGACGAACAGCCGTAGTGCCTTGAAACTGAGTTCGTTGAAACCCTGCATGAAACAACCTGCTGTGCGAGTTACGCAAAAGTGTTGTGGGCAGAGTCGCATTTATCGCAAAGGTTGGGCAATTGATAATGCCCGTCATTCTTTTCACCCTTGTGCAGGAGTTGTCATGTCTTCAGGTTCTATCAGTGAGGCCACCGGGGCCGCCGCCACGCCTCGGCCCAATCCGCTCACCCGCTTGTTGCTGCTACCGCTGGTGATCCTGGCGGGTATGGGCCTGTCGGTGGAGGCGGGTTTGCTGGGGCCGCTTGGCGCCCAGGTCGGGCATTTGTGGGCGACCCTGAGCATTTTCGGTGTCGGCTCGGCCATCCTGTTTCTGCTGTTGCTGTTCAGTGGGCCGCAACCGGGGCCGGCACTTTGCACCTTGCCGCGCTGGCAATTGATCGGCGGATTGCTTGGGCCGATATACGTGGTGGTGTTGACCTTGGCGGCCCCGGTTATCGGGATTGCCATGACGATGATCGCGATCCTCTGTGGTCAGGTCGGCAAGAGTGTGCTGATCGACCATTACGGCTGGTTCGGCGCGGCGCGTAAGCCGGTCAACCGGCAACGCTGGTTGGCCTTGCTGCTGATCGTTGCTGCTCTTGTCCTGATTGCGCGGGGTTGAACATGAATCTGTTTGTGTTGTTGCTGGTGGTCGTTGCGGCCGGTGCGGTGTTGAGTGTGCAGGCAGCGATCAACGGCCGGTTGGGCCAGACGGTCGGTGTGTTGCGCAGTAGCCTGTTGACCTTTGTGGTGGGTGCCATCACTACCGCCTTGCTGATTCTGTTCTTCGAGCCGGCCCATGCCGTCAGCCTGTTGGAGGTGCCGAAGTGGCAGCTCAGCGGCGCCTTGTTCGGCGTGGTGTACATGCTGGTGATGGTGGGTGCCGTGCCTCGGGTCGGAACGGCGGTGGCGACGGTGGCGGTGATCGTCGGCCAGTTGGGCATGGGCATGCTGATCGACCATTTCGGCTGGCTGGGTAATCCGCCCATCGAGTTGTCCGCCAACCGCCTCCTGGCCATGGTCTGCCTGGGGCTGGCGCTGGTGTTGATGTACCGCAGCAGTGGCCGCCAGGTAGCCTGAGGTTTATCGGCTAACCTGTATCAGGAGCGAGGGCCGCGAGGGCACGTCGGTGGGTGCGGTCACTGCTTGAGAGGTGACATTGGCGTCACCTCTGGACGACCACACCAATGGAGTCAGACTGATGAAAGCAGACACCTGCGCCTGTCCCAACTGCAAGTGCAAACTGGGCGAGCATTCGATTGTCCGGCATGGCAAGCACTACTGCTGCGAGGGCTGCGCCAAGCATCATGAGCACGGCGAAGCCTGCACGACGGCGGGCTGCCAATGCGCCAAAGGGACTCACGGCTAGTGGCTATGGCCTTGCCGTGGATGCCATCTCGGCACCCACGGCAAGGTCGTGCGTGTTTCAGCGGGTGGGCCGCCACGTGACGTTTTCGATGCCGAACTTCTCCGCCGCCGGCTTGCTGGTCTTCTTCACTTTCTCTCGGCCGAAACGGCCGATGCGCCCAACCCCGGCGTCGCAACTGGCCCAGTGCCAGGCCTCGGCGTTGTCCATCTTTTCCTGGCGGATGATGAAAGACTTGGGTACACCGTGAAGGGTGTATTCAATGACGAACAATTTTGCGTTGATCATGTCCCGCAATTCCTCCCTGTTGTACTAGAGTGATCCTCCGGCGCTGGAAAAATTCCTTCCAACTGCTCGGCGGGCCTCAATCGACTGGCTGTTGAGGGGCGGGCAATGGGCTCTGTTAGACTGGCCGATCTTTATCTGCCGAGGTGCCCCCATGAGCGAGCCCATTCGCCTGACCCAATACAGTCACGGTGCAGGCTGTGGCTGCAAGATTTCGCCCCAGGTGCTGGAAGTGATCCTGGCCGGCAGCGGCGCGCAGAACCTCGACCCGAAACTCTGGGTGGGTAACGCCTCTCGCGACGACGCGGCGGTGTACGCCATTGATGACGAGCAGGGTGTGGTCTCGACCACCGACTTTTTCATGCCGATTGTCGATGATCCCTACGACTTCGGCCGCATCGCCGCGACCAATGCCATCAGTGATATCTACGCCATGGGCGGTGATCCGCTGATGGCGATTGCCATTCTCGGCTGGCCGGTCAACGTACTGGCGCCGGAGATTGCCCGCGAGGTGATTCGCGGCGGTCGGGCGATCTGCGATGAAGCGGGCATCCCTTTGGCCGGTGGGCACTCGATTGATGCCCCGGAGCCGATCTTCGGCCTGGCCGTCACCGGGCTGGTGAAAAAACGCCACATGAAGCGCAACGACACCGCCACGGCCGGTTGCCTGCTGTACCTGACCAAACCCCTGGGGATCGGCATCCTCACCACGGCCGAGAAGCAAGGCAAGTTGCGCGACAGCGACGTGGGGTTGGCGCGCGACTGGATGTGCACCTTGAACAAGCCTGGGAGCCGCTTCGGTAAGCTCGACGGCGTGACCGCCATGACCGATGTCACCGGTTTTGGCCTGCTCGGGCATCTGGTGGAAATGGCCGACGGCAGTGCGCTGACGGCGCGCATCGCCTACGACCGCGTGCCGCGCCTGCCGGGTGTCGAGTACTACCTGGACCAGGGTTGTGTACCAGGCGGGACCCTGCGCAATTTCGACAGTTACGCCAGTAAGCTCGGGCGTGTCCAGGAGCTGCACAAGCGGGTGTTGTGCGACCCGCAGACCAGTGGCGGCTTGCTGGTTGCCGTGACACCGGAGGGCAACGAGCAATTCCTGGCGGTGGCCGCCGAGTTGGGGCTGGACCTGGCGCCTATCGGTGAACTGGTCGAGCGACAGAGCAATGCGGTAGAGGTGATTTGATGCCTGTCGATATCACCGATTACCGCGACATCTTTCTCAACGATCGTCCCATGATGGACACCCGTGCGCCGATCGAATTCACCAAGGGTGCGTTTCCCGGGGTGGTCAACCTGCCGCTGATGACCGACAACGAACGTCAGCGTGTCGGCACCTGTTACAAGCAGCAGGGCCAGCAGGCGGCCATTGTCCTGGGGCACCAGTTGGTCTCGGGGGCTATCAAGGCCGAGAGGATCCAGGCCTGGGCCGATTTCGCGCGGGCCCATCCCGAGGGTTATCTGTATTGCTTTCGCGGAGGCCTGCGCTCGCAGATCGTCCAGCAATGGCTCAAGGACGAAGCGGGCATCGAATACCCTCGGGTCGGCGGTGGCTACAAGGCAATGCGTACCTTCCTGCTGGATACGCTCGACCAGGCCGTCGTCCAGTGCGATTTCGTCTTGCTCGGTGGCATGACCGGCACCGGCAAAACCGATGTCCTCACGCGCTTGAACAATGGCCTGGACCTGGAAGGGCATGCCAATCACCGTGGCTCCAGCTTTGGCAAGCGCGCGAGCGGGCAACCTTCCAATATCGACTTCGAGAATCGCCTGACAGTAGACGTGCTGAAAAAGCGCGCCAGGGGCATCGAGCAGTTTGTGCTAGAGGACGAAAGCCGCATGGTGGGCAGTTGCGCCTTGCCGTTGCCGCTGTATCAGGGCATGCAGCGTTTTCCGATGGTCTGGCTGGAAGACAGTGTGCAGGGGCGGGTAGAACGCATCCTGCGTGATTATGTGGTGGACCTGTGCGCCGAGTTTGTCGCGGTGTATGGCGATCAAGGCTTTGCGCAGTTTTCCGCACGCTTGCTGGGTAGCCTGAACAACATTGGCAAACGTCTGGGGGGCGAGCGCCACCAACGGTTGTTCGGCTTGATGGAGGCGGCGTTGGCCGAACAGGCGCGCAGCGGTGCGGTGGACCTGCACCGCGATTGGATCGAAGGGTTGTTGAACGAGTACTACGACCCGATGTACGCCTTCCAGCGCGAGAAGAAGGGGGGGCGAATCGAGTTCGCGGGCGAGCAGGCCGCGGTGCTTGAATACCTGCGCGAACGCAGCCGCCGGCAGGCCTGAGAACAAGGCGCTGACCGTCCAGCGCCTTGCCACGTGGCTTACAGTACGAGCGCGCCGATCAGCCCGCCTATCACCCCGACCAGCATGGTCAGCAGGGCCACGGTCACCAGTACCCGGGTATCGAAGTCCTTGCGCAGCATCAGCAGCGACGGCAGGCTGATGCTGGGCAGGGTCATCAGCAGGGCAACGGCCGGGCCGGTGCCCATGCCCAAGGCCATCATGGTCTGCACGATGGGGATTTCCGCCGCGGTGGGAATCACGAACAAGGTGCCGACGATGGCCAGCGGTACCAGCCACCACAAGCTGTCGGCCATCGCCCCGTCGACATGGGGGAACAGCCACACTCGCGCCGCGCCCAGTACCAGCACCGCCAGGATGTAGATGGGGATGGTGCTCCAGAACAATTGCCAGAGGGTGCGGCCCCAGCGAATGAGGAAGGGCTGGGTATTGCTCGTACTGGCATTTGCCACGGCTTCCAGCGCAGCGTTCGGCACTTGCTCAGGTCTGGCGATGCGCTGGGCCACCAGCGACACTCCCAGCACCAGTACAAGTCCTGCCACCAGGCGTAGAGCGGTGAACCCCCAACCCAGGACGAACCCCATGAACACCAGGGTGGCCGGGTTCAGCACCGGGTTGCCGATCCAGAATGCCAGCGCCGCACCCACCGACACGTTTTGCCGGCGCATGCCGGCGGCCACCGGCGCGGCGCAACAACTGCACATCATGCCGGGCAGGGCGAACAGGCCACCACGCAGGGTCGAGGCGAAACCGGCGCGGCCGAACAGACGCAGCAACCAGTCCCGAGGGATCAGTACTTGCAACAGTGAACCGAGGATCACCGCCAGGACGGCGGCCTTCCAGATCGCCAGGAAGTACACCTTGGCGTACGTCAATGCGGCGGCCAGGGGCGCGGTTTGCGCGTCGTTGAGAATCGAGGCGCCAATGCTGTGGCTGTCGGCAGCGGTAAAGGCCTTGAAGTAGTACGGGGACCACTTGACGTAGTAGAGGCCAATGCAAGCCACCAACAGGAACAGGGCTGGCTTGCACCAGAACGACCAACCCCGGTTGGGGGTGGTTAATAAGTTGGACATACAGGGGTTCCGGGCGCAGGGAGACAGGTCCGGCATCATACCTCACCCAGGGCCCTGCGCTGGTATGGCCGCCCCGTCAGGTCGGGCAGCTCTCCTGGCCGTTGTCCAGGCCCTGTTTGTAGTGCTGGCTCTGCAAGGTGGCCTTGCCGTTGTGCCAGGTCAGGGTCAGGACGTACATCGAGTCGAAGTCGCCCGACTCCCAGTCCTCGGTGATCGACTGCTTGCTGCCCACCGCTTCGCGCGCCACCTTGTTGATCAACTCCGGCAGGTAGCCATGGGACCAGGCGGTGTAGATGATTGAGTTGTGGTACTTGTCGTGGAGCAGTTCGTCCGCCAGTTCACTGGTGTCGTTGGCGGAAAACTCGATGTTCACCGGCAGGCCCAGCTTGATCGCGCTCGGGCTGATGGTCATCAGGGGGCGGATGTAGCTGTAGGAGTTGTCGAGCTCGCCTTCCTCGACATTGCGGGTCGGGTTGGCGGCAAACACGAAATCGGCCTTGCCGAATTTTTCTGGTAGCAACTGTGCCAGGTCGATGGCGCGGTTCAGGCCCTGGCAATTGAGTTGTCCGAGACCGCCGGCCGGTTTTTCCGCATGGCGCAAAAACACCAGGGTCTGGGTGCCATCAACTGGCTGGGCGCGACTTTCGCTCGACTCCAGCGACAGGAGCAGGGCGCAGGTAGTCAGCAGTGCAGGGAGGAACACGAAGGCGCGTTGCTTCAAGCGTTGGGTGATCTGCAGTGGGTTTCTCATCAAGTAATAGTTCTTCAGCACATTCAGGTTAAGGCTGACAAACCTTTCCACCGCAAGCTCCCGGCTTCGGATGGTTTTCCATGTCGTTGGGCGAGTTGTCTGGCGCGCGCTGCCTTCAGAGTCCGCTGAGGGCCATTGGTTCGATTGGAATCTGCGGGCGCGCACTTTATCCGGGGTAGCGGTGAGGGTGGGGGAAGGTTAGCGACATAATGTTTCCGATTTAAGATGCCGGCGCTGGCAGGCTCGCTATAAGCTGGCCCGCGTACAGGCCGGCCGTGTGCCGCGGGTTAGGCCAAAATTCAGCCGTTAAATTGTCACTGGATGTTCACTATGACCGATTTGTCAGCCTTCCCGATTACTGAAAAATGGCCTGCCCAGTTCCCCGAATGGCTCCAACTCTACTCCTTGCCGACGCCAAACGGGGTCAAAGTGTCGATCATGCTCGAAGAGATCGGCTTGCCGTACGAGGCCCATCGCGTCAGTTTCGAGACCAACGACCAGATGTCCCCGGCGTTCCTGTCGCTCAATCCCAACAACAAGATTCCGGCGATCCTCGACCCTCACGGCCCCGACGACAAGCCGTTGGCGCTGTTCGAGTCCGGGGCGATCCTGATCTACCTCGCCGACAAGAGCGGACAACTGCTGGCCCAGGAGTCGGCGGCACGTTACGAGACGATTCAGTGGCTGATGTTCCAGATGGGCGGTATCGGCCCGATGTTCGGCCAGTTGGGCTTTTTCAATAAATTCGCGGGCAAGGCGTACGAGGACAAACGTCCGCGGGACCGTTATGTCGCCGAGAGTGCCCGCCTGTTGAAAGTGCTCGACGAACGCCTGCAAGGCCGTGACTGGGTCATGGGTGAGCGCTACACCATCGCCGATATCGCGATCTTTCCGTGGGTACGCAACCTGATCGGTTTTTATGAGGCCGGCGACCTGGTGGGGATCAACAATTTCCCTGATGTACTGCGGGTACTGGAGCGCTTCCTGGCGCGTCCGGCAGTGGTGCGCGGGCTGGAAATTCCCAAGGCCTGAGCCGGGATGCCACTGCCAGGTGCAGTGGCGTCCCCGGACGCTGGGCTAGCGGTTACTGACCGCCAGCTTGAGGCCAAAGCCGATCAGCGCGACGGCTGCCACCCGGGTGGCAATCGTCCGTGCCAGGGGCAGGGCCTTCAAGCGGATCGCCGCAGCGTTGCCGATCAGTACCAGGGCGCCCTGGTACAGCAGGCTGATCAGGGTCACGTGGAGCATCATCGCCAGCAGGGTCACACTCGACGACCCCGGGCTGATGAACAGCGGGAAGAACGCCACGAAAAACAGCATGACTTTCGGGTTGGTCAGGCTGATGACCAGGGCGTTGCGCAAATAGGTGCGCGCCGAGCGTCGCGGTTCCAGCCCTGCGTCATGGTGCGCCACAGGGGCGCGCAACATTTGCACGCCCATCCAGCACAGGTAGGCCGCACCGAACCATTGCAGGCCCTGGAACAGCATCGGGTTGGCACTCATCAGTGCTGCCAGGCCGGCTGCAGCGGCAATCATGTAGGCCGCATCCCCCAGCAGGGTCCCCAGCACCGCGCCAAAACCGGCGCCGATGCCGTTGCGGGCGGTGGCATTGAGGATGGCAAAGGTGCCGGGGCCGGGGATCAGTTGGAAAATCACGATCGCCGCGATAAAACTGCCGTAGTTCTGAATCTCAAACATCAGGGTTCACTCCGTATCCTTCGGGGTTTGTCACCCGGGGTGGGTGCACCCGCCAGATTAGTTGAACCGTGAATAACTGTCAGGGGATGAAGGAACTCGGGTTCTATTGTTACGGTTTTCGCAATAAACTCTTGCGTTCCCTGCATTTGTGCCAGTAGGGGCGAGGGGCATAAGCTCGCGCTTCCAGCACTTTTGTCTTGTCCAGGCCATTGGCCTCCTGCCAGGAATTTTCATGTCCAGCCAGTTCCCCGAAGCCCGTCCACGCCGTTTGCGGCGCACCCCGCAACTGCGCAAGCTGTTCCAGGAAACCGAGTTCAGCCTCAACGACCTGGTGTTGCCGATCTTTGTCGAGGAAGAAATCGACGACTTCGTACCGATCACCAGCATGCCAGGTGTGCGGCGGATTCCCGAGTCTAAACTGGCCAGTGAAATCGAGCGTTTCGCCCGGGCCGGTATTCAGTCGGTGATGACCTTTGGGGTGTCGCACCACCTGGATGGCAACGGCAGTGACACCTGGCGGGAAAACGGCCTGGTGTCGCGCATGGCACGGATCTGCAAGGACGCGGTACCGGAAATGATCGTCATGTCCGACACCTGCTTCTGTGAGTACACCGACCATGGCCACTGTGGCGTGATGCATGGCAGCGAGGTCGACAACGACCTGACCCTGTTCAACCTTGGCCAGCAAGCCGTGGCCGCCGCGCGGGCCGGGGCGGATGTGATTGCCCCCTCGGCGGCCATGGACGGGCAGGTCCAGGCCATTCGCCGCGCCCTGGATGCTGCCGGCTTCAGCCAGACCTCGATCATGGCCTATTCGACCAAGTTTGCCTCGGCCCTCTACGGTCCGTTCCGCGAGGCGGGTGGCAGTGCGCTCAAGGGCGATCGCAAGAGCTACCAGATGAACCCGATGAATCGCCGCGAAGCCGTGCGCGAATCGTTGCTGGATGAGCAGGAAGGCGCGGACGCGCTGATGGTCAAGCCGGCCGGTGCCTACCTGGACATCATCCGCGATATCCGCGAAGCCTCGCGGTTGCCGCTGGCGGCGTATCAGGTCAGTGGCGAGTACGCGATGATCAAGTTCGGCGCGGCCGCCGGGGCGATCGACGAAGAGCGGGTGGTGCGCGAGAGCCTGGGCGCGATCAAGCGTGCCGGTGCGGACCTGATCTTCACCTATTTCGCCATGGACCTGGCGCTTAGCGGAATCTGACCCGGCACGGGCTCGCGCTCAGCCCAGGAACGGCTTGATCCCATGGCCGTGAAAGTAGCGCTCGATGACTTTCGGATCGGCGCCCGGGTCGGCGAGCGCCACGTAGCTGTCGGGCCGCAACAGGTAGAACCCGTTGCGTGCCAGGCCGGCTTTGGCATGGGCGGGCGAGTAGGCGAACACCTGCAGCGCCAGGTGATGTTCGCCGCACCAGGCGCGCATCTCGTCGCTGGTGTCGCCGTACACATGCACCTGCCAGGCGGGGAGGGCGAGGCGGGTAAAGTTGTCGCCCAAAGCGTCCTGTACCCACGGCAGGCGATCACCACCGAACACCGTGCCGGCATGACCCGCACTGAGTGGCATCGCGCGGTAGTTCAGGGTGATTTGCGACACGGTGCGAAACAACCACTCGCGAGCCCGCTCCAGTGCCGCCATTTTGGGTAACAGCAACGGCGCCACGCGGGTGCGCAACAGGTCGGCGATGGCGCCTTCGGCTGTGACGAAGCTGAACACCCGATCGGTGGTGCTCACCAGTTTGCGAGCAAAGGCCATGCGTTCGATGGCATAGCTGTCGAGGAGGCTGTGGTTGGCGGCGCCGTTGAGCACCGCGGCCAGTTTCCAGGCCAGGTTGATCGCGTCGCCAATCCCGGTGTTCATGCCCTGGCCACCGGCCGGGCTATGCACGTGGGCGGCGTCACCGAGCAGAAATGCGCGGCCACGGCGAAACTCGTCCGCGACTCGGTGATGAACCCGGTAGGTGGAAAACCAGTTGACCCGCTTGACCTCGACTTTCAGATGGCTGATTGCCCGGCTGCTGACGTCTTCAAACTGCAGGGTTTCGGCCTGTTCGGCACGCTCATCACGTACCGTGCCGATCAGCCGCGCGCGGCCAGCGCCTGCCAGCGGGAACACGGCGAGAAAGTCTGCCTCATCCAGGTCCACGTGCAGTTCGCCATTAAAGGCCGGGCCCGCGCCGTCGACGTCGGCCACATAAAACACTTGTTGGTAGGTGCCGCCGGGAAAACCGATGTCGAGGGTTTTGCGTACCCTGGAGCGGGCGCCGTCACAACCGGCCAGGTAGCAACTCTGACAAGTCTGCAACTGGCCGTCGGGCAGGCGCAATTGCGCGGTGATACCACCGTCATGCTCACTGAAGCCCAGCAGTTCGGTGTCTCGTTCCACCTCGACGCCGAATTGTTCGAGGCGTTCGATCAACAGCCGTTCATGTTGGTCCTGAGGGTAGATTTCGAGGAAGGCGTAGGGCGTCAGGTCCTTGCCGATGGCGGCGAATGGCAGGCGTACCGTAGGTTCGCCCTTGACCCACAGATTGACGGCGGGTACCTGGTGACCTTGTTGCACCACGGCCTGGTCAAGGTCCAGTTGCCGATACAGTTCCAGGGTTCGTGCCTGCACCGCCAGGGCGCGGGAGGTGGTGCCGGGGGCGCTGGTCTGGTCGAGCAGGCGCACGCGGATCCCCAGTCTGCTAAGCCAAAGTGCCAGCACCAGCCCAGTGGGGCCGGCGCCTACGATCAGTACGTCGCTGCGGTGCATGTCGTTACCCTCGGTGGAGAGTCCCGCGCAGGCGTCAGGTCTAGAAGAACGCCAACGTCAGGTTGACACTGATGCCATCGCCTTCGGGGCGGTTGACGGAGTCGAACTCGGGCACCCAGCGGGCATTGACGCCTGCCTGGGCATCGGCAAATTTGCCGCTCCAGCCAAGGTACGGGCCGACCCCGGCCGAGTGGCCACGAAAGCCGTTCAACTGGTCGGCCGTTGGGCCGTCGTCGTCGGTCATCTGCTTGATCACGCCGCCCACCACCCCAGCCGCCCAACCGCTGCCCAGGCCGTAGGTCCAGAGACCATCCAGACGAACAATACTGCCGTTCTGGTAGTCCGTGGCATCGTTTTTGGTATAGAACTCGAACGCACCCAGCAGGCTCAACTCGCCGCCATTACCCAGCAGGTGGGTGTAGGCCAGGGTTGGCATGAAGGTGTAGGTGTTTTGCCCGGCGTTGGCCAGGCGGTCCTTGTCGTAGGCGCCGGTTGGCACATAGATCGGCAACGACAGGGCAATGTGATCGTTGGCGCTGAAGTGGTAGCCGGCAGCGATCGGAGTGATCAGGGCATCGGCAAACTGGGTGCCGTAGTCGGTCTCGCCGACGGAGTTGCCCCGAGGGCCGGTAAAGCTGGCTTCGGCGTCGGTGTACTGCAGGGGCAGGCCGACCGCCGAGGCGAAGTTCCACGGGCCTTTGCCAGTGTCCCAGATGCGCGTGATGTTGGTCATGGTGTAGGAGACTTTCATCTTCAGCCCCGCACCGACTTCGCCGCGCACCGGTGCCGCCTTCTTGCTGCTGAGTTCGCCGTCGTAGTAAATGCTGGTCATCGACATCACCCAACCGGGTTCCGGGGGAATGATCCCGGCATTGGAGTAGACGATCTGGCCAGTAATCGGCCTGCCGACGCTGCCTTCGGTGGCAAGCACCAAAGGGCTGCCGATGAGCAGCACAACCAGCAGCGGCAAACTCGCGAGCGAAACTCTTGTCATGGTGGATCTCTTGATCACGTTTTTAGAATATACGATGGCGCGCGGCCGTCAGGGCGTGAATAGAGTCTAGAACCGAATGGACGGCAAATCCGCACCCCATGCGAGGGGCTCAGCGCTGGGCAAACGCCAGGTTCAGGCCCAGTGCGGCAAACGACGCGGCAAATCCGCGGCGTAGCCAGTTCTGGACGGTGGGTGACGCGATGACGGCTGTGCGAAAAAAGTTCGCCAGTAAGCCATAGATCACAAAGACCGCAAAGGTCATCAACATGAACACTGTGCTTAAGGTGAGCATCTGCACTGCGGCCGACGGCCCATTGCGCGTGATGAACTGCGGGAGAAACGCCAGGAAGAATATTGTCAGCTTGGGGTTGAGCAGATTGAGCAAGCCAGCGCGCAGCATGATGGTGCCGCCACTCAGGTTGAGCGGCGCATCACTGATAGCAAAGGCCGAGCGATCGCGCCAGGTGGCATAGGCCAGGTACAGCAGGTAGGCGACCCCGGCAAACTTCAATCCCTGGAACGCCAGCGCGCTGGTATGCAGGATCGCCGACAGGCCCAGCATCGAGGCCATCAGGTGCGGCACTATCCCGCCCGTGCAGCCCAGCGCCGCGTAGACACTGGCCCGTTTGCCGGCGGCCAGCGCAGTGGAGAGGGTAAACACCACGCCAGTGCCGGGGATCAGCACTACGATCAGTGAGGTCAGCAGAAAATCCATTGTCAGCATGCCAGCGAACTCCAGTCGGTGATCGGGTGTCAGAGCACCCGCAAGCAGTCGTTCATTGAAGTGCAACGCGGCTTGCTTTTCCATAGGAAAACACCGGAGTGTAGTGCGTGTCATTCGCCCGGTCGGTCAAAAGGACCCTTGAGCCACCCCATGCAAGCCAATCAATTGATCATCAGCCTCACCACGCTGCTGTTGCTGGCTGGGTGTGCGAGCCAGGGGAGCCGCGATGCGGCGCCCACGCCGGAACAGGTCAAGGCGCAGATCGTGCGCCTGCTGCCCGCCAGTACCGTGGACCGGCAAGGTTGGGCCAACGACATCTATAGTGCCTTTGCCGCGCAGGCGATTCCCACTACCTCGCAGAACCTCTGCTCGGTGCTGGCGGTGACCGAGCAGGAGTCGACCTTTCAGGCTGACCCGAAAGTACCGGGGCTGGGCAAAATTGCCCGGGACGAGATCGACCGCCGTGCTGCCAGGGCACATATCCCCGGTCTTCTGGTGCGGGGGGCCTTGCAGGTCAGCTCGACCAATGGCAAAAGTTACAGTGACCGGTTGAATGCGGCGCGTAGCGAAAAAGAGCTCAGCGCGATCTTCGATGACTTCATCGGCCGGGTCCCGATGGGCAAGACCCTGTTCGGCGGGTTCAACCCGGTGCACACCGGTGGGCCGATGCAGGTCAGCATCGCGTTTGCCGAAAAGCAGGAGCGCAGCTATCCGTACCCGGTAGACGGCTCGATCCGTCGCGAAGTATTCACCCGGCGGGGCGGTATGTACTTCGGCATCGCCCATCTGCTCGGCTACCCGGTGAACTATAGCCAGCCGCTGTACCGCTTCGCCGACTTCAATGCCGGTTGGTACGCCAGCCGCAATGCGGCATTCCAGGCTGCCCTGAATCGCGCGACCGGCGGTTCCCTCGCCCTGGATGGCGACTTGATCCGCTACGGTTCGCTACTGCCGGGCTCGACTGAGCTTGCAGTGCGCAGCCTGGGTAAACGCCTGGATATGCGCAACAGCACGATCCGCGATCAACTGGAACTGGGGGATAGCCTGGCTTTCGAAGACAGCAAACTCTATAAGCGGGTATTCGCACTGGCCGAAAAGCCGCACGGCAAGGCGTTGCCCAGGGCGGTGTTGCCGGGGATCGAGCTACAGAGTCCGAAAATCACCCGAAAACTCACTACCGGCTGGTTTGCCAAGCGTGTCGATGAGCGTTATCAGCGCTGTATGAAGCGCGCAGCAGCGAGTTAGTACAGAGAGTGGACGAAAAAAGCCCGGCAGAGTGTGCCGGGCTTTTTGTTGAGTATTGCGGACCGGCAATTCATGCACGGTTCTGGGTCAGGCGATCGGGAAGGGGTATTCAGGGGCGGGATATTGTTCTTCTATATAGAGAGCCATGATTGGGGGAGGTTTTGGGCTTATTGATAGAAAAACCAAATTAGCAGTTGACGGCAGATTCTGGATGTCTATAATTCGCCCCACTTCCGGCGCAGTCGAAACGGAAAACTCCTTGGTAAACAATGAGTTACGCAGTTTTCGGCAGCAGGT
>Ga0213827_1000574_pt1 | contig 27548 bp, 25 predicted proteins | sample MC6MC0898MG_FD_180669 | JGI IMG/M metagenome (GOLD analysis project Ga0213827, IMG submission 180669) | Enriched soil aggregate microbial communities from Iowa State University, Ames, United States - MC6-MC0898-MG | ecosystem: Environmental > Terrestrial > Soil > Unclassified | place: USA: Iowa...
CAGCATCGACGAAGCGATCGAGAAAGCCAAGAAACTGTAATTCCTGCGCCCCGCAAGGGGCGCTATCAGGTTGAGGCAAGCAGATGGCTATGACAGTCCATTGCGATATCGTCAGCGCGGAAGGAGAGATCTTCTCCGGCCTGGTCGAGATGGTAGTTGCGCACGGTAACCTGGGTGATCTTGGTATCGCTCCAGGCCACGCGCCACTGATCACCAATCTCAAGCCTGGTCCGATCACGCTGACCAAGCAGGGTGGCACCCAGGAGGTGTTCTACATCTCTGGTGGTTTCCTCGAGGTTCAGCCGAACATGGTCAAGGTGCTTGCCGATACCGTGCAACGTGCTGCAGACCTGGATGAAGCTCAGGCTCAGGAAGCCCTCAAGGCTGCTGAGAACGCCCTGAATCTGAAAGGCGCGGACTTCGACTACGGCGCCGCCGCCGCACGTCTGGCCGAGGCCGCAGCTCAGCTGCGTACCGTCCAGCAAATGCGCAAAGGCAAGTAATCGGCCCCGGCTGATCAATGCTGTTGCGATTGAGTAAAAGGGTAGCCTCGGCTACCCTTTTTCTTTTTCCGAATTTCCCCTCGGTCATTTCACTGACCGCCCAGGATTGGTAGCCAGTCAATGTCGCTCGATATCGTTATTCTCGCCGCCGGCCAAGGTACCCGCATGCGCTCGGCGCTGCCCAAGGTGCTGCACCCGGTTGCTGGCAACTCCATGCTCGGCCATGTTATCCACAGCGCGCGCCAGCTGCAGCCGCAAGGTATCCACGTGGTGATTGGCCACGGTGCGGAGCAGGTACGTGAGCGCTTGGCGGCCGACGACCTCAATTTCGTTCTGCAGGACAAGCAGCTGGGTACTGGCCACGCTGTGGCGCAGGCGCTGCCGGCGATCACTGCCGACACCGTGCTGGTGCTCTATGGCGATGTACCGCTGATTGAAGCAGAAACCCTGCAGCGCTTGCTGACCAAGGTCAGCGAGCAGCAGCTGGGCCTGCTCACCGTTACCCTGCAAGACCCGACCGGTTACGGGCGTATCGTGCGCAACGATGAGGGCCAGGTGACCGCGATCGTCGAGCACAAAGACGCCAGCGAAGCGCAGAAGGCTATCAAGGAAGGCAACACCGGCATTCTGGCCCTGCCCGCCGCACGCCTGGCCGACTGGATGGGCCGCTTGTCGAACAACAATGCCCAGGGCGAGTACTACCTGACCGATGTCATTGCTATGGCAGTGGCTGATGGCCTGGTGGTCGCCACCGAGCAGCCGCACGACCCGATGGAAGTGCAGGGCGCCAACGACCGACGCCAGCTGTCCGAGCTCGAGCGCCATTACCAGTTGCGCGAAGGCCGCCGCCTGATGGCCCAGGGTGTCACCCTGCGTGACCCGGCGCGCTTCGACGTGCGCGGTGAAGTGACCGTTGGTCGCGATGTGCTGATCGATATCAACGTGATTCTCGAAGGCAAGGTGGTCATCGAGGACGACGTACAGATTGGCCCTAACTGTGTGATCAAGGACAGCACCCTGCGCAAAGGCGTGGTGGTCAAGGCCAACAGCCATATCGAAGGCGCGGTGATGGGCGAGGGCAGCGATGCCGGCCCGTTCGCCCGCCTGCGCCCCGGCAGCGTGCTGGACGCCAAGGCCCATGTGGGTAACTTTGTCGAATTGAAGAATGCCCACCTGGGTGAAGGTGCCAAAGTAGGCCACCTGACCTACTTGGGCGATGCCGAAATCGGTGCACGCACCAACATCGGTGCCGGCACCATCACCTGCAACTACGATGGCGCCAACAAGTTCAAGACGGTGATGGGCGAGGACGTGTTCATCGGGTCGAACAACTCGCTGGTCGCGCCTGTGGATATCAAGGCAGGTGCCACGACGGCAGCCGGTTCCACCATCACCCAGACGGTTGAACCGGGGCAGTTGGCGGTGGCGCGGGCGCGCCAGCGCAATATCGATGGCTGGAAGCGGCCGGAGAAAATCAAGAAGAGCTGATTATCCACAGCCCTTTTGATAGAAGCCGACTTATGTGAATAAGTCGGCTTTTTTATGGCCTGTCCACCCCTGATCGTGGGCACCGGTAATTACCCACAGGCTGCAATTTCCGATTACCGAGGCTTGACGAACCGCCCATCTTAGGTTTTGATTGCAATCATTATCTTTCGAATCGAAACTTAAGCGCCCATGTCGAAACGAAACACCCCGCAACGCCGCCACAACATCCTGGCCATGCTCAGTGAGCAGGGCGAGGTGACGGTGGATGCGCTAGCCAAGCGCTTTGAGACGTCGGAAGTCACCATTCGCAAAGATCTGGCAGCCCTCGAAGCCAACGGCTTGCTGCTGCGTCGCTATGGCGGGGCAGTGCCGGTCCCCCAAGAGATGCTGGTTGAAACCGTACAGCCGGTTTCTTCCTATAAGAAAGCCATCGCCCGCGCGGCTGTCGGTCGAATCCGCGAACATGCACGAATCATCATCGACAGCGGCAGCACCACCGCTGCCATGATTCCCGAACTGGGGCGTCAGCCGGGCCTGGTCGTCATGACCAATTCGTTGAACGTGGCCCGCGCCATCAGCGAGCTGGAACATGAGCCTGTGCTACTGATGACCGGCGGTACCTGGGACCCGCACTCCGAGTCGTTTCAGGGGCAGGTCGCCGAACAGGTACTGCGCTCTTACGACTTCGACCAGTTGTTCATTGGCGCCGATGGCATCGACCTCAACCGCGGCACTACGACCTTCAATGAACTGCTGGGCCTGAGCCGAGTCATGGCCGAAGTGGCCCGCGAAGTGATCGTGATGGTCGAGTCCGATAAGGTCGGGCGCAAGATCCCCAACCTTGAGCTGCCCTGGGGCAGTGTCACCACCCTTATTACAGACGAGCGCCTGCCCGCAGCGGCGCGCGAACACATTCAAGCCCGCGGCATCAACCTGATCTGTGCCGCGATCAGCCAGGAGCAATAAACATGTGTGGAATCGTAGGTGCCGTAGCTGAACGCAACATCACCGCCATCCTCATCGAAGGCCTCAAGCGCCTCGAGTACCGTGGCTACGACAGCGCTGGCCTGGCGGTATACACCCAGCAGGGTGAACTGCAGCGCCGCCGCCGCATCGGCAAAGTCTCCGAACTGGAAGCCGCCAATGCGGCCGATCCGCTGGTCGGCCAGCTGGGCATCGCCCACACCCGCTGGGCCACCCACGGCGCGCCCACCGAGGGCAATGCGCATCCACATTTCTCCGGCAGCGAAGTGGCAGTGGTGCACAACGGCATCATCGAGAACCATGAAGAGCTGCGTGAAGAGCTCAAAGGCCTGGGTTATGTGTTTGCCTCGCAGACCGATACCGAGGTCATCGTTCACCTGATCCATCACACCCTCAAGACCATTCCGGACCTGGCCGACGCGCTCAAAGCTGCGGTCAAGCGCCTGCACGGAGCTTATGGCCTGGCGCTGGTCAGCGTTAAACAGCCTGACCGCCTGGTTGCCGCACGCAGTGGCAGCCCGCTGGTGATCGGCCTTGGCCTCGGTGAGAACTTCCTGGCTTCCGACCAGTTGGCACTGCGCCAGGTCACTGACCGCTTCATGTACCTGGAGGAGGGTGATATCGCCGAGATCCGCCGTGACCAGGTGAAGATCTGGGATCAGGCCGGCAACCCCGTCCAGCGTGAAACCGTGCAGTACCACGAAGGCGCAGAGGCAGCTGACAAGGGCGAGTACCGCCACTTCATGCTCAAGGAAATCCATGAGCAGCCGACCGTGGTGCAGCGAACCCTGGAAGGTCGCCTGGGCAAGGACCATGTACTGGTTCAGGCTTTTGGCCCACAGGCCGCTGAGCTGTTCGCCAAAGTGCGCAATGTACAAATCGTTGCCTGCGGTACCAGCTACCACGCTGGCATGGTTGCCCGTTACTGGCTGGAAAGCCTGGCAGGCATCCCTTGCCAGGTCGAAGTAGCCAGTGAGTTCCGCTATCGCAAAGTCGTGGTGCAGCCGGACACCCTGTTCGTCTCGATCTCCCAGTCGGGCGAGACTGCCGACACCTTGGCTGCGCTGCGCAATGCCAAGGAACTGGGCTTCCTCGGCAGCCTGGCGATCTGCAACGTTGGTATCAGTTCGCTGGTGCGCGAATCCGACCTGACCCTGCTGACCCTGGCCGGCCCGGAAATCGGCGTGGCCTCGACCAAAGCGTTCACCACCCAGCTGGTGTCGCTGATGCTGCTGACCCTGGCCCTGGGCCAGGTACGTGGCACGCTGGAAGCTGGCGTAGAGGCTGAACTGGTAGAAGAGCTGCGTCGCTTGCCAACGCGTCTGGGTGAAGCGCTGGCCATGGACCGTACTGTCGAGAAAGTCGCCGAGCTGTTCGCCGACAAACACCACACCCTGTTCCTCGGCCGTGGTGCGCAGTACCCGGTGGCGATGGAAGGTGCGCTCAAGCTCAAAGAGATTTCCTATATCCATGCTGAAGCCTACCCAGCAGGTGAGCTCAAGCATGGCCCGCTGGCGCTTGTGGATAACGACATGCCGGTGGTGACCGTGGCACCGAACAATGAGCTGCTGGAAAAGCTCAAATCGAACCTGCAGGAAGTTCGCGCCCGTGGGGGTGAGCTGGTGGTGTTCGCTGACGAGCATGCTGGCATGAGCAATGGCGAAGGTACCCACGTAATCAAGGTGCCGCACATCGCTGATGCGCTGGCGCCGATCCTGTACACCATTCCGCTGCAGCTGCTGTCGTACTACGTGGCGGTGCTCAAGGGCACTGACGTCGACCAGCCGCGTAACCTGGCGAAGTCGGTGACTGTGGAATAACTCATGGCAGTCAGAAGGCTATGAGACAAAACCCCCGAAAGGGGGTTTTGTTGTTTCTGGCCTGTCGAAACTCAGATCTGCATCGCCATCCCGTCCACATTCATCGCTGCCTGGCGCAAGGCCTCGGAGCGGGTCGGGTGTGGGTGGCAGGTGAGGGCGATGTCCTCGGCCGAGGCCGAGAATTCCATGGCCACGCAGAACTCACCGATCATCTCGCTGACGCTTGGGCCAACCAGGTGCACGCCCAGTACCTCATCGGTGTTGGCATCGGCGATGACCTTGGCGAAGCCTTCGGTCTCGTGGTTGATCTTGGCCCGGCTGTTGGCAGTGAAGGGGAATTTACCGACCTTGTAAGCGCGGCCTTCGGCCTTGAGTTGTTCCTCGGTCTTGCCGACGCTGGCCAGCTCGGGACGGGTGTAGATCACGCCAGGGATCAAGTTGTAATTGACCTCGTGGGGTTTGCCGGCGATGCGTTCGATGCATGCGACCGCTTCGTCTTCGGCCTTGTGCGCCAGCATTGGGCCGGAGGTGACATCACCGATGACCCAAACGCCCTGAGCCGAAGTGCGATGGTGCTCGTTGGTGAGCATGCCGCGCTTGTCGGTTTCCAGGCCGACGCTCTCAAGGTTCAAGCCCTTGGTGTAAGGACGACGGCCGATGGCAACCAACACATAGTCGGCTTGCAGTGTTTCAGCAGTACCGCCAGCAGCGGGCTCGAGCGTCAGGCTCACGCCGTCAGCCGACGCTGTGGCCTGGGTAACTTTGCTGCCAAGCTTGAAGGTCATGCCTTGCTTGGCCAGGGCCTTCTGCAGGGTCTTGGCAGTTTCCTCATCGGTGCCCGGGCAGATGCGGTCGAGGTATTCGATGACGGTGACCTGGCTACCCAAGCGGCGCCATACAGAACCCAGCTCCAGGCCGATGACGCCCGCGCCGATCACGATCAGGTGTTTGGGCACCTGCGGCAGTGCCAGGGCACCGGTGGAGTCGATAATGCGCTGGTTATCGATGGTCACGCCCGGCAGGGGAGTGGGCTCGGAGCCGGTTGCGATAACGATGTCCTTGGCTTGCAACGCAGTTTCGCTGCCGTCCTCAGCCTTGACGATGACCTTGCCGACGCCATCCAGGCGGCCCCAGCCCTTTACCCAGTCGACCTTGTTCTTGCGGAACAGGTATTCGATGCCCTTGGTCAGGCCGGTCACGCTCTCGTCCTTCTGCTTCATCATCTGGGCGAGGTTCAGGGTCGGCTTCACTTCGATGCCGAGGTGGGCGAACTCTTCGCCGCTGGCTGCCTCGTAAAGCTCGGAAGCATGCAGCAGCGCCTTGGACGGCATGCAGCCGACATTCAGGCAGGTGCCGCCGAGGGTCGAGCGGCCTTCCACGCAGGCCACGCTCAGGCCAAGTTGGCCGGCGCGAATCGCCGCGTTGTAGCCGCCAGGGCCGCCGCCAATGATCACCACGTCATAGGATTTCATGAGTTTGTACTCCAGATGAAGAAGCTCGAGAGGGGCACAAGGTTAAGCTGAGCGCGCTAAATTGTATACAATCTAGCGCGTTCATAAGATCAGTTGGTTCTAGACCATGGTCTCGTTTAGGGGAAACTTTGCACGAATGAACTACCCTCTTTCGGTGGTGTTCGAAATTTCATGCATCGAGCCCAGAAGGAGGGTCGTTCATGCTTGCGCAACTTCCGCCGGCACTGCAAAGCCTGCACCTGCCACTTCGCCTGAAACTGTGGGACGGCAACCAGTTCGATCTGGGGCCCAGCCCTCAGGTCACCCTGCTGGTCAAGGAACCGCAGCTGATCACCCAGTTGACCCATCCGAGCATGAACGAGCTGGGCGCTGCTTTTGTTGAAGGCAAGCTGGAACTGGAAGGTGATATCGGCGAAGCCATTCGCATGTGTGACGAGCTGAGCGTAGCGCTGCTGACCGACGAGGATGACGTACCGCCGCCGCGCGTGGCTCACGACAAGCGCACCGACGCCAAGTCCATTTCCTACCACTACGACGTCTCTAACGCGTTCTATCAGCTTTGGCTCGACCAGGACATGGCGTACTCCTGTGCGTATTTCCGGGAGCCGGACAACACCCTCAATCAAGCTCAACAGGACAAGTTCGATCACCTGTGCCGCAAGCTGCGCCTGGACGCCGGTGATTACCTGCTCGACGTGGGCTGTGGCTGGGGCGGGTTGTCACGGTTTGCCGCGCGCGAATACGGTGCCAAGGTGTTTGGCATCACCCTGAGCAAGGAGCAGCTGAAGCTGGGACGGCAGCGGGTGAAGGATGAAGGCTTGGCCAAACAAGTGGACTTGCAGATCCTCGACTATCGCGACCTGCCTCAGGATGGCCGTTTCGACAAGGTGGTCAGCGTCGGCATGTTCGAGCATGTCGGGCATGCCAACCTGGCGCTGTATTGCCAGAAGTTGTTTGGCGCCGTACGTGAAGGCGGCTTGGTGATGAACCATGGCATCACCGCCAAGCACATAGATGGCCGTCCAGTGGGGCGAGGCGCTGGCGAGTTCATTGACCGCTATGTGTTCCCCAACGGTGAGCTGCCGCACCTGTCGATGATCAGTGCGAGTATCTGCGAGGCAGGGCTGGAGGTCGTGGACGTGGAAAGCTTGCGCCTGCATTACGCCAAGACTTTGCACCACTGGAGCGAGAACCTGGAGAACCAGTTGCACAAAGCTGCAGCGTTGGTGCCGGAAAAAACCTTGCGCATCTGGCGGCTGTACCTGGCAGGATGTGCTTACGCATTCCAGAAGGGCTGGATCAACCTGCACCAGATCCTGGCTGTGAAACCTTATCCGGATGGGCACCATGATCTGCCCTGGACCCGCGAAGACCTGTATCGCTGAAGTACAGACCGGGGCCGACAGAACGGCCCCGGTCACGTCAGAGTATCGGCGAAATCAACCGCGCGATGCGCATCCCCAGCTGTTGGATACGGTGAGTATCTAGGCTGTCCTCTGCAGTAATCTCTCTGGCCTGTTCGAAGTCATCGAGCAACATCGCCTCGACCTGATCGGCAAAATGCCGATCGACCGTCAGCAGGGTAATTTCGAAGTTGAGCCGGAACGATCGGTTGTCCAGGTTGGCGCTGCCGATGGCGCTGACCTCGTCATCCACCAGCACTACCTTCTGATGCAGAAAGCCGGGCTGATAGCGGAACATTCGAACGCCCGCGCGTACGGCTTCGAAGGCGAACAGGCTGGAGGCCGCGTAGACGATCCGATGGTCAGGTCGTGACGGGATGAGGATGCGCACATCCACGCCGCGCAGCACAGCCAGGCGCAAGGCGGCGAACACGGCTTCGTCGGGGATGAAGTAGGGGCTGGTGATCCACACTCGGCGGGTTGCCGAGTGGATGGCTTCGATGAAGAACAGCGAACAGGTTTCCTGCGGGTCTGCCGGGCCGCTGGCCAGGGCCTGGCAGAGCACTCCGTTGTCCGCGTAGGTGTCGGGCAGGATCAGTGGCGGCAGTTGGCGTGTTGCCCAGTACCAGTCTTCGGCGAACGACTCCTGCAGGCAGGCCAGCACCGGCCCGCTGATTTGCACATGGGTGTCACGCCAAGGCGATAGGCGAGGGTGCTCGCCGAGGTACTCATCCCCCACGTTATGACCACCTATGAAGCCGGCCACACCATCGACCACGACAATCTTACGGTGGTTGCGGAAGTTTACCTGGAAGCGATTGAACCAGCCGCGGCGGGTAGCAAAGGCATGAATTTGCACACCACCGTCGCGCAGTACCTGGCTATATCGGGCGGGCAGCGCGTGGCTGCCGACCCGGTCATACAGCACAAACACCTGCACCCCTTCGGCTGCTTTGCGCAGCAACAGTTGTTGTAGGGCCTTGCCGATGGTGTCGTCGTGGATGATGAAAAACTGCACCAGCACGACTTCCCGTGCTTGGCTGATAGCGGCAAAGATGGCGTCGAAGGTTGCCTTGCCATTGATCAGCAGCTTCACCTGGTTGTTGGCCAGGCAAGGCATTCGCCCAAGTTTCGGCATGGCCCGTAACGCTGCATAGCTCACTGATTCCCGGGCAGTGAGCGCTTCTTCCACCCAGGGGCGCCAGTTGAGGGTGGCCATCGCCACGTGCATTTCCTGGTTGGCCTGACGCCTTGCCTGAATGTAGGCATAGAAGGAGCGGGCACCGAAAATCAGGTAAGGGATGAGGGTGAAGTACGGGATGAAGAACAGCGACATGGCCCAGGCAATCGCGCCTTGGGCAGTACGCACGGTGAACACCGCATGCAGCGCAGCAATGATGCCAAGCAGGTGAATGAGGCCGAGCACGTAGCCGAAGAAGTAGGGGCTGTGGTAATCCATACGCATCCTGCTTGTCGAATACACAGCGGATAACAGAACACGTTCCAGACCCGTCTTGCAACCTGAAAGCGGATTTGGCGTCTAAGGCTGAGCCCGGCCACTGAGCCGGTTATTTCGAGGAGCGTTCGTCCATGAAGATTCGTCTGCCACTGTTGGCTCTGGCTATTGGCCTGAGCAGCCCACTGGTGCATGCGCAGATGTTGCAACCCGGCCTGTGGGAGCTGACCACCAGCAATATGCAGGTCGACGGTAAGCCGTTGCCTGATATGCAGTTCATGCTCGGCCAGCTTAAGAACCTGCCCCCGGAGCAGCGGGCGATGATGGAAGGCGTGTTGGCCAAACAGGGCGTCACGGTCGGTGGCAATGGCGTGCGTTCATGCCTGACGCCGGAACAAGTGCAGACCAACGACATTCCTCTGCAGGACCCCAAGTCCGGCTGTACGCAGAAGATCACCGACCGCACTGGCAATGTCTGGAAGTTCCAGTTCAGCTGCCCGAAAGCGCAGGGTACTGGTCAGGCAACCTTCCTCAGCGACAAGGAATTCACCACCCAGGTTAACGGCACCTTCAATGCTTCGGGTGTACAACAGCAGGGCAGCATGAACACCCGTGCCGTATGGCTGGGTAATGATTGTGGAACAGTCAAACCGCGTACCTGACTTTTCACCATTGCCATTGGCTGCAAGCAACCGCGTCGTGGGCATGCAGGCTCTCTGCATGTTCCACGCGTAGCTTGAAGGCCGCAGTCCAATCCAGTTGTCGCAGCGATTTGTGCAAACGTCGTGCGGCGTCCTCACAGAACATCAGGTTCTGACCATTGGCTAAAGCGAAAGCCTGTTCATCGGCGCGTTTCACAGCTGTTTGAACAGCGGTGCCCAGGCTCGCCTCGATTGTGTCGATAAGCGCGGTGGCTGGAATGTGCTGCAGGTTATCGCGCAAGCGTACGCGAACGTCGGCAAGGCTGCGTTGGCTATGCGGTGTGGCTACGATGCCCTGGCTGCTGCCCAACCACTCCAATACCTTGTCTCGATCCAGTTTCTGCCCGGCAAAATCTTCCTGGAATTGCTGCTGAATCAATTGCCTTGCGAGTGCTGCCGAACAAGGGCACGTGGATGAATACGGTACCTTCACCGATAGTTCCACGTGGAACATTTCATTCTCAATCTTTGCATTGACGGTTATCGCGTAACTTTTCCAGCCCGCCAAGGGGCTGATCAAGGCGGGCCGTTTTAGCAAATGCTCGAAGCTCAGACGCAGATACGCCGCATTGGCCAGGCCTTCGTGGCTGACCAGAAAGTCTGCCAGTAGGTGACGGATTGCCAATGGGGTTAGCGGTTGACTCTCCAGGCGCTCCAGCGAAAGGTACAAGCGCGACATGTGAATACCGCGAGATGTGCCATCCACCAAGCTCACACCGGCATCGGCCATGGCTGCCACAGTGCGCCCGTCGAACTGAACTGGCAGGGCGATTCCGCACATTCCAACCCAATCGAGGGGCGTTGCATGCTGTTGTGTTTGTGCGGCGATGTCGGGGAGCGTCAGGCTAGTCATAGGTAGTACCAGGCAAAAGAGTGTCAGCGGCAGCCGCCGACCAGGCTGCAATGCAGGTTGAAGCGTTGACCGCTGGAACTGGACACGCGGTTCAACGTGGTCCAGCCAACGCGCCGGCTGTAGCCAACCCAGGCTTCACCGTCGCTGGCCAGGCCGGTGAAGAATGTAAGCGTGCCGTAGCGGCTGTTGGTTTGTGACCAGAGTCGGCGAGTAAGGCTGTCGTATCCGCGCAGGTGTAAGTCGCTGCCCTCAGTACGCACGCTGTAGTAACTGCCATTGCCATCCTTGCAGGCCAGCAGTGTCGCGCTACGTGTACACAACGCCAGCGTGTTGCCGTGTGGCATCGCCAGTAACGGTAAAGGCGTAGCGAGCAACAGCAACAGGGCGGCACGTAGCAGTTTCATTTCCACCTTCCGAGAACGCTTCCGACGAGTACGGCTTGGCGAAATTGTAGTGTTATATTATAACGTTGTGCAATGCATCGTTTCGAATGCGTCCGCCTGAAGAGGTTTCGCCATGTCCAATCGCCTTCCCGTCACTGTGCTTTCCGGCTTCCTTGGCGCCGGCAAAAGTACCTTGCTCAACCATGTGCTGCGTAATCGCGACAACCTGCGGGTCGCCGTGATCGTCAACGACATGAGTGAGATCAACATCGACGCCAGTGAGGTTCAGCGCAACGTCAGCCTGAACCGCGCCGAGGAAAAGCTGGTGGAGATGAGCAACGGCTGCATCTGTTGCACCCTGCGTGAAGACTTGCTGGAGGAAGTCGCACGATTGGCCGAGGAAGGCCGATTCGATTATTTGCTGATCGAGTCCACCGGCATATCCGAGCCGTTGCCGGTAGCTGAAACCTTCACCTTCCGCGACGAGCAGGGGCGCAGCCTGTCCGACATGGCACGCCTGGACACCATGGTGACGGTCGTCGATGGCCTGAACTTCCTGCGCGATTACCAGGCGGCCGACAGCCTGGCGAGCCGCGGTGAAACCCTGGGTGAAGAAGATGAGCGCTCCATCAGCGACCTGCTGATCGAGCAGGTCGAGTTTGCTGATGTGCTGTTGCTCAGCAAGATTGACCTGATCAGCCAGCACGAGCGCGAGGAGCTCATCGCGATATTGCGCAGCCTCAATGCTCGGGCGCAGATCGTGCCGATGGTCATGGGTGAGGTGCCGCTGGCGCGGATCCTCGATACAGGCCTGTTCGACTTCGACCTGGCTGCACAGGCACCGGGGTGGCTGAAGGAGTTGCGCGGTGAGCATGTGCCGGAAACCGAAGAGTACGGTATTGCTGCGACGACCTGGGAAGCCCGCAGACCGTTGCACCCGCAACGCTTCTTCGACTTTATCCACAACGATTGGAGCAACGGTCGGCTGCTGCGCTCGAAAGGCTTCTTCTGGCTGGCCAGCAAGTTCCAGGAGGCCGGCAGCTGGTCGCAGGCGGGTGGCATGATGCGCCACGGGCTGGGCGGGCGCTGGTGGCGTTTCGTTCCTCGGGAGCACTGGCCACAGGACGAGCAGAGCACAGCGGAAATCCTCAAGCACTGGGTGGCAGAGTGCGGCGACTGCCGTCAGGAACTGGTGTTCATCGGGCAGAACATCGACTTCGCCAAGTTATCCACAGCGCTGGATGCGTGCCTATTGACCGATGATGAGATGGAGCTCGGCCCAATGGGCTGGTTGCGCCTGCCGGACCCCTTTGGGCCTTGGCACGCCGAGGAGGCAGCGTGATGGTGCCGGTTCAGCCTGTGGATATCCGCCAGAGCCAAGGGGAATCACCTAGTGTTTTGACGGAGATTTTCCAGGACGGGGTCAATCTGGCAGTGTGGAAGCGCCTTCTGCCAGCGCAGGTTGAAGATTTCGCGGCGTTGGCTGTGAGCCTTGGCCAGTCGCTCACGGACCAGCGCGTGCTTGATGTGAACGAGCATGAGGCTCCTCTGATACCCGGCTTGTTGGGGGAGGCAGCCGATCTGCAAGGCTATGAAAGCTTTGTCGCAGATGTGCGCTGGCTGGTATCGGCTTACACCTGCCTGCTCGGCGCACGGCGGGTTGGGTTGCGGCTTCGCGTGCTGCAAGGTGCGATGTGCCCACGCTTCCATGTGGATAACGTGCCTTTGCGCCTATTGACCACCTATGTGGGGCCCGGAAGCGAATGGTTGGAAGAGGGCGCTATCCAACGGGCCGGTTTACACCTTGCGCCAGCGGCTGTGGATAACATTCGCAGCCTGCAAGCTGGGGATGTTGCCGTGCTCAAGGGTGAAAAATGGGTAGGCAACGAAGGTGCCGGCTTGGTCCATCGCTCGCCGGCGAGCCAGGAGCGGCGCCTGTTGCTCAGCCTTGACTGGCTGGCATGACGGGGCATAGTGGGGGGAAATCTGCCCCGAAGAGATCGCATGCTCCAGAACATCCCCACCCATGTAATTGCTGGCCCTCTGGGGGCTGGCAAGACCAGCCTCATTCGTCAGCTGATGGCCCAGCGCCCGGCTAGCGAGCGCTGGGCGGTGCTGGTAAATGAATTCGGCCAGGTTGGCCTTGATGCGGCTTTGCTGAGCCGTGACGAAGACGGCATTGCTATCGCCGAGGTGGCAGGGGGTTGCCTGTGCTGCGTAAACGGCACGCCGTTTGAGGTCGGGCTGGGAAGGCTGCTGCGCAAGGCGCGCCCCGATCGCTTATTCATCGAACCTTCGGGGCTTGGGCATCCGCTGCAGTTGCTCAAGCAACTGAGCCAGGCTCCGTGGCTTGGTGTGCTTGCGGTGCAGCCCCTGGTGATGGTTGTGGATGCTCAGGCACTGATGCGAGGGGAGCCTTTACCTTGTGCACAACTTGATGCTCTATCAGCCGCCTCTTTGCTGATTTTCAATAAGAGCGAGGGTGTTGATGAAAAACATAGATTGTTGATAAATAAGGAATTTCCAGCAATACCTGGGGTTTGGACGAAGCAGGGGATGTTAGCAATTTCCGCGCTTCCGCTTTCATCCACAGCGGCGTTTTCGCCAATTTCTGTGGATAACGCTGTTGTGGAAAGTCCATCCACAGCCCTGATTGCCCTGTGGACAGATCCAAATCAGCCAATTTGTTACGCTCAGCAAGGTGACGGTGGTTGGAGTATCGGCTGGCGCTGGCACCCCAGCCAGCAATTTAATCCACAGGCCTTGCGTAGTTTCCTAGGTGACAAGGGGTGGCTTCGTGCCAAAGGGGTTATCCACAGCACGGAGGGTTGGCTGTCCTTCAACGGCCTCAACGGCAACTTGCCTGATTGGCAGCCGAGCGACTGGCGCAAGGACACGCGCATCGAGCTGATCTTCGACCAGCCGCAACCCCAGCAAGCCTTGCAGGCCGCATTGGATGAATGCCGGATGATGTGATCAGTTGCGCCAGCGATTGTGCTCCTGGCGCCACTGCTGCATCTCGATCACGTTGTCGGTGCGTGGCGGCGTGTTGATTTCGAACGGATAGGGCGCCAGTTCGATCTGCACGCTGTGGGCACCGAACTGGGTCACCGTACCGGGGTGGCGCTGCTCGCCGGTCACGGTGAACTCGAACGCATACACCCGTGCCAGGCGCTTCCTGCCGTTGGCATCTCGGATAAACCCGATGCGCTTCAGCGCGACGGCGTCGTCGAGCAGCTCCAGGTCGAGCTTGGCGCAATGCTGTTTGACCCGCTCGAGGGCTTTCTCGCGCAGCCCATGGTTGTGCCATAACCAAGCGCCTGCCGTGGCCACCAGCATCAAGACTAAGAGATTCTCCAGGGTCAACATTTGCATATGCTCCAAACAGGTCGAACCAGCTTAACTGCGTCCCTGGTCTGTCGTACAGGTGGCAATCGAGTTCATACTGCGCGACGCACAATCCTTGAAACAGCTTTGGAAAACGCCCGCATGAAACGTACCCCGCACCTGCTCGCCATTCAGTCCCACGTGGTGTTCGGCCACGCCGGCAACAGCGCCGCGGTGTTTCCCATGCAGCGGATCGGGGTCAATGTGTGGCCGCTCAATACCGTGCAGTTTTCCAATCACACTCAGTATGGCCAGTGGGCGGGAGAAGTGCTTGCTCCAGCGCAAATTCCTGCGCTGGTGGAAGGCATTTCCAACATCGGCGAATTAGGCCACTGCGACGCCGTGCTTTCGGGCTACCTCGGCAGCGCCGAGCAGGGCCGGGCGATTCTCGCGGGTGTTCAGCGTATCAAGGCAGTAAACCCTAAAGCGCTGTACCTGTGTGACCCGGTCATGGGCCATGCGGATAAAGGCTGCATCGTTCCGCAGGAGGTGAGTGAGTTCCTGCTGGAGGAGGCCGCCGCCCAAGCGGACATCCTTTGCCCCAATCAGCTGGAGCTGGACAGCTTCTGCGGCCGGCGGGCGCAGTCGCTCGAAGATTGCGTCAGCATGGCCCGTGGCCTGCTGGAGCGCGGGCCCGAAGTGGTGCTGGTCAAGCATCTGTCCTACCCGGGGCGTGCCGAAGACATGTTCGAGATGTTGCTGGTCAGCCGTGACGAGAGCTGGCACCTGCGCCGCCCATTGCTGGCATTCCCGCGCCAGCCAGTCGGGGTGGGTGACCTGACATCCGGGCTGTTCCTGGCCCGCGTGCTGCTGGGCGACAACTGGGTGCAGGCTTTCGAGTACACCGCAGCGGCCGTGCACGAGGTGCTGCTGGAAACCCAGGCCTGCACCAGCTACGAGTTGCAGCTGGTGCGGGCTCAAGACCGTATCGCCCACCCACGCGTGCGCTTCGAGGCGCAGCGCCTGGCGTTTTAAATGGCGTCGGTCTTCAGGTCCTGGTAGCGCTTTTCCAGCTCCTGGCGGATCTGACGGCGCTGCTGGCCCTGCAGGAAGCGGCGCTTCTCTTCACTGGAGTGTGGTTGGCGCGGCGGCACCGCAACCGGGCGACGATTGTCGTCGACCGCGACCATGGTGAAGAAGCAGCTGTTGGAATGGCGCACCGAGCGCTCGCGAATGTTCTCGGTGACCACTTTGATGCCCACCTCCATCGAGGTGTTGCCGGTGTAGTTGACCGAGGCCAGGAACGTCACCAACTCGCCGACGTGTACCGGCTCACGGAAGATCACCTGGTCGACCGACAGGGTGACCACATAGCTGCCGGCGTAACGGCTGGCGCAGGCGTAGGCCACTTCATCGAGATACTTGAGCAGGGTGCCGCCATGTACGTTGCCAGAAAAGTTGGCCATGTCCGGGGTCATCAGGACGGTCATGCTTAGCTGGGCGTTTCCAGGTTCCATAGTGTGCTCACGGTGAGGTTGCGCTGAATCGGGGCGGGTATCTGCTGACACTTCTGTTTCCCCTCTTGAAGTTTTGCCTTCCTGGTACGGGACGTTGGCCGACGCTCCATCGTCACGCCGATCATGCCATCAAGGGCCGCTTACTGGCCGATCTGTTTCTGCATATTGCACCGGCATTTTGCGGCGGGGTGCGATGTTAACCTGAGTACGCCCACGCAACATGGGCCTTCCTGCATTCAATACAGTATGTACTTGCTGCTCGCTCGGGTTTGCCTAGGCAGAGGAGCGGTCTGCCCGGGCATCGAGAAAGGAGTATCGCGCCATGCATGCCATCAGCTTCATCCAGGATCTGGCAGTGATCATGCTGGTCGCCGGGGTGGTGACGATTCTCTTTCATAGGCTCAAGCAGCCTGTAGTGCTGGGCTACATCGTCGCCGGCTTCATCATCGGCCCCCACACCCCGCCGTTCGGCCTGATCCACGACGAAGACACGATCAAGACCCTGGCAGAGCTGGGGGTGATCTTCCTGATGTTCTGCCTGGGCCTGGAGTTCAGCCTGCGCAAGCTGTTCAAGGTGGGGGCCACGGCCTTTATCGCGGCATTCTTGGAAATCGTCCTGATGATCTGGATCGGTTTCGAGATCGGTCGCTGGTTCGGCTGGAACACCATGGACTCACTGTTCCTCGGCGCCATCCTGGCGATTTCTTCGACCACCATCATCGTCAAGGCGCTCAACGACCTGAAGATGAAGAACGAGCGCTTTGCCCAGCTGATCTTCGGCGTGTTGATCGTCGAGGACATCCTCGGTATCGGCATCATTGCGTTGCTTTCAGGCATCGCAGTCAGCGGCTCGGTCAGCTCCGGGGAAGTGTTCTCCACGGTCGGCAAGCTTTCGCTGTTCATGATCGTGGCGCTGGTCATCGGCATTCTGCTGGTGCCGCGGCTGCTGGCCTACGTGGCGAAGTTCGAAAGCAACGAGATGTTGCTGATCACCGTGTTGGGGCTGTGCTTCGGCTTCTGCCTGCTGGTGGTAAAACTCGAGTACAGCATGGTGCTGGGCGCCTTCCTGATTGGTGCGATCATGGCCGAGTCGCGCCAGTTGCTGAAGATCGAGCGTTTGATCGAACCGGTGCGCGACCTGTTCAGCGCCATCTTCTTTGTCGCCATCGGCTTGATGATCGACCCGCAGGTATTGATCGACTACGCGTGGCCCATCGTGGTCATCACCCTGGCCGTGGTGCTGGGCAAGATGCTGTCCTGCGGCATGGGCGCGTTCATTGCCGGCAACGACGGGCGTACTTCGCTGCGCGTGGGCATGGGCCTGTCACAGATTGGCGAATTTTCGTTCATCATCGCGGCCCTGGGCATGACACTGCAGGTGACCAGCGACTTCCTCTACCCGGTCGCCGTGGCGGTTTCGGCCATCACCACCTTGTTGACGCCGTACCTGATCCGCGCAGCCGACCCGCTGTCGATCAAGCTCGGCAAGGTGATGCCAAGCCGGCTATCGCGGGTGCTGTCACTGTATGGCGAATGGCTGCGCAGCATTCAGCCGCAGGGTGAAAGCGCGATGCTGGCGGCGATGATCCGGCGCATCCTGTTGCAGGTCGGGGTGAACCTGGCCCTGGTAATCGCGATCTTCTTCAGTGGTGGGTATTTCGCCGGGCGTATCGGCACTTGGCTCAGTGAATGGGTCAGCGATGTCAGCCAGCAAAAGGCGATGATCTGGGGCGCGGCACTACTGCTTTCGCTGCCGTTCCTCATTGCGGCTTACCGCAAGCTCAAGGCGCTGTCGATGTTGCTGGCGGAGATGGGCGTGAAGCCGGAAATGGCCGGGCGCCATACCCAGCGCGTGCGCCGTGTGGTGGCCGAGGTGATCCCGCTGCTGTCGCTGCTGGTGATCTTCCTGCTGCTGTCGGCGTTGTCGGCGAGCATCCTGCCAACCAACGAACTGCTGCTGATCATTGCAGTGGTGGCGGCGGTGGTGGTGGCGGTGCTGTGGCGCTGGTTCATCCGCGTGCATTCGCGCATGCAGATCGCTTTGCTGGAAACGCTGGAGAACAGCCGAGAGAATTCGCACTGAAGGGCGTGCCCTCTGCGCAAGATTGCACCGTCGCACGAGGGGATGGAGCGGTTGCAATGTCGCCAGGCGCAGAAAGCCTGGCGACTTTACGGGGCATGGATGGCTAGGAGCTATCACCCTCTGCTGTCGGTTGCAGTTCAGCTTTCCAGCCAGACGTCGCGCGCCCAGTGCCAGACCGATTCCCAGCTTTCCTCGGTGACGATCTCTTCTTCGCCGGACCACAGCACCACGGTGCCGTCTTCCTCGACGCAGTAGTAATTTTCACCGTCCTGGCAGATCGGGATCAGTTCGCGCGGTACGCCTACATCCCAGGCATTGGCCGCGATCTCAGGCAGGTAGGTATGCGACTGCGGGTCGGTGACGGTCACCGGTTCCAGCGAGCCGTACACCACGTCGCTAACGGTCAACAAGAACTCTTTGAACACGAACGGAATGTTGATGAACAGCTGTTCCTCGACCTCGACCAGTTGGTCCTCATCGGGAAGCTCCAAGGGCACCGGTACCGGCTCATTGGCTTCACGGAGTTGTTCGATCACTTCTTCCACGGTTCGTATCCTCTTACCTTGATGACAACGCTGCGCGTTATACCCTAGTAGGCCGGTCTGGCAAAAGCAAAAACCCCGGGGCAGGCCCGGGGTTTTTTGTGCAACGTGCGACGGTTAACCGTTTTGACGGATACCGGCGACCAGCCAAGGCTGGTTGTCGCCTTGGGCGCGAACCATGTGCCAGCTTTCGCTGAAGGCTTCGCCCTGGTCGAAGCGCGAGGTCTTCGACACGCCACGGAAGGTCAGGGTGGCGTCGGTACGGTCGGTGCGATCGTCGACACCGTCCAGTTGCACTTCAAGGTTGTCGATATACGTAGCCTGGAAGCCATCACCCAGGTCGGCACGTTCGCGCTTGAGGAACTCAAGCATCTGCGGCGTGACGAACTCGGCGATCTTGTCCATCTCATTGGCGTCCCAGTGCTGCTGCAGCGACTGGAAGTGGCTTTTTGCTGCGGCCAGGAAGTTCTGCTCGTTGAACCAGGCCGGGGCGTTGATGGCCGGAGCAGCGGCAGCAGCAGGTGCAGCCGCACCACCGAAGATCGACGGCTGGGCAGGCTGGCCGTGCGCTTCACGCTGGAACGGCGCGTGGCCCGGAGCGGCCATTTGCGGCTGCTGCTGGCGACGGCGTGCGGCAATGAAGCGGAACACCAGGAAGGCGATCAGGGCGACGATCAGGAAGTCCATGATCTGGAAGCCCTCGAAGCCATCACCCATGAACATGGACGCCAGCAGGCCACCGGCGGCGAGGCCGGCGAGTGGGCCCAGCCAGCGCGAAGCACCGCTGGCGGCGGCCGGAGCACGGCCAGGAGCGGTCGGCGCGGCGGCAGGCGTGGTTGGCGTAGCCTGGCGAGTCTGGTGGATAGGCGCGGAGCCCGAGCTCTTGCCGCCGCCGAAGCGCTTGGCATTGGCGTCCAGGCTCAGCGTCAGGCCGACGCAGAGCGCCAGTGCGATGCTAAGAAAACGTTGCATAAATGGGATATCCCCTGTTGTGGATTGCACGCGCGTCATGGTGCACAGGTTCCCGGGCACATGACCAGCGACATAATGTTTCTAGCTTTTGCCTAAATGTTTCGAGGAGGGGGCGTTTGCCCTGTTACCGGCAAGCCGGATCTGCAGGGCAACACAGCTTCTTCAGATAGCCTCGAGCTTGGCATACCCGAGCATCAGCCACTTGCTGCCTTCGGCAAAGTTCACCTGCACCCGGGCCTGCGCGCCGGAGCCCTCGAAATTGAGGATGACCCCTTCACCAAATACCGAATGCTGGACCCGCTGGCCGAGGTTGAACGACGTCTGCGGAATGTTGGCATTGGCGAACAGGCTGCTGGCGCTGGTGCTCTTGGCACCGCCAAAGGGGCGGCTGACGCTGTTGGAAAGGCGCACTTCCTGAACCAACCCAGCCGGAATTTCCCGTACGAAACGTGACACCTTGTTGTAGGTCTCACTGCCATACAGGCGGCGCGTTTCGGCGTAGGTCATGAACAGCTGGCGCATGGCGCGGGTAATGCCCACGTATGCCAGGCGGCGTTCCTCTTCAAGGCGGCCGGGCTCTTCCAGGCTCATCTTGTGCGGGAACAGGCCTTCTTCCATGCCCACCAGGAACACATAAGGGAATTCCAGGCCCTTGGCGCTGTGCAGGGTCATCAGCTGAATGCTGTCTTCGTGCTCGTCGGCCTGCGCTTCGCCGGCTTCCAGCGAGGCGTGGCCGAGGAAGGCAGACAGCGGCGAGAGGTCGGCGTCATCGTCGCTGGTTTCGAAGTTGCGCGCGGCGCTGACCAGTTCCTCAAGGTTTTCTACCCGTGCCTGGCCCTTTTCACCTTTTTCTTCCTGGTGATAGATGATCAGGCCAGACTGCTCGATGACCGTCTGGGTCATGGTGTGCAGCGGCATGTCGGCAACTTTGCTCGACAAGTTCTCGATCAGCTCGATGAACGCGCCCAGCGCGCTGGCGGCGCGGCCTTTGAGGGCCTTGGCGGCGATCAGCTGACACATGGCGCCCCACATCGACAGCTGGCTGTGGCGGGCGTGCTCGCGGATGGCTTCGACGGTCTTCTCGCCAATGCCCCGCGGCGGCACATTGATTACCCGCTCCAGGGCCGCGTCGTTGCCACGGCCTTCGAGCAAGCGCAGGTACGCCATGGCATTTTTGATTTCGGCACGTTCGAAGAAGCGCTGGCCGCCGTAGATGCGGTACGGGATGCGCTCGCGCAGCAGGGCCTCTTCCAGCACCCGCGACTGGGCGTTGGAGCGATACAGAATGGCGATTTCGCTGCGTGACTGGCCTTGCTTGATCAGGCTCTCGATGGTCTCGACCACGTAGCGCGCTTCGTCGTGCTCGTTGTAGGCCGCATAAAGGGTAAGCGGCTCACCTTCGCCCAGGTCGGTCCACAGCTCTTTGCCCAGGCGCCCGCTGTTATTGGCAATCAAGGCGTTGGCGGCTTTGAGGATGCCACTGGTGGAGCGGTAGTTCTGCTCCAGGCGGATCATCTCGGCGTCGGGGAAGTCGGCCGTGTACTGGTGAATGTTCTCGATCTTGGCGCCGCGCCAGCCGTAGATCGACTGGTCGTCGTCGCCAACGGCCATCAGGCTGCCGCCGCTGCTGCCCGCCAGCAGGCGCAACCAGGCGTACTGCACGGCGTTGGTGTCCTGGAACTCGTCCACCAGCAGGTGGCGGAAGCGCCGCTGGTAGTGTTCAAGCAGGCCCGGGTTGTCACGCCACAGGTCGAGGGCGCGCAGCAGCAGTTCGGAGAAATCGATGACCCCGGCGCGCTCGCAGGCCTGTTCGTAGGCCTCATAAATGCTGCGCATGGTGCCCAGGAACAGGTCGCCACTGGCCTGGATATGCTGCGGGCGCAGGCCTTCGTCCTTTTGCCCATTGATGAACCACTGCGCCTGGCGTGCCGGCCAGCGCTGCTCGTCGAGGCCAAGCTCGCGGATCACCCGTTTGACCAGGCGCTGCTGGTCATCGCTGTCGAGGATCTGGAAGTTCTGCACCAGGCGCGCTTCCTGCCAATGCGCCCGCAACAGGCGGTGCGCCAGGCCGTGGAAGGTGCCTACCCACATGCCGGCCGGGTTGATGCCCAGCAGTTGCTCGATCCGCTGGCGCATCTCGGCGGCAGCCTTGTTGGTGAAGGTCACCGACAGGATCGAGTGCGGCGAGGCCTGCTCGACCTGGATCAGCCAGGCGATGCGGTGCACCAGCACGCGGGTTTTACCGGAACCGGCGCCGGCAAGCACCAGCTGACGCCCGAGCGTGGCCGCGACAGCCTGACGTTGGGCATCGTTGAGGGAATTCAGCAGGAGGGAGAGGTCATCTGTGTGCATCCGGCCATTCTAGGGGCAGGCCGGTTTAGGGGCAAACGCCTACTGTATAAATATTCACCCTGCAACGGCGCCACTCATCGGTGAGCGGCGCGCGAGTTTCAGCTATGCCAATGCCTGCCGTGCCTGGCCAGCAGGCTGTTGGCCTGTTCTGGACCGTTGCTGCCCGCGGCGTAGTGGCGGGGCGCCTGGAAGTGTTCCTCCCAGCCCCTGATGATCGGGTCGATCCAGGCCCAGGCGGCTTCCACCTCGTCACGCCGCATGAACAGCGTCGAGTCGCCCTCCAGCACGTCCAGCAGCAGGCGTTCATAAGCCTCCCAGCGGCGCGTCTGGCCGAACACCTGAGCCAGGTTGAGGTCCAGCTCCACCGGTTCCAGGCGCATGCCCTTGCCCGGGCTCTTGGTCATCATGCGCAGGCTGATGCGCTCCTCAGGCTGTAGCTGGATGATCAGCTGGTTGACCTGGCCACCGCTGAACAGCTCATGCGGCACTGGCTTGAACTGGATGACGATCTGCGACGAGCGCCGCGCCATGCGCTTGCCGGTGCGCAGGTAGAACGGCACGCCGGCCCAGCGCCAGTTGTCGATGTGGGCGTGCACGGCGACAAACGTTTCGGTGTCGCTGTCGTTGTCCACGTCCTTCTCGAAGTAGTAGGCAGGCACTTCCTGGCCGCCAATGTGCCCGGCCCCGTACTGCCCGCGCACCGTCTTGTCCTGCACGTCCTGGCCGGTGATCGGCTTGAGCGCCCGCAGGATCTTCACCTTTTCGTCGCGCACCGCCTCGGCTTCGAACTGCGCAGGCGGCTCCATGGCCACCAGGCACAACAGCTGCAGCAAATGGTTTTGCAGCATGTCACGGGTTGCACCGGAGCGGTCGTAGTAGCCACCGCGGTTCTCGACACCGAGGGTTTCGCAGACGCTGATCTGCACGTGGTCGACTTGCCCGTTGCGCCATACCGGCTCCAGCAGGGCGTTGGCGAAGCGCAGGGCCATGAGGTTCTGCACCGTCTCCTTGCCCAGGTAGTGGTCGATGCGAAACACCTGGGATTCGTCGAACACAGCGCCGATCGCTTCGTTGATGGCGGTGGCTGACGCCAGCGAATGGCCGATCGGCTTCTCCAGCACGATGCGCGCTTCGGGGTCGGCCAGCCCGGCCACGCGCAGGTGGTTGGCAATCGGCACGAACAGGTTGGGCGCGGTGGCCAGGTAGTAGATGCGGGTCAGCCCGCCCGGCTCGCCGAGGTAGCGCGCCAGGCGGCCGAAGTCCGCGCTTTGCGAGGCATCCATGGGGAAGTAGTCGAGGCGTGCGCAAAAGCGTTGCCACACGTCTTCGTCGAAGTCGTTGCGGGCAATCTGCGCCCGGCAATGACGCTCGGCGAGCTTGATGTATTCATTGCGCGAGATGTTGCGCCGGGCCAGGGCAATGATGCGCACGGCAGGGTTCAGGCGCGCCTCGCGATACAGGTGGTAGAGCGCCGGCAGCAGTTTGTGCAGGGCTAAGTCGCCGGTGCCGCCGAACACCATGATGTCGCAAGGAATCGTCAAACCACCACTCTCCACGTTCGTTTAACTGGGCGGGTTGGCGCCCATGTAGTATAACTACAAGAAAGCTACATCCCGGCCAGCCGATCATAACCGAGTCAAGCCCGTGAATCTGTTGCAACATATCGCCCAATCGCGCCACTTGCTGCGCAAATCGGAATTGAAAGTGGCCGACCATGTGCTGCTAGACCCGGCTGCCGTCATGCACAGCTCGATGGCCGACCTGGCGCACAACGTGGGCATCAGCGAGCCGACCATCGTGCGTTTTTGCCGGGCGATTGGCTGTTCGGGCTTTCAGGACCTCAAGCTCAAGCTGGCGCAGAGCCTGGCCGCTGGCGCGAGCTTCGGGCAGTTTGCGATCCATGAAGACGACTCGGTTGCCGATTACAGCCTGAAGATTTTCGACACCACCTTGCACACCCTGATGGAAGTGCGCGAGCACCTCGACCCGCACGCACTGCAACGGGCGGTAAGCGCCATGGCTCAGGCGCAACGTGTGGAGTTTTATGGTTTCGGTGCGTCCGGCGCGGTAGCGGCTGATGCTCAGCACAAGTTTTTCCGCTTGCTGCTTAGTGCCGCTGCATATTCCGACCCGCACATGCAGGCGATGTCGGCGGTTACGCTCAAACCGGGTGACGTGGCGGTGTGCATTTCCCAGTCGGGGCGTTCCAAGGACTTGCTGATCACTGCCAACCTGGTGCGTGAGAGCGGCGCCAACCTGATCACCCTGTGCCCGAGCCAGACGCCACTGGCGGAACTGTCGACGGTCAATCTGGCGATCGATGTGCACGAAGATACCGAGATCTACACCCCGCTGACCTCGCGTATCGCCCACCTGGTGGTGATCGACGTGCTGGCCATGGGCGTGGCCATGGCGCGTGGGCCGAGCCTGGTCAACCACCTGAAAAGCGTCAAGCGCAGCTTGCGTAGCCTGCGCTTGTCGCCCAAGTCGATCAAGGCAATGGACGACTAAGTCAGGTTGCACTCAAGAGACGTTGAGGTTAAATGACTGGTGCTTTTCGTAGTAGATGGCGACCGAGTTAGAAGCTTCGGGGTCTTCTATATCGCAAAAGACGTCCTTGTATAAATAGGTCGTCATTACATCGAGGGGCTTGGCTTCTAGATCGAAGTTTGCGATTTTTTTGACGTTCCCTTTGGTGTAACTCATACCGTTGAAGGTCAACTTCGGTTCGTCGTCATGAAGCACGTAGACCTTGCCGCTGACGCGAATTCGGCTATCGATGCGTTCAGCTTTCCAGTCCCGGTATCTTTCTGCCATTAGCTGTCTCCAGTATTTGAAGTAACGGCTGGGAGGCCGCAGCCCAATCTCGCAAATAGCCCGGAGATTGCGTAATCAGGAGACATTTCACTGGGCGCCACGCCAGTTGCAGGGTGAAAAGTTCATAGGTTCGTCACGTCCTATGCACCAAATGGTAAAAATACCCCGTCAGTCTGTAGATCCCCGCACTCGATCAGGGAGACAGGCATGGCTCGTGACTTCGATGGCTCTTACCAACCCAACGCCAAGGCTCGCAAACAGCAGGAAAAGGATCAGCGCCGCATGGAGTATCGCCGCGCGATCGAAAGCTATTGCGATCAACGACAACTGCTCCGCGAACTGGCGGACTACCCCGAGTTGCAAGCGCTCACGGTGTGGCAGGCTTCAGCGGCAGCTTCCCCGAAAAACGCTCCACAAGCGCGCTGATCAGCGCACGTTCGCTGCGGATGAATGCCAGAAAAGCCAAGGCCACTGGCGACTGCCGCTTGGCCTTGGCCTGCACCACGCACCAGCTGCGGTACAGGGGCAGCTCCTCCACCGGCAACTCCCGGAGCACCCCTGCAGCCAATTCCATATTGACGGCATGGCGGGTCAGCAAGGCAATGCCCAGGCCTGCGATCACGCATTCGCGCTGGGCATCGGCCGAGGCCACTTCAAGCGTTTGGGTGAAGTGCACACGCTTGTCCTTGAAGTACTCCTCGCAGGCCTTGCGCGTGCCCGAACCCTGCTCACGGACCAGCAAGGTATGAGGCTCCAGGTCCTGCAGGCGCAGTTGCTCAAGCTTGCACAGCGCATGGTCCGGCGGCGCCACGGCGATGATCGGGTTGTTGAGAAACGGCAGAAATTCCAGGCCCATGTCCTGCGGCACCATGGACATGATGATCAGGTCGTCACGGTTGTCGGACAGGCGCCGAATCGCCTGGGCGCGGTTGACTACCGTGAGGGTCAGGTTGACCTCCGGGTGACGCTGCTTGAAGGCGGCGAACAGGTGTGGCACGAAGTACTTGGCGCTGGATTCGATCGCCAGTTTAAGCTGCCCTTGCAGTGAGCCTTGCATATCCGACAGCTGCATATCGAGGCTTTCCAGGCGCCCGAAGATATCCCGACTGGCGCGCTGCAATGCTTCAGCGGCTTCGGTCAGGTAGAGCTTTTTGCCGACATACTCAAACAGTGGCTGCCCAACCAGCTCTTCCAGCTGGCGGATCTGTAGACTAACGGCGGGTTGCGTCAGCGCCATCTCTTCAGCGGCGCGGCTATACGAGCGCAAATCACACACCTCGTTAAAGATCTGCATCTGACGCAAAGTCATACGCATCAAGGACTTACGCATTTTTCCCCAGGCTCCGGCAAAACCTTGTTACCGAACTATAAGCTTTTGCTAATACAGCCCCTAACAAATATTGATTTTTGTTTATCGACCTAGAGCGCTAGGGTGAATATGCGACTGGCCAGCGACGTCTGGTCACGCGCCGACCGGTAGAACCGGCTCGACTGTTCCTACGGCTTTGGGAAGACTCCAGTGATAAAAAAAATCCTGATCGCCAACCGGGGTGAAATCGCAGTCCGCATCGTGCGTGCCTGCGCCGAGATGGGCATTCGCTCTGTCGCGATCTATTCCGACGCCGACCGTCACGCCTTGCACGTCAAGCGCGCCGACGAGGCCTACAGCATTGGTGCCGAGCCGCTGGCCGGCTACCTGAACCCGCGCAAGCTGGTCAACCTTGCTGTGGAAACCGGCTGTGATGCCCTGCATCCTGGCTATGGTTTCCTTTCGGAAAACGCCGAGCTGGCTGAGATCTGCGCCGAGCGCGGGATCAAGTTCATCGGCCCGGCCGCAGATGTGATTCGCCGCATGGGCGACAAGACCGAAGCGCGCCGTACCATGATCCAGGCAGGGGTGCCCGTGACCCCTGGCACCGAAGGCAACGTTGCCGACATCCACGAAGCCCTGAGCGAAGGCGAGCGCATCGGTTACCCGGTGATGCTCAAGGCCACCTCGGGCGGTGGCGGGCGTGGTATTCGCCGTTGCAACAGCCGTGAAGAACTGGAACAGAACTTCCCCCGCGTTATTTCCGAAGCGACCAAAGCCTTCGGTTCGGCGGAAGTATTCCTGGAGAAGTGCATCGTCAATCCCAAGCACATCGAAGCGCAGATCCTTGGTGACAGTTTCGGCAACGTCGTGCACCTGTTCGAGCGCGATTGCTCGATCCAGCGCCGCAACCAGAAGCTCATCGAAATTGCCCCAAGCCCACAGCTTACCCCCGAACAGCGTGCCTACATCGGCGACCTGGCGGTGCGTGCGGCCAAGGCGGTGAACTACGAGAACGCCGGTACCGTGGAGTTCCTGCTCGCCGAGGGCGAGGTGTACTTCATGGAGATGAACACCCGGGTGCAGGTGGAACACACCATCACCGAAGAAATCACCGGTATCGACATTGTCCGCGAGCAGATCCGCATTGCCTCGGGCTTGCCGCTGTCGGTCAAGCAGGAAGATATCCAGCACCGCGGCTACGCGTTGCAGTTCCGCATCAACGCCGAAGACCCGAAGAACAACTTCCTGCCCAGCTTCGGCAAGATCACCCGTTACTACGCCCCCGGCGGCCCGGGCGTGCGCACCGACACCGCGATCTACACCGGTTACACCATTCCGCCGTTCTACGACTCCATGTGCCTGAAACTGGTGGTCTGGGCGTTGACCTGGGAAGAAGCCATGGACCGCGGCCTCCGGGCCCTGGACGACATGCGCGTGCAGGGGGTGAAGACCACCGCCGCGTACTACCAGGAAATCCTGCGCAACCCCGAATTCCGTAGCGGCCAGTTCAACACCAGCTTCGTCGAAAGCCACCCTGAACTGACCAACTACTCGATCAAGCGC
>Ga0213827_1000575_pt1 | contig 27547 bp, 28 predicted proteins | sample MC6MC0898MG_FD_180669 | JGI IMG/M metagenome (GOLD analysis project Ga0213827, IMG submission 180669) | Enriched soil aggregate microbial communities from Iowa State University, Ames, United States - MC6-MC0898-MG | ecosystem: Environmental > Terrestrial > Soil > Unclassified | place: USA: Iowa...
GCCCGGGATGGCAGGCGCGCATGATCGACATGGTTTCCACGATGACCACCACCAGCGACACCACCACCGAAGCTGCGCCGAGCAGCGCGCCCCTGTTCTACACCCGCCCGGTGCCGCTGCAGGCAGACCTGCACGCCGATCTGCGCATCCTGCCGGGCAAGCTCGAGTTCGCTGCCAGCAGCAACTCCATCCCGCTGGTGCTGGGCGAATTCTCGCTGGCGCTGCACCACTTCCCGATCCTGTTCGCAGGCCCGAGCGCGGTGCCGATGGCCGCCGTGGGCGTGACCACCGACAACCTGTTCATCACCGATGGCCTGTGGGACGACGAGACCTACATCCCGGCCTACCTGCGCCGCCATCCCTTCATTTTCATCGACACCGGCGCGGACAATGACTTCCTGCTCGGCATCGACGAAGACAGCCCGCGCATCGTCCGTGGCGGCGAAGAAGGCCAGCCGCTGTTCGTCGACGGCAAGGCCACCGAGATGGTGCAGCAGGCGCTTGAGTTCTGCGGCCAGTTCACCCGCGAGCACGAACAGACCCAGGCCTTCTCCAAGGCACTGGTCGACAACGGCCTGCTGGTCGAGCGCAATGCAACCGTGCGCCTGCCCGATGGTCGCGAGTTCAACCTCAACGGCTTCTTCGTGGTCGACGTCGAGAAGTTCATTGCGCTGCCGGATGCGACCGTCATCGAATGGCACCGCAACGGCTGGTTGGCGCTGATCCACCAGCACCTGATGTCGCTGGGTCGCTTCAACGACCTGACCCGCCGCCAGGCAGGCCGCAACGCCGCCTGATTCAGGGCGACGGCGCGGTTCCCGCACCCCGGGAGCCGCGCCACGACTGCAGTTCGGCCAGCAGCTGGCGCGCATCGTCCCAGCCGGGCGGTACGCGATCGCCCAGCTCCCATAGTTCGCCGGCGCGTGCATCCATGCCGCCCGCGTTGAGCATCTGCAGCACGCCCTGCAGGCGATGCGCATGATGGCGCAGCTGCGCGGCATCGCAACGAGCGATCGCTTCGTGCAGGCATTGCAGCTCGCGATCGATATCTTCTTCGTAGGCGGCCACCAGTTCTCGGGCAGTGCTTTCGAAGGCACGGTCGGGCACAGCCTGGTCCAGCGCCTGCAGCAGCGCATCGGCCTGCAACGGCTTGAGCAATACCGCGTCGATGCCGGCGACCTGGCAGCGCATCGTGTGATCGTCGCCAGTGAAGGCGGAAAGCGCGATCAGCCGGGCGCGCGGCGCGCCCTCTGCTTCATGCAGCCGCAATTGCCGGGCCAGCGCGTAGCCATCCATTCCCGGCAGACCGATGTCCAGCATCACCAGCGGGCAGGGCGCCTGCATCTGGGCCGCCAAGGCATCTTCGGCATTGGCAGCCTCCTGCACCGTCGCGCCCCAGCGCCGCAGCTGGGCGGCAATGACCTGCCGGGTCAGCGCGTGATCCTCCACCAGCAGGATGCGCGTGCCGGCCAGCCGGGGCAGGGCGGACGCAGCGGCAGTGGCCGGCGCATCTTCCTGCACCTGCTGCACGGGCAGGCGAAGAATGAAGCGGCTGCCACGGCCATGCACGCTATGGACATCCAGGGTGCCGCCCATGGCCTCGGCCAACGTGCGGCAGATGGAAAGGCCCAGGCCGCTGCCACCGCGCTGCCTGCCTGCATCGGCCTGCCGGAAGGGCTCGAACAGGGCGCTCATCTGCGCTGGCGCGATGCCGATGCCGCTGTCGATGACCTCTATCAACAGTGATGCGTTCTTCGTGGGCGCATCCAGCTGCAGGCGCAGTTCAACGCCGCCTACGTCGGTGAACTTGATGGCATTGCCGAGCAGGTTGTCGAGCAGCTGGCGCAGGCAGTCCGGGTCCGTGGCCAGCATCGGAAACGGCGCCTGCGGTGCGCAGAGCTGCAGGCTGAGCGCCTTCTTCTGCGCGAGGGGCGTAATGGCCTGCAGCGCCTGCGTGCAGATCGCAGGGACGTTGCAGGGCACCCGCTTTGGCCGGAAAGTGCCGCTGGCCAGGCGGGAGAAGTCCAGCGTGCGGTTGAGCAATCCGCGCAATGTCTGGCTGGCGGTGGCCGCAGCGGCTACCAGTTCGCGTTGCCCGGCTGGCAGTGGCGCCTGGCCCAGCAGGTCGATCGACGCCATGACGGCCTGGGCGGAATTACGCACCTCATGGCTGATCATGCCCGTCATCTGCGCCTGCTTCTGATCAAGACCCTGCTGCTGGCGCAGCCTGCGTGCAGCCAGCAACGGGAATGCCAGCAGCAGGGCTGCGGCTGGCAACAGCCAGAGCACGGTGCCATCGAGGCCTTCGCGCACCTTCTGGCCGAGCGCGGCCGGCAGCGTCTGCCGCGCCCAGTGCTGCAGCAGCTGGGCATGCTCTTCGATGGTGATGTCATCCAGTGCCGCCTCGATACGATCGAGCAGCCCCTGGTCTTCGCGCCGGGCGAGCAGATGCAGCTGGGTCGAAAGATCGGCATCCACTGTCTGCAACCGCAGGCTGTGGGAGAAGTGACGTCGTGCTATCGCACCTGCAGTGGATTCCAGGCCGATCGCAGCGTCGGCAATGCCAGCATCCACGGCAGCCAATGCCGCCCGCATGCTGGGGTGCGGCAGCACAGGTACTGCAGGGTGGTGCTGTGCCAGCCACACAGGGTAGGGGCCTCCTTCAACCGCAGCGATGCGCAGCGTGCCGAGATCGGCAACCCGCCGCGGCAAGCGCTCGCCAATGCGGCCGGCAAGCACGCTGGCACCGCCAGGAAAACTGCGCGAGGGCGCCAGGCTGGGGCAGGGCAAGCGTGACCCATCGTCAGCACCCATCGCCAGCACAAGATCGGCCCGCCCCTCACAGACGGCGGTCATCGCGGCGAGGGTGCTGGAAAAAGGGACTTCGACGAAGGTCAGGCCGGAATGGCGGGCCACGAGCGCGGCATAGCCATGCGCCAGCGTCTGCAGCACCTCGGGGTCGGCAGCATCTTCGGGCGCAGGGTGCAGCGTGGGGGCCGCGGCCACCCGGACCACGCGCCCCGCTGTCCATTTTCCGTGCTGGATGTCGCCTGCGGACGTACAGGGAAGCAGGGTAAACAGCGCCAGCAGCATGAGCCTGTGGCCACGCTTGGACAGCGCGGTCACAGCGCCTCCAGCTGCTGCCGTATCGCGAAGATTTCCGCGTCATTGCGCAGCCCCAGCTTACGCAGCGCGGCAATCTTCTGCGTGCTGACGGTCTTGATGCTGCGGTGCCGATGCAGGGCAATCTCCGAGACGGTCAGCCCATCCAGGACTAGCCGGATGACCTCGCGCTCGTTGCGGCTAAGTGCATCGCAGGGCGTCAGCAGCTTGCACGACGGCGGAATGCGGCAGAGCCCTTGGGACACGCGTACGACCGCGTCGGATAGTTCAATCAACGGCTCGGATTTGCCGACAAAGCCGCTGATTCCGGCTTCCAGCAGGTGGTTGATGATCGCCACCGAGGTCTGTCCGGCAAAACCCAGCAGCGTTACCCGCGGCAATGCCTGCCGCAGGTGCTCGACGAGCTCGGTGCCGCTGATATCACCGGGCGCCAGGGTGATGTCGATGATGGCCACATCGGCATGACGCTGCTGCAGCGCCTGCACGAACGCCTGGCTGTCACTGTGGCTGGCGACGATCTCGAAGCGGCTGTCGTTGCCCAGGTGGAAGGCCGTGCCGCGGCGGACGACGTCATGGTCATCAAGCAGGGCCAGGCGAAGCCGGCGCGGTGCAGGGAATCCGTTCATGCGCAGGAGTGTTGTCAGCGCCCAGTGGCGTGGCGCTCATTCTGGCGCCGCTGTCGCGTCGAGCATCGAAAACGTTCGATTTTTGAGACTTTTCCTAGAGTGGAAGTAGGAAAAGTTGGAGGTTTGTGTCGGGATCTGCACAGCGTGGGTGCAGCGAAGTAGCCTGTTGCGTCTGATGATTTTTGAGTCGCGTTTACAGGGGCGCGCGGACAGCGTGCGCTGCGCAAGTTGAGTGCGGGCTCCGCTGGCGAAATGCCAGCGTCCAGGCTCTGGTCAAGGACGGTTCCAATCACGAGGCGTTCCAGGGCGGCGCGATTGACGGGTTGGCGGGCGTCATTAACGTGACGCGTCACGGTGGCCACAGGTCTGTCGGCGTTGAATTCTGCAGGGCTGAGGGCTTGGGTTTCCCTCAGAAGTGAACGTTGGTCCGGCGAGGTACGCCTGACTGGTGGAGACTGGAGCGTGCGACTGTTTGAGCGAACGTGTGTCGCCTGGACGTGGCGGGATGCCTCTGGGTCGCCAGCGACCATGAGTGCAGAGAAGCTACGGCTGGGTTGGGGCCCGGGTTGTCGGTGTTCCTAGATCTTGTCCCCAAATGTGGACCTGCGCAATCAAGGGCTTACGAGCGGCCTTTCCTGTCAAGTATTGCCTGGAGCTAGGGGCGGGTATCACAGTGAAAGGCGAGCAAACCACTTATCTGGACTTCACTGAAGTTAGCCAAGCCGTTGAAGCCGCCGAACTGGCGGGGGCGCTCTACAGGGCCGAGCTGCCTTGCTGGTATGAAGAGGGCCCTCCGGTGTTGGGGGGGAGCAGTTCTTTTGCTGCTTCGAATGCGGTGCCTACTGGCGTCTCCAGCTCGCTGAGCACAGCCAGAGAGGCAGTTGGGAGCGAATCGCATGATCAGGTTTAAATTGGTGGCCAGGAGTTGCAAACGGGCATGCTGGGCATGGGCTGCGGCCCTCATTTGGGCCTCCACCGCCGGAGCCGCTTCGCCGGCGGCCCAAGACCTACGCGCTGAGCTTCTGCGGATGAAGGATGCCGATCAGGCGGTCCGAGAGCTTCCCCTGACCACCGAGGGCGAGGAGAGGGTGCTTAGTGCCGTCGATGCGGTGCACACCGCTCGGTTGAAGGCGATCGTTGCGGTCCATGGCTGGCCGACCGTGGCGCAGGTGGGCCACGACGGGGCAGACGCGGCTTGGCTACTGGCCCAGCATGCGGACAAGGATCCGGCGTTCCAGCGCTCTGTCGCAGAAGCCATGGAGCCCTTGGTAGCCCCAGGGCAGGTCAAAGCGTCCAATTACGCCTATCTTTGGGACCGCACCCACGAACCTCAGCGCTATGGAACGCAGGGGCGTTGTGTGGACAAGGGGCGTTGGGAGGCCCGCGCGGTCGAAGCGCCTGAGAAGCTTGAGCAGCGTCGCGCTCAAATGGGCCTGACGCCCATGGCGGACTATCAAGCGATGGTCTCCAAGCACTGCGAGCAGTTTGGGCGTTAAGATCGAACCAGCAGTGGGGGCGCTGCGCGCGGAGAGGCAGGGGCGAGGCCTGCTTTTCTGAACTAGAACTTGAGAGCCCTAAACAACTCCGGTGGGCCAATGTGGGGTCGCAGGGCTTGCTGGTGGGCAACTACTTTGCGGGGGATGGACGCATGGGCGCTTTCGTAGGTGGTGCGAAGAGGCTGCTTTGGGCGGCGCTAGCAGTGGGCGCTTTCACCGTGTCAGTGGCGGCGCGCACCCCGGAAGCGGCGTCGCACGCCCCAGCGGCAGCTCCGCACGCGGTGGACATCCCCTTCGAACGTTTCACACTGCCCAATGGCCTGCGTGTCATCGTGCACACCGACCGGAAGGCGCCGATCGTGGCTGTCCATCTGTGGTATCAGGTGGGCTCCGGAGATGAGCCTGCCGGTCGGACCGGTTTTGCGCACCTCTTCGAGCATTTGATGTTCCGAGGCACCGAGCACTACCGCGACGCCTACTACGGGCCGTTGCAGCGCGTGGGCGCCACCGACGTCAATGCCACGGTCACGCCTGAGCGCACCAACTACATGCAGGTGGTTCCATCCACGGCGCTGGACCTGGCGCTCTGGATGGAGTCCGATCGCATGGGTCATCTGCTGGGTGCCATCGACCAGAAGGCGCTGGATACCGAACGGGGCATTGTCGAGAACGAGAAGCTGCAGCGGCGCGGCGTGCCTTACGGGCTCGTATGGGAGCAGCTCTCCCGGTCAAGCTACCCGCCGGGACACCCGTACCATCATTCGACCTTCGGATCCGCACGCGATCTTCAAGCGGCCACTCTTGCCGACGTCCAGGACTGGTTCCGGTCTTGGTACGGTCCCAACAACGCGGTGCTGGTGCTGTCGGGAGATGTCGGCGTTGAAGAGGCCAAGAAGAAGGTTGAATCCTATTTCGGGCATATCCCGCCGGCACCTGAGGTAAAAAGGGCTTCCGTGGACGTTGCCAAGCGGGCTTCCACCACCCGGGAAACGTTGTCCGATCAGGTTCCTCAAGCGCGCGTTCACCGGACATGGAACATCGCAGCTCGTGGGACGTCGGACTTTGATCAGCTGCGGGTGTTCGCTCACATTCTGGGAGGAAGCAATGCCTCCCGGCTGGGTAAGCGCTTGGTGCATTCCGATCAACTCGCCACCGACGTCACGGCCGAGGCAGGGGGGCAGCTCGGATCGCGGCTCATGATCGTCGCCAACGTACGCGACGGCATCGATCCGTCGACCGTGGAAGCCGCCATCGAGGCGGAGCTTCAGCGTCTGCTGGCGGACGGTCCCACCCTGGATGAGCTGCAACGTGCGCGGACCGCGATGCGGGCCGAGTTCTTGAAGAGCATCGAGCGTAACGGTGGCATGGACGGAAAGGCAGAAGTGCTCGCCGCCTGTGAGGTATTTGAAGGCGATGCAGGCTGTTACCGGCGGTCCGGCGACGTGGTGGCATCGGCCACGCCCGCCCCGCTGGTTCGCGTCGCTCGCCGCTGGCTGGGGCAGGGGGATCACATCCTGACGGTCATTCCGGGCGCCCGCGCTGCGTCCGCTGAGGAGGCCGAGCCGGCTGACGCGGTCCCCCACGCGCAAAGCCCAAGCAAGACCCGTCGCGCTGCAGCACCGGGCGTGGATCGCGGCGCAGGGCCACCGTTTCCTGAAAGCTATCCGGAGTTGAGATTCCCTGCGATCGAGCGGGCGGCGCTGTCGAACGGCACCCGCGTGATCCTGGCTCGACGGGAGGACGTTCCGCTTGTTCGCATGTCCTACCAGTTCCCGGTGGATCCCGCGGCAACTGCGGGTCTGGCAGACATGGCGTTCAGCATGCTGGCGGAAGGGGCCGGGGATTACGATGCCCTGGCGTTCGCGGCGCGCGCTGAATCGCTGGGGGCGGAGCTGGGTTCCAGTGTCGACGTGGGCAGCGGCGCGGTGACCCTGGTAGGTCTCAGAGACACGCTTGACGATTCGGTTGCGCTATACGCGGACATGCTGCGCCGACCGCGCTTTGAGCCGGCAGCGATGGATCGCATGCGTGCCGCCAAGATGGGTGCGGTTAGGGAGGAAGGGGCCAACCCACAGCGCTTGGCCACGAGCCTATTGCCTGCGTTGCTGTACGGGCTGGATCATCCGTATGCCCAAGCCTTCAATGCACCGGGAACCCTTGCCTCCGTTGAGGCTTTGCGTCGCGATGACCTCGTGGAGTTCCACCACGCCTGGATCCGGCCGGAGCGCGGCACGCTTGTCGTGGTCGGGGACGCGACGCTCCAGGAGCTGATCCCAGTCCTTGAGAGGCATTTGGGCGACTGGCGCGGGTCGGGTGGGGTGCCTGAGGTTCGCATTGACGGCCGCCTGCCCGCTCAGGCGGGGCCGCGAGTGTATTTGGTCGACAGCCCTGGCGCCCTGCAGGCCACCCTGGTGGCCGGGCAACTTGTCGCGCCGAGTTCAGACCCCCAGACGTTGGCCTTCGACGTTGCCAATTCCGTCCTGGGAGGATCGCCAAGTGCGCGCCTCAACATGAATCTACGAGAGGCCAAGGGCTGGTCCTACGGCGTGATCTCCAGTGCTGCCAATGCCCCGATAGCGCGACCCTGGCGCGTGGTGGCACCGGTGCAGTCCGACCGCGTGGCGGAGGCCATGGCGGAGATTCAGCGCGAGATCGAGGAGTATGCGTCCGGACCCGCGCCCGCCAGGCAGGACGAGGTTGCACGCTTTCGGGACAGCCAGGTGCGGCGTCTGGCGGGCAGTTTCGAGACGCGGGAGGCCGTCGCCTCGGAGATCGCAGATATCGTGCGGTTCGACCGGGCAGACGATTGGACCACCCAGCGCAGCAGCTCCCTCCGTCAACTCGATCTCAACGAGGTTCGGGCCGCTGCCGCCGCGCTGGACGCCAGCAAGTTGACGTGGGTCGTGGTGGGGGACTTGTCCCGGGTCGAGGCGCCCGTGCGCGCGCTGGGGTTGGGCGAGGTGATCGTGATCGATTCGCAAGGCGCGCCGTAATACGGGAAAGCCCGGTCTGGGTCGATGCTCAGTCTGTTTTGAACATAATATACATTATGCGAAATACGACGTGGCCGGAACAGGCTACGTCGCTGGGCTGCTTTCGTGGGTTCTGCTTGGCAATGGTTGCGGCTCTGGCTCGGCTCTTGCCTCCCTGCTCGTTCACCCGACAAGGACGAGCTCGCAGCATGATCAAGATTGATCCCCACGACCGCATAGACCTAGCCGGCTCTTGGGCCGGTTTCGGCTTTCAAGGCGGCCACATGTTCACCCCTGAAGGTCACCAGCTAGAGCCCGGCGACATGGCCTGGTGGTCGCTGACCTGCAACATTGCCCGGGAATGGCGGCTGATGATGGCCGAAGCACGCGCCGAGATGGTCGCCCGATCGCTGCCGCCCCGAAAGGCTTCTGCCACAAAGAAATCCAGCGTTATCTACCTTGCTGATGTTCTCAGAATTCGCCGTGAACGGCGGTTGGGCGTGGGTGTATCCGGCTCCGACGCCGAGCCGTCCAATGTGGTCTACATGAGCCGTGGGCCGAGGCCGCGCCAGCGCATGTGAGGCGCTTCCGTAGGGGCGCCGCCCCTACACCCCGGTCTACTGCAAGTGGAGTCCATCCTTTGCTGGTTGCAGCATAAGGTCACGGCCATGGGCATGAATGCTCGCATTTCTGCCGATAACTGCCGTGGAGCTCCGAAAAACTGTGCCGGGGCTGGATGCACTTTCATACTCGATCACAATCACTATTCGAATGGCGTGAGTCCCGCTGTCGATAAGCTCCAATTCCCCCTGCGAAATCGCGAGCATGTCTGGGCTATTGAGGATGTGGTACTTCTGACCCGGTGCAAGAGCAATAAGAGAGCCTTCGCCGACGCGGCGTTGAATTTTGAAGCGCTCAAGTCCGCAGTGCTCTGCTGCTTCACCGGCCGTTACTAGGTTCCACCAGGACTGTGTGCGCATACGCACTGCTGGTTGACTGCCAAGCACTTCGATCTTCTGTGTGAAGCTGACCGGCTGATCCTTTGCCAGTGCTCGATTGAGCTCGCATGGACCATTCATCACTATCCATGGCCGAACCTGTGCAAGAGAAAGCTCCTGTTGCCTATCGTTGGCTGCAGTGGACAATTTCAATGCCCTGTACGCAATCCCTAGCGAAACGATCGTCCCAAGCATGGCGACGCCATCAATAACATCTGACATACATCTTTCCCCATCGCAGCGCGTTGGAAATTCTAACTGGATCATCAAGCTTCTTGGCAGCGCAGCCATTCGCCCTTGGCATTTCGCAGCTGTTCCCACCCATTGCTCAGTCGGCGCATCGCCGTTCCGCCCATACAGGCAACACCCAGCCGCTTCGCGTCTGCGCTGCCATAGGTTGGCAGGCGAACAATTTCGCTCGATGGTGTCGGTATTCCTTGCCGACGCGCCTCGCCTTGGATCAGCGATTTCTCAACCTCAGCGCAATAGAGCCGGATTCGCGGATCGATATGTTGTTGACACTTGAGCGGCTCCGCGCCGAGGTTGCTAGCCGTGGGCGTTGGAGGTTCGTGCCTGGGAGCTGGCTGCGGCCCTGTGGCTGAGCGCATTTGCTGCGCATACAAGGGGGCTGCCAGCAGCACTAGAGACAGGATTAGGCCTGATCGAATGTCCATTTCGCCCCCCACGGTTCGGAGCATATTATCTCATTCGGATGGCTCCCGTGATGCGTCACAATTATCAGAGTGTCGAAGGATATGGCGGCGTCTCGGGGAACGTACCCAGCGGGCGCTTACCAACTGCAATCAACGTGCTTCCGTTCGCCGCGGCGGTGGTCGGCTGTGTCTCGCTCGCGCTCGTCACAGGCGACCCCGCCGCAGCCCTTATGCGCTCAGTGGTCGAATCGGACTGTTCGCCGAACGGGTCGACGGGCCAAGTGGTCGCGATAATCTCATGACCTTGAGCACTCAGCAGTACGCCAAATTCGGTCCTTTTGACAGACCAGCCCAGCGCCCACAGTTGCTCCGTGGTGAATCGATCCAGCACCTGCCCGCCTCCTGATGCTCGGAACTCAACGATATCGCGATGCCCGTACCAGCCAGCGTGCCGGGCCCTGGCATTTGCCGCCATATCAAGGATGTATTGCACGCCTGCCGGAAGCTTCTCCTTCGACTTCGAAGCCTCCACGGCCTTGGTGACCACGGTGGCCGGCTGAGCGCCGGGCGGCTGCGCCATCTTCGGTACAGCGGCCTTCTGCGAGGCGACAACCTCTTTCAGATTTCCGCCATCACCGGTGGTACCACTTGCAAAGAAGAACCTCCCAAGCATCCACACACCAACAACAAGCGCCAGCACCATCAGAATTGCCGGTGCACGCATGGTCTTCCACAGTGTGCGGGTGTTCCCCTTGTAGACCTCGTTAGATTCAATGCCCGGCTGCACGCCGTGATAGAGCTCCCATATGGCCGGATCGTACTTGCGAACCTCCGTGCCAACCGTTTCATACTTACCCGTGCCGGTGGCCGCGAAGAACCGCACCGAGTAGCGCTGATCCGAACCGAGCGCATCCAACTTGGTGTACGTGTTCTTCTTCGCCATGCGGCGAATGATGAGGCGGTGCAGGTCTTTGCAGTCCTGCGAGATGATCACCATGTCCAGGCTGATATGGCCGTGCTTGGCGAAGAAATTCGCGGCACGCTCGGGCAGATTGGCGCGATTGGTCGGCCAGTATTCATGCGCTTCATCGATCACGATCAAGGCGTGCTTCTCGATGTGTGGGAACGAGATAGCGCCGTCGTTATCCGTGTCGCACACGCACCATTCAACCACCTCTTTGTCGCCCATGACGTGCACCAGTTCGCGCACCTCATCCTCGGGCAACCCCAAGTGTGCTGCGATCTTGTCGAGACTCTCCCCTACCCCGTTCAGACGTACGTAGACGTGTCGCTTCGCTCGTAGCGCGGGCAGGATGTGGTGCAGCACCGCCTCGTAGCTCTTGCCGCTGCGAGGCAGCCCTTCATGGCCGAAGATCATGTCGTTAGGTCCACTGGAACAAGGTGAGGAACACCCGCACAAGGCGGAATACAAGTGCTGCAGTGAGAACCGCTATGGCCTCACCAACGCGCAGTTGGGCGACGATGAATGCTGTCCACGGCCCTGCTGAGTTGAGCATCGCGCAGAAGCTGATTTGCGAGAGGAAATCCGGCGCCGGGATCAGATACACGATGGCCTTGACGAACGACAGAACCAGTTCAACAAAGTCAATTTGCAGGTCCGTCATGAAGTCCGAGAAGTCGGCCCATAGTGAGGTGATCTGCTCCTTTGCCCAGGTGGTGATTGCTGTGACCGGCCCCACTCCATCGGCGTAGGCCCACGAAGCGGACAGCGCCAATACCGCTAGTCCCGCGCACAGCACGGTCAGGTGATTTCTCTTCATAGCAGTGCCCACCTCAGTGCGACGATGCCCATACCTGCAAGAAACACGAACCCCGCGTACTGAAACAGCTGCAGTAGCGGGCCACTGCACAAGGCGCCCAGATCGAACTTGCCCGCATACTGCCCACCATCCCACGTCGCCGTAGGGCAGCTGCCACCGCCAGTGCAGCTGCCAAAGAAGCCCTTCACCTTCGACAGGATCGGGGCGCCCTCAATGGCCGTTTTGAACTCGGCGAGGACCTTCTGCACCGTCTTGCCGGATTTCTTGTAAAGGCGCCCCGTGGTAGGCCCCGGCGCGCCACCATCGCCACCATCACCGCCCTCGCCTGTTCCCGGGCCCGGCCCCGGGCCAGTTCCCGTACAACCGTTGGGATCTGTGCAGTCTCCATCCCCGTCGCCGTCGCCCGGGCCAGTGCCGCCACCATCGCCGCCACCGTCGCCGCCACCATCACCGCCGCCGTCGCCGTCCCCACCACCATCACCGCCACCGTCACCCGGATCGGTGCCGCCGCCGTCGCCTCCGCCCTCTCCCGGATCAGGCGTGGTGGGTGAAGGATGATCGTTGGTCGTGCATACGCCGCCTGTTGGAACGAACAGGATACCGATTGGTGATCCCGCGTAGACCGAACCGCCATAGGCGCAACCGTCATGACAGACGCTGCCCACCCCACCCGGACCGGGCCCTCTCCACGTGGTTTGCTCAGGGCGGGCGGAGCACGCCCCTTTGAAATAGAAAGACTGCACAACGGTCTGATAGCTAGGAACGCACGTAGACCCAGTGATCCCGCCAACGATGGTTGAGCTGTCCTTCTCGATAACGCATGCCTGCATGCCAACACGCCCTGCTGCTGTGCGTTCGGAATAGTCCGAGGCAGCAGCGTAAGCCTGCCCCTGATCGCACTCGTCTGGAGATCGGCACGGCTCAGAGGCATGTGCCAATCCACTCGCGAAGAGTAGGCCTCCAGCGACAATGGCAAGAGCCATTAAGCGAATCACTGGCTCGCCTCGTTGAATGCCAGGGCGACCGCATGACCGGCCAGTCCACCAATGAACGCGAACACCATGCACACAAGCATCGTTATTCCTCCCTTTCCGATGCGCCGCAGATCACGCATTCGCCGTCGTCATAGTCATGGCCGCTGTCAGCACATACGGCCTCTTCAACATCGCCCGCCTCATCGTCCGCATGTTCGTCGGCGTCGAGATCCTCGCGGTCCTCAAAGAACCCGGCGACCTTGTCAACGCACCATCGCCCGAACCATGGGAGCGCCATCAGGGTGCCGGCACCTATGATCGCGGCCACGACTTGCGCCACCGACAGGCCAAGAAAAACCCCGCTGAAATCCATCGTCTACCCCTAGTAGTCGATGACGATGCGGCACTCCGTACACCACAGGCTGCCGTCGTCCAACACGATCACGTCATCACCGCCGCACTCGGGGCACCAGTCGTCCTGGCATTCATCAGTGTTGACGTCATCGGGCTGTGTCTGCATAGGAATCGGGGCCGGTTTCCCAGCCCCTCCCCGTCACGATTCTTCCGCGATCAGCGGAAGAAGGTCGCGACTTTGTTGGTAGCCCAGCGAGCGAAGCCCGGGCCCGCCTTGATGGCACCTGCGCCGATGATTGCGCTGATGGCGCTGGCCGCTGCGAGGCCGGTGAGAATTTCGCCGAAATCCATTGCACTACTCCTTCTGTGATGCGCGTTGCGCGCGTTAGGTGGGGTGGTCAATCCCGATCTGTACTGACCGACTTCACGACAGCGCCAACGAGGTAGCCCAGCACGTTCAGTGCAAGCACCAGCGTGAACACCCCCGAGAACCAACCAGTGGCCACCTCAGGCTCCGGCCACTGGAACAGATCGATGAGGATTGAGGCCTGTGCATGCTCTGCCGCTGATACAAGCACGTACCCACCACACTGCGATGCAGGCTCCCCGGTGGGTACAAGCGTCCCCTCAGCAGTAAGAGACACGCACACGGCCATGGCTTAGCCCTGCGCTGCGGCGCGCGGTGCAGCCTTGGGCAGCATGCGCAGGACGGTGAACTTGCTCAGCGACGCGACGCCCTTGTTGACCTGCAACATGGACTCGATATCGAGCTCGTACTCGCCCTCGGGGTAGCCCGGTTGGCCCTTGTCCAGGCGCACGTCAAACGGATAGGCGAAACCACCGGTTTCGAGCTTGGCCTTCTGCTTGCGCGTGGTGTACTCGACGTTGTCGCCAGCATCGTTCTTGAAGCTGCCGCCGCGTTCATCGACTTCATTCTTCAGGACGGTGACCTTGACGCTCATGTGTTACCCCTCTTGGGTTGGTTGTACGGCCGCGATTTCGGGCCAATGCGCTGCTGTATCCCCTGTTGCCCACCCCGGCAGCTTTGGCGAGGTGCAGGATTCGATAACCGCCTTCAACGACTCGGCGTCGGGGCAGTGCTTGACGATGAAGGCCAGCGTTGCGCCGTACTGACGACGCAGATGGCGGCGTGCGCTTTTCCACGTCGCATCAACAGCGGCTTTCGTGATTTCAAGCCGCGTGGCAACGCAGTTGAGAAAGTTCAGAACCGGGTAGGCGCCGAGCAGGTAGGAGGCCGGGTCGCGGAGAATGTCGAGCGAGATTTCCTTGCGCTGCGAATTGCGGAACTGCGCCTCATAGCGCACCCATGGCGACTTCTTGTGGCCTTGCTGCCTGCCCTTCTCATACACGCGCAGCTGCTTTTCCGACTTCCTTCCGCCGACATAAAACGTCTTTCCGTCACCGCTGTCGTGATCATCAATGGTTTGCGCCTTGGGGCGCTGACCACGATTGTCGAACTCACCATCCGCGTACCACTTCTGTGCGAGGCGCAGCGGGTAATTGCCCACCAAGTCATCGGCGCACACGTCCACACGGGTGATCCTTCCGGCGCAGCTTTCGAGCTTCGCTCGAAGCTCCAGCCACCGCTTCGCATGGCCGCAGCGCGCTGCGCCTATTACCTTGCAGCCGTCACCGGTCAGTTCAATGCGGGCGGTATACGTGCCATCGGCACGGCGGCAGTGTTCGCCGCCGAGTTCGATCATCCCGACGAATTCCTTCGCCGCATTGATGATCTTGACGCGCCAGGTGTAGAACTTTCCGCCGTTGGATGCGTCATCCAGTTCAAGGCCAAGGCCAGCGAAGAACCAGCAGAAGATCTGCAATGCAGCCACGCGCGCGTTATCGGCGCTGGCGTCGATCCACTCACGAATTTCGTCCTGTGCGTCGCCGTCCATGAAACCCGTCTCACGCAGTGCGACGAACAGATCCACTGAAGCGGAGAACCAGTCAATGCCGACCGTCAGGGTTCCCTCGGGGTTGCTGAATTCACTGACTCCCCTGTTAGACGAGGGGAGTCCCGACTCGGCCAGCACCGCGCGATCACCGGCCATTGCAAACACCCTTCCGGCGCAGGGCGAACACCAGCGACCAATACAGGCCCGTGAGCAGCACGCCGCCAACGACACAGACGACCAGCGGATCGCGGAAGAAATCAGCCATGGACGGCCTCCTGCTGCTCAGCGAAGCGGGCAGCGGCCAGCAGATCGCCACGCTTGGTAGCGGCAATCTCAGCCTTTGCGAGTGCGAGCACCTGGGCTTCGCGGGACTGCTGCGAGGCGGTGTAATCACGCCGGTCGAGCAGCCACGAAACAATGCGTGCGCCGCCGATGGACACGGCCACGACCGCTGCCAGCAGCGCGAAGGTAATGAGCGGATCGATCATCCCTGTTCCCCTACCCCAAGCCCCCAAGGGAACCCGCCAGCGGCCTTGGGGTGCCGGTGGCGGGTGCGCTCAACGCCGTTGAACGCAAGGCAATGTATAAAGGGGTTGAACAAGGGTGTCAACAGGGTTGAACAGTGCAGACCGTTACGGACCTCATCGACGCAGCTCGCAAGGCGCTGAACGTCAACAGTGACGCGGAATTCGCGCGCCAGCTCGGCGTGTCACGCGGAACAATTGCGAACTGGAAATCCGGCTATTCGCTTCCGGACACAGTGATGTGCGCAACTTTGGCCGGGCTTACTGGCCTGCCGTTGGCACGAGTCCTGGGGATTGTTGGCGAGGCGCGTGCTGTCAGCCGGGAAGAAAAGGCCGTTTGGCGCAAGCTGGCCGCGACCGCAATGGCCTTGTGCCTCGCGGTGGGGATTGCCCTCCCCGGCCCTGCTCACGCGGCCGTGCAGTCGGTGCATCACGCAACGGTGGCGGCTGTTGATTCGGCCACGCTGTATACATTATGCGAAATGTGACGTACCCGGAGCAGGATCCGCCGCTGGGCCGCTTTCGTCGGTTCTGCTTGGCAATGGCTATGGCTTTGGCTCGGCTCTTGCCCGCCACATGTTCACTCCCGAAGGCCGCCAGCTGGAACCCGGCGACATGGCCTGTGATGATGGCCGAGGCCCGCGCCGAGGTGGCCACCCGATCGGTACCGCTCCGAAGGGCCTCTGCTACAACGAAATCCAGCGTCATCTACCTTGGCGAAGCGCTCAGAATCCGCAGAGAACGGCGGTTGGGCGCGGGCGTATTTGGTCCCGACGCCGAGCGGTCCAATGTGGTCTACATGAGCCGTGGGTCGAGGCCTCACCAGCGCGTGTGAGGCGCTTGCCGTAGGGGCCCTGCCCCTACACCCCAAGGCGCCGGAGAATCTCGACAGCGCCGCCGGGCTGGGGGCCTTTGGGCCGGATGGTGAAAGTTCCCGACACAAAATCGAGCAGCCAAGCCGCGCCATCAATCAAGAGTTCAATTTCGTCGCCATCAATGGCAAACGAAGTATCTCTATTCGCACCAACAACGTGATCAGCGTCGAAATGCGCGACCTTCTTGCTCACAGCCAGATATACCGGCTTCGCGCTCGCAACGTAATCCTTGGCCCTTGCCAAAAATGCGTCTGCCAACGGATGGTCCGACTGAGCTAGCCGAGATGCGAGTCCAAGCAGCGACAGGTTCTCATTGCGCCCGGATAAAGCCGGGTCCGTAAGTGCTCGAATGCACGTGAAGATGGAAACAATCAATGCACGCCGGACGATACTGAAAAAGTGAGGGGCCGTCGCATTGAGCAGGGCCACGTCAGTGCCTTCATAGAACATTGTCCGGTACTCAACGAAATCCCAGTGCGCCTGACTGACGCGTGTCTCAAGCGCCTCGAAGTAATCGCGGTGCTGCGGAGCTATGTTTGCCAATCGATCGTTGTCCATAGCAATCGTCCGTTAGGGATGCTAGGTGGCGGTGGCCAAGTATGCGTTAGGAACTGGTGGGGTAGACGGATAAGCCATCGCGTGACCCGACTCCTCCGTAGGGGCGCCGCTCCCACACCCCGGTGAGAACCGTTCTCACCGGCTAGAATGAGCGCAAGATGCCTTGGGGGCCGTATGGAACGCGACAGACAAGAACCGACTTTCAGTGCGCCGGATCTGCAAGAGGTCCAATTCCGAAACCAACGGCAGCGTGCTCCTCAACACTCGGAAAGAGCATCGGCCTGGACCTACATCGCCGTGGGCGCTGTTTTGCTGGTCGCCATAGTCATGGGCCTGATCGAATGGAATGCTCGGCGGCAAGCAGCAGCGATGACGCGCGAACTGACAAGGCCAATGACCGCGCAGGAACAGGCCGACTTCAATGCTGAAATGGACAGGCAGACAAGACAGCTGCAAGCTCAAGCGGCTGCAGAAGTTGCGGAAGTGCAGCGCGCAATTCGGTTCGATCGCCCCCTACCCGTCCAGGAGGCGCGTCCGCTGAAAGGAGGAGAACGATGCATCGAAGGTCGCCGATTTCAGCGAATCGAAGGGGGGTGGCGGGATCTGCCCAACGACCCCTGCTAAGAGAGCAGCGTAGCGCCCAGGGAAAGCGCCGCGAGATGGGCGACGTAGTAGCCGTAAAACACGCGCCCTAGGCGAGGAATGGCGACGTCGAAATGGCCCAACCTGAGCGACGGGATCGCCAGCAACGCCCAGGCATTTCCGTTGTATAGGCAGAGCAGGCCCATGCAGCCCCAGACAGCCACGGCTGACCACCCCGCCCCCGATACCATGTACCGGCCCCGTCATTTCCCCCTAAGCCAGCTTGGGGGCAGTCCACGCCAAATCCCGCGGACTGGAAGAGACTGCAGAAATAGCCTGCTGCCGCGACGCAAACTAAACGTAAAAAGACTCGCTCACATCCAAGAGTTCTGGATTATGCTAGCCCGGACTTTGGGCGCCCTTGCCGAGGAGTCGGCGCGCATCTCCAACGGGGCACACATACCACGTTAAACGTTGAATGGGGTGCAGGATGTACCTGAAGAAGCTGGCTGTCCGCAATTTTAGGCGGCTGAAAAACGTTGTCATTGACCTTGCCTTAGACATCTCGATCTTCGTAGGCTCTAACAACAGCGGAAAGACATCAGTTGGCCACGCGCTGGAGCTGTTCGGGGGCCGCGGCCGCTTCAACATCCATGACTTTAGTTCCGATCTTTGGCCAGGCATCATTGCCTACGGCGAAAGCGACGGTCTTGCTACATACCAGTTACCCGCAGCCGAGTTGGACATCTGGTTTGACATCGGAATAGACGATGTCCATCGCGTCGTCGATCTGCTTCCCAGCCTTTCCTGGCAAGGCAGCTTGGTTGGTATGCGCGTTACCTATGCGCCGATCAACCCGACAGCAACTCATGCGCGCTATACGGAAGTAAGGCGGCGCGCTCTGGGCGCGACACCAAAGGAAGAGGATGGAACGCCGAAGTATGATCCGTCTCCCCGCGACCTTAGAGAGTTTCTTCGCGGCCGGATTCACGATGAATATGAGCTTCGGTACTTCGTCCTAGATCCCGTCATGTTCGATCCCAACATGGTTGCCGCTGATGGCTATGTTCCGGCTCCTCTGAGCGGGAAAGGGCGCAGCGGGCGGGATATCCTGAAGAGCCTTCTCCAAGTCGATTTCCTCAACGCCCAGCGGCATCTTTCCGACGGACAGGGTGGCTCGCGCTCGGAGGAGCTCTCGCGTGTACTTAGTCGCTTCTATGGACGCAACCTTGAGCAGAAGGGCGACGATATCGAGGCTTTGACTGCACTGGCCGCATCGGAGGTCTCGCTCAATAAGCACCTTGAACACGTATTCGAGCCAACGCTGAAGAGTCTTTCCAAGCTTGGCTACCCAGGTCTAACGAATCCACGAATGATGATCCGTTCTGCGCTCGATCCAGTGCAGATCATGAGTGGGCGTGACGGCGCAGTGGTGCACTACGCACTAGGTGCTGATGACGGAAATCCAAACCCACCCACGTTGCCGGATAGATACAACGGCTTGGGCTTTAAGAATCTGATCTTCATGGTGGTAGAACTGCTCGATCTCCATGCTCAGTGGCTGGCTGTCGAAGAGGATCGCCCCCCGGTCCATTTGATATTCATCGAGGAGCCGGAGGCGCACCTTCACGCGCAGCTACAGCAGGCCTTCATCCGAAAGGTGATGGACATTCTTGCGCTCAGCGATGAAGACAAGAAGCACCACACAAGCCAGATTGTCGTTACAACCCACTCTACTCATATCCTCTATGAGCGAGGTTTCCGTCCGATACGCTACTTCCGGCGAAGTCGCGAACAACATGCGGCGACTTCCGAGATTCTCAACCTCTCTGTGTTTTACAACGGTGCCGAGCCAGATGTTCGCACCTTTCTTGAGCGCTACCTGAAGCTTGCTCACTGCGATCTTTTCTTCGCCGACGGTGCCGTACTTGTGGAGGGCAACGTAGAAAGGCTGCTCTTGCCGCAAATGATCGAGAAAGCCGCGCCGCGGCTGCAGTCGACCTACCTCACAGTGCTGGAGATCGGCGGAGCCTTCGGCCACCGATTCAAGTCCCTGATTGACTTCCTCGGCCTCACGACCCTCATCATCACTGATCTCGACAGCGTATTTGGTCCAATAGCACTTGCTGGCGGCGAGGCTGTCGGTGCTGCACCGCCGACGCTAGGTGCCGAAGAGGTTCAGGGCGCTTTGGTGGGGCGTGGAGATGAGGATGAGGATGAGGACGACGAGGAAGGCGAACCAGGAGCTGTGGGAAAACCTGGAAAGGCGTGCATCGCCGGCCACGTAGGTGCTGCAACCTCCAATCAGACGCTGCTTCAGTGGCTCCCCAAGGTCGGCACAGTGGCTGCACTTTGGCAGGCAACGGCTGAACAGAAGACTCAGGCGAGGACGGTGGAGGGAGACTCTCTTGTGCGGGTCGCCTACCAGTGCCGAACCAAGGTTTCCTGGGGCAAGGAAACCCAGATGCTTGCAGGACGCACTTTGGAGGAAGCATTCGCACTCGAGAACCTCCAATGGTCCCAAGGCAAAGATGGAAAGCCGCTTGGCCTTCGCATTCCAAAGGCCAATGACAAGGATCTGAGCACCCTCGCCGATCACATCCACAAGCGTGTTCAGAGCAAGAGCTTCAGTAAGACCGACTTTGCGCTTGGCCTGTTGGCAGAGGATCCGAAAAAATGGTTGGTGCCTGCCTACATAGCTGAAGGGCTAACTTGGCTCGAGATGGAGATCGCCCCACCCGAATCAGATGAAGGTAATCCCGGTGGCAACGAGCCCCAGACCGACCCGATCCCTGACGAAGCGGCGGTGCTGGAATGACAAGCCGAATCGGAAGTCCCGACACGAGGGCCGATCTGGAGGTCCGAGCATGCCTTGATCGAGAGCCACCTCGCTCTTTCGTCGTGGTGGCGGGTGCAGGTTCGGGCAAGACCACTTCGCTCATCAAAGCGCTTGCTCACCTAGGCGAGACACGTGGAGCTGCCCTGCGTCTCGCCGGGCAGAAGGTCGCGTGCATTACCTACACCGAAGTAGCCGTGGGTGAGATATCTGAAGACGTAGGTGTATCGTCTCTGTTCCACATCTCCACTATTCACAGCTTTCTTTGGTCAATAGTCAGGCCATTCCATTCAGACATCCTCGTCTGGGTTCAGGATCGCATCAAGGAGAAGATCGCAGAGCGGCGCGAACACTTTAATAAGCCCAGGGCTCAGAAGAACACCAGGGATCGCCTTGAGCGGGAAATAGCGGATCTTGAGGCCGAACTTGCAGAAGTACATAAAGTTGAGAGGTTCGATTACAGAACCGGAAGCAGTTACGCCGAGGGCATTCTTGGTCATGACGATATACTGAAGCTCGCGCCTGCCTGCATCGCCTTGCATCCTCTGCTGAGAAAGGTCATCGTGGCGCGCTTTCCCTACATCTTCGTTGATGAAAGTCAGGACACCAATCCGGATGTTGTCAAGGCAATACAGATGATCGCCGCTGAGCATCCCAAGCTGTGCGTTGGCTTCTTCGGAGATCCGATGCAACGGATCTACATGAGCGGAGTTGGTCCCATCGAGCTCGGCGAAGACTGGGCGGAGATTACTAAACCTGAGAACTTCAGGTGTCCGAGAACAGTGCTCGACGTCATCAATGCTATTCGAGCCCAAGGTGACGGTCTAGAGCAGACCCGTGGCCGGACGGAAGTCGTCGATGGTCAAGAGCAACCGGTTGCCGGGACCTGCAACCTTTTCGTATTACCCTCCGACGGAGATCGTACCGCCCGTCTGACGGCCGTCAGGCAGTGGATCTCCCAGCAGACAGGTGACGCGCAGTGGCTGAGTGACGCGCGCGAGAGCGAGGTGCGTCTGCTCGTCCTGGTTCACCGCATGGCAGCGAGCCGACTCGGCTTCCCCGGCCTGTACGCAGCACTCAATGACCGCGCTCCCATGAGCCTTAGTGAAGGTCTCAGCGATGGAACAGCGTGGCCGCTACGGCCCTTCATTCAGCACATACTTCCGCTTGTTGTTTCCGAGCAATCGGGCGAAAGCTTCAATGTAATTTCCATCTTGCGCAGCGTGAGTCCGAAACTTGAACCGGGCAAGCTAAGCGGACAGGATACTGCGAGGGTCCTCGGTGACCTGCAGCAAGCGGTTCGGACGCTCGTCGAGCTGCTTGCGGAAGGGTCACAGGCAATCATCTCGGACATCCTGAAGCATGTTCGTGATAGCGAACTGCTCAGACTCGATGATCGATTCGTGGCCCATCTGGCCGACGATCCGCAGAACGACGGTAGCAGCGGTTACGAGAACGTTCGAGCTTTCATCGCTTGTGGGGTCCAGGATCTATGGGCCTATCGGAGGTACTTTGCCGAGGAATCACCCTTTGCGACCCATCACGGCGTAAAGGGCTCTCAGTTCGAGCGCGTTCTGGTTGTCATCGATGATGAAGAGGCCAACTACCGACAGTACTCTTACGGGAAATACTTTGGCTACACGCCCTTGTCGGAGAGGGACGAAGAGCACATTGCTGCAGGGGAAGAGTCTGTCCTTGATCGAACCCGGAGACTTTTTTACGTTTGCTGCTCCCGCGCGGTGAAAGACCTGGCCGTGGTGATCTTTGCTCCCGATGTTGAGGCTGTCCGGGCGGCGATCATTCAGAGGAATCTGTTCCCTCAGGCGGTTATCCGAGTAATAGATCTTCAGCAGCCGCTTTAGATTGGGGTGTCACTCTCTTGCAGGATTTCGACGAATGAACACGCAAATCAGTGGGTTCGCGAGGCAAGGGTGCGTGATTCAAAACACTTGCCATAGCATCCTACCCTCGATAAATCTTCCAAGTCGTCAGTTAAGCTGCATCGTCAATATTTTAGCTCCCGTCATCAAAGGCTGGCCTGCCAGATTCTTGGCGCGCGCAAACATGTCCGCGCCTCGAGCGGCTGATTCATCCAGTAGCTCTGTCTGACTATGCCAAGGCAGAAGCTAAACGTTGGCTATTAAGTGGCTGAGATTCCACATAAAAGGGGAAGTTATGGGAAATGAGATATGGATTATTGAGTCACTGAGGCCGGGTGACCTGAACACTGGGAGTCTCTTGGCTAGCGAGATACTAAATAGGGATACAGCCCTCAAGAGGCAGCTTCAGGTCAAGCTCCTCACCCCGAAAAGCCTGAAGGAGTTCAGTGACTGCTTGAATGATGTGCTCCAGTCGGCAGCTGCTGGAAATCACCCAATACTCCATATTGAAGCCCACGGCGACGAAAACGGGCTCCAACTTACGAATGACGACTTGATCGATTGGCCTGATCTCTCGCTACCGTTGGCCAAGATCAATGACGCGATGAAGGGATGGCTGGTGGTTACCGTCGCCGCCTGCTCAGGTGGTCACATGGCACGAACTGTTCTCAATACCACTCGTGCTCCCTTCTTCGCTTTAGTTGGCCCGCCAGAGACGATTGAAGATTCCCAACTTCTGAACGACTATACTGAATTCTATATCGAGTTCTACAAGACCCGTTCACTAACTAAGGCGAGATGGGCTCTGAATTCGTTCGGGTCTTCCAAGCAGATCTATTTTTTTACAACGCACAGAAGCTGTTTTGTCCAACTTTTTGAGGGGAGGATCACGGAGAAGATTTCCTCAATGGAGCGAGCACGGCGGATAGCCAGGCTCGCAGCCACATTGGCAATGGCCTCAGCAACTGCGGAGGAAAGAAGCGCGGCGCACCATGCCGCTACAGAAGTGGTGGAAAACCCTAGAGAGTTCGCGCTCCGCGCGTGGCGTCAGTTCGTGTTCGCTGACAAGTACCCAGAGAACTTGGATTTATTCCCTTTTCCGTTTCCTTAATCGGCTAGCGCAGATAAAACTGCGGCCACTCAGTGAATTGGTCCCTCACGGGCCAGCCGCTCCTTCTAAACTCAATGGGGCATGTTCGGACGGCGTGCCCTCCCCCGCCGATGCTTGCCTTGGGCTGGTAATGCATAGTCGGAGCATCTAGCGACTAATGGCACTCCCAATCGGAGGGTGGTGACCAAAAGCGGACATCCGCTCTACCCTCGATATTCATCCCTTGTCGCTTTTCCCCGCGCTGAAGTGCGCCGCAAATCCCAGCTTGACGCTTTCCGAAATCCAGTCCTAATGGGTTGCTGGGACAGCCATCACACTCTTTCGCACAATTTCCATTCTGCCAACATCGCCAGCAGGCACAAGGACGGCAGCCTTCCGCGCCGGGTCCCACAGCGCATAGCTATCACCAAGACGACCAATCAGGCTCAGGCCACCCTGCACCTGTCCATCGACAGTCACAGCCGTCACGTGCTTGCCGCCCCCAGACGAAATCTTCTCGGCATGCTCGGAACCAAGCATGCTTGACACTATCGAGACATAGACCAGCATCACCAAGGCATAGATCAGCCAAGGGGATTCTTTCACGGCGGTTGGTATCACTGGCGAGAGATGCACGGCCAGCGCACAGATGATGGTCAGAAAAAGCCCTATCAGCACAGGCCACGCGTTCGACCACCAAAGCAGCGCACCTAGCCCAGTGAAGAAGATCGTTGGACCCAGCCAGGCGAACCGCTTGCTTTTGGAGGCTCCGCTCGTCAGCTTCACGTCGACCCAGCCGCTAAACAGCAAGGCCACCAGCATCAGAAACAACACCATGCCGATGCCTGCCAGGCCGGCCAAGGCCAGTTCGCTCACGGCAACGAACTGAAAGGGATCAAGGCCAAAGTGGCCCCAGTACGCCTTCAGATAGAGCGCGCCTTGAATCAGGCCAAACGTGACGACAGCCGAACCCCAGCTAGCCACATCGGCCATCGTTAGTCCTTTTTGCGTACTTTCCATGTACTCCCCCTTTCAAGCGCCCCTGACGCATCCCGGATAGTGCCATGGCGTGGAGCGTGGCGTCAGCCACGCAGTGCACTCTGATTGCAGCGGATAGGGGCAGACCTAAAAGGGGCATCGAGGGTTCGCCCCATCCATCCATTTGTCGCGTCTGCCCTACTCCCGGTCAGAGCATGTCGGTACCAGCACGAAATATGCGGGCCAATCGGCACCGCCGGCAGCCCTTGCAGTCCAAGCCTCTAGCGCCCTTCCCCGCCATACAACGATTCTGAAAACGTCGAAAACGGTGACGGCATTGCCCTTACTGTATTGGCATCGCGCGCAACCGGGCGTAATTCTTTCCGTGCCACCTAACACCGGTGGTCGGGGCTCGAAATCCCGGTTCTATGCTGATGTTTACGCTTGCCAGTCGGCACCACCTCGGCGTGGTGCCGGCTGGCAATCCGTCTGCCGGCTATGGCGGGCGGTGCGTGGGGGCCTCGTGCCCACCGGTTCCAGCGTAGACCGGATTTCGAGCCACGCATCGTCCGCCACCTTTATCGGTGGCGGCTTCTGCCTGCACGCAAGGAGCCCCGCCATGACCACGCCCTACTCCCCTGCCCCACAGCCCATCCACGAGGCACCCTCGGCCGGGCCTGCCGTAGATCCCAACACCCTCATCGCGCTGCTGCACAGCATCGGCTCGGGCGTGGCCGCCAACGGCCAGCCTTGGCCAGAGCGGCATCAGCTGCGTGGCCGGCAGATGGCGCTGGCCGATGCCGACTGCTCGCTGACAGGCCTGCGCGTGGTGCTGGAAGTGCTGCTGGCGGCAGAACGCACGCGTCAGAACGGCGAGCCGGAGCAATATGTCGGCGACCGGGTGATGGAAGGGCTGATCATGGCCGGCCTTGGGCTGGCAGCGCACGCAAGCGAACGGCTGCAGCCGGCAGACTGAAGGATCACCTCGGAGGGGCCTGAAATGAAGGTGCGCCACGGGGTGATGTGGGTGCTCTTTCTGGCGCTGGTCGTTGCAGTACAGATGCATTTGCCAGAGCCTGTTGAGCCGGAAGTGCTCGCGTACCGTGATGTACCCGTTGAGACATTCTGGACGCTGCGCCGCCATGCATTTCGATTCGCAGAGGCACGGGCGCGGGAGGGCTTCGAGTTCCTGGAGGGGACGCCCGCTTCGGCTTCCTTCCAGATCCTGTGCAAGGGTGTGCCGGTGCTGCACGTGGAGAGGCAGCCGCCGCTTCTGCTGATCCGGGTTGCGCTGGGCACCGAGCAACGGGCGCCTGCGATCTACCCCCTGCAGGCCACGCTGCAGTGGTCACTGGTGCCGTTGACCTATCTGGAGCAGGTCCTGTCTGGCGTGCAGGAGCCTACGCTGCAGGATCGGCTGCTACTGACGCTTGCTGGCGATGTGCCTGAGGATGAGCGGTGTGGCGTGCAGAAGTAGCAGTACAACCCCGGCGACGCCACCGGCTCACCTACCCTGCCGCAGCTCCCGCGCAAGGAACGGCGCCGTCCTGCTGCCCTTGGCGCGCGCCACCTGTTGCGGCGTTCCCTTCGCCACGATGGTGCCGCCCGCAGCGCCTGCGCCAGGCCCGACGTCAATCACCCAGTCCGCCTGCACGACCGCGCGCATGTCATGTTCAATCATCACCACCGTATTGCCCGCGTCCACCAGTCGCTGCAGCTGCACCAGCAGCCTGTCCGCGTCCGATGCATGCAGGCCGGTGGTGGGTTCGTCCAGTACGTAGAGCGTGCGCCCGCGCTGGCTGCGCTGCAGCTCGGTCGCCAGCTTGATGCGCTGGGCTTCGCCGCCTGAAAGCTCTGTGGCCGGCTGGCCCAGCCGCAGGTACCCCAGTCCGATTTCCTGCAGCAGCTGCAGCGGACGGGCAATGGCCTCTTCGTCGATGAAGAACGCGTGCGCCTGGTCCACCGTCATCTGCAGGACTTCGGCGATGTTGCGCTCATTCCACAGCACCTTCAGCGTGGCCTCGTTGTAACGCGCGCCGTGGCAGGTGGGGCACGGCGCATAGACGCTGGGCATGAACAGCAGTTCGACGCTGACGAAACCTTCGCCTTCGCAGATCTCGCATCGGCCCTTGGCCACGTTGAACGAGAAACGGCCGGCATCGAAACGCCGACGGCGCGCGGCGGGCGTGGCGGCGAACAGCTTGCGCACGTGGTCGAACAGCCCGGTATAGGTGGCCAGGTTGGAGCGTGGGGTGCGGCCGATGGGCTTCTGGTCCACCTGCACTACCCGCTGGATGGCGTCCACATCGCCAGCCAACCGGCCCCGGGTCGCTTCGATCACGGTCGGCGCGTCGTTGGGCGCACTCTCGGCGCTGTTGTCCTCGGGCTCATGCCCCAGGTGCAGCAGCACCAGCTCGGGCAGTGCCTGCGCCATCAGGCTGGATTTGCCCGACCCCGAAATGCCGGTCACTGCGGTCAGCAGCCCCAGCGGCACCTGCGCATCCACACCCTGCAGGTTGTGGCGGTGGATGCCCTTCAGTTCCAGCCAGCTGTTGGCGCTGCGCTGCCGGCTGGCGGCCGCAGGCACCTGGTCGAACAGATACCGCGCGGTGCGCGATTCCTGGACCTTGCGCAGGCCGTCGGGCTCGCCACTGTAGAGAACGCGCCCGCCGTGCTCACCCGCCTCCGGGCCAACATCCACCAGCCACTGCGCGCGGCGCATCAGCTCCAGGTCGTGCTCGACAACGAACACCGAGTTTCCGCCGTCGCGCAACCGGTCCAGCGCGTCGTACAGCGCCTGGCTGTCGGCGGGGTGCAGGCCGGCCGAGGGTTCATCAAGCACGTACAGCACGCCAAACAGCAATGAGCTGAGCTGCGTGGCCAGCCGCAGGCGCTGCAGTTCGCCGGCCGACAATGTTGGCGTGGCGCGATCCAGCGAGAGATATCCCAGGCCCAGGCCTCGCAGCTGGTGTACGCGCGCCATGACGCCGCCTGCCAGCCGCTGCGCGGCCAGGCGCTTCTCTTCCGACAGGGCCGAGGTCAGCCGCACGTCGGGGGCTCCAGCGTGGACAGGGCGACCGCTTGCAGCCCGCTGCGTGCGATCGCGTTTCGTGGCGCTGCCGCTGGTACGTGCGCCGCGGCTGTGCGCGCTGAAATCGCCCTGCGCGATGGGCTCCAGCAGGTCCGCCAACTGGTCCAGTGGCAGCCGCATGAACTCGCCGATATCCACGCCGGCAAAGGTGACCGAAAGCGCTTCCGGCTTCAGGCGCTTTCCGTGGCAGGCCGGGCACAACCTGCCTTCCATGTAGCGCGAAACGCGCTTGCGCATCAG
>Ga0213827_1000579_pt1 | contig 27238 bp, 27 predicted proteins | sample MC6MC0898MG_FD_180669 | JGI IMG/M metagenome (GOLD analysis project Ga0213827, IMG submission 180669) | Enriched soil aggregate microbial communities from Iowa State University, Ames, United States - MC6-MC0898-MG | ecosystem: Environmental > Terrestrial > Soil > Unclassified | place: USA: Iowa...
AGGCTTGAAGCCGTGGGTAACCCGGCAGGACGCCGGGTTAGCCGCCCCGCGCCATGGATGGCGCGTGGCGGCGACCCACGGATTCAAGCCGGAGTGAGGGAACACCGAGCCCAAGCGAGGTGCCGAGGGGTGGGGCAAGAGCCTTTTGCTTACTTTTGGGCTCCAAAAGTGAGCCGCTGTAAAAGCGGAACCAGAGGTGGCCGTTACCAAAAAAATGGATATGTACTCAGTCTAATCCAACATCGGCCCAGAGGCCGCCACGGGAGAAAGCTCCCTTGCCACAGGCAGCGATCACGATGTTCACGCGCGAGGTGGGTTGTCCGGTTGGCGGCCGCTGCGCGACCGAACGCAGCCTCGCGGAGCTCGGCAGCTGCTACACCGGCTACTGCCCCCCAACTCGCATCTCCTTGAGGCGCTGCGCCAACTCCAGTGCCACGCGCCCGCTGGCGAACGTTGGCACCAGGTGGGCGAATGGCACGTCGAGCATGCGGTTTTCCTTCACTGCCCGCAGTTGCGAGAGCACCGGGTCGTGGCGCAGCAGATACCGTTTGCGGCTGGCTGGAGACCAGACGGCGTCGGCCAGCAACAGCACGTCGGGGTCACTGTCGAGCAAGGTCTCGCGGCTTACGCTCAGGCGGCCCAGTTCGACTTCGGCGAAGGCATTGCGCGCCCCGGCGGCGCTGAGCAGGGCAGTGACGAAAGCGTGTTTGCCGACGCTGTCCAGGCCGTCTGCCTCGCTGTCCAGGTAGAACACCGACAACGGTTTGGCACCGCTTTGCAACGCCGCGGCCCGGGCCAGGTCGGCGTCCAGGGCGGCGCTCAACTGCTGTGCCTGCTCCGGGCGTTGCAGCAGCGCGCCGAGGGTCTGCAGGTCGGCGCGGATGTGCGCGAAAAAATCCAGGGTGCGCGGGTCGCAGGCAGACTCCAGCAGGTAACTGGCGATGCCCTGGCGGGCCAGCATCGGCCGGGAGCTCAGGTGTTGCGCAAAGGCCGAGGCAAACCCGCCCACCACCAGGTCGGCGTGCTGGGTGTACAGCACCTCGGCCGACGGATAACGTCTGGAGATGAGTGGGATGCCGCGATAGGCGCCTTGTTCGATCGCCACAGGGTCATCGTCGATATAGGCCACGCCAATCAGCGCCGGACCGGCTCCCAGAGCCAGCAAGGTGTCGGCGCTGTGCTGGTTGAGCGCGATGATGCGTTGCGGTGCCTGCGTGATCACCTGGGTTGTTGCGCAGTTGTCGTAGGTCTGCGCCAGCGCGGGTAGCGGGGCATAGAGCGACACGCTGAGCAGCACTCGCCTAAGCATCGGGCAGGTCTCCCGTGCGGGCGTCGATCAGCAAGTGCGCGACCACCGCCCCCGCCACCAGGTGGCCGTCCACCAGTTGCTTGACCTCCTGGTCATCGCGCACCCGGTACCAGCAAGCATCCGGGTAAACGGTCAGGATCGGCCCCAGATTGCAGGGGAACTGGCAGCCGGTGCGGGTCAGCAGGACCCCTGCCGGTGTTTCGATCCGGTCGTGCTTGAGCAATTCCCGGCGCAGGGTTTTCCACAACGCCAGGGAGCCCCTGGCCACGCACCGCGGACCGGTGCACAGAAACACCTGGCGGGCGTGCGGCGGGATGCTCGACCAGGCCGGATCACTCGGCACGCCGTTGACGTCATATTCCATGACAGACACTCCCTCAGAAACGGTAGGTGTAACGCACTTCGGTGGTGAACGGCCGGCCGAGGTTCTCCACGGACGGGCTGCCGGTGGTCATGCTGGTGGCGTAGTCGCGGTCGAACAGGTTTTCCACCAGCAGGCTCAGGCGGTGGCGACGGGCGTTGTCCAGGTAGCGATAGGCGTCGGCATCGACCACCGAGTAGTGGCCGTAGTCCACATCCTTGGCGCTGACCACCGAGCGGATGTAGCGCAGCGCCCCGCCGGCGCCCCACCGGCGGTTATCTGATTCATAACCCAGGCGCGAGCGGGCGAAGAAGCTCGGGATGTTGCTGATGGTCACGCCGTTGCGGCCCTCCACCAGGTTGCGGGTCATGTCGCCTTGCAGGCGCCAGCGCTCATTGAGTTGCCACTGGCCGTCGACTTCGATACCGCGCACCAGGATCTCGCCATCACCATTGACCCACTGGTCGCCGTCGAGGGTGATCAGGTCGTCGATTTCCCGGCGAAAGCCGGTGACGCTGGCACTGAATTCGCGATCCAGCAGGCTGCCCCGGTAATCCAGGCCCAGTTCGGCATTGCGGCTCTTCTCGGCCTTGAGGTTGGGGTTGCCCATCTCCTCGCCAGGTTCGTTGACGTACAACTGCTCGGCATTGGGCAGCTTGTAGGCGCTGCCGAACTGGCCCCGCAACGCCCAGTGTTCCGTCAGGTCGTAGAGCGAGGTCAGCATGCCGACCGTGGCGCTTTCGCCGCCGCTCAGGTGCTCCTGGCGTACGCCGATGCTCGGATGCCAGTCCGGCAGCGTGGCGATCACCGGGCGTAATTGGGTATAGAGCGCGTGGGCTTCGGCCTGTTGGTTGTCGATGACCATGACATCGTCCTGGCCCTTGAACCATTGGTTGTCGCTGCCGAACACCAGCACGTGGCCACCGGGCAGTTCGGCCTTGCCCTCGGCCTGCAGGCCCCAGTCGGTGAAGCCCCAGTAGTCGTTGTGGTTGAGCACCCGGGTGCCGCCGCCTTCGAGGTTGTAGACCCGGGTGTAGCGGGTGTCCCAGTCGTTGACGTGGCCTTTGACGAAGTAGCTCAGGTCCTGATTGACCTGCTGTTCGAAGGTCGCCGTGGCGATCTGTTGGACCCGGTCATTGCTGGTGTGGCGGTTGTCTGTGGGGCGGGCGAAATCCAGGTTGGCATCGCTGTACTGGTAGAACAGTTCCAGGCGCGCATCGTCGCCGAAGGCCTGGGTGGCCTTGGCGCCGAAGGTGCTGACTTCGTAGCCGCGCTTGCGGTCGGTGGCGGTGCTGCGCATGTCACTGCTGCGAAATGGCTGGTAGCCGTCGGAGACGTTGTGGCTGACGTACGCCAGCAAGCCCAGGTCGCCAAAGCCGTTGCTGACGATCCGTTCGGCGCGCGCGTCGCCGCTGCGGCCCATGAAACTGTCCAGGCCCATGTTGACTTCACCGGAGGTCTCGCGGGTCTGGGCGCTGCGGGTGACGATGTTGATCACCCCGGCCACGGCCTGGGTGCCGAACAGCAGGCTCTGTCCGCCCTTGAGCACTTCGATGCGCTCGATGGCATTGGCCGGCAGGGTGTCGAGGTAGAGCCCGCCGTATAGACGATTGTTCAGGCGCACGCCATCGAGCAGGATCAGCGTGTCGTCGTTGCGTCCCCCCAGCAGCGAATAGTTGGCGTAGTCGAAGGGGCCGTTTTTGGGCGCGACGTAGAGGCCGGGCACCGACATCTGCAGCACGCGAGTGATGTCGGCATCGGGGCCGGCGCGTTCGATTTGGGCGCGGTCGATGATCTCGACCTTGCTGCCAAAACGCGCCATTTCGGCGACGGTGGTGGATTCCACCGAGGGTGCGCTGACGAGTTGCTGGTCGAGGGTCATGGCCGTAGTGTCGGCCAGTGCGGGTGGGCTGATCAGGCAGAGCAGGGCACCACAGGCATACAGTCGCGCAGGACGCAGGTCCTGGCTGGAAAGAGTTGGAATTTGAGTCATTTTTGGTCTTCTCGAAAAAAATCTTCGCAGAAGCACGCAGGAGAAAGTACCGGACACGCGCCAATACCGGCCCATGCCCGCCCACCGCAGGTTTGCCAAACAGAAATTCCAGGCCGGTCTCCGGGCTTGCGAGGCTCGAAGCGTTCACCTTCCCAGGCCCGTGGGCCCAGTGGTCTGTCGAACGCGTCACTCGCTTACCGTTGCGGGGGCAGCACCGGACTAACCCTGAAAAGGGCGCACCGGTTTCCCGTTTCACCTCATGCACGGCGGCATGAGGCACCTGAAACTGGGCGGTATCTGAACACTCGGATGACCGTTCGTCAAATTCTCAGCCGAGCGGCGGGGCCTCAGGTCATCGGGGTCTCGACAAACGCCGGCTGTTGTTCGGCATAAGCAGCATATGCGCTGACCAGTGGAAACTGCGCAACATCGATCTGGTCGGGTACCACCAGCAGGGTGAAGCTCCAGGCCACGGCGAGGGTGATGCCGTCCTGTTGCAAGGTGCCATCCATGGGCAGCGGTTGCCTGGCCAGTTCCCGCTCCAGTGCCGAGTACGCCGCGTGCAATTGCCCGCTGACCCGCTCCAGCCAGGGCGCATGTTGCTTCTCGGCGGGGCGCAGGTTGCGTTCGTAATAGATCTGCACCGACTTCTCGCACGCGGCCAATGCCAGGCCGATCAGCCGCAGGGAGCGCAGGCGTTGGTCCAGGGAGGCCGGCATCAGGCTTTTACTCGGGCTGCCCAGGGCTTGCAGGTAGTCGATGATCAGGGTCGAATCCATCAGCACTTCGCCGTCGTCCAGCACCAGCGTGGGCGCCTTGACCACCGGGTTGATCGCCTGGAACGCCTCGAAACCGCGGAACACCGAAATCGAGGCGTGCTCGAACGGGATGTCCAGGGTCTTGAGGCTGATGGCGACACGTCTTACATAAGGTGAATCGAGCATTCCGATCAGCTTCATGTACAGCTCCTTGGAGAGTGGCGGGGCAAGGGCCCGAATCTAGCGCTAAATAGCTGGCCTTGAACACTACTGGCGGCTGTCTGTCACCGTTTGTCTTCTATATACAGCCGCTGGATTGAATTTCTTGCTATAAACGCACTCCGATAAACGCCCAAAGCTTGCCGCAGAGCAATTTAAGGGCTTTGTCAGACAAATTCCCTGTCTTTTCAGTTGCTGAGGCCGCCCCTCGGCCTTAGACTGCCGCCCCCTCGTAAATTGACTGCTGGGTGGCGCTTGGAATGTATGGCGCCTTTGCGAAACCTGGCAGGTTGACCGGAACGCATCCTGATTCGCCTTAATGCACGTATTTTTTATAGAGAAATCAATGACAAAGGATAAGTTGCTGGCCATGCCGGCGGATGACTACATGAATGCCGAGCAACAGGCTTATTTCACTGAGCTGCTGCAAAACATGAAAGTGGAAACCCACGAGCGTATCGAGCAGAACCGCATCGCCATTGAAAGCCTGGACACCCCGGCAGATCCGGCTGACGCGGCTTCGGTCGAAGAAGAGCGCACCTGGCTGGTGAACGCCATTGACCGTGACCAGCGCATGTTGCCTCAGCTGGAACGTGCCCTGGAGCGCATTGGTGACGATACGTTTGGCTGGTGCGACGACAGCGGCGAGCCTATTGGTCTCAAGCGCCTGCTGATCAGCCCGACCACCAAGTACTGCATCGAAGCTCAAGAACGCCACGAGCAGATCGACAAGCACCAGCGTCAAGCCTGATTCGCGCAGGTCACCCTCAAGAGGGTTGCCGCAAACAAATCGCAACCTGCAACAGCGTCCGAGGCGGACGTTGCTGCAGGTTGCGATTTTTGCGTTTTACGGCCGGCAAAAAGCCTCGACCACCGGCGCCGGCTCCTACGTGCGATTGTTACCGGTGATGCAACTAAATAGTGCAGGCACATCGCTATTTCCCCTTCCGGCTATTCATTACCATAGGCTTATTGTTAGGAAGCTAATGAATGTCCCGAGGTGGATACATGCAATGTAAGGTCGATGTCGCCGTGATGATTGGCAGTGGTGTGCCTGCCGGGTTGCGGGCGTTGGGGCAAGCGGTGTGCTGGGTGGTCCTGCTCAATGGCGAGCAGTACGGGACGGCCTTTGGCAGCCGTACAGAGGCGCAAGCCTGCAAGGATGCCTGGCTGGCACAGTTGAGTGCCAGGCAGCCCGACAGGCCGCAGGCAGCGGCGAAAGTCTGATCAGTTCTTCAGTGCGCCTTGATCGACGGCGAGCTTGAGAGCCTTGGCCGACTCCCTGGCCGCGACGGCCGCCACTTCACAGGTCTTGAACCAGCGGTCTTTTTCGACCTGGTGATAGGTGATGGTGGTTAGCGGTGGTTTGGCACGCATGACAATCACTGCCTGGAATTCGCCGTCGATTTCTCTGGCTTCGCCCCGGATGAAAAACTCGCCGATATCAAATTCGGTCACGTGCGCCTTCCCTTGGAAATCATTCTATTGATTGCAACGCAGTCCGCCGAGGAGGCTGGGTCTCAATGGTCGCGCAGTATGGCAGTTGTTGCAGGGAGGCGGCGCAGTTATGTCATTGGTATGACGAAACACCTGCGCCGGTTTACAGGGCGGTTACTTAATGGCTGACTTCGAAGGTTCGGGCGAGGGCACAGGCTTCGTTGTGGCTCATACGGAAACCCCTTACACGACCTGTGGCGGTTTCTGTGATATGAAAGAAGCTATTCCCAGCGAGTATCACTTGATAACGCAGTTGAGGCGATGCTGGAAGAGGGCTGTCCATTGCCCTGCAAGTCCCGTCGTTGGCGCTCTGTGGCGAATAGTGGCGGTTGCTGGTGGTTGGGTTGGGAAGGTGTTGTGAGTTCATAGGAATTCCTTTTCTATGGTTTGCCGACGGTCGCACGTCACTTTCAGTAGTCTAGGAGCGCTTGGCTGCTCTAGAATCCTCTCCACTGACTGGAGCGAGGTGTTCATCTAAAGCAATTTTCTTCAGGCTATATGTCAGAGAAATGCTTTTTTTTAAGAGTTTTTTCCCTAAGGTTGATAGTCCAGTATTCTCTGATCGTTAGAAGGAACATTTCCTTCAACATCCGACGACTGCCAGAGACGACGGTGCGAGTGGTTATCCAGTAGCCTGCTCGTGCCTTGCGATGAAGCGGTGTTCTACCGGCTTCACGATGACAGCTTGGGCCATTATTGCGACATCTTCGGTACGGCCGTTTTTTTTGCTGCCTGTTTTTCTGCCGGCAGTGTCATTTCTGATGTGGGGATATTTCGTTGGCAGTAAGTAATCTCGATATGCACGCTTTGTTTGTACTGGGTGATTTGCGCGCGAAGCTGGTTAAACAGTTTCAATCTCGCTTCGTCTACATCACCGAGCAAAACCCGGAAGGTATCTACGTCGCCGAGATCGATACCGAATCGGCCCTGGTGGTGGATGACAAACAACGCCTTGAGCTCAAGGTCGGCGATCATTTTCGCGCCGCGGTATTGCCCAGCCGCGAAGGCGGCAAGTTGGAAATCAAGTTTCGCGAAATCAAACTGACGGTCTATGGCCTGGGTGATTACGCGTTCGTCGCCACTGCCGATGGCCAAGCCATCGTGTTCAAGGAAGGCCACAGCGTGGTCACCGTGTTTGCTGCACACCAGCAACTGCAGGAAGGCCTGACCAAGACTCTGAAAGCCGTTACCGCCAAGGCGGCGAAGTTCCGCAAGGGTGAGTTGGTGTCGTTCAAGGCCAGTGAGTAATGAGTCTGTCCCGGGCTGATTTTCATCAGCAGCACCAGGCTCGCGCCCACGTCCACGCACAGCAGTTGTTCGCCGAGAAGGCGCTCATGCAAGGTGCCTGGCTGAACTGGGTGGCGTCACAGCTCTACCTGTTGCGCCCGGCGGAGTACGCCAGCATGGTGCGCCGAGAGTTGCAGCAGCTGCAGGAACCGTCCGCCCGATAAACCTCGTCCCGCGATCACTGGAACCTCTACTACAGTCAATTGATTGAATAGGCAGAGGCTGGCGTTTTTCCTGCGCCAGGCCGTCCGATCATCGCTGTGAACAGTACGAGGTGCGAGGCATGAAAGGATTTCGACTGCTGCTGGTCGGCACGTTGACCGCGATTGGCCTGCTGACGTCGCCCACGGCCGTCACGGCCGCCCAGGCGCCGATCCACTTTGCCGACCTGAACTGGGAAAGCGGCAGCCTGATCACCGACATTCTGCGGATCATTGTCGAAAAGGGTTACGGCCTGCCCACTGACACCTTGCCGGGTACCACCATCACCCTGGAAACCGCCCTGGCCAACAATGACATCCAGGTCATAGGCGAGGAGTGGGCCGGTCGCAGCCCGGTCTGGGTCAAGGCGGAAGCCGAAGGCAAGGTGGTGAGCCTGGGGGATACGGTCAAGGGCGCGACCGAAGGCTGGTGGGTGCCCGAGTACGTGATCAAGGGTGACCCGGCCAAAGGCATCAAGCCCCTCGCGCCAGACCTGCGCAGCGTCAGCGACCTGCCGCGCTACAAGGATGTCTTCAGCGACCCGGAAACCCCTGGCAAGGGGCGCTTCCTCAACAGTCCGATTGGCTGGACCTCGGAAGTGGTCAACCAGCAGAAGCTCAAGGCCTATGGCCTGAGCGACAGCTACGTGAATTTTCGCAGTGGTTCGGGGGCGGCACTGGACGCGGAAATCACTTCGTCGATTCGCCGGGGCAAACCGGTGCTGTTCTACTACTGGTCACCGACCCCGCTGCTGGGGCGCTTCAAGCTGGTCCAGTTGGAGGAGCCGGCGTTTGACGCCGAGGCCTGGAAAACCCTGACCGACGCCGATAATCCCAACCCACGACCGACTCGTTCGCTGCCCTCCAAGCTGTCGATTGGCGTGTCCACGCCCTTTCAGAGGCAGTACCCGCAGATCGCAGCGTTCTTCAGCAAGGTCGACCTGCCGATCGATCCGTTGAACAAGGCGCTGGCCGAGATGAGCGAGAAACACAGCACCCCGCGCCAGGCGGCCGAGGCCTTCATGACCGCTCATCCGGACGTCTGGAGAGCCTGGTTACCCAAGGAGATCGCCGACAAAGTGGCGGCGTCGCTTTAGCCGGGGAGCCTCCTTGCGAAGCACCTGGGACATTGCTCATGCCGATCGGCGTTTCATTGATAAATCGCAAAGCATTGAGGATTAGTCTGGTCTAGGCTGTTTTCTCTGCCAACGATTCAAGGAATCTCGATCATGACCTTCGTGCTTGCTCAATGGCTTGCAGGAGCATTTGTGGTGATCAGCCTGATCCATGTGTACTGGGCGCTGGGTGGTCAATGGGCCAATGATGCGGTGGTGCCCTACGTGCCGACGCCCGAGGGCAAGGGGTTGCGCCCGGCCTTCAAACCTTCGTCGCTGGGCACCCTGGCGGTAGCCGTCGGGCTGCTGCTGATTGCCCTGATGGTGAGCTTGCGAGTGGGGCTGCTGGTGCCACAGATTCAGCATTGGTCGCTGCAATGGTTGATCAGCGCGATTGCCCTGCTGATGTTTGCCCGGGCCATTGGTGATTCGGACCTGGTGGGGTTCTTCAAGGAACAGGTCGGGTCGAAGTTCGCGCGTCTCGACACCTGGGCCTTTTCACCCCTGTGCGTAGTCCTGGGGGCGGGACTGCTGACCGTCGCCTGGGTCTGAATCAGCCCCTCAACTGCCGCTCTCGTTGCGCCGGCTGCTGACTTCGGCCGGCACGTCATCGCCCGCCATGCGCTTGCGGAACAACGCCGCGCGCGCCAGCAACAGGGTCGTCACCGGCATGGTGATCGACAGCAGTATCGGGATCAGCCAGGCATGGAGCACCGGACTGGACTTGAGCATCGAAAAATAGATGATCGACGCCAGCGCCACGCACCAGGCACCCAGGGTCGAGGCCAGTGCGGGCGGGTGCATGCGCTGGAAGTAATCCTTCAGGCGCACCATGCCGATGGCACCGATCAGGGCGCTCAGGCTGCTGATAACCAGCAGGATGGCCACGGTGATCTCGACCCACAGGGGCAATTGAGAAGCCTGGTTCATTCGATTACCTCGCCGCGCAGGAGGAATTTCGCCAGGGCAAAGGAGCCGACGAAGCCGAACAGCGCAATCAGCAGCGCCGCTTCAAAGTAGGTATCACTGGCATAGCGGATGCCCAGCACCAGCATCATCAGCATGGCGATGATGTACAGGTAGTCCAGCGCCAGGACCCGGTCCTGGGCCGAAGGGCCTTTGAACAGGCGGACCAGGGTCAGCACCATGGCCAGGGAAAACACGAACAGGCTGAACAGAATCGCATTCGAGAGCAGGGCACTCATTCGAAGATCTCCATCAGGGGGCGCTCGTAGGTCGCCTTGAAGTGCTCGATGAATTGCGCCTCGTCATCCAGGTCGAACACATGCAACAGCAGAATGCTGCGATCCAGTGCCAGCTCCGACCAGACCGTGCCGGGAACCACCGTGGTGATCATCGACAGTGCCGCCAGGCCGTTGGCGTCGCGCAGGTCCAGCGGCACCTTGACGAACCGTGAACGCGGCGGGTGTCGCTTGGCATTCAGGACGCTCCAGGCCACAGCCAGGTTTGACCCCAGCACGTCACGCCCCACCAGCAGGAACAGGCGCAGGATCACCCCTGGGCGGCGGATGCGGATGGGTAGCGGGCGCAGCTTGCGCATCATCAGCGGGGCACAGAAGCCCAGCAGCGCACCGAGCAACAGGTTGCCCGGGCTGACCGACAGGTTCAGCACCAGCCACAGCACCCACAGCGCCAGGGATAACCAGGGAGCCGGAAACAGACGCCTCATGGCTGCACCTCCTGCGCGGCGGCCTGGGCTTCGGGGCTGGGCACGGCGCGGGTGCCGAGCACGGCCATGACGTATTGCTGGGGATTGTTCAGGGTGTCGGCGGCGGCCTGGGTGAAACGCATCAGCGGTTCGGCCTTGAAGGTCAGCAAGATGCTCAGGCCCAGCAAGGCGAGGATCGGCACGCACTCCAGGCGCCGCAGTACCGGTGGCTGGCGCTCTTCCGGGGTCCAGAAACGCTGGATGCCCAGGCGCGAGAACGCGATCAGCGAGGCCAGCCCGGACAGGATCAACAGCGCCAGCAGGCACCAGGCCGCGGTCGTCACCGGCTGCCCCGAGGACGCGCCGAGCCCCAGTGGGTTGAGCAGGGCGCTGAGCAGGCTGAGCTTGCCGATAAAGCCCGAGAGCGGCGGCATGCCGATGATCAGCAGGGCGCAGGCAATGAAGCTGAGGCCGAGAAAGGCCATGGTCCAGGGAATCACCTGGCCGACCACGGCTTGCTGTTCGTCGTCGAGGTTGATGCCCTTGGTCGGCTGGCTCGTGCCGAGTGGGCGCGGCAGGGCTTCGACTTCGTCGTCCAGGGGGATTTCCACCGCCGTGCGCGAGCGCTCGATCAGTTCCGCCAGGAGGAACAGCGCACTGAGGGCCAGGGTCGAGCTGACCAGATAGAACAGCGCCGCTGCCACCAGGTTCGGCTGGGCAAAGCCGATGGCCGAGAGCAGGATGCCGGCCGAGACCAGGATGCTCAGGCTGGCCATGCGTTCCAGGCGGCGTGCGGAGAGGATCGCCAGCGCCGCGCAGACAATGGTCGCCATGCCGCCGTAGATCAGCCAGTCACCGCCGAAATACGCCGAGGCGCCGGCCTGCCCGGAAAACAGCAGGGTCCACAGGCGCAGCAGGGTGTAGACGCCGACCTTGGTCATGATCGCGAACATCGCCGCCACCGGCGCGCTGGCCGAGGAGTAGGCCGGCACCAGCCAGAAGTTCAGTGGCCACATCCCGGCCTTGGCCAGGAACGCCACCGCGAGGATCGCCGCGCCGGCATGCAGCAGGCCGCGATCGGCTTCGGGCACCAGAGGAATCTTCAGCGCCAGGTCGGCCATGTTCAGGGTGCCGGTGACGCCGTAGATCAGCGCCGCGCCAATCAGGAACAGCGAGGAGGCCAGCAGGTTGATCGAGATGTAGTGCAGGCCCGCCGAGACCCGGGTGCGGCCCGAGCCGTGCAGCATCAGGCCATAGGAGGCCGCCAGCAGTACTTCGAAGAACACGAACAGGTTGAACAGGTCGGCCGTCAGGAAGGCGCCGTAGAGGCCCATCAGCTGAATCTGGAACAGCGCATGGAAACTGGCCCCGGCGCCGTCCCAGCGGGCCATGGCGAACAGCAGGGCGCTGACGCCGATGATGCCGGTCAGGACCAGCATCAACGCCGACAGGCGATCGACCACCAGCACGATGCCGAACGGCACCGGCCAGTTGCCGGGCAGGTATACGCCGATGGAGTTGGCTACGCCCTGTTGCTGGGTCCAGTACAGCAGCATCAGCGAGATCCCCAGGCCGATCAGGCTGGAAAACAGGTTGAGCCGGGCCTTGAGCGGGCGATGTTTTTCCCCCAGCAGCAGCATCAAGGCCGCCGTCAGCAACGGCAGGAGAATGGGGGCGGCGATCAGATTTTGCATCCAGTTCATTCTTTAGGCTCCCGGCCATCGACATGGTCGGTGCCGGTCAGGCCCCGGGATGCCAGCAGCACCACCAGGAACAGCGCGGTCATGGCAAAACTGATGACGATGGCGGTCAGTACCAGCGCCTGGGGCAGGGGGTCGGTGTAGTTCAGCAGGTCCTGGGGCACGCCGTCCTTGATGATCGGCTCCTTGCCGATAAACAGGCTGCCCATGCTGAAGATGAACAGGTTGACCCCGTAGGACAGCAGGCACAGGCCCATCACTACCTGGAAGGTCCGCGGACGCAGTACCAGCCAGACCCCGGAGGCCGCCAGTACGCCAATGGCAATTGCGATGACTTCTTCCATCAGGCAGCTCCTGGCTTGGCAATGGGTTTGGGCTGGCTGCTCGGTTTGTGGCCACGCACCGATTGGTGCGCCAGGGCCGTCAGGATCAACAGGGTCGAACCAACCACCACGGCGTACACGCCGATGTCGAAGAACAGCGCGCTGGCGATATGGATATCACCCAGCAGAGGCAAGCTGAAGTGCCAGGTATGGGTGGTCAGGAACGGATAACCGGCCGCCATGGCACCGAGGCCGGTGACGCTGGCGAACAACAGCCCGGTGCCCATCCAGCGCAAGGGGCGCAGGCTCATCTGTGCCTCGACCCATTGGGTGCCGGCCACCATGTACTGCAGGATGAACGCCACCGACATCACCAGCCCGGCGACGAACCCGCCGCCGGGCTGGTTGTGCCCGCGCATGAACAGGTAGAACGAGACCACCAGGGCAATCGGCAGCAGCAGGCGCACCAGCACTGCCGGGACCATCATGAAGCCCAGGGCGGTGTCGCTGGCCTGGCGCGGGTTGACCAGGTCGGTGACCACGTCGGGTGCCAGCAGGCGCTGTTGCGCCGGCAGTTGCATACTTTCCTTGGGCGGGCGGAAGCGCCGCAGCAAGGCGAACACGGTCAGCGCCACGGCCGCCAGCACGGTGATTTCACCCAGGGTGTCGAAGCCGCGGAAGTCCACCAGCATCACGTTGACCACATTGCTGCCGCCGCCTTCGGGCAAGGCGCGGCTCAAGTAGAACGAGGAAATGTCGTTGGGGGTCTGGCGGGTCAGCATGGCGTAGGACAGCAGCGCCATGCCGACACCGACCGCGATCGATAGCAGCAAGTCGCGCAGGCGGCGAGCCTTGGCTCTGGCTTCGCGACCCGGCAGTGGCGAGACGTCCTCGATCCGTCGTGGCAACCAGCGCAGGCCCAGCAGGATCAGTACGGTGGTCACCACCTCGACCACCAGTTGGGTCAGGGCCAGGTCCGGGGCCGAGAACCAGACGAAGGTGATGCAGGTCATCAGGCCGCAGACACTGACCATGGTCAGGGCGGCAAGACGGTGGTACTTGGCCTGCCAGGCGGCGCCGAGGGCGCAGGCAATCGCCAGCAGCCACAGGGTGACGAAGACAATCGACCCCGGGATCTTTGGCCGGTCGCCCCAGCTGATACCGCTGCCCAGCATCGGGATCAACCCGGCCAGCACTGCCGCCAGCACCAGCAGGAACAGTTGTGCCTGCAGGCGCTTGGTGCTGATCCGTCGCTCCAGGCGGCGGGCCAGGCGCATCATCACCACCAGGCTGCGCTCGAACAGGCGCTTGCCGTTGAACCGGCCAATCAGCGGCGGGTACTTGAAGCGCCCGTGCTTGAACTGGTTGCGCAGCAGCAGATAGAGAACGATGCCGCAGGACATGGCGATCAGGCTCATGATCATCGGCGCATTGAGGCCGTGCCAGATCGCCAGGCTGTACTCGGGCAAGGTGCCGCCGACGACCGGCAAGGCGGCAGCGGCCAGCAGCGGGCCGACCACCTGGGCCGGGAAAATCCCCACCAGCAGGCAAGTGAACACCAGTAATTCGACCGGCGCGCGCATCCAGCGCGGAGGTTCGTGGGGGGTATGGGGCAGGTCGGTGGCGGTCGGGCCGAAGAACACGTCGACGGTGAAGCGCAGGGAATAGGCGACGCTGAACGTGCCGGCGATGGTCGCGATGATCGGCAGGCTGGTCTCGACCCAGGCGGTGGCGTTGATGAACACCGTTTCGGCAAAGAACATCTCTTTGGAGAGGAAACCATTGAGCAACGGCACACCGGCCATCGAAGCGCTGGCAACCATGGCCAGGGTGGCGGTGAACGGGATCAGGCGGATCAGGCCGCTGAGTTTGCGGATGTCACGGGTGCCACTTTCGTGGTCGATGATCCCCGCGGCCATGAACAGCGAGGCCTTGAAGGTGGCGTGGTTGAGAATGTGGAACACCGCCGCCACCGCCGCCAGCGGACTGTTGAGGCCCAGCAGCAGGGTGATCAGGCCCAGGTGACTGATGGTCGAGTAGGCCAGCAGGCCCTTGAGGTCGTTCTGGAACATGGCGCAGTAGGCGCCGAGCAACAAGGTGCAGGCCCCGGCGCCGCTGACGATGTAGAACCATTCTTCGCTGCCGGACAGCGACGGCCACAAGCGTGCCAGCAGGAAGACGCCGGCCTTGACCATGGTTGCCGAGTGCAGGTAGGCCGAGACCGGAGTCGGTGCGGCCATGGCGTGGGGAAGCCAGAAGTGGAAGGGGAATTGCGCGCTTTTGCTCAAGGCGCCGATCAGGATCAGGGGTAACAGGATGGGGTAGAGCGCGTGGGCACGAATCAGATCGCCGGCGGCCAGGACCTGGTCAAGGTCGTAGCTGCCGACGACATGGCCAAGCAGCATGACCCCCGCCAGCAGGCACAATCCACCGGCACCGGTGACCATCAACGCCATGTAGGCGCCTCGGCGGGCGTCGGCGCGGTGGTGCCAGTAGCCGATCAACAGGAATGAGAAGAGGCTGGTCAGTTCCCAGAAGAACACCATTTGAATCAGGTTGCCGGAGATCACCAATCCGAGCATGGCCCCCATGAACGCCAGGAAAAACGCGAAGAAGCGCGGTACCGGGTCTTCGGGCGACATGTAGTAACGGGCGTAGAGCGACACCAGTGTGCCGATGCCCAGCACCAGCATGGAAAACAGCCAGGCGAACCCGTCCATGCGCAGGACGAAGTTCAGGCCGAGGCTGGGCAGCCAGTAAAACTCTTTACGAATCACCCCGCCGTCGGCGATTTGCGGGTACAGCAAGGCTACCTGGATGGTGCCGACGAGGGCGACCAGTCCAGCGAGAATCGATTCAGCATTACGTGCGTTGTGGGGCAGCAAAGCCGCCAGACAGCTGCCAATGAATGGCAGAAGCAGTAGAACTATCAGGGACATAGGCTTCTATTCTGCGCAAGTTTGTGAAGGATCATACTTGCCGAGGCCCGGATCACCAACTGCCAAGCTGTGGCAGGATCCTACAAGTTAGACTGAATATGCCTGTTTCTCATTGTTTCGGTGATGGGCAAGTAGGGGGGGGGGCATATCCGTTGCTGCGTCACACCACCCGCTATCGGTTAAACCCCCAATCCCCCTGCAGCTGCCGAGCCCGCGAGGCTGCGTTCGAGGACGTAGTCCTCGCCGCCCTTCAATGCGTCGAATCAGATGTCCCTGGGTGGCAATACCCTTGCGCGCCTACACGGCGTCCTGCACCTGAACATCAGGCGTTGCCTTGGCCTTCCACTCGCTGACGATCACCGCCAGCACGATCAATGCCGCGCCAACCAACGCAAGTCCCGGTAGCCGTTCGCCGGCAATCCTTCCGACAATCCCGGCCCACACGGGCTCGCCGGCGTAGATCAGGGTCGCGCGGGTTGGTGAGACGCTTTTTTGCGCCCAGTTCATCGCCAGTTGAATCACTGCGCTCGCGGCGCCCAGGCCCAGGGCGCTGGCCAGCAGGAACCAGGAAAAATCGGGGATGACTTCCCCGGTCGGTACAATCATCAGCATTGCCAGGATCGAGGTAGTCGCCAGTTGCACCACCGTGACTCGCCGCACGTCGACACGGCCGGCGTAGCTGCTGATCAGGATGATTTCGGCGGCGATGGCCACGGTGCTGATCAAGGTCACCATCTCGCCGGCATTGAAATTCAGCGACGCTCCGGCCGGGCCGCAGATCAGCATCAATCCGGCAAAGGCCAGCATGATGCCGATGCTGGGCATCAGCCCTGGCCGCCGCCCCATTACCAGCCATTGCAGCAAGGGCACGAAGGGTACATAGAGCGCGGTGATGAAGGCCGATTGACTGCTGGGGATGGTCTGCAGGCCGACTGTCTGCAGGCCGTAGCCGATCATGATCGCGGCGCCGATGAAAAAACCCGCCCTGAGCTCGAACAGGGTCAGGTCACGCAGGCTGCGCCAGGAGAACAGGGCCACCAGGCCCGCGGCGGCGGCAAAGCGCAGGCCGACGAAGAACATCGGTCCGCTGACGGTCATGGCGTGTTGCACCAGCAGGAAGGTCCCGCCCCAGATCATGGTGATCAGCACCAGCACGCACTCGGCCTTGCTTAAACGCAGGCGCGGGGAAGAGGGTTTGCAAGGAGAGGCTGGGGTCATGGTCTTGCGCGCTACCTGAGTGGGACGCACAATGCGTCGATAGTTGGGCAGTATACTGCGCAATCCAAAAAAGTGAGCAATATAGTGCACAAAGACCACGGCCAACGCGCCTCCGTCCTGCAACACGTCAGTCAGAACGTTCGCCGCCTGCGCCATGCCGCCGAACTGAGCCAGAGCGCGCTGGCAGAAAAGTCCGGGGTCAGTCGACGGATGCTGGTGGCCATCGAGGCTGGCGAGAAGAACGTCAGCCTGACCACCCTCGACCGGGTTGCCGAAGCGCTGGACGTGGCCTTCAGCGACTTGATCCAGGCCCCCGACGCCCGTGACCCCAGTCGCATCAATGAGCTGGCCTGGGCCGGGGCAATCCTGGGTAGCCACGCGGTGTTGCTGGCCAAGGCCAGCGCCAGTCGCGAGGTGGAGCTTTGGCAATGGCGGCTGGAGCCCGGCGAGAACTATCTGTCGGAAGCGGATGCCGACGGCTGGAGTGAACAGGTGTATGTCTTCGAGGGTTGCCTGACGGTGGTGCTGGACGATGAGGAGCGGGTATTGTCGAGCGGCGAGTTCCTCAGTTTTGCCAGCAACCGCACCCACGCCTATCGCAACGATGGCGCCGTGGCTGTCCGGTTTGTCCGTAACGTGGTGATCTAAACCTCGCCAGGATTCTCTAAAAGCTATGTAAATCATTGAATTTAAAATAATTATGAGAAGTTCATGAGCGAGATTCCCTGCGAGCAGATACCGTCGGACGTCCGTAGCGCCGATATCCTGATCATCGGTGGTGGCTTGAGTGGGGCGTTGCTGGCCGCGCAGTTGCTGCGCCTGCCGGGCCGGCGCCAAGTGCTGGTGATCGAGCCGCGCGCCGAATTGGGCCGTGGCGAGGCCTACAGCGCCGTCGAACTGGGCCATACCCTCAACGGCAACGCGGCGCGGATGAGCGTCGATCCGGACAATGCCGATGACCTGAGCCAATGGCTGAGCGCCTATATCGCCGCCGGTGGCTGGCCGGAATCGGCGCAGCAAACGGTGCCGGTCGCCGAGCTGTTCCCGCCGCGGGGACTGTTCGGCGTCTATGTGCAACAGCGCCTGGCGCAAGCGCAGGAACAGGGTGCCCTGCAGGGCTCGAGCGTCGAGCACGTGCGCGGCGAAGTGGTGGATCTGCAGGTCGACGCCCAGGCTACCTGGCTGACCTTGAGCGACGGCAGTCGCCTACGGGGTGAGTTTGCAGTGTTGGCCACCGGCATGTTCCCGGCGGCGAGAACCCCGCAAACCCACTCCAGCGGGGTCAACGCAGCGGCCCTCGATCCCTGGGACGTGGCGGCGATGGCGCGACTCGATCCGCAAGCGACAGTGATGATCATCGGCTCCGGCCTGACCATGGTCGATGCCGTGGTTTCGTTGGAGCAGGCCGGCCACCGTGGGCCAATTGAAGTGTTCTCCCGCCACGGTCTGTTGCCCCATGTGCGGCGGCAACCGCCGGAGTGGGTGGATTTCCTGGCCCTGGATGCGGACATTCGCAGCCCCCGGCAACTGCTTCGTGAGCTGCGCCGCCAATGCCGGGCGGCGCAGGCCCAGGGCATCGACTGGCAAGCGCCGCTGGACACCGTGCGCGCTCATATCGCGCGCTTGTGGAGTCAGGCCACGGACGTGCAGCGCCGGCAGTTCGTGCGGCATGTGCGGCCCTGGTGGGAAAGCCATCACCACCGTTCGCCGCCCCTGAGTGCCGAGTTGCTGGCCCGTCTGCATGAGCAGGGACGGCTGCGGATTCATGCCGCGTCGTTCAAGGGCCTGCTGCCGCCGCACGAGGGTCGGCTCAGCCTGGCGCTACGGCGGCGCGGCGAGTCTGAGGTGACGGTGGTCAGTGGTGATGCCTTGATCAACTCCAGTGGCATCGAATACGACTGGCGCCGGGTTGCCCGGCCACTGCCCCAGCAGTTGCTGGCCCGTGGCTTGATCGAGCCGGGGCCGCTGGCACTGGGAATTGCCGCGCGAGCCGATGGGGCTGTAATCGACGCCCAGGGCCAGGTAGCCCGACGGCTGTTCGCCATGGGACCACCCTTGCGGGGCATGTGGTGGGAAAGTACCGCGGTGACGGATGTGGCCAGCCAGGCCAAGGCGCTGGCGCAGCGGTTGGTGCGGGGGGACTGATCCCCCCTGACACACCCCTGTAGGGGCTACTTCCTGGTCAGGACAGAAACCCCCCGTCCACATTCAGCGAAACCCCGGTGGTGTAACTGGACGCATCGCTCGCCAGGTACAGCACCGCGCCCGCCATTTCACTCGGTGCAGCCACGCGCTTGAGCGGGATCTGTTGCAGTGCGGTGTTGAGGATCGCGTCGTTCTTGACCAGCGCCGAGGCGAACTTGGTGTCGGTCAGGCCCGGCAGCAGGGCGTTGCAACGAATGCCGAATTGCGCACATTCCTTGGCAAAGACCTTGGTCATGTTGATCACCGCGGCCTTGGTCACCGAGTAGATGCCCTGGAAGATCCCCGGCGAGACGCCGTTGATCGACGCCACGTTGATGATGCTGCCACCACCGTTCTCGCGCATCAGCTTGCCGGCTTCCACCGACATGAAGAAATAACCCCGGATATTCACATCGACGGTTTTCTGGAAGGCACCCAGGTCCGTGTCCAGCACGTTGCAGAACTGCGGGTTGGTGGCGGCGTTGTTGACCAGGATGTCCAGGCGGCCGAACTGTTCGCGGATCCCGGCAAAGACCTGGCTGATCTGTTCCATTTCCCCGATGTGGCATGCAATCGCAGTAGCCTTGCCGCCTTCGGCGATGATGGCGTCGGCCACGTGCTGGCAACCCTCGAGCTTGCGGCTCGACACGATCACATGGGCACCTTGTTGGGCCAGCAGCCGGGCAATGGCCTCACCGATGCCACGGCTGGCGCCGGAGACAAACGCGATCTTGCCGTCGAGGTCGAACAACTGAGTCTTGGACATGGTTTTTCCTTGTGAGGGGGCGTGGCGCCGGGAGGGCGGTCAGAGGCTGGATTTGTGGATCACTTGCAGGCTCATCTGCTCCAGCAGTTTGTTCATCGAGATGAACTGCGCGAAGCGTTTGTCCTGGGTCTGGCCATGGAAGAAGCGGTAGTAGATCTGCTGCACGATACCGGCCAGGCGGAACAGCCCGTAGGTGTAGTAGAAGTCGAAATTGTCGATCCGGATGCCCGAGCGTTCGGCGTAGTAGTCGACGAACTCGCGCCGGGTCAGCATGCCGGGGGCATGGCTCGGTTGGCGGCGCATCAATTGCACCGGCGCCGGGTCGGCGGCTTCGATCCAGTAGGCGAGGGAGTTGCCCAGGTCCATCAGTGGATCACCCAGGGTGGTCAGCTCCCAGTCCAGCACACCAATGATCTGCATCGGGTTGTGGGGGTCGAGGATCACGTTGTCGAAGCGATAGTCGTTGTGCACGATGCTCGATGTCGGGTGGTCAGCCGGCATCTTGTCGTTGAGCCAGGCCTTGACCGCCTCCCAGCTCGGCGCATCCGGGGTCAGGGCTTTGTCGTAGCGCTCGCTCCAGCCACGAATCTGCCGCGCCACATAACCTTCAGGCTTGCCCAGGTCGGCCAGGCCACAGGCCTGGTAGTCGACGCCATGCAACTCGACGAGCTTGTCGATGAAGCTCTTGCACAGAGCCTGGGTCTTTGTCGCATCCAGGCCCAGTTCCGGTGGCAGTTCGGAGCGCAGGATGATGCCCTTGACCCGTTCCATCACATAGAACTCGGCGCCGATCACCGCTTCGTCGGTGCAGTGCACATAGGCTTTGGGGCAGTACGGGAAACCGTCCTTGAGCTGGTTGAGAATGCGGAACTCGCGGCCCATGTCGTGGGCGGACTTGGCCTTGTGGCCAAAGGGTGGGCGACGCAGGACAAATTCCTGCTCGGGGTATTCCAGCAAGTACGTCAGGTTCGACGCGCCGCCGGGGAACTGGCTGATCTGCGGCAACCCGCTCAAGCCCGGAATGTGCGCCTTGAGGTACGGGTCGATCAGGCTGGCATCGAGTTCTTCGCCTGCGCGAATGCGGGTGGACTGGTCGTTAAGCGCCATGCTTATCCCTTCTGCTTATTCTGGAGGCCAGGAATTATTGGCTAATCTAATGCGCTCACCCGGCACCCACAACCATGGCGTTCCTTTATAGGTGAGCGTGTTGCCGGTTAATCATTGTTTTTGATACAGGCGTTTGAAAACCGCTTCAGCGTATCGCGCGTCGAACCGCTGGCGGCAGCTCGATGGGGGTCAATAGCGGGCGATTGGCGAAGAACGCCAGCAGGTTCTGCCCCACCAGTTCCACGGTGCCCTGGGTCGCCTCGGGCGACAGGCCGGCGACGTGGGGGGAGAGGATCACATTGTTCAGCGCCTTGAGCGCCTCCGGTACCTGGGGTTCGGCATCGAACACATCCAGGGCGGCGCCGGCGATCCGGCGATGCTCCAGGGCGCTGATCAAATCGGCGGTGTCGATCACGCTGGCACGGGCGATGTTGACGATAAAACCGTGGGGGCCGAGGGCGTCCAGCGCCTGCTTGTTGATCAGGTGCTGGGTGCCCAGGCCGCCCGGGGTGCAGACCATCAGGAAGTCCGAAGCCCGCGCCAGTTCAGTGGGGGTGGAGCAGAAGTCATAAGTCACGTCGTTGCGCACCTGGCGGTTGTGGTAGCTGACGCTCATGTCAAAACCGTTGGCCGCGCGCTTGGCGATCGCCATGCCCACCGCACCCAGCCCGAGGATGCCCAGGCGCTTGCCGGCGAGGGAGGGGCGCATGATTTTCGGCCATTCGCCGCGGCGCACTGCCGAATCGGCTCGGGGAATGTCACGCACCAGTGCCAATAACAGGGCCATGGCATGGTCGGCCACCGATGAGGCGTTGACCCCCGCGCCATTGGTCACGCGGATGCCACGGTCGCTGGCGGCTTGCAAATCGACCTGCTCGTAGCCGGCGCCGATCACGCAGATGATCTTCAGGTTGGTCAGGGCGGCGATTTCTTCGGCATGCAGACCCAGTGGCCCGCGCGTCAGCACTGCGTCGATCTGCCCGCGGTAGGTGATGATGGCTTGGGTGCGTTCGCTGGGAGTGGGGGCGAGGATCAGGTGAAAGCCCTGGTGCTCGAGAATCGGCAGGTAGTCGTTGATGGTTTCAACCAGTACCAGGACGGTTGCGGGCATTACGATACTCCTGTAGTCGGCGGCGCGGCGGGCGTCATACGTCGTTTCAGAGTGCTGATTCCAGCACCACTTGGCAATGGTGGTTAATCGCATTTGTGGTGTTTTCCAGTCTGGCCTGCTTCGCGCAAGAAGCAAATCCGGGTCACCGCAAGCAGAGTGACGTCAATGCACAGCACACTGCAACGGCAGTGTGCTGCTGCAATGTCACTGGGCGGTTGGCGACGGGTTTGCCTTGTTTTGTTCCGCCAGTGCGATGGCTTTGAAATCATAGGTCGGATAGAACTCGGTCCTGTATGTTCCCCACGCTGTATTTTCCAGTGCAAGATTTACTTCTGCCAAACGAGAGGCAGGAAATCGCATTGTGACGACTTGCCCGATACCCATCATGATGTTCCAACTGACAACCTCGACTCCCGCAGGTGGAAATGCTTTGTAAAATCCTTGCCTGGCAAGCTGAGCTTTCAATTCGCCCAAGGGCCTTGACTGATCATGTTTTAAAAAAACAGTCAGCATGACTGCATTCTCTGGCGTAGCAACGGCATGCTTGACGACGGGATTGGTTGTGGATTGCGCGCTGACCGCACTGCAGAAGGCCGAAGTAACAAGTAGCGTGGGTATCAATAATGTTCTGATTGTTTTCTGCACGGTGACTCTCCATGTTCTAGCTGGGTGGTTGAGGCATTTCAAAGGAAGTTACAATTCGAGCGGGATCTATCAGGTCGAAAACATAAAGATGATCGATAGATTTCAGTGGGTGGCAGGTGCGCCTGGCTTACATCGCGGATTTTGTTTCTACTGCACCCGTGTAAGGGGCATGAACGACATAGATGCGCACAGGAGGGGCGTTTTCTCCGGTGTGGTGGGGGACTTCACGAGAGTAAGTGAACTCACTTCGATTCAATGTTTCCAGGCGCCTGACCACTGTCTTGGTCAGCCCGACATCGGGTACCAATATGTGGGTCTTATGGTCGCCAGTGATGAAAAAGTACCCGCCGCCTCCGTTGCTGTACTTGGATTCTCCTGTGTCGGTGTAAAAAAACTCGTAGCGATTGCGTTCCGGGTCCCATGTTGAAATTCCAACCACGCCTGGATAATCGGCTTTCACGTCCGTTTCGGGGGCGCCCTCGATATATACCTTGGTTGTCAACCATCGAGCAGAGGAGGCCAGTTCCCGGATATCGGCAGTGGCGGGGGGTTGTTGCGCAAAGCTCGCAAGTGGACATAACAACGCCGCGAGAAACAGGTATTTAAAAGTCAGTGTATTGGTTTGCATGAGGTTATCGCCTTTTCAAGATTTTGCAGATTGCTGTTTATTAGCGGCCAGCATTAAAAGCGCAAAAAATATAGCCCTGGAAGACCGGGTGCTCAATAGAAGGGCGGTGGTTTGTAATAATTAGATGCTTTTTGTTTAAAAGAATGTTTGTTTTGTTTTGATTGCGTTTGGAGTGTAGGGCTGCTCCTACATATATAGATAGATTGATAAATGATATTGCGTTAGAAGTCGTTCAGTCCTGGTTTGGAAAACATCGTGCTGCCTCAAGGATTTCATCGAATAACGGTTCCCCCGAGTGGCTCGGGCCAGGGTGGGGCGCCAGCACAACACTACAGCAGAGCAGAAAGCCCACTGTCGTCTATCTGATCCGCACCACCGCTCCTCAGCTAAGTCTTTGCTTCTGTTCATTAATACCGGACAATCGCGCCCCTGTTTCGGCCAGGGCGCTGCCTGTCAGCTTTTTCTGACTCGTCCTGACCGGGTGGCAAGTACCGGAATGCGGAGATCCGACCGGATGAATGATCAGGTCAATAGCGTTGATGAACGTTATGAAGCGGCGGCACCAGCAAGCCTCACCAGCTGGAATCGTCATGACACCACCTGGATGCTGGGCCTGTTTGGCACGGCGATTGGTGCGGGAACCTTGTTTTTGCCGATCAACGCAGGTGTTGGGGGTTTCTGGCCGCTGTTGATCCTGGCGCTGCTGGCATTCCCCATGACCTTCTACGCACACCGGGGCCTGACCCGCTTCGTGTTGTCCGGTCGCGAGGGCGCCGACATCACCGAGGTGGTCGAAGAGCATTTCGGCCTCAAGGCCGGCGCGCTGATCACCTTGTTGTACTTCTTTGCGATCTTTCCGATCCTGCTGATCTACAGCGTGGCGTTGACCAACACCGTTGGCAGCTTCCTTGAGCACCAGTTGCACATCATGCCGCCACCGCGGGCGATCCTGTCGTTCGTGCTGATCCTTGGCCTGCTGGCGGTGGTGCGTTGCGGCGAGCAGGTGATCGTCAAGGCGATGAGCCTGATGGTCTACCCGTTCATCGTCGCGCTGCTGTTCCTGGCGGTGTTCCTGATTCCGCACTGGAATGGCGGCATCCTCAGCACCGCGAGCACCCTGCCAGAGCCTTCGGCGTTGCTGCATACGCTGTGGCTGGCGATTCCGGTGATGGTCTTCTCGTTCAACCACTCGCCGATCATCTCGGCGTTTGCGGTGGACCAGAAGCGTCGTTATGGCGTCCACGCCGAAGAACGCAGCTCGCAGATCCTGTCCCGCGCTCACCTGTTGATGGTGGCGATGGTGCTGTTCTTTGTCTTCAGTTGCGTGTTGACCCTGTCGCCGGCGCAGTTGGCCGAAGCCAAGGCGCAGAATCTGTCGATCCTGTCGTACCTGGCCAACCATTTCAGCAACCCGACCATCGCGTTCGTGGCGCCGTTGATTGCGTTCGTGGCGATCTCCAAGTCGTTCCTCGGGCACTACATCGGTGCCAGTGAAGGCCTCAAGGGGTTGATCGTGAAAAGCGGCAAGCGCCCGGGTGCCAAGGCCCTGGACCGCATGACTGCGGCGTTCATGCTGGTGGTGTGCTGGATTGTCGCGACGCTGAACCCGAGCATCCTGGGCATGATCGAGACCCTGGGTGGGCCGATCATTGCGGCGATTCTGTTCCTGATGCCGATGTATGCGATTCGCAAGGTGCCGGCGATGGCGCGGTATCGTGGTCAGGCCTCCAATGTGTTTGTCACGGCGGTGGGGTTGGTGGCGATCACGGCGCTGGTTTACTCGTTTATCGCGTGATTGGGTTGTTTGGTTGGTAGTGATTGCGGCTGATCCATTTTGTGGGTTGGCCGTTTTTTTTGCTTGGTGTGTATATCCGTTGTTGGGTAACGGCCACCTGGGGTTCCGCCCTGATGGCGGGTCACTTGGAAAAACGGCACGTCGCCCGACCCCAAGTAACCAAGGGTTCTTACCCCTGGTGTACGGCCGTCGCGAGCAGGCTCGCTCCCACAAATCCATGCACTCCTGTATTGATCTATTTGTTGTCGGCGTGATGGGCGCAACGACCGATTATGGAGCGGGATTTGTCGCTGGCGATCCTTCGCTTTGAGCTACAGTGGCCGCTGCGTGTAACTCGCGCAGCGGTTTTTTTGCTCTGGAGACAGTGGATTGTCGAACCCCTCCCAAGTTGTTGAGCCCACCAATCGTTGGCGGGATGTACTCGCCGGAATTTCGATTGCCGGCCTGCTATTGCCCGAAGCGGTAGCGTACTCGACCATTGCAGCGCTGGCGCCCCAGGCGGGGGTGATCGCGCTGTTTGCCGGGCTGCTGTGTTATGGACTGCTCGGCACCAGTCGCTTCGCGATTGTCTCGGCCACCTCGTCCTCGGCAGCGGTACTGGCGGCAGCCACCGCGACGCTGGCCCATGGTGATCCACAATTGCGCTCGACCCTGGCGGTCGGCCTGGTGCTGGTGACGGGCGCGCTGTTTGTCCTCGCCGGGATCTTTCGTTTCGGCAGCGTCACGTCGTTCATTGCCAAGCCGGTGCTGCGCGGGTTTGCCTTCGGCCTGGCGCTGACCATCATTCTCAAGCAAGTGGCAAGTGTGGTCGGCGTGCATCTGACCGACACCAATCTGGTGCGCTTCGCCCCGCAACTGCTCGAACAGCTGCCGCAATGGAACGGGTCGGCCGCCGCGGTGGCCGGCGTGGCCCTGCTGTTGCTGGGCCTGTTTTCGCGCCTGCCGCGTTTGCCCGGCGGTCTGTTGGTGGTGGTCATCGGCATTGCTGCCGGTCAATGGCTGGACCTGCCGGCCCACGGCGTGAACATGATCGGGGTGATCGACCTCGGTCTGGAGGTGCCGAACCTGCCGGTGCTGGTGTTTGCCGATTGGCTGCGGCTGGGGGAGGTGGGGTTGGCACTGGTGATGATTCTGTATGCGGAGTCCTATGGCTCGATCAGCGCCTATGCGCTGAAACACGGCGATCGCGTGACCTCCAATCGCGACCTGTTGGCGCTCGGCGCGAGCAACCTGCTGTCCGGCCTGTTTCATGGCATGCCGACCGGGGCCGGGTATTCGGCGACCTCGGCCAACGAAGCGGCGGGCGCCACGTCACGCTGGGCCGGTGGGGTGGCGGCGTTGGTGGTGCTGATCATCGTACTGACGGTATTGCCGTGGATCGCCCTGACGCCGGAGCCGGTGCTGGCGGCAATTGTCATGCATGCCCTGGGACGCGGTTTGAGCCTGCAGCCCTTGGGTCGCTACTTTGTCTGGCGCCGCGATCGGCTGCTGGTGATTTGCGCGGTGGCGGCGGTGTTGACCCTGGGGGTGCTGGATGGCTTGTTGGTGTCGGTGGCGATCAGCGTGTTGTTGATGCTCAAGCAGCTGTCGGCGACGGATATCCAGATACTCGGACGCATCGATGGCGGCCACGACTTCGTCGACTTACAGCGCCATCCCACCGCCAGGGCCGAGCCGGGCATTCTCATCGTGCGCCCCAGCGAAGCGCTGTTCTTCGCCAATGTCGAGCGCATCCTCGGCACCACTCTGCGCCTGCTCCGCCACACACCGGTGCCGGTGCACACCGTCATCCTCAGTCTGGAGGAGTCACCGAACCTGGACGGCACCAGCATCGAGGCCATGCAGGAGTTTTTCCTGCGGGTGCATCAGGAAGGCCAACAGTTGATGCTGGCGCGGCTCAAGCACGAAGCGTTGAACGCATTGGCGGCGCTGCCTGAGGTGGCGGCCAATGGGGTGATTTTGAGTGGGTTGAGTGTGGATGGAGCGGTGCAGCGTGCGCTGGAACGGCAGGCATAAAAAAACGCCGCGTATCTCACGACACGCGGCGTCTTCTACAACCACCAAGCCTTAGGCTTGAACAACCGGGATATTGGCGTTCGCAGCGGCTTCACGGAACTCGGCGATCTGGTCGAAGGACAGGTAGCGGTAGACATCGGCCGCCATGCTGTCGATCTTGCCCGCGTATTCCATGTACTCCTCGACGGTCGGCAGGCGACCCAGGATCGAAGCCACGGACGCCAGCTCGGCCGAAGCCAGGTAGACGTTCGCACCATCGCCCAGACGGTTCGGGAAGTTACGGGTCGAAGTCGACACTACGGTCGAGTTCGGCTCTACACGTGCCTGGTTACCCATGCACAGCGAGCAGCCCGGCATTTCCATGCGCGCGCCAGCCTTGCCGTAGATGCCGTAGTAGC
>Ga0213827_1000584_pt1 | contig 27075 bp, 25 predicted proteins | sample MC6MC0898MG_FD_180669 | JGI IMG/M metagenome (GOLD analysis project Ga0213827, IMG submission 180669) | Enriched soil aggregate microbial communities from Iowa State University, Ames, United States - MC6-MC0898-MG | ecosystem: Environmental > Terrestrial > Soil > Unclassified | place: USA: Iowa...
GCATGGCCGTGACCCTCGACGAGCGCATGGCCGGGCAGATGCCATCCACCAAGGGATGCCTGTAAATGCAGACGGTAGCCGTAATCGACTATGGCATGGGCAACCTGCACTCGGTGGCCAAGGCGCTCGAGCACGTCGGCGCCGGCAAGGTGCTGGTCACCAGCGATGCCGCGGTAATCCGCGAAGCTGACCGTGTAGTGTTCCCGGGCGTGGGCGCGATTCGCGACTGCATGGCCGAAATCCGCCGCCTGGGCTTCGACAGCCTGGTGCGTGAAGTCAGCCAGGACCGCCCGTTTCTCGGCATCTGCGTGGGCATGCAAGCGCTGCTCGAGCATAGCGAAGAGAACGACGGTGTCGATTGCATCGGCCTGTTCCCAGGCCAGGTGCGCTTCTTCGGCAAAGACCTGCGCGAAGACGGCGAGCACCTGAAGGTGCCGCACATGGGTTGGAACGAAGTCGGCCAGACCATCGACCACCCGCTGTGGCACGACATCCCTGACCGCGCGCGCTTCTACTTCGTGCACAGCTACTACATCAATGCCGGCAAGCCGGGGCAGGTGGTCGGTCGCGGCCACTATGGCGTCGACTTCGCCGCCGCGCTGGCCGAAGGTTCGCGTTTTGCCGTGCAGTTCCACCCGGAGAAGAGCCATACCCATGGCCTGCAGTTGCTGCAGAATTTCGTCGCCTGGGACGGGCGCTGGTAAATGAGCAGGTCGAAGACCAAGGCCCCGATCATCACCCTGGCCGCCGAGCAGGAGCGCGAAGCGCTCGATACCTTGAAGCGCTTCCTTGAGGACCGCTTCGAGCTGCAGCTGGGGTCGTTCGAGGTGGCCGAGGTCCTCGAGCTGTTCAGCAAAGAAATTGCACCCCATTACTACAACAGGGCGATTGCCGATGTTCAACTGCACCTCAAGGAGCGGTTCGAGAGCATCGAAAGCGACCTGTGGGCACTCGAGAAGCCCTGAAACCCAACAAATAGACAGGTTCCCAAGATGCTGATTATCCCCGCTATCGATCTGAAGGACGGTGCTTGCGTGCGCCTGCGCCAGGGCCGCATGGAAGACTCCACGGTATTTTCCGATGACCCGGTGAGCATGGCTGCCAAGTGGGTCGAGGGTGGCTGCCGCCGCCTGCACCTGGTCGACCTCAACGGCGCCTTCGAAGGTCAGCCGGTCAACGGTGAAGTGGTTACCGCCATCGCCAAGCGCTACCCGACCCTGCCGATCCAGATCGGCGGTGGCATCCGCTCGCTGGAAACCATCGAGCACTACGTCAAGGCTGGCGTCAGCTACGTGATCATCGGCACCAAGGCGGTCAAGCAACCTGAGTTCGTCGCTGAAGCGTGCAAGGCCTTCCCGGGCAAGGTCATCGTCGGCCTGGATGCCAAGGACGGTTTCGTTGCCACCGACGGCTGGGCTGAAGTGAGCTCGGTGCAGGTCATCGACCTGGCCAAGCGTTTCGAAGCCGATGGCGTCTCGGCGATCGTCTACACCGACATCGCCAAGGACGGCATGATGCAAGGCTGCAACGTGCCGTTCACCAAGGCCCTGGCCGAAGCCACGCGCATTCCGGTGATCGCTTCCGGCGGCATCCACAACGTGGGTGACATCAAGGCCCTGCTGGACGCCAAGGCGCCAGGCATCGTCGGCGCCATCACCGGCCGTGCCATCTACGAAGGCACCCTCGATGTCGCCGAGGCCCAGGCCTTCTGCGACAACTACCAAGGCTGAGGACTGAACCATGGCACTGGCCAAGCGCATCATCCCTTGCCTGGACGTGGACAACGGCCGGGTGGTCAAGGGCGTCAAGTTCGAGAACATCCGTGACGCCGGCGACCCGGTGGAGATCGCCCGTCGCTACAACGAGCAGGGTGCCGACGAAATCACCTTCCTCGACATCACCGCCAGCGTCGATGGCCGCGACACCACGTTGCATACCGTCGAGCGCATGGCCAGCCAGGTGTTCATCCCGCTGACCGTGGGCGGTGGCGTACGTACCGTGCAGGACATCCGCAACCTGCTCAATGCCGGTGCCGACAAGGTTTCGATCAACACCGCCGCAGTGTTCAACCCGGAGTTCGTGGGTGAAGCTGCCGACCGTTTCGGTTCGCAGTGCATCGTGGTGGCCATCGATGCCAAGAAGGTTTCCGCGCCCGGTGAAGAGCCGCGCTGGGAAATCTTCACCCACGGTGGTCGCAAGCCGACGGGGCTGGATGCTGTCGAGTGGGCGAAAAAGATGGAAGGGCTGGGTGCCGGTGAGATCCTGCTGACCAGCATGGACCAGGACGGCATGAAGAACGGCTTCGACCTGGGTGTTACCCGCGCCATCAGCGATGCGCTGGGCATTCCGGTGATTGCTTCGGGTGGTGTGGGTAACCTGCAGCACCTGGCGGACGGGATTCTGGAAGGGCATGCCAGTGCGGTATTGGCGGCGAGCATCTTCCACTTTGGTGAGTACACGGTGCCTGAGGCCAAGGCCTACATGGCTTCGCGCGGGATCGTGGTTCGCTGATGGATTGATTGGGGCTGCTTCGCAGCCCATCGCGGCTGAAGCCGCTCCTACAGGTACAGCGCAGACTTCAAGAGCAGCGCGGTCTCTGTAGGAGCGGCTTTAGCCGCGATGGGCCGCAAAGCGGCCCCAATAGCTTCACCCGTGGTTCTTGCCAAGCAGCGCGTGATAAAGCTCGGTATCCCCAAGAATCCCCACCACCTTGTCGTTATCCTGCAACACCAGCTTGTTGCCGGTCTGATAACGAATCCGCAGCGCCTCGCGCATGCCGATATCGGCATTCACCAGCGTCGGCCGACGCTCCAGCAACTCCACATCTTCCCCAGGCGCCCAGTTCTGCAGGTCCAGCCCGTTCTGCCCCTGGCGTGCACGCTTGAGCGAACCCCCTTCGCCCAGGTCCAGCCACGAGTCGATACCCGGGTCCAGGCACACCGAGCCATTGATCCGCTTGCAGTTGTCCAGCGTGCGCATCAGGCTGCGGCCGCACAGCACGTTCAGCGGGTTGGTGTGGGCGACGAAGGTGCGCACATATTCGTCGGCGGGGTTAAGCACGATCTCCTCGGGCTTGCTGTACTGGATGATCCGGCCGTCTTTCATGATGGCGATGCGGCTGCCCAGCTTCAGCGCCTCGTCCAGGTCGTGGCTGACGAACACGATGGTCTTGCTCAGCTTGCGCTGCAGCTCCAGCAGTTCGTCCTGCAGGCCCTGGCGGATCAGCGGGTCGAGGGCGGAGAACGGTTCGTCCATCAGCAGGATGTCGGCATCCATCGCCAGCGCCCGGGCCAGGCCCACGCGCTGCTGCATGCCGCCGGAAAGCTCGTCCGGCTTCTTGTTGCGCCACTGGGTCAGGCCCACCAGCTCAAGTTTCTCGTCAACCAGCTTGCGCCGCTCTTTCTCTGGCCGGCCCTGCATCTCCAGGCCGAAGCTGATGTTCTCGCGCACGGTCAGCCAGGGCATCAGGGCGAACTTCTGGAACACCATGGCGATGCGCTTGGTGCGCATCATTTTCAGTTCGGCCGGGGTGCAGTGGGCGATGTCGATGTGCTTGCCTTCATGCTCGACAAACAGCTTGCCGCGGCTGACGGTATTGAGGCCGTTGATGCAGCGCAGCAGGCTCGACTTGCCCGAACCGGACAGGCCCATCAGCACGCAAATCTCGCCCTTGTTGATGTCCAGGTTGGCCTTTTCGACGCCGACGACAAGGCCCGTCTGCTTGAGGATCTGCTCGCGGGTCTTGCCTTGGTCCAGCAGCGACAACGCTTCGCGCGGCTTGTTGGAGAAGATGACGTCGACGTCTTCAAAACGAATGATGCTCATGCTTCACCCCTTACCGTGACTTCCGGTTGCTTGCAGATACGGTCGAGCATGATCGCCAGCAGCACGATCGCCAGGCCCGCTTCAAAGCCCAGGGAGATATCGGCGGTGTTCAGTGCGTTGACCACAGGTTTGCCCAGGCCATCGGCGCCCACCAGGGCGGCGATCACCACCATCGACAGCGACAGCATGATGCACTGGGTAACGCCGGCAGCGATGCTCGGCATGGCGTGTGGCAGTTCGATGCGGGTCAGCAGCTGGCGGCGCGAGCAGCCGAAAGCCTTGCCGGCGTCGAGCAGCTCTTGCGGCACGTCGCAGATGCCCAGGTAGGTCAGGCGGATAGGCGCGGCGATGGCGAACACCACCGTGGAGATCAGCCCCGGCACCACGCCCAGGCCAAACAAGGTCAGGGTAGGGATCAGGTAAACAAAGGTGGGTACCGTCTGCATCAGGTCGAGCACTGGCCGCATCGCGGTATAGAACATCGGTTTGTGCGCGGCGACGATACCCAGCGGCACGCCGATGGCCACGCACACCACCGTGGCGAAGGTGACCTGCGCCAAGGTCTCCATGGTTTCCTGCCAATACCCCAGGTTGAGAATCAGCAGGAAGGACAGCGCAACGAACACGGTCAGCGCCCATTTGCGCTGGATCAAGTGCGCGAGGCCGGCGAACAGGGCAATGAGGACGAACGGGTTGAACCAGGTCAGGGTGCTGGTGACCCCATGAATCATGAATTCCAGGCCTTGGGCGATGGCGTCGAAATAGGCGGCGCCATTCTGGGTCAGCCATTCGACGAATGACGCGATGTACTGACCCAGGGGTATTTTCTGATCGATAAGCATGATAGCGAGCTTCCACCTGCAAAGATTGAAATCAGTCCGGGGCGGGCACGGTCCCGCCCCGCGGTGTTGCTTGAGCGTCTTGCGTTATTGCGTCAGTTTGGCTTTGGCCGCCTCAAGGCCGGGTTTGCCGTCCACGGTGGTTACCCCGGCCAGCCAGGCGTCAAGCTTGCCTGGGTTGTCCTTGAGCCACTTCTGCGCGGCAGCCTCGGGTTTCATCTTGTCGTCCAGGACGTAGCCCATCATGGTGCTTTCGTCCTTGAGCTCGAACGACAGGTTCTTCAGCAGCTGGCCAACGTTGCTGCACTCCTGCGCATAGCCCTTGCGGGTGTTGGTCAGCACGGTGGCCTTGCCGTAGTCGGGGCCAAAGAAATCATCCCCGCCGGTGAGGTACTGCATCTTGAACCGGGTGTTCATCGGGTGGGGTTCCCAACCCAGGAACACGATGGCATCCCCGCGTTTCTGCGCCCGGTCGACCTGCGACAACATGCCGGCCTCGCTCGACTGCACGATCTTGAAACCGGCGTCTTTCAGGCCGAAGGCGTTCTTGTCGATCATGCTCTGGATGGTGCGGTTGCCGTCGTTGCCAGGCTCGATGCCGTAGATCTTGCCGTCCAGTTCCTTCTTGAACTTGGGAATGTCGGCAAAATCCTTGAGGCCCTTGTCGTACAGCGCCTGCGGCACGGCCAAGGTGTACTTGGCGTTTTCCAGGTTGGCGCGCACGGTTTCTACAGTGCCGGCGTCGCGGTACTGCTTGATGTCGTTCTCCATGGTCGGCATCCAGTTGCCGAGAAACACGTCCAGGTCCTTGCCGGTGGCCAGCGACTTGTAGGTCACCGGTACCGAGATCATGGTGGTGTGGGTCTTGTAACCCAAGGCTTCGAGCACGACGCTGGTGGTCGCTGTGGTAACGGTGATGTCGGTCCAGCCGACATCGGAGAAACGCACCGTCTGGCACTGCTCGGGTTCTGCAGCCTGGGCCAGTAACGGTGCGGACAGCAACGCGACCAGCAACAGCGAGGGTGAACCTTTCATGGATGGACTCCTGTGATTTTATCTTCGGGTTCGCGGGGGCCGCCGGGGCTTTCTCAGGGTCCGGTCGACCAGGCCTGCAGAGGGCAGGTTGCGAGGCCGTGCAATACGAGTCGCTTTCGATAATCCTCCAGCGCCGGGCAATCGCCTACTGGTGGGGTCGTATCCAGTACGCAACGGGTCGCATCCAGTGAGGGCGATGTCGCTTATGGATTTATCCACCCCGACCGGCGCATTTTTCCGTCACTCAAGCGCTGAAAAGCGGCGCACAAATGGCCAAAACAGCGCGGCGCTGCTGGACAAAATTACGTCGGTTGCAGACGGCGAGGGGGTGCGTAAAAGCCCGATGATGCTTGCATTCGTGGCGGCTCGCAGCTTCAGCCTAGCAGTTGCCCCGCCCTGCGCATGGCGCGCAGAGACAAGCCCAGCAAGAGGTGAAGCGACAATGGCCATCAGCGTGTTCGACCTGTTCAAGATCGGTGTCGGGCCCTCCAGCTCGCATACCGTCGGCCCCATGCGTGCGGGCGCTTTGTTCGTCCAGGGCCTGCGTGAACGCGGGGAGCTTGCGCATGTGAAACGCATCGAGGTGCGGCTGTACGGTTCGCTGTCGGCCACCGGCATCGGCCACGGCACCGACAACGCCACGATCATGGGCCTGATGGGCGATTGGCCGGACGCCATCGACCCGACCCAGATCGTCCCGCGTATCGCCGACCTGCGCGAAACCAACATTCTGAAACTGGATAACCGCCTGCCCATCGAATTCGTCTGGGCCCGCGACATGCTGCTGCTTGACGAGAACCTGCCGTATCACCCCAACGCCATGACCCTGATTGCCGAGGGCGAGCAGGGTGAACTGCACCGCGACACCTACTACTCGGTGGGCGGCGGCTTCGTGGTCGATGCCGCACAGGCCGCCAGCGGTGTGCTGGACGCCGACCAGACGGTGCTGCCGTACGATTTCAACAGCGCCGCAGAGCTACTGCGCCTGTGCAAGCAAAACGACCTCAGCGTGTCGCAATTGATGATGGCCAACGAGAAGGTCTGGCGCAGCGAGGAAGAGATCCGCGCTGGCCTGCACAAGCTCTGGGAGGCCATGCAGGAGTGCGTCAACAACGGCCTCAAGTACGAGGGCACGCTTCCCGGCGGGCTGAACGTGCGCCGCCGCGCCGCCAAGCTGCACCGCAGCCTGCAGGAAATCGGCAAGCCCAACGTGATCGGCTCGACCATGAGCGCCATGGAGTGGGTCAACCTGTTCGCCCTGGCGGTCAACGAAGAAAACGCCGCCGGCGGGCGCATGGTCACCGCGCCCACCAACGGCGCGGCCGGCATCATCCCGGCGGTGCTGCACTACTACATGCGCTTCAGTGATGAGGTCGATGAGTCCAGCGTGGTCGACTTCTTCCTCGGTGCTGCTGCCGTGGGCATCCTGTGCAAGAAAAACGCGTCGATTTCCGGCGCCGAAGTGGGCTGCCAGGGTGAAGTCGGCTCGGCGTGCGCCATGGCCGCAGCCGGGCTTGCCGAAGTGCTGGGCGGTACCCCGCCGCAGGTGGAAAACGCCGCCGAAATCGCCCTTGAGCACAACCTTGGCCTGACCTGCGACCCGGTTGGCGGCCTGGTACAGGTGCCGTGCATCGAGCGCAACGCGATTGCCGCAGTGAAAGCCATCAACGCCGTGCAGATGGCCCTGCGTGGTGACGGCGAACACTTCATCTCGCTGGACCAGGTGATCCGCACCATGCGCGACACCGGGGCCGACATGCACGACAAGTACAAAGAGACGTCGCGCGGTGGCCTGGCGGTCAGCGCTATCGAATGCTGAGTTCTTGATTCGACCTCAAGGGCCTCTTCACGGGTAAACCCGCTCCCGCAGACGGTGCAGTACCTGTGGGAGCGGGTTTACCCGCGAATGGGCCCTTGAGGTTGATGCAGGTGCAGCACAATCACCAGTGCCTTTTTATGGTGCAACCTTCACCTACCGACCGTCGGATGTCGCGATCAGTGTGGGCTTTGTCGGTGACACTCAAGAGTGTCGTTTCTGGGAAACCTACACTGCGCGTGTCACCAAAGTGCTCAACGGTTACACGCAAGGCGCTAGCTCGCCGGTTTGCGACGACTGGCCAACTTCACGCAAGCCCCTGAATTGCTCAACAAAGGCGTCGTTTTCAGGAGTTTTAGAATGGCCGTTCAATTTCCGGCACGGCGTTTGCGTTGAGATTGGCAACCTACCCCTTTGGAACTGACCGGGGGGTCATAACAAGAAATCAGTGCCCGCCTGAGGCACACCCTGCATTTGTGTGAGGAGAAATCGCGATGACGTCGTACACCTCCGGGACCCCAACCCAGAACCGCACAGCACCCCAGTCCATCGGTTTTCTCCTACTGGACAATTTCACCCTGATTTCTCTGGCGTCGGCCGTCGAGCCGCTGCGCATGGCCAACCAGTTGTCCGGCCGTGAGCTGTACCGCTGGCACACTTTGACCGTGGATGGCGGCCAGGTGTGGGCCAGTGACGGCTTGCAGATCACCCCCGACGCCGCCATGCACAGCTCGCCGCCGATCGACACCGTGATCGTCTGCGGCGGGGTGGGCATCCAGCGCACCGTCACCCGTGAACACGTCACCTGGCTGCAAGCCCAGGCCCGCCAGTCGCGCCGCCTGGGTGCGGTGTGTACCGGCAGTTGGGCGTTGGCCTGTGCAGGCTTGCTCGACGGCTTCGATTGCAGCGTGCACTGGGAATGCCTGGCAGCCATGCAGGAAGCCTTCCCGCGGGTCAACATGAGCACACGCCTGTTCACCCTCGACCGCAACCGCTTCACCAGCTCCGGTGGCACCGCGCCGCTGGACATGATGCTGCACCTGATCAGTCGCGATCACGGCCGCGAGCTGTCGGCGGCAATCTCCGAGATGTTCGTCTACGAGCGCATTCGCAACGAACAGGACCACCAGCGTGTGCCGCTCAAGCACATGCTCGGCACCAACCAGCCGAAGCTGCAGGAAATCGTCGCGCTGATGGAGGCCAACCTCGAAGAGCCGATCGACCTCGACGAACTGGCGGTATACGTGGCGGTGTCGCGGCGCCAGCTTGAGCGCCTGTTCCAGAAGTACCTGCATTGCTCGCCATCACGTTACTACCTGAAGCTGCGCCTGATCCGCGCGCGGCAGTTGCTCAAGCAGACGCCGATGTCGATCATCGAAGTGGCGTCGGTGTGTGGCTTCGTCTCTACCCCTCACTTCTCCAAGTGTTACCGCGAGTACTTCGGCATTCCACCGCGCGATGAGCGCGTAGGGTCCAATACCGCGCAGCAAGTGGCGATGATGCCGATTCCGCAGGCCATGACCCTGTCACCGCACAGCGGGCCGATGGCGGCGTTGAGCCAGGCGCGCAATGAGTCGACGTTTGCCAGTGTGAGGCTCTGACACCGCGTCGCCTTCTTCGCGGGTAAACCCGCTCCCACAGGTATGGCGCTGGCCTCGAAATCTGCGTCGTACCTGTGGGAGCGGGTTTACCCGCGAAGAGGCCAGCCCAGGCAACACAAATCAATCTGTTGATAATGATTCTCGACTACAGGTAACATCCCCGCCCCCGAAATCGCTTGGCATCCCACCCCGTGGCGGACGACAAACTGCAGCTCTACCTCGCCCACCGGGCAGCATTGGTCGACTACGCCTCGCCGATCGTGGGTTGCCGTGCCCGCGCAGAAGATGTGGTACAGGAAGCCTGGCTGCGCTTCAGCCGCCAGGACAGCGATGCCGAGATCCGCCACCCCGCCAGCTACCTTTACCGCATCGTACGCAACCTGTCGCTCGACCAGACCCGCCGCACGGCCACTGAAAAGGCCCAGCCCGGTGGCGACGAGATGCTCGCCGAACTGCCCTCCAGCAGCGCCTCGCCCGAGCAGACCATTACCCAGCAGGATGAACTCGCCGCCATCAGCCGTGCCCTCGAAGCGCTGCCCGAGCGAACCCGCCTGGCCTTCGAAATGCACCGCCTCGGTGGCTTCACATTGCAGCAGGTTGCGACACACCTGAACGTCTCGGTGAGCCTGGTGCACCAGTTGGTTCACGACGCCTTGCGCCATTGCATGGCGCAGCTGGAGGGCGACCTGTGAAAATTCCTGCGGCTGGTGCGTCCTTTGCTCAACGGGCCGACTCTGTGCGACCCTTCGCGCCCCCGAGCCCCCTGGAGACTTGCCGGACATGACGTCAGCAGACCGCGTATCCAGCCGCCGCGACCAAGCCCTGGACTGGCTCCTGCGCATACAGCAGGCGCCGCACGATGCGCAGGTGCGTGCCGAGCTGGCGCAGTGGTGCGCCACCGATGTGGCCAATGCCGAGGCCTACGGCAAGGCCGAACGGGTCTGGCGCCTCACTGGCCAGCTGGCGCCTGCCACCGTTGAGCAGTGGCCAGAGCAGCCTGTCATGGCCAGCGTGGTACCACTGCCGAAAAGAAAGGCGACCCGCCGCTGGTGGCTGGGCGCTGCGGTGGCAGCCTGCCTGCTGATAGCCGTGGCACCTTCGCTGAGCCTGCGCCTGCAGGCCGACTACCGCACTGCCCAGGGCGAGACGCGCGATGTGACGTTGGCCGATGGCAGCGTGGTGCAGCTGGACAGCGACACGGCCATCAGCGTGGATTACTCGGGTGATCACCGTGATGTGCGCCTGCTCGCTGGCCAGGCCTTCTTCGAAGTCACGCCCAACAAGGCCAAGCCGTTCCATGTGCGTGCCGACGGGGTGCGGGTGACCGTCACCGGCACCGCGTTCAACGTTCAGCTAAGGCCGGGCAGGGTGGGTGTAGATGTGCAGCATGGCTCGGTGCGAGTCGAAGATGCCGCCCAGGTACTTGCCGCTGCGCTTACCGCCGGCCAGAAGCTGCGCTATGCCGATGGGCAGGCGCAGGTGAGGGCCTTCCAGCCATCCCAGGCGGCGGCGTGGCGCCAAGGGCAACTGATTGCCGACGAGACCCCGGTCGCCGAGCTGGTTGCGGAGCTTGCGCGTTACCTGCCAGGCAAGGTGGTGCTGCGTGATGAGGTACTCGGCCAAAAACGGGTCACCGGTGTATATGATTTGCACAAGCCGATGGCCGCTCTCGGCGCTGTGGTTCGACCGCATGGCGGGCAGGTTAGGAGCTATGGGCCTTGGCTGCTGGTGCTGGGCAGGCCTTGAAACCCACGGCTCCTCTATTCCGGGGCAAAGGTTATTAATTAAGTTTATTTTTGAAATCGGTAAGTAATAAATCACCTTTTGGTGTAAGTGATTCCAATGAAACCATGACTGGGAAATCATCGAAGGTAAGGCAGAATATTTCACTGTCGATGGTTACCTCCCAGACTCGAATGTCGAAAGAGTCCGATTTTTTCTCGATTTTACCGTCAAGTAAATCAAGCAAACCCTCTGCATAGTCCGGGAAATCCTCCCAGTTTATGCGTGAGGTCAGATTAAGGCAGGCCCTTCCCGAGCGGAGGATGTCTATGTTCAAGGCGTCCAGTTTCAAATTGGTCATTAAAATAAGTCTCCACCGCCAGAGCGGGTTTTTGCACCCTTGAGGTCGAGCGCCACCTGTGAAGTGCTCGACTTCAGGGGGCTGAACGAATCGATGCAGTTACCTTCGATGACCGCCACCCACGCCAACCTAGGCCCTTCGAAAAAAATTATCAAAATTTCCTGAAAATCCCCTGAACTGCCCCGTCTTCTCCCCCGCGCGCAATAACTGATATCGATTCGTATTCAATTTGCTGCCCGGCGACTGTCCGGGGCGGGGATGTGGGATGACTGAAACAACAAGCCGTAGGCCGCGCCATGCGCGGGGTTGGTCGTTGCGCCTGAAGCAAGCCGCAGGGGCCGGAGTACTGGGGTTGTGCAGCACGCTGGCGGTAGTCCCGGCTGTTGCCGAAGTGGCAGCGGAGCGTGCAGAGCTCACCCAGGTGCACGCGTTCGACATCCCCGCGCAGAAACTCGCCATCGCCCTGATCAACTTCGGCCAGCAAAGCGGTATGCAGGTAACGGTCGATCCCGACCTGCTCGACGGCCTGCAATCCACTGCCATCAGCGGCCAGCTCACCAGCGAATCCGCGCTGGCGCAATTGCTGCTGGGCACCGGCATCACCTGGGATTACCAGTACGGTGCGCTGGTCTTTCGCCTGCTGCATTCCGACAACGGCGCGCTCGAACTGCACAACACCGTGATCCTCGGCGATACCGAAGAGAACAGCTACATGGGCGCCAAAGTCATCGACCGCAAGGCGATCCAGGCCTTCCCCGGTGCCAACGGCGATATCACCACCCTGTTGCAGATGCACCCCAACGTGCAGTTCAGCACCGAGCAAAAAAGCTCCAACACCCCAGGCGAGATCGACCCCGCCGACATCAGCATCAACGGCGCCAAGTTCTACCAGAACAACTTCATGATCGACGGCATCTCGATCAACAACGACCTCGACCCCGGCGCCCACGGCTACAACGACACCCGCCAGTTCGACTCGGCACCCAGCCGCTCGCATGGCATCGCCCTGGACGCCGACCTGCTCGAAGAGATCAAGGTCTACGACAGCAACGTGCCGGTCGAGTATGGCGGCTTCAATGGTGGCGTGGTCGATGCCATCACCCGCCGCCCGAGCCACGACCTGCATGGCAAGGTCTCCTATGCCATGACCCGCTCGGAGTGGACCAGCTACCACATCACCCGGGAAAACAAAGAGACCTTCGATACCTCGTCGAACGAGAAGAACCAGCCCGAGTTCACCAAGACCACCCTGCGCGGCACGCTCGAAGGGCATATCACCGATAACTTCGGCGCCTTGTTCAACTTCTCGCAGAAGCGCTCGTACCTGCCACTGCGTAGCTATGCCAACGGCTACAACAGCCCCAACAACGACAACGAGCAGGAGCAGACCCGGGCGCTGGACAATTTCCTGCTGAAAACCTACTGGACCGTCAACGACCGCCTGACACTGGATACTTCGGTCGTCTACGCCCCGCAGGAAAATACCTATTACCGCGAGGACTACCGCGACTCGGGCTACACCAACATCAACGGTGGCTGGCAAGGCTCGTTCAAGGCCATCTACGAGGGCGACAACGCCCGCTGGACGCAACAACTGGCGGTGAGCAACCTGTACGCCTCGCGCGACTCCGACCGTGACCAGGAGATCAAGTGGTACTGGTCCGACACCAAGGACTGGGGCAACCCGGACGACAGTAACGCGCGTAGCGCCGAGGGTGGTTTCGGCAGCCTGTATCAGACCCAGCGCAGCATCGACTACAAGCTCAAGGCCGACTGGCAGACCTTCAGCCTCGGTGCGGCCGCGCACAGCCTGACCACAGGCCTGGAGCTTGGCTATCAGCGGGCGAGCTGGGAGCGCGAGGATGACGCCCTGGCGATCACCACCTTGAAACGTGACAACGGCGTGTGCGGCGGTGGCGACCCGTGGTGCTCGAACGGCCAGTTGCTCAACGGCATGAATCGCCAGTGGGGCTCGGCGATGATGGTTTACGGCGCCGGCAAGATCGACATGGCGCAGAAGAAATACGCGCTGTTCGTTCAGGACGAGATCGGCTACGGCAACCTCACCCTGCGGCCCGGGCTGCGCTATGAGGGCGACGACTACATGGAGAAGAAGAGCCTGGCGCCACGTTTTGCCGGCGACTATGACTTCTTCGGCGACCGCAGCACGGTGTTGGTGTTCGGCGCCAACCGCTACTACGGCCGCAACCTGTTCAAGTACCGCCTGGCCGATGGCCGCCAGGCGTTCACCTCGCGCTACACCCGCGCCAGCCAGGATGCCGAGTGGGCGCTGTCCAGCCAGAACAAGAACCTGAGCAAGTTCTCGAGCATGGACATCCCCTACGACGATGAGTTGATGCTGGGGCTCAACCAGCGCTGGTTCGACACCGAATTCCAGCTCAAGTACGTCAACCGCAAGGGCAAGGGCCAGATCTACCGCACCCGGCCCTACTACAACCTGGACGCCAAAGATATTCCGGAAGGCTACAGCAAGGATTACTACGCCTACCTCAACGCTGGCACCAGTGAGACCGAGAACCTCAGCCTGACCGTCACACCGATGCAGCCCCTGCGCTTCAAGGGCACCAGCACCAGCGTGCAGCTGGCCCTGGACTGGTCGCGGACCAAGAGCGGTTACGGTTCGACCTACGAGGCCGGCCTGGACGGTGATGAGTTGGCCGGCAACGATGTGGTGCTCGACGGCAAGCGCATCCCTTACAACGAACTGCCGGGCAGCGACTACAACCGCCCGTGGACCGCGCGGCTGACCACCATCACCGACATACCCCAGTGGAACCTGTCGATCAGCAACTTCCTGCGCTATCGCGGCGCCTACGACCAGGTCGTCAACCTGGACGAAGATATCGAGGTCGACGGCGAGGTGCTCAGCCGCTACGAGACCGTTGCCACGCCAGCGGCGCCAACCTGGGACATGAAGCTGGCCTGGGACATCCCCACCGGCAAGGACCAGGCGTTCTTCGTCAACGTCGATATCACCAACGTCACCGACAAGGTCAACAAGATCACCAGCCGCGAGTCGGTGAGCCTGGTGAGCTACGAAGTCGGCCGCCAGTACTGGCTGGAAGTCGGCTACCGCTTCTGATCCTTCACAAAAACCGTGGACACCCTGATGAAAAAGCTCCTCGCGGGCCTGCTCGGCCCGCTGCTGCTCGGCGCCTGCGCGTCGCTGCCCGAACCTGACTCGCCGTTGCCCTGGGATGCCCAGGTAACCCAAGGCACGCTGGCCAACGGCGTGCAATACCGCCTGGTACGCGAGGCCGCTCAACCCGGCCGGCTCGACCTGCGCATGACCGTCAAGGCAGGCTCTGTGGATGAGGCCGACGACCAGGTCGGCGTCGCCCACCTGGTCGAGCACCTGGTGTTCCACAGCCGTGCCGGGCAGGGGGAAAACCTGCGTGCGCGCATGGTCGGGCTGGGCTGGGTGCAAGGCCGGCATTTCAATGCCGTGACCAACTACGAGCGCACCCAATACATGCTCAGCCCGCCGTCGGGCATGCGCCAGGCGCCACAGGCCCTGCAAGTGCTCGCCGACATGGCCTTCGCCCGCGATTACAGCGCGGCCGACCTTGAGCGCGAACGGCCGATCGTCATCGAAGAATGGCGTGGCGGGCTGGGCGTGGCGCAGCGCATGAATGAACAGCGTACGGCGTCGCAGCGGGTTGGCTCGCGCTACCCGGCGCACCGCACCATCGGCAACGAAGCGGCCATCCGCAGTGCTAGCCTGGCCAGCCTGCAGGCGTTCCAGGCCACCTGGTACAGGCCTTCGAACATGGTCATTTCAGCCGTGGGCGATTTCGAGCCCAAGGCGATGCTGGCGCAGATCGAAGCGGCCTTCGGCAAGGCCCAGGCCAGCGACACGCCGCCGCGTGATCATCGCGACCTGCCGCTGGACGACCAGCTGAAGATCTTCCGCCTGCAAGACCCACAGTCCGGCAGCAACCAGGTGTCACTGCTGTTGCGCCTGCACGAACCCGACAGCCGCGGCACCACCCGCGCGGCCATGCGTGAGCGCCTGATCGACCGCATGGCCCTGGCGGCGCTGGTCGACAGCCTGCGTCGCCAACCCAGGCAGCCCGGTGTGCGTAGCCTGACCGCGCAGAAAACCTTGATCGGCAGCCAGTCGACGGTGCTGGGCATCGCTGCCGGCGTCGAAGGCCTGCAGCAAGACCAAGCGCTGCGCCAGCTGCTGACCGAGATCGAGCGACTGCGTCAGCATGGTTTCAGTGAACAGGACTTCGAAAAGGAGCGCGCCCATATTCGCACCTTGGGTGACAACACCTTGGCCAACCACGCGCCACGTACCTTCGAGCAGTGGGTAGAACAGCTCAACAACGCCACCGCGCCAGAAGGCAGCGTGGTGGAACGTCACGCGGCTGCCCGTCGCTATCTGGAGGTGTTGCCGAGCATCCAGCGCGAAGACCTGAACGCTAGGCTGCACCGCTGGCTGGGCAGTACCGATCGTGTGCTGCAATTCAGCGTGCCGGGGCAGTCGCAGGTCGAGTTGCCAAGCCTGGCAGCCGTCGAGGCATTGCAGGCGGCTATCGCCAAGCAGGCGCTTTCCGCGCCCGTGCAAGAGCAACCAGAAGCGCCGGCCGTTGCCACCTACAAGCCTGATGCACCGGGCCCAGACGGGCAAATCATCGCCCGTAAGGCGTTCGCTGCTGAACAGGTCGAGCACTGGACGCTGGGCAATGGCGACCGCCTGGTATGGCTGCGACGCAACGGGCCCGACGGCCACTGGCTGCTGCAGGCCGATTCGTCCGCTGGCTACCGCCTTGCCGATGCGCCTGCCTGGCGCTTGCAGATGGCCGCGCAACTGGCGGTGCGCAGCGGGCCGGATGGCGCGCAAGCGTGGCGCCAGGCTCAACGGGCCAACCTCAGCCTTGACCATCAGCCTCAGCGCCTGCAACTGAACCTCAGCGGCGCCCCGAAGCAACTGCCGGCCTTGCTGCAGAGTTATCGCCTGAGCCAGCAAGCCGCCATCGACCCAACGTTGTTCGACGAGGCCCGCAGCGACCTGCTGCAGCGCCTGCGCAGCCGTCCCGAGGATGTACGTACGCGCCAGGAGACCGAGCAGCGAGTGCTCAAATACGGGGCCGACCATTGGCAAACCCCTGACCTGGCAGCGCTGCAACAACTGGATCGCGAGCAACTGCAGGCTGACTGGCAGCGCCTTGCCAGTGCGCCCGTGACTTATTACCTGATGGCCGACGTACCCGCAGCACAGCTCGAACCGCTGGTGCGCGGCTACCTGGCCAACTTGCCGCGTGGTGCCGCGCCACGTTCGCAAGCGGCCGTGCAGCAACCTGGGCAGCGCCGCAGCGACCTGGCCATCGCGCTGGAGCCGCGTGCCGTACTGCAAGCCAGCAGTTTCCAGCCGCAAGCCTGGCAACCGCAGGCGGCCATGCGCGTTGCGCTGCTGCGCGACCTGGCCAACCAGCGCCTCAAGCAGCAACTGCGCGGCGAGGCCTCGGGCGTTTATCGTTTGAGTTTCGATGCACAGCTCGACCCCGATTCGCAGCGCATCGAAAGCACACTGAGCTTTACCTGCGACCCGGCGCGGGTGGATGAATTGTGGGCATTGGCGCAGCAGACCCTGGCTGGCTTGAGCGTGGATGAACAGTGGCTGCAGGCCGAGCGTCGTGAACTGGCGCGCCAGGAAGCCAAACGCCGCGAAGACCCGCAAACCCAGTTCAAGCGCCTGATCCTCAGCGAACGCCATTGGCAAGACCCACGCTACCTCAGCGAACAGGCCAAGTTGCCCGAGGCGTTGACCCTGCCGGCCATGCAGCAACTGGCGCGGCAGCTGTTCCCCACCGCCAACCAGGTGCAACTGCGCCTGTTGCCATCGCCCGCCGCGCTGGAGCAGGCCCTGTGAACACCTTGCGCACGTTCTACCGCCTGAGCCGCCCGTTCTGGCACGACCGCCAGCAATGGCGGGCCTGGCTGATGATGGCGGCGGTGATCGGGCTGGGGCTGCTGGTGGTGCAGATCAATGTACTGATCAACAGCTGGAGCAAGACGTTCTACGACACCCTGGCCGCGTTCGACACCTCGGGGCTGTACGGCCTGGTGGTCGAGTACGGGCTGTACCTGGGCAGCTATGTGCTGATCGTCGTGGCCATGGATTACATCCGCAAAGCGCTGGAGTTGCGCTGGCGTCAGGCGATGACCGCGCGCCTGACCGATGCCTGGCTGGCCGATCAGGCCTTCTATCGCCTGGGGCTCACCGGCGAGCCGGACAACCCAGACCAGCGTATCGCCCAGGACGTCGACATGATGGTCGGCCTGAGCATCGAGCTGGTTGCTTCCCTGGTGATCAACCTGGCGCAGGTCGGCGCATTCGTGGTGATCCTGTGGAACCTGTCGGGGGTGCAAACCTTCAACCTGTTCGGCGAGAGCTTCACGGTGCATGGCTACCTGGTGTGGATCGTGCTGGCCTACACCTTGGTCGGCAGCCTGTTGACGCACCTGATCGGCAAGCCGCTGCATGCGCTCAACTACGAGCGCGAACACCGCGAGGCAGACTTTCGCGCCAGCCTGCTGCGCAAGCGCGACCATGCCGAGCAGATCGCGCTGTACCGGGGTGAGGCCGTGGAGCGCGAGCACCTGGCCGAGCGCTTTCGCGCCATCGCCGACAACTGGCGGCAACTGATGGGGCGCGAGCGTAACCTCAGCCTGTTCACTGTGTCCTACGAACGCTTGAGCCTGATCATCCCGGTGTTCGCCGCCTTGCCGGCGTTCATGGCCAAGGCCATCACCCTGGGTGGGCTGATGCAGATCCGCAGTGCCTTCAACGCCGTGCATGGTTCGCTCAGCTGGTTCATCAAGCTGTACAACAAGTTGGTGCGCTGGAGCGCGGCGCTGCAGCGGCTTGAGCAGTTCGAGCAGGCGATTGCCGCCAGCCGCGAACAGGCCACTGCTGCAGCACGCGGTGACTGCCTGTGTACGCGCGGGCTGACGCTTTGCCGGCCGGATGGCAGTGCGATGCTGCGTGACCTCGACCTGCGCGTGGGGCAGGGCCAGTGGTTGCGCCTGGGTGGGCGCAGCGGGCTGGGTAAATCGACGTTGCTGCGCACCCTGCAGGGTCTGTGGCCTTACTGCCAGGGGGACTGGCAGTTACCACCGGGGCGCAGCCTGTTGTTGCCACAGAAACCCTACATGCCACACATGAGTTTGCGTGGGTTGCTGGCTTATCCACAGGTACGGTCGATCGACGATGTGCTGTTGGTCGATGTGCTTGGCAAGGTGGGGCTGGGCGGGTTGATCGGGCAACTGGACAAGCAGGCGGAGTGGGAGCGCGTGCTTTCCGGCGGCGAGCAACAGCGGGTGGGCCTGGCGCGGGCGTTGTTGTACCGGCCGGATACCTTGTACCTGGATGAGGCGACCAGCCAGCTCGATACTGGCAGTGCGCAGGGGTTGCTGGAGATGCTCAAGCGGGAGTTGCCGGGGTGTACGGTGGTGGCGGTTACCCATCAGGAGGGTTTGGCCAAGGTGTTCGGCAAAACGGTGGAACTGGAACCTGTGTGAATCCGTACTGGCCTCTTCGCGGGTAAACCCGCTCCCACAGGTACAGCGCAAGCCATGAGGTTTATGCGGTACTTGTGGGAGCGGGTTTACCCGCGAAGAGGCCAGTACAGGCACACCTGAATTCAAGCCCGCTTGCTGAAGCTCGCCAACGCCGGCAACAGCTGCTTGTCGATCGCCTGGCGCACCGCCGGCAGGATCGTCGCGCTGCCGGTGTACATCTGCTCGACCATGCCCTTCAGCGCCCGTGCATTGGGCTCGGTAAGCCCTCGCACCACCGCCTCGCAAGCCTGTTCGGCACTGGCCCCGGCGGGGATATCGAAACCGCGCGCGCGCAGGTGGCCGGCGAGGTCGTCCTGATCAATCAAATCCGCATGCATCATGGCTGTTGTCCCTTTTATCGCTAAGAGAGTGCTGCTGTGATTTACGACCGATTCTGTGTCCACGGCGACATGCCCGCAAGGGTTGTATGTCGCGATGACTGCTTTGGCTAAGAACAGGTCGCTCCCGGCTAATTCCTTGTGCCGGGAAGCCAGCACACTGGCTCCATTCACGGTACCCGAGGGTTTGGTCACCCTTATTCATGCACAGTGGATGTTGCTCGCTCTTGGCCCCGGTAGCTCACGGCTTCCCGGGGTTATTTTTTTGGCAGGCCAATCACACGCCCTACAAAGGCTGGTGCCGGAAGCTGACACTGTTCGTCCAGCAGGCCCTGCAGCAACTCCACGCTGCGCTCGCTGAACGGCGCCGACTTCGGCCCCGCGAGGTCCACATGCAGCAACATCTGCTCGCTGGCCGCCAAGGCCTCGTCGAACCCCGCCCGGTGCAGGCTGTGGTAGACCTGCAGGCGTTTGCTGTCGAAGCCGATGATCTGCGTCTGCACCCACACTTCGGTACCCAGCTTCACTTCATGCAGGTAGTTGATGTGCGCCTCCAGAGTGAACAGCGAGTGCCCGCTCTGCCCACGGCTGTCGGCGTCCAGGCCGATGCGCTCCATCAGCGCATCGGTGGCGTAGCTGAAGATCAGCAGGTAGAAGGCATCGCGCAGATGCCCGTTGTAATCGACCCAGTCTTCCAGGACCTGGGTGCGGTAGGTGATCAGTGCGGGCATCGTGGTCTCCTCAGTCGCTAAACGACATGCCGTGGTTGGCCTTGCTGGTTTTCACCGCTTCCAGTACCGCCAGCAGGGTGTCATCACGATAGCGCTCCAGTGCGGCGATGCTGCGCTCGCCCAGTTGCTCCGAGGTGCCGTCCACCACATCGTCGATCAGCTTGTCGGTCAGCTCCGGTGCCGGCAGGTAAGTCCAGGGCAGTTTCAGGGCTGGGCCGAACTGCGACATGAAGTGGCGCATGCCGGCATCGCCACCGGCCAGGGTATAGGTGAGGAAGGTGCCCATGAACGACCAGCGCAGGCCGGCGCCAAAGCGGATGGCATCGTCGATTTCGCCAGTTGTCGCCACGCCGTCGTTGACCAGGTGCAGGGCTTCGCGCCACAGCGCTTCGAGCAGGCGGTCGGCGATGAAGCCGGGCACTTCCTTGCGTACATGCAGCGGGCGCATGCCCAGCGAGGTGTAGATGCTTTTCGCCGCTTCGATGGCCTCAGGCGAGGTGCGGCTGCCGCCGACAATTTCCACCAGGGGCAGCAAGTAGACAGGGTTGAACGGGTGGCCGACCACGCAGCGCTCGGGGTGGGTGGACGACTCGTAGAACTCGCTGGGCAACAGGCCCGAGGTGCTTGACCCGATGATCGCGTCAGGCTTGGCTGCGGCGCTTATCTTGGCATGCAGGTCGAGCTTGAGGTCCAGGCGCTCCGGGGCGCTCTCCTGGATGAAGTCGGCGTCGCGCACGCATTCCTCGATGGTGCTGACAAACCTCAAGCGGTCCTGCGCGGCCCCCGGCGCCAGGCCTTGTTTCTCAAGCGCCGGCCAAGCGTTGGCGATGCGTTTGCGCAGGGCTTGCTCTGCGCCGGGGGCCGGGTCCCAGGCGACCACGTCCAGGCCATGGGCCAGGGCGCGGGCAACCCAGCCGCTGCCGATCACGCCGCTACCCAGGGCGGCGAAGGTCTTGATCTCGGTGATGAAGGGCATATCGGTCTCCTGAAGGGATCAGCGGCGCTTGAGGTTCATTTTTTCCCGGCCTTCTGCCGGAGTCAGTACGCGGCCACCCAGGCGGGTGATGATCTCTGCTGCGCGCTCTACCAACTGGCCGTTGCTGGCGAGCACGCCGCGGTCCAGGTACAGGTTGTCTTCCAGGCCGACTCGCACGTTGCCGCCCAGCAGCATGGCTTGTGCTGCCATCGGCATCTGCATGCGGCCGATGCCGAAGCCGGCCCAGGTGACGTTGGCGGGCAGGTTGTCGACCATGGCTTTCATGGTGGTGGTGTCGGCCGGCGCGCCCCACGGGATGCCCAGGCACAGCTGGAACAACGGGTCTTCGAGCAGGCCTTCCTTCATCATTTGCTTAGCGAACCACAGGTGGCCGGTGTCGAAGATTTCCAGCTCGGCCTTAACGCCCAGCTCGGTAATACGCTTGGCACCGGCGCGCAACTGCGCGGGGGTGGAGACATAGATGGCGTTGCCGTCGCCAAAGTTGAGGGTGCCGCAGTCGAGGGTGCAGATCTCCGGCAACAGCGCTTCGATGTGGGCCAGGCGCTCCAGCGGGCCGATCAGGTCGGTGCCTGGGCCGAACTCCATGGGCGATTCGCCCGGGCCGATTTCCAGGTCGCCGCCCATGCCGGCGGTGAGGTTGACGATGATGTCCACGTCGGCTTCGCGGATGCGTTCCATGACTTCGCGGTAGAGGTTCACGTCGCGGCTGAAACGGCCGGTTTGCGGGTCGCGAACGTGGCAGTGCACGACGGTGGCGCCGGCTTTGGCGGCTTCCACGGCGGACTCGGCGATCTGCTTGGGGGTGACCGGGACCAGGTGGCTCTTGGCGACCGTGTCGCCGGCGCCGGTGAGGGCGCAGGTGATGATGACGTCGTGGTTCATGGTGCAAATCCTTACTTGGGTGCAGTGTTGTTCTTTTCGCGGGCAAGCCCGCTCCCACAGGGTTGGCGCAGCACCCTGGTTCGGTGGAGATCCTGTAGGAGCGGGCTTGCCCGCGAAGCGATCTGTCAGTTGGCGGTAAGCTTGAGGTTCTCGGCCGCAGGCTTGCCGTCGAAGGTGGTCACCCCTTCAAGCCAGCGTGCCTTGTCGTCGGGGTGGTCCTTTAGCCACTGGCGCGCCGACTCCAGTGCGTCCTTGTGGTCGAGCAGCGGCTGCATCATGCGGCTCTCGTCCTCGGCGCTGAAGTTCAGGTTGGCCAGCAGGCGGTGCGCGTTGGGGCAGCGGTCGGCGTAGTCCGGTGCTGTTACTGTCCATACCGTGGCGCGGCCTTCGTCAGGGCCCAGCGCGTCCTGGCTGTCACCCAGGTAAGCCATGTCGATGTTCACGTTCATCGGGTGCGGCGCCCAACCGAAGAACACCACGGCCTCCTTGCGTCGCACGGCACGGTCTACGGCGGCGAGCATGCCGGCCTCGCTGGACTCGACCAGCTGGAACTTGCCCAGGCCGAACTGGTTCTTGGCGATCATGGCCTTGATCTGGGTATTGGCGCCGGACCCCGGCTCGATGCCGTAGATCTTGCCACCCAGCTCCTTCTCGAACTTGTGGATATCGGCGAAGGTCTTCAAACCCTTGTCGGCCAGGTACTTGGGCACAGCCAAGGTTGCCCGGGCATCTTCCAGGCTCGGTTTGTCGAGCACTTTGACCTGCTGGGCATCGATGAACGGCGTGATGGTCTGGGTCATGATCGGGTTCCAGTAACCCAGGAACATGTCCAGGCGCTTGTCGCGGATGCCGGCAAAGATGATCTGCTGCGAGGCGCTGGTCTGTTTGGTCTGGTAGCCCAGGCCGTCGAGCAGTACCTGGGCCATGGCGCTGGTGGCGATGACGTCGGTCCAGTTGACCACGCCCAGGCGTACGTTCTTGCAAGCCGCAGGCTCGGCGGCGAAAAGCGGGGTTGCAACGATGCTGCTCAGGGCAAGGGACAACAGGCTGCGGCGGATCAAGCTGTGCATGGTGGCTCTCCATCGGCAGTGCATATTGTTATTGAGGGCGGCCTCTGCGGGCCGTGTGAATACGCTACGCTGGCGCCAGGGTGGAAATTCGCACCCTGGCGACCAACACTTGCACGGAAGCGACCACCTGTGACGTGGAGCACGCAATGCCGCAACTGATTCATTTCCTGCTGTTGCCGGGGTTCTCGGCCATGGGCTTCATCAGTGCCCTGGAGCCGTTGCGCGTGGCCAACCGGTTCAAGGGGCCTTCGTACCGCTGGCGGGTGCTGAGCCTGGACGGCGGCGCGGTGGAGGCCAGCAATGGCATGTCGGTGAATGCCGATGGCGCGCTGGGGGAGGGCGAGGCAGGCGGAATACTGTTGATTGTCGCCGGCTTCGAGCCGCTGGCCTGCTACGGCCCGGCGCTGCAGCAGGCGTTGCGCCGCCTCGATCACGAAGGGGTGATCCTTGGCGGCATCGACACCGGCCCCGTGGTGCTGGCCGAGGCGGGCCTGCTCGACGGCCATCGCGCCACCTTGCACTGGGAAGCGCTGGACGCTTTCAAGGAGCGCTACCCCCGCCTGCAGGCGACCCAGGAACTGTTCGAGATCGACCGGCGGCGCATCACCTGCGCCGGGGGCACGGCGTCGATCGACCTGATGCTCGACCTGATCGCCCAGGCGCACGGCAGTGAGCTGGCGGTGCAGGTGTCGGAGCAGTTCGTGCTCGGGCGTATCCGCCCGCGACAGGACCACCAGCGCATGCAGATCGCCAGCCGCTATGGCATCAGCAACAAGAAGCTGGTGAAGGTGATCGGCGAGATGGAGCGCAACACCGAGCAGCCGCTCAATACCCAGGTGCTGGCCGATGCGGTGCAGGTGACCCGGCGTCAGCTGGAGCGGCTGTTCCGGCTACACCTGGATGACACGCCAAGCGGCTTTTACCTGCGGCTGCGGCTGGACAAGGCGCGGCAGCTGCTGCGCCAGACCGACATGAGCGTGCTGGAGGTGGCGGTGGCCTGCGGGTTCGAGTCGGCGTCGTATTTCACCCGGTGCTACCGGGCGCGGTATGAGCGCTGCCCCCGGGAGGATCGGCTAGCCAGGGCGGTCTGATATTTGTCAGGGCCGGCCTTTTCGCGGAACAGACTTACTGCTGCCCAATGGACTGTAGGTATTCCGAACGGTCATCACTGCGTTGTGCCACGCAGGTATTCCACGCCGCCTCAAACGCCTTGCTGCCAGGCTGCTCGGCATAAGTCTCGACCTTGCAATCGGCATCACGCAGCTGCGCCCACAGCTTCTCTGCGGCATCCATGCGCCCGCTGAGCGCATTGGCCTTGTCGGTTTCGTCGGCATACTGGTCGCGTATCCGCTGAACCAAGTCGTCATACGCCGACTTCAGCTCGCGCTCGGCGGTCTGCTTGTTGAACGCTGCGCAGGCGTAAGACTGCTGGTCATTCTCGACGCTGTCGCAGGGTGTGCTTTCGTCTTCAGACGCAAGCGCGCTTGATGCGCACAATACCAAAGCCAGGCATACCATCGATTTGAAACGCACCATTGTTCACGCCCTCGATTTTGTAGGGCGATTCTCGCTCAGCCTCATTGCAATGAAAAGAGCTGCCAGGCAATTGTCATGAAGCGCACAACTGCCTGGACTTACTCGTCAAGGGTTTTCAGTCAGACACTCAATGCCGAGGGGTCTGTCTGATTCGTCTCGATGGCGAAAGTCAACTTTTGAGGCCATTCGCCGAGCTTGGTCAATACCTGTTTTCTGATGGCGTCGTAGCTTGACTTCAGTTGAAATAGGTTGGTTTGCACAACGATCTCAGCGGTCGGTACTTTGCTGCTCAGTTTTTCATTCAACCAGTTATCGCCCGTTGGGCAATCAACCCCCTCCAGCAGGATGCTGACTGTCGTGATATGAGTGATGCTCTCAACGTAGACAAATTCCAGCCATAACCCAAGTTTTTGGTTGTGTTTATCGGTATTGGCCAATTTGACGATTGCTTGACGCCATGCCGTCAATGCTGCTTCGTTGATCGGCTTGCCCAGGTTCTGCAAGCTTTGTTGGCAGGCCTCTTTCAGCGCCGGCGATACGATGAAGCTTAGGATCAACTCACTGCAGGAATACTGCTCGAGGTTGAAACGGCTGTGTTGGGTAGTGATCGATTTGCGAATCCACTGAGAGCGTAAAAGGCCATTGTTGTACTGGTTGTGCCAGTGTGCGACCGACAAGTGACTGGTCTTGTCGGCCGCCATTTGGGCTAGCAGGCTGGATCGAAGAACATCCTGTCTAACGTTTTCTGGCAGAGAGGTGTTGCACAAGAAAAGTTGTCCAGAATTAATGTACGCGTCACATTTTTGCATGATGTGGCTCCTTCGGTAATCTCGCCTCAGGCGAAGTGAAATCTCTGTTCCTTAAAGTGAGATTCCCGAAAAGTAGTCGTCTGCGCCCTTGTTCAAAAGCTCTTCGATCTGATTGCGTATGTTGGCGTAATGCTTGACGTTCAGTTGAATTTGCGAAGCAGCGCGGTAGATGTTTACTTGCTCTTTTTTGAATTTGAAAAAGAGCACTTTTTTGGTTTTGACGGTTTTCTTGAAATCAATGCTCATCATGATCATTGCAGGCGTGCCGCCAGCCGTCTCGGTGCAGGGCAGTGTCTGGAATGTGGCGTACGATTCCGAAGCACTGTTGTTTTCCAGCAGGCTCAATGCCTGGCCGTCCTCGCCGGTGGCGATCAGGCTCCTACGCGCGATGTTCACGAACTCAGTGGCACCGGCGGCCGCTGCCTGGATGATTTCCAGTGCGATGGTGTCCATCGAAAAGGTTTGCGATGAAGGGGAGTATTGCTGACGCGCATAGTTGACGGTGTTCCAACCCATGTTCCTCAACGCTTTAAAATATTCGTCGGTCCAGCCCCGCAAGTTGGTTTCCTTAGTGAATCTACTCTCTGCAATCTGCTGCGCCAACGAAACGCAGTTCATGACATCTTCGGCATTTTGCGGCGACAGGCGGTCGGTCAGGCCAACCACGGCTTCACCTATCACTGCGCCGTTTTCCTCACCAGGGACGATCAGGTCGCCGGGCAATTGAATCTTGGATTGCTTGATGCTCCGTGTGCTGAGCGCGGCTATCCTGGGCATGGCCATAGTGGAAGGCGGCAGGATGACGTTGGAAAGATACTGCCTAGCGTCGGTTTGATTCATGAGCTCACTCCTGAGGTTGTCAATTAAAGGCACGCTCAGGATGGCGCGCAGATGCAAAGCGAAGCAGAAGGACTTGCTTCTGCACGATGAAGTGGAGCCTGGACAGCCTGCATTGCCCCCCTTGACGCTTTCGGCAAACCCCCTGTCGTTTTTGCATCGGGGCGCCTCGGGGCACAGGCATATGCTGGCCCCAAAGCGCCGGCACAACGTTCGGTGCGATCCAACTCAATAAAAGGGGACAGCCTGATGAGCCCAGCCGAATTACACGCCGACAGCATCGTCATCGACGGTTTGATCATTGCCAAATGGAACCGCGAGCTGTTCGAAGACATGCGCAAAGGCGGCCTGACCGCAGCCAACTGCACAGTGTCGGTCTGGGAAGGGTTCAAGGCCACCGTCGACAACATCGCCTCCAGCCAGAAGCTGATCCGCGACAACAGCGACCTGGTGATGCCAGTGCGCACCACCGCCGACATCCGCAAGGCTAAAGAGCTGGGCAAGACCGGCATCCTCTTCGGCTTCCAGAACGCCCATGCGTTCGAAGACCAGATTGCCTACGTCGATGTGTTCAAGCAGCTGGGCGTGGGCATCGTGCAGATGTGCTACAACACCCAGAACCTGGTCGGCACCGGCTGCTACGAGCGTGACGGCGGGTTGTCTGGCTTCGGCCGCGAGATCGTCGCCGAGATGAACCGTGTGGGCATCATGTGCGACCTGTCCCACGTCGGCTCCAAAACCTCCGAAGAAGTCATCCTCGAATCGAAAAAGCCTGTGTGCTACTCGCACTGCCTGCCCTCGGGCCTGAAAGAGCACCCGCGCAACAAGTCGGATGCAGAACTGAAGTTCATCGCCGACCACGGCGGCTTCGTTGGCGTGACCATGTTCGCGCCGTTCCTGGCCAAGGGCATCGACTCGACCATCGACGACTACGCCGAAGCCATCGAATACACCATGAACATCGTCGGTGAAGACGCCATCGGCATCGGCACCGACTTCACCCAGGGCCACGGCAGGACTTCTTCGAGTACCTGACCCACGACAAGGGCTACGCCCGTCGCCTGACCAACTTCGGCAAGATCATCA
>Ga0213827_1000589_pt1 | contig 26927 bp, 21 predicted proteins | sample MC6MC0898MG_FD_180669 | JGI IMG/M metagenome (GOLD analysis project Ga0213827, IMG submission 180669) | Enriched soil aggregate microbial communities from Iowa State University, Ames, United States - MC6-MC0898-MG | ecosystem: Environmental > Terrestrial > Soil > Unclassified | place: USA: Iowa...
CAGGGCGAAGCAATGGTCGGCGACCACCGCCAGGGTGTCGGCGATGAACACTTTCTTGATGAAGCCCTGCATGAAGCGGGTGCAGCCTTCGGAGAACTTGTCCAGGGTGTGGGTGCGGTTGTTGAACTGGTCGACCAGGTCCTTGAAGCGCAGCACGGGGCCGGCGATCAGATGCGGGAAGATCGCCACGAACGCCGCGAAGTCGATCAGGTTGCGGGTGGCCGGGGTGTCGCCGCGGTACACGTCGATGATGTAGCTGATCGACTCGAAGATGTAGAACGAGATACCGATCGGCAGCAGCACGTGGGTGAGGATGAACGGCTCCAGGCCAAACGAGGTGATGATCGCGTTGAGGCTGTCGATGCCGAAGTTGGCGTACTTGAAGTAGCCGAGAATCGCCAGGTCCACGCCCACGCCGAGCAGCAGCCAGCGTTGGGCCGGCTTGGTGCGCACGCCGGCGGCGCCGACTTTCAGGCCGATCCAGTAGTTCCACAGGGTCACGCCGGCGAACAGGGCGAGGAAGTCCACCCGCCACCAGGCGTAGAAGATGTAGCTGGCGACCAGCAGCAGCAGGTTGCGATAGCGTTGCCCGCTCAGGTAGTACAGGCCGAGAAATATCGGCAAGAACAGGAACAGGAACACGTTGGACGAGAAGACCATCCCGGTTCTCCTAAGTTGTTCACAGCATCCAGGGCAAAGCGCCCCCCAAACCCCCCACGCAAATGTGGCGGGTTACCTAGATTCCTGTGGGAGCGGGTTTACCCGCGAACAAGGGCGAAGCCCTTGCCGTGCACCGTGGTGCATTCTTCGCGGGTAAACCCGCTCCCACAGGGACTTTCTATTTCTTCGAGTCTGCGCTCGGGTCATAGACCCGGGTCAGGTTGCCGCCCAGCCTGAAGCTGTCGAATGGCTGCATCCCGTGCTTGCGCTCAAGCGTGTCGCCGACGCACTGGTACAGCGCGCACCAAGGCTCGAGCCAGGCGTACTTGCTGTCGACCTTGAGGTCTTTCATGTCTTGTTTTTCACCGGCGCGTTCAGCGAAGTGGCGTGGGTCGCGGGCGCCGTACAGCACGCCTTCGCCCAGGCGCTGCAAGGCAAAGTTGTTTTCGCTGCGCAGGTCCACGTTATTGGCCTTGGCGAAGCTTGCGATCATCGCCAGCGGCGGCAGGGCGTAGTTGTGGTAGGCCAGCGCGCGCTGCTTGCGTTTGACTTCGTTGGGCAAGAAGCCCTGGTCGTCGATCTGGTTGGCGCCGACCTTGTATTCCTTCACTGCCCAGTCGAACAGGTCGCGGCGGTCGGTGGCCACGGCGGTGGCCATTACCGACCAGGCCGCCCAGTAACTGTGGTTGTTGATCTTCGCCAGCGGCAGGTTGCTCCAGTCGCGCACGGTCTGTTCGGCGAGGCGGGCGAACCACTTCTCGATCAGTTCGGCCTCGGCCTGATGCGCGGCCAGTGGCTGCGAGTTGGAAAACTTCAGGCGCAACCACGAACCGCTCATGCTGCCCAGCGCCCATTTGCGCATGGACTTGCCGGTGTGGTTGTAGTTGGTCGACATCAACGCATCGGCGCGCGCCCAGGTGCCCAACCAGGTCAGGGTGCAATCGAGCTGCGCCGGGCGGCCGTCGCGCATGTACTGGTTGACCATCTTGGCCACGCCACGCTCAAGGGTGGTGATGTCCTTGGTGGAGTCGCGGAAGGCTTGTTCGGAGTCCAGGTTCAGGGTTGCCCGCGCCTGGTCCGAGCCTTCGTACTTGCTGCGGAACTGCAGCGCGCCGGTGTAGGGCTTGGGCGCCGCTTCGCAACGGAACTTGCCGTCGCTGGTCTTGAGCTTTTCGATCCCCTCGTAGTAGCCCTGGGGCGGTACCAGCGCGGCATGCGCGGCACTGCCAAACAGGGCCAAAGCGAGCAGGGCGGGGCTGTAGATTCGCTTGAGCATGGTCATAGGGTCGCCTCACTGGCCGGCTTGCGCGGTGTGCGCGGGCACGGCGAAGTTGTTGCGTTTACAGAGCTTGGCTTCGACTTTCTGGGTACCTTTTTCCGGCCCCTGGACTTCCAGGGCCAGCAGGTTCTGGCTGGCCCAATCCTCGTCCTCGCGCATCTGGAAGACGAAGCGGCCGTCGGTGTCGGAGGTTTCCGGCTTCTCGAGCTTGATGTCCTCGTGGCGGCCGTTGAGGTACCACAGGGTCGCCTGCAGGACTTTCACCGACGGGTCTTCGAACTTGATGTCCATCTGCAGGTTGCGGTTGATCAGGTCTTTGATCACGCCGCCCTTGCCGTTGACCATCAGCTCGTTCTTGCCAGGTTTCAGGGTGCTGCTGGCGCTCATCAGTGCCGGGCGCGCGTCACAGCCATCGTCGAGCAGGCCGAGGATCTGCCGCCAGATGGTTTCCTGGTCCAGGCGATACAACGGCGAGAATTCCCAGATGAGGATCTTCGGCGGGTTGTTCTGGAACTCTTCGCTGCCCAGGTACTGGATCATCGAGCCTTCCAGGCCGCCACCGGGGAAGGCGACGTTGAGCACGTCGGCGCCGATGTACTGCTCGAGGAAGCCCGAGAAGTTGTAGTTCTTGCCGCTGTGGCTGGTACCCACCAGGGTGATCTGTGCGTTGCCGCCGTCACCGAACAGGTCGTCGCCACCGCCGCTCGAACCTTTCGGTTCGGTGGCGAACTGGTCCATGTACTGCACCGCGTAGCTGGTGTTGCACAGCTGGCCCGCAACGTTGTGCAGGGTGCCGGTCTTGCCCATGCGCCCGGACTTGTTGGTTTCGAATTCCTTGCGCGGGATGCCTTCAAAGGCCGGCATCTTGTGCACGGTGTCGGCCACGATCTTGGCCGCGCGCTCGGCGCCGTATGGCGTCCAGTGCTGGTCACCGCGGAAGTAGAAGTCCTTGCCCTGGTCGGCGGCGGCCAACTGCTCGTTGGTCAGCGGCGACAGGTCGGGCACGTTGTAGCCCATGCCGGCAAAGCGCTTGAGCATGGCCTGGTAGTTGCCCAACGCCTTCTGGTAATCGAAGGCGGCTTTTTCGGCCGGCTTGAGCATGTTGCGGTTCACCAGACCACGGGTTGGCTGGTAGACCACGACCAGTTCCACGCCGCGCTTCTTGAACGCGTCGTGCACCTGCTGCAGGCGCTTGTAGCCAGCCGGCGTGGTGTTGAATTCGGTGCGCAGGTCTTCGCGGGTACGGAACAGCCAGTCGCCCTGGGCCTGCACCAGCGTGGTGAAGTTCTGCTGGTAGCGCGTGGTATAGCGGCTGGCGTCATGCGCCTCGGGGCACAGCTGGCAGCAAGGCTCTGCGCTGAAGGCCGGGGCCTTCACGTCATCGGCGCGCACGCCCTGGCTGATGGCCAGGAGGGCGGCGGACAGGCCCAGCAGTTTGATCAAGTGTGGGGTCATGGTCTGGGCTTCCTTAATCGATCATTTCGGTCTGGCGTTCGACCGGGTCGATCAGCACGGCCTTCTGCTGGCGCACCAGCAGGTCGAGGATTTCGTCCTGGCGCTCGCCGAGGATGCCGTTGAGGCTGATGCCGTTGGCTTTGCGCGGGGCGAGCATGGAGACGTTGTACAGCTCGACCGACAGCGGCGAGTCGATGGACAGGGGCCCGGAGCCGTTGGCCGCCAGTTCGCCGCCGACCACGATCAGCGAGACCTTGGTGTCGAACGGGTCGAGGTCGATGTCGCGGTCGGTATCCGACAGGTCCTTGATGTGCCCGTACACACCCACCAGGCCGTTGGCCATGGCAACGTTTTCGTACAGGCGGATGTTCACGCTGTTGCGCACCCGGATGCCGTGGCGGCGGTTGTTGATCAGCTTGTTGCCCCAGATCAGGTTGTCGCCGCTTTCGTACAAGGTGATGCCGTCGGTGTGGTTGCGGTAGATCTCGTTGTAGGCGATCAGGTTGTTGACGCTGTTACGGTCGATCACCACGCCCGAGAGCTTGTTGTCGTAGCTCTTGTTGTTGATGATCCAGCTGTCGTTGACCTCACGCGAGACGATGATCCCGTGCTTTTTCTTGGTGCCATACACCGTGTTGCCGGCGATGATCAGGCGGTGCGAACGGTCGTGCGGGTCGATGCCGTAGACGATGTTGTCGCGGTAGGTGCTGTCCTTGACCACGAAGTCCTGCGTCTCGTAGCAGTAGAAGCCGTACCACATGTCGCTGAATTCCGAGCCGATGATCCAGCCGGTGGGTTCCGGGCGGCCCATGCGCTTGGCCATGTTCGGCGTGTACTGCGAGATGCTCACGCCGTACGACTTGGACTTGGCATAGCCGAAGCTGGCCATCTTGGTGTTGACGATGTACGTCTCGGTGCCGCCCCACGACAGCAGGAACGGGCGGAATTCGTTGGGCGAGCGGAAGGTTGCCGGGCCCTTGTCCTTCTCGCGCCAGCCGGTGACCTGGGTGTCGCTGACAAACAGCTTGCCGTCGTTCACCAGGAACGCGCCGCCTTCCTGCGACAAGCGCAGTTGCTTGACCTTGCCATCGATCTCGAGGATGCCCTTCTGCCCGACCACGATCGGCAGGCGCGCCAGGTACACACCTGGCTCGACTTCGCTGAGGTACTGCTTGGGTACCTGCTTGCTCAATTCGACCAGGTCGACATGGCCGTCGTCGACGAAGATCGCCTGGGGGATGCCATGCTGGCGCTGCACCCACTCGGCGGCCTTGTTGTCACCGCCGATGAATTCCTTCAGCGATTCTTCCTGCAGCATGCGGCGCACGCTGACCTTGCCCTTGTGGCGGCGGTCGATCTTTTTCTGCACGGCTTCGGCGGTGTAGCCGCTGAGGTCGGGCAGCTTGGGCGGGTCCATGTGCAGCGGCTCGGTTGGCGCGCTGGACACCGTGTAGGTCTTGGCCTGCTGCAGTTCCTTGGCGACCACCGCGGGTTCTGCGGCGACGGCCAGGCCTGAAGCCAGCAGCAAAGCGCTGGCCAGGAGGCTGTGACGGATGTGCGGGTGAAGGTTCATTGCAGGTCCTCTCCCGGCCTCAGAAGCGCCAGATCACGTCGACGAAGGCGCGGTGCATGTACGAATCCGCTTCCTTGCCATAGGCATCGCCCGGCTTGAACACACCGGCACGCAGGCGCACCAGCGCGGACGGCTCGTCGATTGCCTGGCTCATCGAGGCCGGCAGCAGGCCTTGCTTGAAGTACTTGGTGACGACCACGTCCATTTCCTGGCCGAGGTCTTTTTCGCCGTTGATCAATGGGCGGCTTACGCCGTTGTCGTTGACCGCCGCGTTGATGCCGCTGGAGCCGATGTTCTGCGAGCCATCGACACGCCAGAACTTGTGGTAGATGAAGCTGGCGTCATAGTCGTCGCGCAACTGCCAGGAGGCGAACAGGGTGGCGGCTTGCAGGTTGCCCAGCTCGCCACGGAAGGCCTCGCCGAAGCGGTGTACGCGCGAGCGGGTACCGGTGAAGTTGGAGCGGTTGCTCTCAAGGCCGGTCTGCTCGAAGTTGTTCGAGCCGTCGTCGCCACCGCCGCCGCTGCCACGGGCATACGCCGCGCCGACTTGCCAGTTGGGGTCCAGGCGCAGGCGGATGCCGAGGTCGGTGGCCCAGGCATTGACGTCGCCGCTCTGCTTGCCGGTGGCCACTTGGTCGTCACCGACCTGCTGGCTGCTGAGCTTGTCGCGGTCACCGGTCAGCCAGGTCAGGCTGCCCCAGTAGTTGACGGTATGGTCGTTGCGCCAGTTGTAGGCGTCGCTGTTGGCTTCCAGGCCCAGCCAGGTGAGGTCGCCGGTGCGGGTCTTGTCGAGTGCATCGACGGTCTCGCCGGGGCTTTTCAGGCTGCCGCTGTCATGGGTGTGGTGGGCACGCAGGCCGACCCAGTGGCCGGGCGTCCATTGCGTGGCGACGTTACCGTAGATGTGGGTGCGGTCCTTGTCTTCCGGGGCCAGTTCGGTGAGGTCGGTGCGGTATTCGCTGAAGCGCTGGGCCACGCCCAGGTCAGCCTTGAGCAAGGTGGTGTCGAAGGTCCAGTTGAGCGCTTCGATGTTGGTGTCGCGCCACATGCCGTCGTCGCTGCGCAGGCGCTGGCGGCCCAGGCGCAGCTGCTCGCCGGGGTACTGGGTGAGGCCGCTGTAGCCGACCCAGAATTCGCGCATGGCCAGGTAGTTCTTGTCTGGTTTGCGGCTGTCGTCGCCAGTGTCGGTGGTGGTGCCGTCGTCGTTCTGGCGCAGGGTGTCGGTTTCGATGGTGTCGGTGGCGGCGACGGCCTGGCCCATGGCATAGGCGCTCCAGTTGCCGCGCTCGCCGTACACCCACGGGCGCAGGTCGAGGCCCAGGCCGTTGACGTCACCGCCGGAGCGGGTGCCGAGGTCGCGGTCGTCTTCCGATTGGCCGGTGATTTTCACGTCCAGGCCGAAGTTCTTCTGCGCGGTGATGTCGGCCAGGGTCGGGCAGGACCACAGCAGGGCGAAGCTCAGGCCAATGCCGGCTTTCACGAAGGGATTGAGCGTCATAGCATGTCCTCACCGTCTACTTCAGGGTCTTCGGCTTGCAGGGCATCGAGTGCCAGGGTGCGGCGGCCACCTTGGGCCATGCTGCCGCGCGCCTGCTTTTCTTGCGCCAGCAGGTTCTGGGCCTGGCTGCGCTGTTCGGGTGTGAGTTGCTGGTCGAGTTGCTGCAGCAGTTCGGCCGATTGCGGCGTCGGGTTGGCCTGCGACAGTTGCGCGAACACCCAGGCGTTGGTCGGCTCGGGGCGGATGCCGTGGCCTTCGCTGAACAGCTGGGCGAGGGCATAGTCGGCGCTGTTCTGGCCGCCACGGGCGGCGTTGAGCAGGTGGTCGACGGCCTTTTGCGGCTCGACGTCGCCCAGGTAGCCACGGCGGTACAGCTGGCCGAGGTAGTAGTCGGCGCTGACTTCGCCGGCATCGGCGGCGGCCTGCAGGTGCGTTTGGGCTTTTTCGGCATCGGCCGGCACGCTCTTGCCTTCGTAGTAGAGGCGGCCCAGCAGCAGTTCGGCGCGTGGCTGTTCGGCTTCACGGCCTTTGTCGATGTAGGCCATCAGCTGGTCGGTGTCGCCCAGTTCGGGGAAGTCGTAGACCAGTTGCGCCAGGCTGACCCAGGAGGCCGGGTTGGCCGGGGCAATGTGTTCGAGCAGGTCCTTGGCGGTTTTCTCGTCGGTTTGGCCGAGGGTACGGTCGGCCAGCACGCGGGCGACGTTGTCGACCCGGGTGGCCGGCACGGTGCCACGGGCGTAGCCGGCTTTGAGCTGTTGCAGCAGGGCCGCCTGCTGGTCGGCCTGGCCACGCTTCTGGTAGACGGTGGCCAGTTCCGCGTAGCACACGTCCATGGTGTCGAGGGCTTGCTTGCAGAGCTTCTCGACGTTATCCAGGTTCTGGTCGTAGGTGCCTTGGGTGCGATAGAGCAGAATCTGCGCAAGGCCCGCTTCCGGGTAGCCAGCGGCCTGCCACTGGTCGATCTGCTGCTGGGCGTTGACCTTGGGGAAGCTCTGCGGGTACAGCAGGTAGAGCATCGCCAGCGGGATCAGGGTTTTCTGTTCGCCTTGCTGCGCGGCGAGCTTGAGCAAGGTTTCGGCCTCTTCGCGCTCGGCCTGGGTGCTGTCGGGCTTGGCCACCAGCAGGCGGCCAAGGCGCACCTGGGCGCGGGGCGAAGTGGCGGCGGCGGCGCGGTAGGTCGCCTCGGCTTCCTTGAACTGCTCCGGGTTGCCGGTGGAGACCTTGATATCGGCCAGGCCTACCTGCGCGTCGCTGTAGCCCATGTCCGCCAGGGCCTTGTAATTGCGCTCGGCCAGCGCGGTGTCACCGCGCTTCATGGCCTCGTTGGCCAGGCGCTGGTCGGGCAGGCCCGCACAGCCGGCCAGGGCGATCGCCGCGGCCAGGGCACAGAGGCCCAGGCTTGCGCTTTTCTTGTGGGGAATCATCGCAGGATCCTCTTACAGACCACGGGCCACGGCTTTGTCGATCAGCCAGTTGAGCGAAGGGCCACGGTCGCTGTTGACCGATGCCGGGCGCCCGGCCAGTTCAGCTGGCAGGCCGCCGTCAGGTTTGATCTGCACGCGGATATCGGAGGCCAGGTCTTCACTGTTGAGGCTGGCACTGCTGACGATCTGGCCAGTGCGCACTTCGTCTTCACCGGCCACCTGGAAGTTGACCCGGGTACCTGGCTTGACCTCGTCGAACTGGCGGTAGCTGAAGCGCGCCTCGATCATGGGGTTGCTGGTGCGCGGGATCAGCTGGAAGATCGGCTGGCCCTTGGCGGCGTACTGGCCGTCATCCACCAACTGGCGGGCGACCACGCAATCACAGGGGCTGGTGAGGGTGCCGGACAGCTGCTTGCCGAACAGTTCCTCGACCTTGGCCGGCTCCAGCTGCGAGTCGTCCAGATGGCCTTTGAGCATGTCCAGCATGCTGGTGCTGAAGCTTGCCAGTGGCGCGCCTTTGACCACTTGGCCACCGCTCTCGACCAGGCTGTTCACGGTGCCGTCGCGCGGCATGGTGACGTTGGTGGTCGGTACCGCGACCACGCCCGCTTCGGCGTGGCTGATGAAGTACATGCCATACAGCGACTTGGCGACGAAGCCAAAGGCGGCAACGCCGACCACGAACACGCCGAGGGTGACGGTCACGGCCTTGAGCCGGCCAAAGGCGGACAGCCCGGAGCCGCCGTCCTTCTGCTTGCGCGCCTTGGTGAAGTTGTCGCGCTGCAGGGTGCTGAGCACATCGCCGACGCTGATCAGTTCACCCGACAGGTGGCTGGTGATGATGTGGCGCAGGGTGGCGATATCGCGCGGCTCAAGGTTCTGGAACTGCGCGCCGGTCCGGCCGCTGCTCGGGTTGCAGGAGCGCACCTGGAACTCGATGTCCATCGACAGCCCGAGGTTGTCGACCACAAATTGCAAGCGCCCGCGCAGCACTTGGCCGACCTGTAGCGGTTGCTTGGCGTGGAAGCTCAAGCCGCCGGCAGACAGGTCATCGACCTTGACCTCATGGCTTTGGCGTTCGCCATCCAGGTAGCGCAGCTTGGCCGGGATGCGCACCCGGGCGTGTTGGCGCTGGGCTTCGGACTCATGCACGACATTGACGTTCACGGCGGTATTCATGGTGGTTTGTTCCTGTTAATCCGATCCGGGTTGGGCTCACACGACCATGAACAGCACAGCGACGAAGATGCTGGCTGCCGAGAAGGTCATGGTCCGCGAGGACCAGGTGTTGAACCATTGTTGAAAACTGGCGAGGTCACGCTTGAGGGCAGTGGGCTGGCGGGTCCAGGACTGCTTGTCGAGGCGGAAGAACACGTAGATCTTCATCATCGCGCCGACGATCTGGTTGTAATAAAGGATCAGCGGATAGGCCGGGCCGACGTTGTGGCCCGAGCACAGCAGCATGATGGTGAGGATCAGGCGGGTGATGCCGATCCACAGCAGGTACACCAGCAGGAAACCCATGCCGAACTTGAGGCTGGCAATCACTGCCACGGTCAGGCCCAGCAAGCTGGTCCACATCGACACGCGCTGGTCGAACAGCACGATGCTGGTGAACAGCCCCAGGCGGCCCAGGCCCAGGCCGAGCGCGCGGGAGTTCTGCCGCAGGTTGTTGCCGTACCAGCGGTACATCAGCTTGCGGCTGGCCTTGAGGAAGCTTTTTTCCGGCGGGTGCTCGACCGTGTTGATGGCGGCGTCCGGCACGTAGAAGGTGTCGTAACCCAGGCGCATCAGGCTGAACCAGCTGGACTTGTCGTCACCGGTGAGGAACTTGAAGCGGCCCAGGCGCCAGTGCATCAGCGAGTCGCTTTCGACGTCGGCGATGAACTCGGGGTTGGTCACTACACTTGCGCGGAACATCGACATGCGCCCGGTCATGGTCAGCACGCGCTTGCTCAGCGCCATCGAGCACATGTTGATGTGGCGCTGGGCGAAGCGCAGCTTGTGCCACTCGCTCATGATGTAGCCGCCGCGCACTTCGCAGAATTCGTTGGTGGTCAGGCCACCGACGTTCGGGTACAGCTTGAACCACGGCACAGTTTTACGAACCACGCCTTCGGCCAGCACGGTGTCGCCATCGATCACGGCGACCACGGCATTCTCGTCCGGCAGCATTCGCGAGATGGCGCGGAAGCCATAGGCCAGGCCGTCACGTTTGCCGGTACCGGCGATGCGCACGATATCGAGTTTGACGTGGGCGGGCGGGTTGTACTTGGCCCACAGGCTCTTCACCAGCAGCTCATCGGACATTTCCACCAGCGAGCAGACCACGGTGGTCGGGTAGCCGCAGTCGATCGCCTCGCGGATCACCGAGCTGTACACCTGGGCGGTGGTCAGTGCTTCGATCCGAAAGCTGGTGACCATCAGGTACACGTGCGAGGGGTCGGCCGCTGCGCCCATCTTCTGCACCTTGCGGCGCAGGTACGGGTAAACGCCGTAGAGGAAGATCATGCCGCGAATGAAATGGGTGGCGCCCATGGAATAGCGCCAGATGCCGACTGCGCCGACCAGGAAGATGAAGTGCTTCGACTGCGAGTCGAAGATATCGGCCGGCAGGGCCAGGGCGATCAACATGAGCAGGCTCATGTAGAGCAGCCAACCGGCGCACTGCAACAGCACTGTCTGGAGCCTTTGCATGTTCAGCATCCGTGGAGAATTCTTGGGGGAAGGGCAGCGCAGAGGCTCTGGGTAGAGCGCCCTGCGCTGCCCGGCCGAGGGCTTACCAGCAAATGCCTTCGGTACGGCCGGTGGTGCAGGTGGCTTTGCTCATGAAGCCGACCAGGTCGATCACTTGCTTGCCGGCCGGCGCTTGCTCGGCAAGGGCGCGGAACTGCTCGTCACGGTTGCCCAGGACGATGATGTCGGCGTTGTCGATGACCTTCTGGAAGTTGGCGTTGAGCAGCGACGAGACATGCGGGATCTTTGACTCGATGTACTCTTTGTTCGCCCCGTGAACGCGGGCGTACTCGACGTTCTCGTCGTAGATATCCAGCTGGTAGCCTTTGCCGATCAGGCGCTCGGCCAGTTCCACCAGCGGGCTTTCACGCAGGTCGTCGGTGCCGGCCTTGAAGCTCAAACCGAGCAGGGCGACCTTGCGCTTGTCATGGGCTTCGATCAGCTCGAAGGCGTTCTGCACTTGCGACTCGTTGCTGCGCATCAGCGAATCGAGCAGCGGGGCGCGCACATCGAGGCTGGCGGCGCGGTAGGTGAGGGCACGCACGTCCTTGGGCAGGCACGAGCCACCGAAGGCGAAACCTGGGCGCATGTAGTACTGCGACAGGTTCAGCACCTTGTCCTGGCAGACCACGTCCATCACGTCGCGGCCATCGACACCAACGGCCTTGGCGATATTGCCGATTTCGTTGGCGAAGGTGACCTTGGTGGCGTGCCACACGTTGCAGGTGTACTTGATCATCTCGGCCACTTCGATCGGCTTGCGGATGATCGGTGCGTCCAGTTCTTCGTACAGGCTTTGCAGTACGTCACCGCTGGCGCTGTCCAGTTCGCCGATGACGGTCATCGGTGGCTGGTCGTAGTCCTTGATCGCGGTGCTTTCACGCAGGAATTCCGGGTTGACCGCCACACCGAAGTCGACGCCGGCTTTCTTGCCGGAGCAGTCTTCCAGGATTGGGATGACCACGTTCTTGACGGTGCCGGGCAGCACGGTGCTGCGCACCACGATGGTGTGGCGGCGGGTGGTGTCGCGCAGGACGTAGCCGATTTCGCGGCACACCGACTCGATGTATTCCAGGCCCAGGTCGCCGTTTTTCTTGCTGGGGGTACCGACGCAGATCATCGACACATCGCTGGCGCGGATGGCCTCGGCGAAGTCGGTGGTGCCACGCAGGCGGCCATTGGCGATGCCTTGCTGCAGCAGTGCTTCCAGGCCAGGTTCGACGATGGGCGACTTGCCCTGATTGATCAGGTCGATCTTGGTGCTGGACACGTCCACACCAATCACGTCATGGCCTCGCGCCGTCAGGCAGCCTGCACAGACCGCACCCACATAACCCAAACCAAAGATGCTGATACGCATCGCTATCACCTCATGTGTTTATCACGTCAGCTCTTCCGGGAAGAGCCGGACTGGGTTGATTAACAACAGTTGTCAGGCGCACGGATCCCTGGCGAAAGCTCACTTCACCGAGCGCAGGCATGAATAAATCCGGAGCGCAGAAAGTTATGCACTCAAAGTTGGCAGTTAAAGGCCAGTAATTTAAAGGCGTGCCCTAAAATGCAGCCGTCTTTATTGCAAAGCGCTACTTGGCGCGTTGCTGTGCTTGTTCTTTCAAGTGGATAAATCCTTTGAAATCAACCACTAGGACGAATTGTAAGGGGCGCGTCTCTCCTGCGGTGACAGGGCATTCGGGGACACCGTTAGCGCCTGTCTTAGTTCTCCTTGGCGGGTAGCGGATACCTGCCGTTGTCATCTGTAAGTCATCTCTCACACTGATGGGGCGTGAAATTCGTTACGGCACTATGAGCGATAGGTCGCAGGAGAAGTTCCGGGGTGGTTTCTGCGTCGATGAAAGATTTCTAAATAATTCTTCAGAGGCAAATACTTTCATATTGATAGCACGCGGGTGTTTCACCCCTGTATATAAAGGGCGAGCCTGAGGCGAGATGTTTTTATGCCAGCATCGAAAAAATTTTTTCAAAATTCGTCAAAAAAGTACGAACGGTCTTATGACGGTTGGCGATAAAGGTAGGTGCGGTGGTTTTTTGGCGTCAAGCCTATGACTGTGTGGCGATTTGATGCATGCCCTGTTGCAGGGCGGGGGAAGTTGCAGGAATGCAAAAGGCCTCATCGCCGGTTTGCCGGCGATGAGGCCTTTACAGGATCACTCAGCCGGGTGATCGCGCAGGAACACCAGGTGATCGGCCTTCGACTGCTCGGCACTGTAGTAGTACCCTTGCACGTCGAATTGCTTGAGCTGTTCCGGGTCGTTGACCCGCTCCTGGATCACGAAGCGGCTCATCATGCCGCGGGCCTTCTTGGCGTAGAAACTGATGATCTTGTACTGGCCGTTCTTCAGGTCCTTGAAGTCGACGTTGATCACCCGGCCCTTGAGCGCGTTGCGTTTAACCGCGCTGAAGTACTCATTGCTGGCCAGGTTCAGCAGCAGGTCATCGCCCTGGTCGGCAAGGGCCTGATTCAGCCATTCGCTGATGCGCGTGCCCCAGAACGCATACAGGTCCTTGCCGCGGGCATTGGCCAGTTTGGTGCCCATTTCCAGGCGGTAAGGCTGCATCAGGTCGAGCGGGCGCAGCAGGCCATACAGGCCGGAAAGCATGCGCAGGTGCTGCTGGGCGTAGGTGAAGTCGTCTTCGCCGAGGGTTTCAGCGTCCAGGCCGGTGTATACGTCGCCCTTGAAGGCCAGCAACGCCTGCTTGGCATTGGCCGGGGTGAAATCCGGGGTCCAGCTGCCGAAGCGCGCGGCGTTAAGGCCGGCGAGCTTGTCCGAAAGGTGCATCAGTTCGCTGATCTGCGCCGGCGACAGCTCGCGCAGCTGCACGATCAGTTCCTGGGAATCGTCCAGGTACTGGGGCAGGGTGAAACGCTCGGTCACCGGCGCGGTGTCGTAATCGAGGGTCTTGGCGGGGGAAATCACCGTCAGCATCGGGTCGGCTCCTGGAATCGTTGCCGGGGATTCTACGGACTGAGGGTGGGAACGCCAAACTATGGCGACAATAGACACAGACCATCGTTTGAGCAGGCGCTATAGTGCGCGTTTCGCCGTCACGGAGAGACCGATCGTGCGCATTGCCGCTGCCTTGCTGGCCTCATTCCTGAGCCTGGCCGCCCTGGCTGCCCCCATTCCCCCGGCCAGCCTGGACCGCAGCCTGTGGCCCGAGCAACTGGACAGCCCGGCGCTGTTCGATGTTGCCTCGCGCGCGGAGATCTTGTCGTTCGCCCAAGTGCTGCACGAAAGCGAACTGCTGGATGATGGCGCATTGGCCGCGCGCCTGGGTTTGCGGCAGATCAACCTGCAGAAAGTGCGGGCCCTGCGGGCGCGCCTGTGGCAGCGCTTGTGGCAGGGTTATCAGCAAGCGCAGCGCAGTTGCGAGCAGGATGCATCGTTTTGCTATCTGGTCGAGTCAATGGCGGATTTGCGCACAAAAGCTGCGACGTTCGCTTCTGATGTCGGCACCTTCTATACCGGCTGGGTCGAGCCCAGCCATCAGTTCCATGTGCGTTACCTGGATGAACAATTGCGCAAGGCGGCCCTGTCGCCACAGACCAGTAGCGAAGTCGAGCGCCTGTCCAATCGCGAACGCAGCGGCGATGAGCTGAACGATCGCATGTTCCTGCTGACCTTCGTTGGCGGCCCAGGCCCCGAGGGCAGCACCACCGATACGCTGGCCCATTACCTGCGCAAGCAGAAAATGCAGGGCACCTTCTTTGTATTGGGCAACCGCTTGCAGCAGCGTCGCGATGCGGGTGCAGCGAATGCGTTGGGCCAACTCTATAAAGGGCAATGCGTGGGGATTCAGGGCTGGGAGTATCGCTCGCATGCCCAGTGGAATGGTTGGCAGGACTCACTCAAACGCAGCCAGGCACGGGTTCAAGCCGACCTGCCGGCGCAATATGTGCCGCTGTTCCGCCCGCCTTATGGCCAGCGCCGCGCCGATGGTGAGGCGTTCATGGCCAGCCAGCAGTTGCGTGTGTCGCTGTGGGATATCGATGCCCAGGATGACGGCCCGTTGAGCGCCGAGGCCTCGGCCCAGCGGGTGGTGACCTTGATGCTGCTGTGGCGCAAGGGGGTGATCCAGTTCCATGACAGCCTGCCCAAGGCGCAGCTGGCAGTGGAATGGTTGCTGCACAATACCGCGCAAAGCGGCATCGGTTGGGAGGATTGCCGCGAATATGGCTATCAAGAATAACGGGTCTGATTTTTGACTGTAGTCCCGTCTGCTGTCAGCGCCAAGGCCTATTCGTCATTCGGAAAAATAAACTTCACCAACACGTAAAAATGCTTTTTTTAGTCATCGTTTTTGCTGTATGAAGAAACCAGACAGCCGATTCCTGCAGCACAGGTGGCGTCATCCAAGCCCACCTTGCCAGGTTACTTCCCGCCCGTAGCAACGCGGATACGGGGAGCACGGCAGTCACTCTGCGGCGCAGCAGACCGCGCCGTGTGGCTTCGACATAAGGTGACCGAGTATGGATGACCAAGGACGCAACCCTTCCTCCAGCAAGCCAATCCTCTATGTGCTCGATACCAACGTCCTGATTCACGACCCTAACGCATTACTCAACTTCGAGGAGCACCACGTCGCCATTCCGATGACGGTGCTGGAGGAACTCGACAAGCTCAAGACCGGTAAACAGACCATCGCCGCCGAATGCCGCCAGGCCATCCGCCTGATCGACCAGACCCTGGGTGACGCCTCGCCCGCCGATGTCGAGCAGGGCGTACCGATCCAGCGTAACAAAAGTGGTCCCAAGGGCTTCCTGTCCATCTTGATGACCCCGCGCAACGAGCCGAACAAGCTGCTGCCGGAAAACCTCAACGACAACATCATCATCAACCAGCTGCTTGAAGTACGGGCCCGTCGTACTGACTTGGATGTGGTGCTGGTGACCAAAGACATCAACATGCGCCTGAAGGCGCGCGCCTGTGGTATTGCCGCCGAGGACTACAGTACCGACCAGTTGGTTGATGACGTATCGCTGCTGTCCAAGGGCTACCATTCGGTCACCGGTTCGTTCTGGGACCGTGTCAGCAAGGTCGACACCCGTCAGGAGCGGGGCCGCACCTGGCATCGGGTGCAGATGATCGACAACCTGCCGGCTGTGCACATCAATGAGTTCATCATCGATGAGCAAGGTTTCGTCGGCTGGATCAAAGGCATCCGCAACGACGAACTGCTGTTGCTCGACCTGCACCAGGAGCCGCTGCTGCACCAGGAAGCCTGGGGCCTGAAACCGCGGGACATCCACCAGAGCCTGGCGCTGTTCGCGCTGCTCGACCCGGATATCCACCTGGTCAACCTGACCGGCGCTGCCGGTTCCGGCAAGACCATCCTGGCGCTGGCCGCAGCCATCGAGCAGACCATGGTCAGCAAGCGCTACCGGCGCATCATCGCCACCCGCAGCGTGCAGGGGCTGGACCAGGAGATCGGCTTCCTGCCAGGCACCGAAGCGGAGAAGATGGAGCCTTGGCTGGGCGCCATCACCGACAACCTCGAAGCCTTGCATATGGATGACGAAAGCACCCATGGCAGCGTCGAATACATCCTTGAGCGGGTACCGCTGCAGTTCAAATCGTTGAACTACATCCGTGGCCGCAGCTTCCAGCAGAGTTTGATCCTGATCGACGAGTGCCAGAACCTCACGCCGCACCAGATGAAAACCATCATTACCCGTGCAGGTTCCGGTTCCAAGGTGGTCTGCCTGGGCAACCTGGCGCAGATCGACACCCCTTACCTGTCCGCGACCAGCTCGGGCCTGACCTACCTGACCGAGCGCTTCAAGGACTTCCCCCACGGCGTGCACATCACCCTGCAGGGCGTACCACGCTCGGTGCTGGCCGAGTACGCCGAGTCGCATCTGTAACCTCTCTTGCCGGGCGGTTCGCCGCCCGGTTTTTTCCACTGCTCAAACCTGACCCACAGGTTTACACTCTGTGTTCCCTTCACAGGAGCAGAGCAGTGCTGACACATCTTGATTCCCAGGGGCGCGCCAACATGGTCGACGTCACTGAAAAGGCCGTGACCGAGCGCGAGGCCGTGGCTGAGGCGCGGGTGCGCATGTTGCCGCAGACCTTGCAGATGATCGTCGACGGCGAGCACCCCAAGGGCGATGTGTTCGCCGTGGCGCGTATTGCGGGCATTCAGGCGGCGAAGAAGACCAGTGACCTGATCCCCCTGTGCCATCCGCTGATGCTCACCAGCGTCAAGGTCGAGCTCAGTGCCGAAGGTACAGACGCCGTGCGCATCGTCGCCCGCTGCAAGCTGGCCGGGCAGACGGGTGTGGAGATGGAAGCACTGACCGCTGCCAGCGTAGCCGCGCTGACGATCTACGACATGTGCAAGGCCGTGGACAAGGGCATGGTCATCGAGCAGGTGCGCCTGCTGGAAAAACTCGGTGGCAAGAGCGGCCACTACAAGGTGGATGCGTGATGAACGTGAAAGTGATGTATTTCGCCCGTTACCGTGAGTTGCTCGGTGTGGATGCCGAGCGCCTGGAGGGCGACTTCAAGGTGATCGACGATGTGCGCCAGGCGTTAGTGGCCAAGGGTGGGCAGTACGAGGTGCTGGCCGAGCAGAACCTTATGTGTGCGCGCAACGAAGAGTTGTGCAAGCTTGACGAGCCGCTGGAGGCGGGCGATGAGGTGGCGTTCTTCCCACCGGTCACCGGAGGCTGAGCATGGCCGTTCGAGTACAGCAGGCGGCGTTCGACCCGGGCGCTGAGGTCAATGCCATGCATGCCGCCAATGTCGGCGTGGGCGCTGTGGTCGGCTTTGTCGGCTATGTGCGTGATTTCAACGATGGTCGGGACGTGGCGGGGATGTTCCTTGAACATTACCCGGGCATGACCGAGAAAGCCCTGGCCAAGATCGTGGTCGAGGCCGAGCAGCGCTGGCCATTGTTGAAGGTCGAGGTGCTGCATCGGATTGGTGCGCTGGAGCCGGGTGAGCCGATCGTGTTCGTCGGCGTGGCCAGTGCGCATCGGCAGGCGGCGTTCGATGCCTGCAACTTCATCATGGATTACCTGAAGACCCGTGCGCCGTTCTGGAAGAAGGAGAATACCCAGGAGGGGCCGCGCTGGGTGGAAGGGAAGCAGAGTGACCAGGATGCGGCGGGGCGCTGGTAAGGCCTGATTGGATGGCCGGGGCTTTGCCCCGGTTCGCGGGTGAACCCGCTCCCACAGGAAATCCGCTGCCCTCAGGTGCTGTGCATCACCTGTGGGAGCGGGTTTACCCGCGAAAAGGTCGCCACCGATCAATGATGCTTGCGCGGCACCGGCTTGAGCAGCTCATCCGGTGGCATCTCGCACTTGATCTTGCGCCCCAGCAGCTCTTCGATTGCCGGCAGCTGATACGAGTCATCTTCCCCGGCAAAGCTGATCGACACACCACTGGTACCGGCACGGCCAGTACGGCCAATACGGTGCACGTAGTCGTCCGGGTCTTCCGGCAGGGTGAAGTTGATCACATGGCTGATACCGTCGATGTGAATGCCACGCCCTGCCACGTCGGTGGCAACCAGCACGGTGATGCGGCCTTCGCGGAAGCTCTCCAGGGTGCGGATACGCTTGTGCTGCGGCACGTCGCCCGACAACTGGGCGGCGTTGATGCCATCACGCACCAGTTTTTCCTCGATGCGCCGCACTTCGTCCTTGCGGTTGGCGAACACCATCACCCGTTCCCACTTGTGCTCGGTCACCAGGTTGTACAGCAGCTTGTACTTGTCGCTGCCGGCCACCGCGTACACGTGCTGTTCGACGGTTTCGCTGGCCACGTTCTCTGGCTCGATCTCGACGATTGCAGGGTCGGTGGTCCACTGTTTGGCCAGGTTCATCACGTCGTCGGTGAAGGTGGCGGAGAACAGCAGGGTCTGGCGCTCGCTCTTCGGTGGGGTCTGGCGGATGATCTGCCGTACCTGCGGGATGAAGCCCATGTCCAGCATGCGGTCGGCTTCGTCCAGCACCATCACCTCGACCATGTCCAGGTGCACGTCACCGCGCTGGTTGAAGTCCAGCAGGCGGCCCGGAGTGGCCACCAGGATGTCGCAGTGGCGCGCTTCCAGGGACTTGAGCTGTTTGTCGAAGTCCATGCCGCCGACGAACGTCATGACGTTCAGGCCGGTGTACTTGGTCAGGGCAGCAGCGTCCTTGGCGATCTGAACCACCAGCTCGCGGGTCGGCGCGATGATCAGCGCGCGCGGCTCGCCCATGTAGCGTTCCTTGGGAGGTGGCGTCTGCTGCAGCTGGGAGATGATCGAAATGAGGAACGCGGCCGTTTTACCGGTGCCGGTCTGGGCACGGCCGATGGCGTCCTGGCCACGCAGGGTGTAACCCAGCACCTGGGCCTGGATTGGCGTGCAGTACGGGAAGCCCAGGTCGTGGATGGCGTGCATCACCTCGTTGGACAGCTTGAAGTCGTGGAAGCGGGTCTTGCCTTCCTGCGGCTCGACCACGAAGTCTTCCGGCTTCCACAGGCTGGCCTGGGGTTTGGGCTTGCGCTCGCGGCGCGGTTTGTCCTTGGCCGGTTTGTCGGCAGCGGGCGTTGCGGCAGGCGCTTGAACCTCGGCGGCGGGCTTGGCGGCGGGTTTGGCACGCGGCTGGGTGGGCTGTGGCTCGGGCTGAGCCACGGGGGCCGCGGCGGGCGCGGGCGGCGTGACGCTGGCAGCAGGAGCAACGGCCTGGGGCGCGGTGTCTCCTTTGCCGAATATTTTTTTGAGTGCCTTGAGCACGATCGTCTCATCAACTGATTAAGGAATGTACGCCGGGCAGTGTAATGCAAGATCTGGGTGCGGCGTAGCGGAATAGGCCCACAACTAAAAGAGAGCCTGCTTATTGCAACTGGCTGCTCAGCCAGTCGTGGATGTCGCTCAGCTCTGCCAGCACCACTTCGTGTTCCATCGGGTATTCCTGCCAGCGCGCGGCAACGCCCCAGGTGTTCAGGTACTCGAAAGCGGTGCGGCCCATGGACGGGATTACCACCGGGTCGTGTACCCCATGCAGGCATAGGGCCGGGGTGCGCTGCTGGCAGGCACTCAGCTGGTGGCCGTCGTTGAAGGTCGGGGCGTAGGTGGACAATGCGATCACGCCGCCCAGCGCTTCTTGCCACTTTATATAAGCAGTGTGCAGCACCACGGCGCCGCCCTGGGAGAAACCGGCCAGGATGATGCGCGCCAGATCGATGCCTTTGGCCCGCTCGGCCTCGATCAATTCGATGATCTGATCAGCCGATTCTTCCAATTGCGCTTCGTCAATGGCGCGGGCCGGGGTCATGGCCTTGATGTCGTACCAGCTTGGCATGGCATAACCGCCATTGATGGTGACTGGCCGGGTTGGCGCCTGGGGCATGACGAAGCGGGTGCTGAGCAGGCGTTCCTGCATGAATTCGGCAACCGGTAGGAAGTCGTAACGGTCGGCGCCCAGGCCGTGCAACCAGATCACACAAGCGTCTGCGGTTTTCTGGGGTTCGAGAATCAGCGGGTTGGTCATGACTGCTCCGAAAGTGTGCGGATCTTGTAAAGGCATGCGCAAAAAGAAGGCGCTGGAAATGATTGTCAGAAAAAGAATGTCGCAACGATACAACTTTCCCTACTTGACGTGCGCTTAAACGCTTTAGCCTCCGACTGTGGTACGCCGTTTGCTATGAACTATCCGATGCAAGGGTCAGGCCGGCACGGTAACACCCTCTGCACGCAAGGCTGTCATAGAACAGCCCATTGCGCCAATTGACCCAATAACAAGCCAACAAGGGTCGGATGCGCCTCATAAGGGTGCGGTGCAATTCCGGCTCGTACAACAAGAGCGATTTGGAGGTTGTGAATGAAGATGTTGAAAACCACCCTGGCAGTCCTCACCGCTGCCGCCGCACTGGGCGCCGTGAGCACCGCCCAGGCCGGCGCTACTCTCGATGCGGTAAAGAAAAAGGGCTTCGTCCAGTGTGGCGTGAGCGACGGTCTTCCAGGCTTCTCGGTACCTGATGCGCAGGGCAAGATCGTCGGTATCGACGCTGACGTCTGCCGCGCCGTGGCCGCCGCCGTGTTCGGCGACGCCACCAAGGTCAAGTTCAGCCAGCTCAACGCCAAGGAACGCTTCACCGCGCTGCAGTCCGGCGAAGTCGACGTGCTGTCGCGCAACACCACCTGGACCAGCTCGCGTGATGCCGGCATGGGCCTGGTGTTTGCCGGTGTCACCTACTATGACGGCGTCGGCTTCCTGGTCAACAAGAAGCTCGGTGTTTCCAGCGCCAAGGAGCTCGATGGCGCGACCATCTGCATCCAAGCCGGTACCACCACCGAACTGAACGTCTCCGACTACTTCCGCGCCAATGGCCTGAAGTACACCCCGATCACCTTCGACACCTCTGACGAAAGCGCCAAGTCGCTGGAGTCGGGCCGTTGCGACGTGCTGACTTCGGACAAGTCGCAGCTGTTCGCCCAGCGCTCCAAGCTGGCTGCGCCAACCGACTACGTGGTGCTGCCGGAAACCATCTCCAAGGAGCCGTTGGGCCCGGTAGTACGCAAAGGCGACGAAGAGTGGTTCAGCATCGTCAAGTGGACCCTCTTCGCCATGCTCAACGCCGAAGAGGCGGGCATCACCTCGAAGACTGTCGAGGCTGAAGCCAAGTCCACCAAGAACCCGGACAACGCCCGTTTGCTCGGCGCTGACGGTGAGTACGGCAAGGACCTCAAGCTGCCCAAAGACTGGGTAGTGCAGATCGTCAAGCAAGTGGGCAACTATGGCGAAGTGTTCGAGAAGAACCTGGGCCAGAGCACTGACTTGAAGATCGACCGTGGCATGAACGCCCTGTGGAACAACGGCGGCATCCAGTACGCGCCACCTGTGCGCTGATGGTTGCACCCTGCGGCGGCATTCCGCCGCCGCAGGCTGTTCGAATCCCTACTGTCCGGGGCACTTCATGCAAAATCGAATCGGCGCACAAAAGGGGCTTTCCCTGAACGATCCGCGTGTGCGCGCGTGGCTGTTCCAGATTCTCACGATCATTTTCGTGGTGGGCCTGGGCTGGTACCTGTTCCACAACACGCAAACCAACCTGCAGCATCGGGGTATCACCTCGGGCTTCGACTTCCTCGACCGCAGTGCCGGCTTCGGCATCGCCCAGCATCTGATCCCCTATGTGGAATCTGACAGCTATGCGCGGGTGTTCGTCATCGGCCTGCTCAATACCCTGCTGGTGACCTTCATCGGCGTCATCCTGGCGACGATCCTGGGCTTCATCATCGGTGTGGCGCGCCTGTCACCGAACTGGATGATCAACAAACTGGCGACTGTGTATGTGGAAACCTTCCGCAACATTCCGCCGCTGTTGCAGATCCTGTTCTGGTATTTCGCCGTGTTCCTGACCCTGCCGGGGCCACGGGGCAGCATCAACATCGACGACACGTTCTTCATCAGCAACCGTGGCCTGAACATGCCTGGCGCCTCCATGGCCGACGGCTTCTGGCCGTTTGTCATTGCCGTGGCGGTGGCGATTGGGGCGATCGTGGCGATGCTGCGTTACGCCAACAAGCGTTTCAACGAGACGGGCAAACCCTTCCACAAGTTCTGGGTGGGCCTGGCGCTGTTGATCGTCATTCCGGGCCTGACTGCGCTGCTGTTCGGCAGCCCGGTGAACTGGGAAGTGCCGCAACTGAAGGGCTTCAACTTCGTTGGCGGCTGGGTATTGATCCCCGAGCTGCTGGCGCTGACCTTGGCACTGACTATTTATACCGCCGCGTTCATTGCTGAAATCGTGCGCTCGGGTATTCGTTCGGTCAGCCATGGCCAGACCGAAGCCGCCCGTTCGCTCGGCCTGCGCGAGGGCCCGACCCTGCGCAAGGTGATCATCCCCCAGGCACTGCGGGTGATCATTCCGCCGCTGACCAGCCAGTACCTGAACCTGGCGAAGAACTCGTCGCTGGCGGCCGGTATTGGCTACCCGGAGATGGTCTCGCTGTTCGCCGGTACCGTGCTCAACCAGACCGGCCAGGCCATCGAGGTGATTGCCATCACCATGAGTGTCTATCTCGCCATCAGCATCAGCATCTCGCTGCTGATGAACTGGTACAACAAGCGCATTGCGCTGATCGAGCGGTGAGGATACGCCCGTGAATGCTCATGTTTTCAAACCTGACATGCCGCCACCGGTGAAAACCGTCGGCGTGCTCGCCTGGATGCGTGCCAACCTGTTCTCCAGCTGGCTCAACACCCTGCTGACCCTGTTCGCCGTGTACCTGGTGTGGCTGATCGTGCCGCCGCTGCTGCAGTGGGCGTTGATCGACGCCAACTGGGTCGGTACCACGCGTGCCGACTGCACTAAAGAGGGCGCCTGCTGGGTGTTCATCCAGCAGCGCTTTGGCCAATTCATGTATGGCTACTACCCGGCTGAACTGCGCTGGCGCGTGGACCTGACCGTGTGGCTTGCCGTGCTTGGCGCCGCGCCTTTGTTCATCAAGCGTTTCCCGCGCAAGGCCGTGTATGGCCTGGGCTTCCTGGTGCTGTACCCGATCCTCGCCTACACGCTGCTGCATGGCGGTTACCTGGGCCTGGAAAGTGTGCCCACCAGCCAGTGGGGCGGGCTGATGCTGACCTTGGTGATCGCCACCGTGGGCATCGTCGGCGCCTTGCCGCTGGGTATTTTGCTGGCCCTTGGGCGGCGTTCGCGGATGCCGGCGGTGAAGGTGGTCTGCGTGACCTTCATCGAGTTCTGGCGGGGCGTGCCGTTGATCACCGTGCTGTTCATGTCGTCGGTGATGCTGCCGTTGTTCCTGCCCGAGGGCATGAGCTTCGACAAGCTGCTGCGGGCGATGATCGGCGTGATCCTGTTCCAGTCGGCGTACATCGCCGAAGTGGTGCGCGGCGGCCTGCAGGCCATCCCCAAGGGGCAGTATGAAGCGGCTGCGGCGATGGGCCTGGGCTACTGGCGCTCGATGGGCCTGGTGATCCTGCCACAGGCCCTGAAGCTGGTAATCCCCGGCATCGTCAACACCTTCATCGCCCTGTTCAAGGACACCAGCCTGGTCATCATCATCGGCCTGTTCGACCTGCTCAACAGCGTCAAGCAAGCCGCCGCCGACCCGGCCTGGCTGGGCATGGCCACCGAGGGCTATGTCTTTGCGGCCCTGGTGTTCTGGATCTTCTGTTTCGGTATGTCCCGCTACTCCATGCACCTGGAGCGCAAGCTGGACACTGGCCACAAGCGTTAGGAGTTTCGTAATGAGTGAAGCGATCAAGCAGCCTGCCGGCCCCGAAGGCATCATCCAGATGCAGGGCGTGAACAAGTGGTATGGCCAGTTCCATGTGCTCAAGGACATCAACCTGAACGTGCGTCAGGGCGAGCGTATCGTGTTGTGCGGGCCGTCCGGCTCGGGCAAGTCCACCACCATCCGCTGCCTCAACCGTTTGGAAGAGCATCAGCAAGGCCGCATTGTGGTCGATGGCGTGGAGCTGACCAACGACCTCAAGCAGATCGAGGCGATCCGCCGCGAGGTAGGCATGGTGTTCCAGCACTTCAACCTGTTCCCGCACCTGACCATCCTCGAAAACTGCACCCTGGCGCCCATGTGGGTGCGCAAGATGCCGCGGCGCAAAGCCGAGGAAATTGCCATGCATTACCTGGAGCGGGTACGCATTCCAGAGCAGGCGCACAAGTACCCGGGGCAGTTGTCCGGGGGCCAGCAGCAGCGCGTGGCGATTGCCCGGGCCCTGTGCATGAAGCCGAAGATCATGCTGTTCGACGAGCCGACCTCGGCGCTCGACCCGGAAATGGTCAAGGAAGTGCTCGACACCATGGTCGGCCTGGCCGAGGACGGCATGACCATGCTCTGCGTAACCCACGAAATGGGCTTCGCCCGCACCGTGGCGAACCGGGTGATCTTCATGGACAAGGGGGAGATTGTGGAACAGGCGGCGCCCGATGATTTCTTCGACCGGCCGCGCAGTGACCGGACCAGGCTGTTCCTCAGCCAGATCCTGCACTGATGCAACTGGGGCCGCGAAAGCGGCCCCAATTTTATTTCTCTTCTTCCGGTGCAGCTGCCGGAGCAGGCGGCGGCCGCAGCCCCACCTCGGCGATCAGCTTCAGCTGCTGCCCGTTACGCATCACCTCGATGGTGATCTTTTCGTTGGGCTTGATGCGCGCTACCTGGTTCATCGACTTGCGCCCGTCACCGGCTGGCTCGCCGTTGATGCTGAGGATCACGTCACCCAGCTGCAACCCAGCCTTCTGCGCCGGGCCGTCGCGGAAGATTCCCGCCACCACGATACCCGGGCGCCCCTGCAAGCCGAACGATTCGGCCAGCTCCTGGCTCAGCGGCTGTACCTCAATGCCCAGCCAGCCACGGATCACCTGGCCATGCTCGACGATCGACTTCATCACTTCCAGGGCCAGTTTGACCGGGATGGCGAAGCCGATGCCCTGCGAACCGCCGGACTTGGAGAAGATTGCCGTGTTGATGCCGACCAGGTTGCCGTTGGCATCGACCAGCGCGCCGCCGGAGTTGCCCGGGTTGATCGCGGCGTCGGTCTGAATGAAGTCTTCGTAGTTGTTCAGGCCCAGCTGGTTGCGGCCGGTGGCGCTAATGATGCCCATGGTGACGGTCTGGCCGACGCCGAAGGGGTTGCCGATGGCCAAGGTGACGTCACCGATGTGGATGTTGTCGGAGCGGCCGATGGTGATCGCCGGCAGGCTCTTGAGGTCGATCTTCAGTACCGCAAGGTCGGTCTCGGGGTCGCTGCCGATCACCCGGGCCAGGGTTTCGCGGCCGTCCTTGAGCGCCACGACGATCTGGTCGGCGCCGCTGGTGACGTGGTTGTTGGTCAGCAGGTAACCCTCGGGGCTCATGATCACCGCCGAGCCCAGGCTCGATTCCCAGCGCCGTTGCTTGGGCAGGTTGTCGCCGAAGAAGCGGCGGAACTGCGGGTCTTCGAACAACGGGTGGGCGCTCTTGTTCACCACCTTGGTGGTGTACAGGTTGACCACCGCCGGCGCGGCGAGGGTCACGGCATCGGCATAGGACACCGGGCCCTGCATGATCTGCGTGGTCTGCGGCGCCTGTTGCAGGTTGACGTCCTGGCTGGGTAAACCCACCCATTGCGGGAAGCGCTGGATGATCAGCATGGCGATCAGAATGCCGGTAAGCAGGGGCCAGCCAAAATAACGCAAAGCCTTGAACATGAACGAATCCTGGGAGTGGGCGAGGGCCATGGTGGCGCGACGGGGCGCAAGCGCGCGCGATCATACACCGGTTTCCCCAACGCCGGTGACGGCCCATAATGGCGGCCATTATACGGGCGTTGTTCCCGTTGAACGTGCAGATTTCGAGGAGATTTTCCATGGCCGTCGCCCTCAATACCCTGGTCGAGGAAGCCGAGCGCTACCTAGGCAGTGCGAAAATCCAGGATTACTGCCCCAATGGCCTGCAGGTCGAAGGCCGGCCGCAGGTCAGCCGCATCGTCAGCGGCGTCACCGCCAGCCAGGCCTTGCTTGATGCTGCAGTCGAGGCCGATGCCGACCTGGTGCTGGTGCATCACGGCTATTTCTGGAAGGGCGAGGACCCGTGCATCACCGGCATCAAGCAGCGCCGCTTGAAGACGCTGCTCAAGCACGACATCAGCCTGCTGGCGTTCCACTTGCCCTTGGACGTGCACCCGGAGGTGGGCAACAACGTGCAGCTGGCACGGCAACTGGACATCACCGTGGAGGGGCCGCTGGACCCTGAAAACCCGAAGGTGGTCGGGCTGGTCGGCTCGCTGGCCGAGCCGATGACGGCGCGGGATTTTGCCCGCAAGGTGCAAGAAGTCATGGGGCGCGAGCCGCTGCTGGTCGAAGGCGATGCGATGATCCGCCGGGTTGGCTGGTGCACCGGAGGCGGGCAAGGCTATATCGACACCGCGATTGCGGCCGGGGTGGACCTGTTCATCAGTGGCGAGGCGTCCGAGCAGACCTACCACAGTGCCCGCGAAAACGGCGTCAGCTTCATTGCCGCCGGGCACCATGCCACCGAGCGTTACGGCGTGCAGGCGCTGGGGGATTACCTGGCCCGGCGCTTTGCCGTGGAGCACCTGTTCATCGATTGCCCTAACCCGATCTGATATCGGTGTCGCCTGCTTCGCGGGTAAACCCGCTCCCACAGGTTCGGCGTCTATCTTCGGTGCGGCGCGGTCACTGGACTGCCCCCCAAAAGTTGGACAGTTTTAGCCAGTGGCCTGAGTCCTGTAGCTCACAGGGCTCAGGCCATTGAGTTTCAGCCTGATGCGGTCATGGTTGTAGTAGTGAATGTACTCATCCAGTC
>Ga0213827_1000591_pt1 | contig 26865 bp, 21 predicted proteins | sample MC6MC0898MG_FD_180669 | JGI IMG/M metagenome (GOLD analysis project Ga0213827, IMG submission 180669) | Enriched soil aggregate microbial communities from Iowa State University, Ames, United States - MC6-MC0898-MG | ecosystem: Environmental > Terrestrial > Soil > Unclassified | place: USA: Iowa...
GCATCACCATTGGCGTAGGTGAGTCCTCCGGCTCGGTCAATTTCGTCGCGCCGAACAACGTCTACAACACCAATGCTCCGCTGACCAACAGCATCACCAAGGTCGATGGCGGCAACTACGAGAAGCTTGTCACCACCGGCACCCCGTCAACCACCGTAACGGATGTAGCGGGCACCAAAGACGCCACAAGCCTGGTCCTCAGCGCCACGTCGACGGTCGCCGAAGGCGGCAAGATCACCTATACCGCTACCTTGTCCAACAAGGCCGGGTCGGACATGACCATCAAGTTGAGCAATGGCGAGACCATCTCCATTGCCAAAGGCCAGACTGAAGGCAGCATCACCTTGAACGCGCCTGGTGATGATCCCTACATCGATGCAGGCTCGGTTCAGGTCAAGATCGACGGCAGCACGGGCGGCGATTTCGAATTGCTGGCAGTTGACGGCGCTTACGCTGTCACCAAGGTCACCGACACCATCGACACGACCAACTTGACGCTCAGCGCCACACCAACAGTCGCCGAGGGCGGCCAAATCACCTATACCGCCACGTTGAGCAACCCGGCGGGTACGGCGATGACCGTGACCTTGAGCAATGGCCAGACCATCAACATTGCCGCAGGCAAGACGTCGGGCTCGGTGATCGTCGCCGCACCGGCGGACGATGTATACATCGATGCCGGTGATGTGTCGGCGAAGATCACCGGTACAACCGGCGGCAACTTTGAAAACCTCGCCGTCAGCAACTCGGCTGCCGTCACGACGGTGACCGACACCATCCAGACCACCACCCTGAGCATCGGTGGCACCACGGCCGTAGCCGAAGGCGGTAACGCCAGCTATACCGTGACCCTGAGCAACAATGCACAAACCGATGTAACGGTGAAGCTGACCTATACCGGCACCGCCACCAATGGCGTCGACTTCACGGGCGTTGCCACCGTCACGATCAAGGCCGGTAGCAACTCGGCCAACTTCACCATCCCGACGATCAAGGACAACGTCACCGAGGGCACCGAGCAGTTCACCGTCAAGATCGATTCCGCCACCGGCGGCAACTTCGAGAACCTGGCAATCAGTGGCAGCGCTGGCAGCGTTACCACGCAGATCTTCGAGCCGGCCCCGGTGCTGGACCTGGACGCCAACGACTCGAGCGGCAAGACCGGCGCCGACTACCAGACCACCTTCACCGAAAACCAGCCAGGCAGCGGCGTGTCGATCGGCGATATCGATGTCTCGATCACCGACTTCGACAGCTCGATGCTGACCGGCGCGACCGTGACCCTGACCAACCGTCAGCCAGGCGATGCCCTGAACCTGGGCAACAGCGTCAACGGCATCTCGATCAACGCGAACAGCACCGACGGTAAGGTGGTGCTGACCCTGAGCGGCACCGCTTCGCTGGCCGACTACATCCAGGCGATCAAGAACATCACCTTCATCAACACCAGTGAAGACCCGAGCACCACGCCGCGGGTCATCACGGTCACGGTGACCGATGGCGTCAACACCTCGAACACCGCGACCACCACGGTCAACGTCATCGCCGTCAATGACGCGCCAACCACCACGGGTGGTGCAGTCACCGGGACGGAGGACACCGACCTGGTGCTGGGTTGGAATGATTTCAACGTCAGCGATGTCGACTCGCCGATCAGCAGCCTGGGCGTCACCATCACCAAGCTGCCGGACGCTGGCACCCTGAAGCTGTTCAACGGCACCAGCTGGGTCGATGTGAAAGCCGGCCAGACCATCAGCCAAGCCGACATTACCGCAGGCAAGCTTAAGTTCGTGCCGGTGGCCAACCAGTCCGGTGTGGACGGCTATGGCGGCAGCGGCGTGGGCAACAAGCAGGCTGACTATGCGCAGATCAAGTACAAGCCTACCGACGGCAAGGATGCAGGCAGCGAAGCCACGCTGAAGGTCGACATCACGCCGGTCGCCGACAAGCCGGACCTGAGCATTGGCAACAACAACGTCAACTCGCTCGGCCTGACCAAGGAAACCTGGACCAGCCTCAACGGCCTGGGCACGAACGGCAACGGCATCACTGGCGATGCCCTGAAGAATGTGTTCGCCAACTCCGGCAGCGCCAGCAAGAGCGAGCAGGTGACCACGGTCGACACCTCGGCCACCGTCACCCCGGGCACGGGCTCGAAGACGTCCGGCCTGATCTACCTGGAAGCCGGCAAGACCTACACCTTCAGCGGCACCGCCGACGACAGTCTGCAGATCGTCATCGGCGGCAAGAACGTCGCCGGCGCGACCTGGGGCTCGGCAAGCGGCAGCATCTCGGGCAGCTTCACGCCGACCACCAGCGGCTACTACACGCTGGAGATCTACAACGCCAACCAGGCCGGCCCTGGCAGCCTCGATGTCAACATCAAAGTGGGCAACGGTGCGGTCACCGACCTGAACAGCGCCAACATCCCGATGTACCCGAACCTCTCTGCGCTGGCCGGCGCCGGGGTGACGGTGTCCGACCTGCACGGCAGCAATGGCCAGGGTTACTACGACGGCTACAAGCTCAACGAAGGTGGCGAAAATGGCGCGCCGGTCAAGCTGGTGAGCATCAGCACCGCACTGACCGACACGGACGGCTCGGAGAGCCTGAGCGTCAAGCTCAGTGGCATCCCGGCAGGCTCGGTGCTGGCTGACAACGCAGGCCATACCTTCACCGTCGGCTCCAGCGCGGTGGATGTCACTGGCTGGAACCTGGGCAGCCTGACCATCAAGCCGCCGGCCTACTACGCCGGCCAGTTCGACGTGAAGGTCACTTCCACCTCCACCGAGAGCGTTGGCGGCAGCACCGCGACCAACGAAGGCAGCATCAAGGTCACGGTCTACCCGCAGAGCTACACCACCAGCAACCTGTCGTCTGACAACGACACGGTCGCGGGCACCGATGGCAACGATATTGTCGTTGCCGATGTCAGCGGTCTGCATGTGGTGCCGGGGCAGGATTACAACATCGCCTTCATTGTCGACACCTCTGGCAGCATGGGCTCGTCGGGTGTGAATGCGGCGAAGTCTTCGCTGGAGTCGGTGTTCAAGACCCTGGCGGCGAGCGTCAAGGGCTCGCAGTCGGGTACGGTGAACATCCTGCTGGTCGACTTCGCGACCCAGGTAAAGAGCAGCGTATCGGTGACCCTCAACGACGCCGGCCTGCAGACGCTGCTCAATGCGCTGAACGGCCTGAAGTCCAATGGCGGCACCAACTACGAAGATGCCTTCAAGACCACCGCAAACTGGTTCCAGAGCCTCAAGGATGCCGGCAGCACGGGCGGTAACCAGACGTACTTCATTACCGACGGCCAGCCGACCTACTACCAGACTGGCGAGCAGACCAACCCGAAACTGGGCTACAGCAACGTCACGCTGGATACCTACCTGTCGTCGATCAACTACAAGATGGGCGATGTGGTCTACCGTGGCAGTGTGGACAGCAGTACCCGGGTGAACATCGACGCCGATGGCTCCATGGCGGTCCAGTACAAGTACGGAAACAGCTGGTACAACTACAGTTCGTACTCCATCCATGCCCAGGGCGATGGCACCTACGAGCTGTCATCGCTGGCGGGTACCGGCAGCAGCACCAACAACGCGACCTACAACAACTCGGTCGACAGCTTCAAACTGTTGTCGGGCCTGTCCAACGTCGAGGCCATCGGCCTCAACAACGACGTCAACACCAGCGACCTGAAGCCGTTCGACTCCGATGGCAAGCCGCAGACCAACATCGACCCAAGCAAGCTGGCAGACGCGATTCTCGGCCATACCGAGGTCACCAAGCCGGGTGACGACACGGTCAACGGTGGTGACGGCAACGACATCATCTTTGGCGACCTGCTGACCTTCCCATCGGTCGCCGGCACCGGTGTCGAGGCGATCCAGGGCTACGTCGCCAACAAGCTGGGCGTGGATGCCGGTGATGTGGATGCCCGCGCGATGCACAAGTACATCAGCGAGCACTACACCGAGTTCGATGTCTCGGGCAGCAACGACGGCGCCGACACGCTGATGGGTGGTGCAGGCAATGACATCATCTTCGGCCAGGGAGGCAACGATGCCCTCGATGGCGGCAAAGGCAATGACATCCTGCTGGGCGGCAGTGGCAACGACACGCTGATTGGCGGCCAGGGCAATGACATCCTGATCGGCGGCAGCGGTGCCGATACCTTTGTGTGGAAGGCCGGCGACATCGGCAATGACGTGATCAAGGACTTCAAAGTCAGCGAGGGTGACCGCCTCGACCTGCGCGACCTGCTGCAGGGCGAGAAGGCCAGCACCATCGACAACTTCCTGAAGATCACCACCGTCGATGGCTCCTCGACCTTGCAGGTGAGCACTGAAGGCAAGCTCAATGCCGCCGGTGGCCTGGCCAATGCCGACGTTTCGATCAAGCTGGAAGGGGTCAACTGGTCGAACACCACGATCAACTCGTTGATCAGCGGTGCCGACCCAACCATCAAGGTCGACAACAACTGACCCATACCCGCGGTGGCCGTAGCAGGCCACCGCGGGGCGGTCTTTTCTCCTACCCTCGCGCAGCGCATACTCACGCGCCGGGCTGTCACGCCTGGTGAACTTTGCCTATGCTGCTGTCTACCAACAAGGAATCATCGTGACGAGGGACGACGCCATGTTCTACGTGCAACGCGACGCCGAGGGCCGTTTGCTGCGGGTAGAACCTGCAGCCTTTGCAGAACACACCGAAATCATTCCGGCCGACAGTGCCGAAATCCAGGAATGGTTTGCCGACGATGTGGTCGAGAACAGCCTCAAGCAGCTCAAGCAGAGCGACCTGGACATGATCCGGGTGCTCGAGGACCTGATCGAGGTCCTCACTGCCAAGGGCGTGTTCAGCATTACCGACCTTCCACCTGGCGCCCAGGCCAAGCTGCTCAACCGCTCCACGGCGCGCAAGGCGCTCGGTAGCTTGAACAACCTGATCGAAGACGAAGAGGAGGGCGGGTTGATCTGAAACCCGCTGCGCGGCCTGGCCAGCACCAAAACAGCGCAATCGCCCCTTCATATCGTTATTCGTTAACGGTATTTAAACTATTTTTCTTATGACTTTATAGTCACCCCCACTGCGTACCCGTCGACCAATCGATGCGCCGCACGACTTGAACCCACACGGGAAAACCCCGTGCGTTTCTGATCGTTGCGCGCCCTGAAGTCGCGCACTGCGTGGGAGTGAAAAATGTCCGCCGCCTCGAACGCCTTGTCGTCCATCGACAGCGCCCAGCCGCAAACCTTCGAAATCCGCCCGTTCTCTGGTGCCGTCGGCGCCGAGATCACCGGCCTGGACCTGGCCAAACCAGTCAACGCCGAGGATTTCCTGCGTATTCATCGCGCTCACCTCGACCACCATGTGCTGGTGTTCCGCGACCAGCGCATCAGCCCTGAACAACAGATCAGCTTCAGCCGCCGCTTTGGCGAACTGCAGATCCATGTGCTCAAGCAGTTCCTGCTCGCCGGCCACCCCGAGATCCTGATCGTTTCCAACATCATCGAGAACGGCCAGAACGTTGGCCTGGGCGATGCTGGCAAGTTCTGGCATTCGGACCTGTCGTACAAGCCGCTCCCCAGCCTCGGTTCCATGCTGCACGCCCAGGAACTGCCCAGCGAAGGCGGCGACACCCTGTTCGCCGACATGCACAAAGCCTGGGACGCGGTACCCGATGCGCTGCGTAAAGTGGTCGAGGGCCGCAATGCCGCGCATTCCTACACCGCCCGTTACGCCGAGACCAAATTTGAAGGTAGCTGGCGCCCGACCCTGACCGCCGAACAGCTGGCGCAGGTGCAGGAAGTCATCCATCCAGTGGTACGCACCCACCCGGAGAATGGCCGCAAGGCGCTGTTCGTCAGCGAAGGTTTCACCACCCGCATCGTCGGCCTGCCAGACGATGAAAGCCGCGACGTGCTGCAGCAGCTGTATGCCCTGAGCGTGCTCGACCAGAACATCTACCGCCACCAATGGCAGCCCCACGACCTTGTGTTCTGGGACAACCGTTCGTTGATCCACCTGGCCACCGGCTGCCCTGCGCACCTGCGGCGCAAACTGTTCCGCACCACCATCCAGGGCGATGCCCCGTTCTGACGACTGAGGAAACCATCATGCGCAAATCCATCAGCCGCCTGGCGGCGAGTATCGGCCTGGGCGCAAGCCTGGTCGTTGGTAGCCTCGCGGCGCCGACCGTGGCCCACGCCGAAGGCGAAATCCGCATCGCCGAGCAGTTCGGCATCGTTTACCTGCTGCTCAACGTGGTGCGGGACCAGCACCTGATCGAGAAGCACGGCAAGGAGCAGGGCATCGACATCAAGGTCGACTGGGCCCAGCTGTCTGGCGGCGCGGCAATCAACGATGCGCTGTTGTCTGGCTCGGTGGACATCGCCGGTGCCGGGGTCGGCCCGCTGCTGACCGTGTGGGACCGTACCAAAGGTCGGCAGAACGTCAAGGCCGTGGCCTCGCTGGGCAACTTCCCGTACTACCTTGTCAGCAGCAACCCCAACGTGAAAACCATCGCCGACATCTCCAACAAGGACCGGATTGCCGTGCCGGCCGTGGGCGTTTCGGTGCAGTCGCGCTTCCTGCAGTACGCCGCGGCCCAGCAGTGGGGCGACAAGGAATTCAACCGCCTCGACAAGTACACCCTGGCCGTGCCACACCCGGATGCCACCGCAGCCTTGCTGGCGGGCGGCACGGAGCTCAACGGGCACTTCTCCAACCCGCCGTTCCAGGACCAGGCGCTGGCCAACAAGGACGTGCACGTGGTGCTCAACAGCTATGACCTGCTGGGCCCCAACTCGCCGACCCTGTTGTTCGCCACCGAGAAATTCCGTAACGACAACCCCAAGACCTATAAGGCCTTCGTCGATGCGCTGGCAGAAGCCGCGGACTTTGCCCAGAAGGACAAGGCGGCCGCCGCCGACACCTACATTCGCGTGACCAAGGCCAAGATCGACCGCGACGCGCTGATCAAGCTGATCGACAACCCGCAGTACGAGTTCACCGTCACGCCGAAGAACACCTACAAGCTGGCCGACTTCCTGTACCGGGTAGGCGCCATCAAGCACAAGCCGGAATCGTGGAAGGATTATTTCTTCCAGGATGAACGCCCGCTGCAGGGGAGCTGACCGACCATGACCGCCCCATTGCCAGGCCACACGGCCAGCAACCTGAGCCGTGTCGCAACACCGGCGTTGCTCAAGGTGGACAACTTGAGCCTCGAATACCGCACCGCGCAGCGCGTGGTGCGGGCCACCCACCAGGTCAGCTTCGAAGTCGACCGTGCCGACCGTTTTGTACTGCTGGGCCCCTCGGGCTGTGGCAAATCCACCCTGCTCAAGGCCGTGGCCGGTTTTATCGAGCCACGCGAAGGGCAGATTCTGCTCGAGGGCCAGCCGGTGCGCGGCCCGGGGCCTGACCGCATCGTGGTGTTTCAGGAGTTCGACCAGCTGCCGCCGTGGAAGACGGTGAAGCAGAACGTGATGTTCCCGCTGCTGGTCTCGGGCCAGCTCAAGCGCGCTGAGGCCGAGGAGCGCGCCCTGCACTACCTCGAGAAGGTCGGCCTGGCCGCCTTCGCCGACGCCTACCCGCACACGCTGTCGGGCGGCATGAAGGCCCGCGTGGCCATCGCCCGAGCTTTGGCCACACAGCCGAAGATCCTGCTGATGGACGAGCCGTTCGCCGCACTCGACGCCCTGACCCGGCGCAAGATGCAGGAAGAACTTCTGCAGTTGTGGGAGGAAGTGCGCTTTACCCTGCTGTTCGTCACCCATTCCATCGAAGAAGCGCTGGTGGTGGGCAACCGCATCCTGCTGCTGTCGCCCCACCCAGGCCGGGTGCGCGCCGAAGTGCATAGCCACCAGTATGACCTCGGCAGCCTCGGCGCCAGTGACTTCCAGGCCAGCGCTCGGCGCATCCATCGCCTGCTGTTCGATGAAGCCGAGGCACCGGAGCAAACCGCTGACCTGGGTTTCAACGATATCCGCATCGCCTACTGACAGGAGCTTGAGCATGACGACGACACCTGCGCGCCAGGAATACGAAGTGCAGCTGCAGCCCCTGCCCGGGGTGCCGCTGGAGCGCGAACTGCCGCTGGCACAGCGGCTGTGGCAACAAGGCTGGCTGCGCAAGGCGCTGATTCTGGTGCTGCTGGCGATCCTCTGGGAGGTGGCCGCGCGGGTTACTGACAACGACCTGCTGCTGCCAAGCTTCCTGCAAACCGCCGTGGCGTTCTGGGACGGCATGATCACGGGCGAGCTGCCGGCCAAGGTCGGGGTTTCGCTGGTGGTGCTGCTCAAGGGCTATGTGCTGGGCATCGTGCTGGCGTTCGGGCTGACCAGCCTGGCCGTCTCGACCCAATTTGGCCGCGACCTGCTCGGCACCCTCACCTCGATGTTCAACCCGTTGCCGGCTATCGCCTTGTTGCCGCTGGCGCTGCTGTGGTTCGGGCTGGGCGACAACAGCCTGATCTTCGTGCTGGTGCATTCGGTGCTGTGGGCGCTGGCGCTGAATACCTACCAAGGGTTCCAGGGCGTGTCTGAAACCCTGCGCATGGCCGGGCGCAACTATGGCCTGCGCGGCCTGCGCCTGGTGCTGCACGTGCTGGTGCCAGCGGCCCTGCCGTCGATCCTGTCGGGGTTGAAGATCGGCTGGGCGTTTGCCTGGCGCACGCTGATCGCTGCCGAGCTGGTGTTCGGCGCCAGCAGCGGCAAGGGCGGGCTGGGCTGGTACATCTTCCAGAACCGCAACGAGCTGTATACCGACAAGGTATTTGCCGGGTTGGCGGTGGTGATCCTGATCGGGCTGCTGGTCGAGGGGTTGGTGTTCAATACCCTGGAGCGGTTGACGGTACGGCGTTGGGGCATGCAGCGGTAAATCCGCAGTGATGGCCTCATCGCCGGCAAGCCGGCCCCCACCTCAACCGTATCGGCTTCAAGCCCTGCGCGGTATCTGTGGGAGCCGGCTTGCCGGCGATAGGGCCGGAACGGGCAACTAATTCTGGTACTGGGCAGCCGCACTGCTCAGGGTCTTGGCGATTTCATCCCGCAGGCCAACCGGCTGCTCCACCTTCACCCCATCCCCCTGGCTCAACACCCACAAGCGCAACCCCCAACCATCCTCGACCGTGGCCCGCAGCCGATGGCCGTGCTCCAGCGCGGTCAGCTGCATGTCCACGCTCAAGGGTGTATCGCGCAACTGCTTCGCCACTGGGTCACTGACCCAGGCCTGCAGCTCCAGCCCATCACCTTGCGCCGGCTGTAGCGTGTCACCGCGCAAATACCCCAGCAGATCGAAATTCCCCCGCAAATCCCCCGCACCATTCGCCGACCAATGCCAGCCAAACGGGATGCTCTTGTCATTGCGCTCCAGCGGAAATATCAGCGACAACTCGTTGAGGTCGCGTTCCACCGTGCGTTTGCTGACATTGAAGCCCACATCACGCAGCCGCCACACCAGCTCGGCACTGGTAATGCCTGGCGAGCGGCTAGGTAGCTGGCGCAGTAGTGCCCACTGGCGGCTGAGGGTGGCGCGGGTGGTGGCGAACGGCAAAAGGTAACGTCCTTGTCTAGGCTTGCCGCATCAGGATGGCGGCATGAGCAGGTCATGGCAATTAGCCACGACCCCCTCAGATCAAGGTTCCGCCATTTGGTTGCCTTGCGCCGAATCGTTCGCGACAGGTTTTGACGTGACGTCGCGCAGAATCACGCCTCATCACAGCCGCGGTCGGGGCTGTGGGCCGTTCAATGAGGATGAACATGTCTGCTGTCAGCAATATCCACTCGCTGCTCGCCCGTCTTCTGCCAGAGCAGGTCATCGCCGCGCCGACGCCAGCCGGGAGGCGCCAGCGGCTGTTCGCCGGGGTGGGCCTGCCGAGCCAGCGTTCGCTGCTGGTCAGCCGCCTGGACGAAGCACCGGACCTGCAGGCGGTGTACGCCGACCTGCGGCAGCAGGCGCTGGCCGGCAATGTGGCAGCGCTCAACGACCTCGGCTGGATCTGGCTCAATGGCAAGTACTGGCGCGCCGACACCGTGCTCGCCGGGCATCTGCTGCGCATGGCCGCTTTGCAGGGCAATGCCGCTGCCTGGTTCAACCTGGGGCAGCAGCATTACTTCGGCAAGGGTATCGATACCTCCTACGTGCAGGCTGCGGAATGTTACCGGCAGGCCTTTGACCGCGGCATGCTGCACGCCGCTGCTGCGCTCGGTGATCTGTTCGAGGAAGAAGTCTGCGATGCCGAACTGGGCTGGCAGGTAGACCTGATTCAGGCGTACCAGTGGTTTCGTCGTGGCGCCGAACGGGGCGAGGCGCGGTGCCGATTCGAGGTGGGTTACCGGCTGTTGCATGGCCTGCATGTGGAGGCGGACACCAAGGCGGCGCTCTACTGGCTGGAACTCGCGGCAGCGACCGGGGTGATGCAGGCAGCCGAGGAACTGGCGGTGCATTTCAGCAGGCGTGATGGCGCACGCTACCTGGACTGGCGCGACCGCGCGGTGCAGATGGGCAGCACCCTGGCGTTGGCAATGAAGCTCGAAGACCAGGTCCAGCCCTGAACCGGCTGTGCCTGAGCCGCCCCTATCGCCGGCAAGCCGGCTCACACAGTTACGCCTTACCCTGTGGGAGCCGGCTTGCCGGCGATAGGGCCGGTGCAGACAGCCTCACTCCCATCAAGATGAACAACAATTCATCCACGCTCCCCGTCGCCTCGGGTTGACGACAGGGGGAGGGCGAGGCGTATATTGATAGTTAGCAAACTATGAATATCCTTGGTTCTCTTAGATGACGCTTGATTCCTTGCGCCTGCAAGTCAGCACCGGCATGGTCGTTGCTGCCCGCCACTGGCGGCGTATCTGCCATAGCGCCTTGACCAGCTACGGTATCTCCGAGGCGTGCGCCGCACCCTTGCTGATGATCGTGCGCCTGGGCGATGGCGTGCACCAGGTTGCCGTGGCCCAGGCTGCAGGCCTGGAAAGCCCCTCGCTGGTGCGCCTGCTCGACCAGTTGTGCAAGGCCGGGCTGGTGTGCCGCAGCGAAGACCCACTGGACCGCCGCGCCAAGGCCCTGAGCCTGACCGCCGAAGGCCGCGCCCTGGCCGAAGCCATCGAAGCCGAACTGGTGCGCGTGCGCCACGACGTGCTGCAGGGCATCGACGAGGCCGACCTGCAAGCCGCCTTGCGGGTGCTGCGTGCCTTCGAGGCCGCCGGCCTGGGCACCGCTGGCGGGGTGGCATGAACGGTTTCTTCAGCTCGGTACCGCCTGCCCGCGACTGGTTCTATGGCGTGCGCACCTTTGCCGCGTCGATGATCGCCCTGTACATCGCCCTGCTGATGCAGCTGCCGCGCCCTTACTGGGCGATGGCGACCGTCTACATCGTCTCCAGCCCCTTCGTCGGGCCAACCAGCTCCAAGGCCCTGTATCGCGCCGTGGGCACGCTGCTCGGTGCCGGCGGTGCCATCTTCCTGGTGCCGCCGCTGGTGCAGTCGCCGTTGTTGCTGACGGTGGCCATCGCCTTGTGGACCGGCACCTTGCTGTACCTGTCGCTGAACCTGCGTACGGCCAACAACTACGTGCTCATGCTGGCCGGCTACACGCTGCCGATGATTGCCCTGGCTGTGGTCGACAACCCCTTGGCGGTGTTCGATGTGGCCTCTTCCCGGGCTCAGGAAATCTGTTTGGGGATTGTCTGCGCAGCGGTGGTCGGCGCGATTTTCTGGCCACGCCGCCTCGCGCCTGTGGTGGTCGGCGCCACCGGCAGCTGGTTTACCGAGGCGATCCGCTACAGCGATACCTACCTGGCCCGCGATGTTGCGGCCGATAAAGTGGGAGGCATGCGTGGCGCCATGGTTGCCACCTTCAACTCGCTCGAATTGATGATTGGCCAGCTCGGCCATGAGGGCGCAGGCCCGCATACCCTGAAGAACGCTCGCGAACTGCGTGGGCGGATGATCCACCTGTTGCCGGTGATCGACGCCCTGGATGACGCCCTGGTGGCGCTCGAAGGCCGCGCGCCTGCACAATTCAACCAGTTGCAGCCGGTGCTGGCGGCCGCCCGAGAGTGGCTCAAGGGCACTGCTGAAAGCGCCTCGGTAGCACGCTGGGCCGCCCTGCACGAGCAGATCGACCGCCTGCAGCCCGGTGCCGCCGCCCTCGACCAGCGCGCCGAACTGCTGCTGTCCAATGCGCTTTACCGCCTGAGCGAATGGGCCGACCTCTGGCAGGATTGCTGCACCCTGCAGCATGCCTTGCGCGCGGATGACCCCAAGCCGTGGCGCGCGGTGTACCGTCACTGGCGACTGGGCCGCCTGACGCCGTTCTTCGACCGAGGGTTGATGCTGTACTCGGTGTTGTCCACGGTGCTTGCGATCATCGTCGCCTGCGGCCTGTGGATCGGCCTGGGCTGGAACGACGGCGCCAGCGCCGTGATCCTTGCCGCGGTATCGTGCAGCTTCTTCGCGGCCATGGACGACCCGGCGCCGCAGATCTACCGGTTCTTCTTCTGGACGTTGATGTCGGTGATCTTCTCCAGCCTGTACCTGTTCCTGGTGCTGCCCAACCTTCACGACTTCCCGATGCTGGTGCTGGCGTTCGCTGTGCCGTTCATCTGCGTCGGCACCCTGACCGTGCAGCCGCGTTTTTACCTGGGCACCTTGCTGACCATCGTCAACACCTCGACCTTCATCAGCATCCAGGGCGCCTACGACGCCGACTTCTTCAGCTTCCTGAATGCCAACCTCGCGGGCCCGGTGGGTTTGCTGTTTGCCTTCATCTGGACCCTGGTAATGCGCCCGTTCGGTGTGGAGCTGGCAGCCAAGCGCATGACCCGCTTCGCCTGGCGCGACATCGTCGAGATGACCGAGCCGGCCACCCTGGCCGAACATCGCCAGGTCGGCGTGCAGATGCTCGACCGCCTGATGCAGCACTTGCCGCGGCTGTCGCAAACCGGGCAGGACAGCGGCGTGGCCTTGCGCGACCTGCGCGTGGGCCTGAACCTGCTCGACCTGCTGGCCTACCTGCCGCGTGCTGGCAGCCAGACCCGCGAGCGCCTGCAAACAGTGATCGATGAAGTCGGCGGCCATTACGCGGCCTGCCTGCGCGCCGGCGAACGCCTGCATGCCCCTGCGGCGCTGCTGCGCAACATGGAGCGCGCACGCCTGGCGCTGAACCTCGACGAACTGTACGAACGCGGCGATGCCCGCACCCACCTGCTGCATGCCCTGAGCGGCCTGCGCCTGGCGCTGCTGCCGGGTGTCGAGGTGATGCTCGAGCCAGCCGAACAACCGCAACTGCCCCCCGGCCTGGACGGAGCGCCCCTGTGATCGGTGAACTGGATATCAGCGGGGTGTTCCTGCCCACGCTGCTGGTGATGATGTTTGGCACCTACCTGCTGTTCCTTGGGGTGCACGCCGTGTTGGTGCGTGTGCATTTCTATCGCCTGGTCTGGCACCGGGCGCTGTTCAATGTTGCTTTGTATGCCGTGCTGCTTGGCGCGGTGGACCACTTTTGCCGAAGCCTGATGCTGCCATGAAAAAACCTTTGCTGACCTTGGGCCGTGTGGTCCTGACCTTGCTGGTAGTGACCTTCGCCGCCGTGCTCGTGTGGCAGATGGTGGTGTACTACATGTTCGCCCCCTGGACCCGCGACGGCCATATCCGCGCCGACGTCATCCAGATCGCCCCGGATGTGTCCGGGTTGATCCAGAAGGTCGAGGTGCGCGACAACCAGACCATCAAACGCGGCGATGTGCTGTTCACCATCGACCAGGACCGCTTCACCCTGGCGCTGCGCCAGGCCAAGGCGACCCTCGGCGAGCGCCAGGAAACCCTGGCCCAGGCTTCGCGCGAAGCACAGCGCAACCGCAAGCTGGGCAACCTGGTGGCGGCCGAGCAGCTGGAAGAAAGCCAGTCCCGCGAGGCGCGCGCCCGTTCGGCGGTCAGCGAGGCCCAGGTGGCCGTCGACAGCGCCCAGCTCAACCTTGACCGCTCGGTGGTGCGCAGCCCGGTAGACGGCTACCTCAACGACCGCGCCCCGCGTAACCACGAATTCGTTACCGCCGGCCGCCCCGTGCTGTCGGTGGTGGACAGCGCTTCGTACCACGTCGATGGTTACTTCGAAGAGACCAAGCTGGGCGGCATCCACATCGGCGATGCCGTGGACATCCGCGTGATGGGCGACAACACCCGCCTGCGTGGCCATGTGCAAAGCTTTGCCGCCGGTATCGAAGACCGCGACCGCAGCAGCGGTGCCAACCTGCTGCCCAACGTCAACCCGGCGTTCAGCTGGGTACGCCTGGCCCAGCGCATCCCGGTGCGCATCGCCTTCGATGAAGTACCGCAAGACTTCCGCATGATTGCCGGGCGTACCGCCACGGTGTCGATCATCGAGGGTCAGCAGCCATGAAACAGCTGATCCTGGCTGGCTTCTGCCTGTCTTTGGGTGCCTGCATGATGGTCGGCCCGGACTACGAAGTGCCAAAGGACGCCGCGGTGCAGCGCAGCGACCTCAATGGCTCGCTGCGCCAGGATGCCGATAGCGTGGTGTCGGCGCCGGTGCCCGAGGACTGGTGGCAGCTGTATCAGGATCAGCGCTTGAACGAACTGGTGCGCCAGGCGCTGAGCGCCAACACCGAACTGCGCGTGGCCGCGGCGAACATCGCCAAGGCCCGTGCGCAGGTCGAAGTGGCCGAGTCGCAGGGCGGCTTCAACGGTGGTATCAAAGCCGGGGCGCAACGCCTGCAAGAGTCGGGTGAAGCCTTCCTGCAGCCGGAGAAGGTACCTGTGGCCAACATCGGCGAGGCAATCATCAGTGCGTCGTACCAATTCGACCTGTGGGGTACTTTCAAGCGCGGTACCGAGGCCGCCAAGGCCAATGCCGATGCCGTGCAGGCGGCTGCCGACACCGCGCGCATCACCCTGGTGGCCGATGTGGTCAAGGCCTACACCCAGGTGTGCTCGGCCAATGAAGAATTCCACATCGCACGCGAGTCGCTCGACTTGCAGCAGCAGAGCGTGCAGCTCAACCAGCGCCTGCGCGATGCTGGCCGGGGCGATGAAACCCAGGTCACCCGCTCGCAGACCCAATTCAAATCGTTGCGCGCCGAGTTGCCGCGTTTCAAGGCCGAGCGCGAAACAGGCCTGTACACCCTGGCCGCGCTGCTGGCCAAGCCGGTGGACAAACTGCCTGCCGGCACCGCCGATTGCGCCGAGCTTCCGCACCTGAACCAGTTGGTTCCGGTCGGTGACGGCGCAGCATTGCTCAAGCGCCGCCCCGACGTGCGCCAGGCCGAGCGCCAGCTAGCGGCGTCTACAGCAACCATCGGTGTGGCCACGGGTGCGCTGTACCCGGACATCAGCATCGGCGCCCAGGTGGGCACCATCGGTATCCTCGAAAACCTCGGCGAGCCTTCGACCAACCGCTGGGGCTTTGGCCCGCAGATCAGCTGGAGCATCCCCACCAACGGCACCCGTGCGCGCATCCGTATGGCCGAGGCTTCTACCCAGGCCGCGCTGGCGCATTTTGATGGGGTGGTGCTGAACGCCATTCGCGAAACCCAGACGCGACTTGCGCAATACAGCGCTTTGCTGGACCGACGCGACGCGCTGGCCGAGGCGGAAAAATCGGCCAAGGAAGCGGCGGATCAAACGCATCGCTATTACCAGGCAGGGCGTGAGTCGTTCCTGGCAGACCTGCAAGCGACCCGCACTTACACCGACATGCGCGCGCAGTTGGCGGCGGCCAACAGCCAAGTGGCGATGGGGCAGATTGGGGTATTTCTGGCGCTGGGTGGTGGCTGGAAAGATACCGCCAAACCTTGAGGCCCAATCGCCGGCAAGCCGGCTCCCACAGGGTAAGCGGTGCTCTCAGGCTGCCGCTTGGAACTGGCCAACTTTTGGGGGCAGCCCACTCTTTGGGGCAGTCCACTCTGTGGAGCAGCCCACTCTTTGGGGCAGTCCACTCTGTGGAGCAGCCCACTCTTTGGGGCAGTCCACTCTGTGGAGCAGCCCACTCTGTGGAGCAGTCCACTCTGTGGGAGCCGGCTTGCCGGCGATGGGGCCATCACAGGCAACGCCCCAATCAAAGCCAGATCGCATCCCAATGCGGATAGTCACCTACCCGCTCAACCAAGCCCGCCCGCTTCGGGTTCATGACGATATACCGCGCCACGGCCCGCACATCCTCTTCTCGCCGCAAAGCCCTGTCATGAAACCCCTTCTGCCAAAGCCTTCCACACCGCCCCTGGTGCCGGTTGATGGCACAAGTGCTACGCGACTTCACGCGGCGCATCAATGTCTTGAGACTCACCTGCCCAAGCGCTATCAGCCAATGGAAGTGATCAGGCATTACTACCCAGGCTAGAGACCGGGCGGCACCTTCTTCCTCAGCCTGGCGAAACTGGCTGACCAACAGGCGAGCCGACTGAAAGCCACTCAGCACCGGGGCTCTGTGCAATGTCGTGCTAGTGAGCAAATACAGCCGATTTCTTTCTGAAAAGCGGCCCACCCTCAACTGGTCTGAATGGGGACGATCCATGTGCCCTGCCTCCTGATGGTTTGCTCATCAGGCTAGTAAGAATGGGGGTGATGGATCGGGGGGCAATTGACACCTGGTGTTTCAGCGGTGGCTTCATCGCCGGCAAGCCGGCTCCCACAGGCATTGCATCAAGCCAGCCTGAGCCCTGCGCCGAACCGGTGGGAGCTGGCTTGCCGGCGATCGAGGGCAGAGCCCTCGCTTAAGTTCTAGAGCTGTAAGACATTTCCGAACCTGAAACCAAATGCTTCGGTTCTGAATCCCTATGGAATTATCCTACGATCGCTGTCGGACGGCGCTGACTTGGCTGGAATGTGCTCCGGGAATAACGTCCTCAGGTCGCCTTGCAAGGCGATCGGGCGTGAGACACCCGGCTGGTACAGGATGCATCGCTTATGGCGGTCGTGCACGGGCAGACTTTGGTCTGGCCGGGTCTCCTGTACCCCGGGTCTCACCCCGTGTAACGACTGCCACCCAAATTCGTGAGACAAGGCGGAGGGCAGAATTCTTCCATGTACAGGAGTTCGGCCATGAAAAAACTCGTTCCCGATCCGCCCCCATCCGTTCTGCTTCTGCTCGATCCACCTACCATCTCGCTCCCGGACCCACCCACCGCCAGAGAGTGCAGTGCGCTAATCCATGCACTGACCCAGGCCGTGCAGCAGACCACCAGCGTCCTGCTCGACAGCCCGCAAGGGCCGCAGCGGGACGCCATGGGCATGAACATCCGCCTGCTATGCCGGATGATCAATGCGTTGAACGAGCATGTAGGTGCTCAGGGAGCCAGACCGTGAGCAAGCGCCCAAGCGATGCCTCGACGGCAGGCATTGAAACCTTCGACCTGTTCAGCCTGAAACCTGATGTGCCGTTCGACCATGCTTTCTCGCAACTCTCGGTGCTACTCGGCTGCATCCGTCACCTCACCACCGAAGCTGAGATGGAAAACGATCGTGTCGCCGGCAGTGCAGCGCGGATTCTCAGTGAGATGGCCAAGGCATTGATTGATGATCTGGAGCGGGGGATGAGCAAGGCTCTTCAGTGAGCTTGTCTATGGGGCCGCTCCGAGGCCCTATGGCCGGCAACCGGCGTCCGCAGTTACAGCGGCGAGCTCAAGTGGTGCGCTGTACGTGTGGGAGCCGGCTTGCCGGCGATGGGCTGCGAAGCAGACCCAAGCTGTTTTGTAGCAAGATTTTTCATGAAATCCGCCCACAAACCTTGAGGTAAGAAGAGTGGAAGTGAACAATGTTCTCTTTCGCATTCCCTTCGAGACTGGCCATGAAAACCCGTTCCCGTCTGCTCGCCTGGCTTCCAGCATTACTGCTAGGCCCGGTGCTGGCGCTGTGCAGCAGCTTGGCCCACGCCGAAGCCCCCGCCGAGGCCACCAAGGCCTTGCACCTGCTGGACTACATCGGCGCCGACTACCCGCCGACCGTGCGCGACGGCAAAGTGATCGATAGCGGGGAGTACCGCGAGCAACAGGAATTCAGCGCCGTACTGGCCGACTTGGTCAAAGGCCTGCCGGAAAATGCCGAGCAAGCTGCACTGGAGCAAGGGGTGCAAGCCCTGCGCCAGGCCATCGAGCAACGTCAGGAGGGCACAGCAGTCGCCAAGCAGGCCCGTCAGCTAGGGGCTCGCCTGGCGGTGGCTTACGAGGTCAGCCAGGCGCCGGTGATTACACCTGATCCGGCCCGGGGCGCGTCGCTGTACGCACAGAACTGCTCGATCTGCCACGGTGACACTGGCGCAGGCGACGGCCCGGCTGGCGTCGGCCTGGAGCCGGCACCGGCGAACTTGCGTGATGTCGCACGCCTTGACCAGTTGAGCCTGTTCGACCTCTACAACACCCTGGCGCTTGGCATCGACGGCACCGAAATGCCGTCTTTCGCCGACCAACTCGATGACCGCCAGCGCTGGGACGTCGCCGCCTATATCGCCAGCTTCACCGCCGACCCGCAGGCTGCCAAGGGTGACAAGACCTGGAACCTGGCCGACCTGGCCCGCCAGACCCCGGCGGAAGTGGCCGCTAACGAAGGCGCCGCGTTCGTGGAAGCTTTCCGCGCCCAGCGTGCCCAGCCGCCGCAGGTCAAGCGTGGCCCGGCGCAGTTGCTTGAATATACCGCCAGTACCCTGGACAAGAGCCTGGCAGCCTACCGCGCAGGCGATCACGATCAGGCCTACGACCTGTCGGTAGCGGCCTACCTGGAGGGCTTCGAACTGGTGGAAAGCTCGCTGGACAACATCGACACCCAGGCGCGCAAGGACACCGAAAAAACCCTGATGGCCTACCGGCAGGCGCTGCAGGACGGCCTGCCGGTGGCCCAGGCAGAACAGCGGCTGGCTGAGGCCAAGGCCAAGCTCGATCAAGCGTCCAGGTTGCTAGGCAGTGATGGCCTGAGTTGGTCGCTGAGCTACATTTCCGGCCTGCTGATTCTGCTGCGTGAGGGCCTTGAAGCCATTCTGGTGCTGGCTGCGATCCTGGCCTTCCTGCGCAACACTGGCCAGCAGTCGGCAGTGCGCAGCGTCAATATCGGCTGGGGCCTGGCGCTGATCGCTGGTTTTGCAACCTGGGCCCTGGCAGCTTATGTGATCAACGTCGGCGGCGCCCAGCGTGAACTGCTCGAAGGGTGCACCGCGCTGTTCGCGGCGGTGATGGTGCTGTGGCTTGGCGTGTGGATGCACGACCGCCGCCATGCCGCGGCTTGGCAGGACTACATCAAGAGCAGCCTGGTCAGCGGCGGCGGGCGTTTCGGCTTTGCCGTGCTGGCGTTTTTCTCGGTGTACCGCGAGCTGTTCGAAGTGATCCTGTTTTACGAAACCCTGTGGCTGCAGGCTGGGCCTGCAGGGCACCAAGCTGTACTGGCCGGTGGCGCAACGGCGCTGGTGCTGCTGGTCGGCCTGGCCTGGGTGATCCTGCGCGGTTCGGCCAAACTGCCGCTGTCGCTGTTCTTCAGCATCAACGCCGGGCTGCTGTGTGCGCTGTCGGTGGTGTTTGCCGGGCACGGCGTGAAGGCGTTGCAAGAGGCAGGCGTGCTGGGTACGCGGCCGGTGGCGTTCTTCGAGTTCGATTGGCTGGGGGTTCATGCCGATGCGTACTCGCTGGCGGCACAGGCGCTGGCGTTGCTGGCGATTGTGGTGCTTTATGGGCGCAGTCGCCTGGCCGAGAAGCGCCGGGCTGCGGTTTAGGTATTGATGCTGCTGGCCTCTTCGCGGGCAAGCCCGCTCCTACAGGTACAGCGCAAGCTTTGAGGCGGCGCGAACCTGTAGGAGCGGGCTTGCCCGCGAAGAGGCCGGTACAGCTCTGAAGAGAGAATTGCTACATGCGCATATGGATCGACGCCGACGCCTGCCCCAAGGCAGCCAAGGACCTGATCGTCAAATTCGCCCTCAAGCGCAAGCTCGAGGTCATCATGGTGGCCGGCCAGGCCGTGGCCAAGCCCGCGTTCGCCGTGGTGCGGCTGATCGTCGTGCCGAGCGGCATGGACGCCGCTGATGATTACCTGGTCGAACATGCCGCACCCGGCGAGCTGGTGATCTGCAGCGATGTGCCATTGGCCGACCGCCTGATCAAGAAGGGTGTCGCGGCGCTAGACCCGCGCGGCCGTGAGTTCGACGAGCGCAACATGGGTGATCGGCTGGCAGTGCGCAACCTGTTCACCGAACTGCGTGAGCAGGGCCAAGTCGGGGGCGGGCAGGCGCCTTATGGCGAACGCGAGAAGCAGGCGTTCGCCAATGCGCTGGACCGTATCCTCACGCGCCTGATCAAAGGCTGATCAGTCCCCCTCGTGGGTCAGCTCCAGCACGCGATCCACCAGCTTGTAGATCCCGCCAGCCGCCTCGCTGATCGACGTGGCGACCATGTACGCAGGGGTGGTCACCAGCTTGCGCTGGGTGTCTTCGACGATGTCATGCACATCGCATTCTTCATGCGTACCGCCCATCTTGACCACTGCCGCAGCGGTATCTGCGTCCTTACCGATGGTGCAGACCACGCCTGGGCCGTAGATTTTCGCCGCCAGTGCCGGCGAGATGCAGATCAGCCCAACTGGCTTGCAGGCTTCGGCAAAGGCCTCGGCCAATGCCAGGAGCTCCGGTTGCACCGTGCACTCGGTGCCTTCCACGGCAAAATTGGACAGGTTCTTCGCTGCGCCGAAACCGCCCGGCACGATCAGCGCGTCGAAGTCTTCAACGTTGGCTTCACGGATATCTTTCACTTCGCCCCGGGCAATGCGCGCGGATTCCACCAGCACGTTGCGCGACTCGGGCATCTCCTCACCGGTCAGGTGGTTGATCACGTGCATCTGCGCGATGTTCGGCGCAAAGCACTGCACCTGTGCGCCGCGCTGGTCGAGGCGCAGCAGGGTGATCACGCTTTCATGGATTTCGGCGCCGTCGTAGACGCCACAGCCGGAAAGAATCACCGCTACTTTTTTCGTCATGCTCATTACTCCCGTGTCGAGGCGCTAAATGTCCTCTAGTTTGGCAGATGTGGCCATAGGGATTCCCATGGGTGCATCCTAATCTCTGTGGACACCCTTCGAGGCTGCTGTCCATGGACCTGATATTGCTGGCCGTGCCGTTCTTCTTCGTGTTGATTGCGGTTGAGCTGGTTGCCGACCGTGTCCGCGGCCAGCGCAATTTCACCCTGGCCGACTCGATCAACAGCCTGAGCACCGGCGTGCTGTCCACCAGCACCGGGTTGCTGACCAAAGGGGTAGGGCTGCTGACCTATGCGCTGGCCTGGGAGCACCTGGCGCTGCTGCGTTTGCCACAGGGTGCCTGGTGGGTCTGGCTGCTGGCCTTCGTGCTGTACGACTTCTGCTACTACTGGCTGCACCGCCTGGGCCACGAGCGCAACGTGTTGTGGGCAGCCCATTCGGTGCACCACCAGAGCGAGGAATACAACCTCACCACCGCGCTGCGTCAGACCAGCAGCGGCTTCATCTTTTCGTGGGTCTTCTACCTGCCGCTGGCGCTGATCGGCGTACCGCCACTGGTGTTCATCACCGTGGCCTCGCTCAACCTGTTGTACCAGTTCTGGGTGCATACCCGGCACGTTCCCAAGTTGGGCTGGCTCGAATGGGTGCTGATCACGCCGTCCAACCATCGCGTCCACCATGCGCAAAATCCTGTTTACTTGGATCGTAACTACGGCGGTGTGTTCATTTTCTGGGACCGCCTGTTCGGCACCTTCAAGGAAGAAGATCCGGCCGAACCCGTGGTGTTTGGCGTGACCACGCCGCTGGCCAGCTGGAACCCGCTGTGGGCCAACCTGCAGTTTTACGCCCAGCTTTGGGACGACGCCCGGCGCGCCGAGCGCTTCTGGGACAAGCTGCGTATCTGGTTCATGCCCACCGGATGGCGCCCGGCCGATGTGGCCGCGCGTTATCCACAGGCCAAGCAGAACCTGGCCCTGTTCCGCAAATTCGAGATTGCACTGGGGCGGGCGCAGCAGGTGTATGTGCTGCTGCAATTCGCCGTTTATGTGGCGCTGGGCAGTTACCTGATGGATGCCGCCGAGCGAGTACCGACAGCGGCCTTGATGCTGGGCTGGTCGGTGATGGCGTTTGGGCTGTTCACGCTGGGGGCGGCACTGGAGGACAGGCCGTGGGCAGGGCGCCTGGAACTGGCACGCCTGCTGTCGAATGCGCCGGCCCTGTATCTGGCTGGCGCTTTGGGCTTATGGGCGGTTACGCCGCTGGCCTGGTTCCTGCTCGTGTTTTACAGCGTGCTCAGCCTCTGTGGCCTTGCTCTCTGCCGCCGCCTTGCGCTCCGCGCGCAACGTGCGAAAGCGCCTGCGCAGCCAGAGCAGGGCGCCCAGCAGCAGCAGGCCACCGAGCACCCATAGCTCGTACTTCTTCACGTTGCCCAGCATGCCTTCCAGAATGGCACCGAAGTGGTACGCAGCAGCGCCCAGTGCCAAGGCCCAGACGGCCGCGCCGATGCCATTGAGCAGCAGGTAGCGGCGTGGTGGGTAGCCAGACAGGCCGATGGCCACGGGCATGACCGTGCGCAGGCCGTAGACGAAGCGGAAGCTCAGCACCCAGATATCGGGGTGGCGGCGAATATGCTCCAGCGCGCGATCGCCCATGGCCTGCCAGCGCGGCTTGCGCGCCAAAATCTTGCGCCCGTGGCGGCGGCCCATGAAGTACCACAGCTGGTCGCCGGCATAGCTGCCGAAGAACGCCACGATCACCACCAGGCTGATGTCCATGTACCCGCGGAACGCGAGAAATCCTGCAAGCACCAGGATGGTCTCGCCTTCGAAGAAGGTGCCTAGAAAAAGGGCAAAATAGCCGAAATCCTGCAGGAATTGTTGAAGCATTTTCTGAGGTGCTGGCGAAATGAACGCGCAGCCTACCCCTTCGCGGGCATTCGTGAAAGTGTCCAAATGTGTCTCGACGTGAACAATTCCTACAAGGACAATGGCTTTGCCCTCAAGCTGCGGCTTGCGTCAGTCTGTAACACAGGCGTCATAATGGCTGCTTATCGTCCCGCTCAATTGATGATAGGGCGTTAACGTCCTCCAGGAACGTCCAGATGAATAATGAAGTGCTAACACCTGTCGTGATCAAGGATGCCGAGGCAGTCCCTGAAGAAATGGTGCAGACCCCACCAGACCTGCCAGAGCTCCCGGAACCTGTAGTCGAGGCCGCCGTCGCGCCTGCCCCTGTGCATGCGCCCACGCCCGCCATCGCCACCCCGAGCCTGGACGACAGCAGCCTGTACATTCATCGCGAACTGTCGCAGTTGCAGTTCAACATTCGCGTGCTGGAGCAGGCACTGGATGAGTCCTACCCGCTGCTCGAGCGGCTGAAATTTCTGCTGATTTTCTCCAGCAACCTCGACGAGTTCTTCGAGATCCGCGTGGCGGGCCTGAAGAAGCAGATCAACTTCGCCCGCGAGCAGGCAGGTGCCGACGGCCTGCAGCCGCATCAGGCGCTGGCGCGCATCAGCGAGCTGGTGCACTTCGAAGTGGAGCGCCAGTACGCGATCCTCAACGATGTGTTGCTGCCGGAGCTTGAGAAGCACGCCATCCGCTTCATCCGCCGCCGTTACTGGACGCCCAAACTCAAGACCTGGGTGCGCCGCTACTTCCGCGACGAGATCGCGCCGATCATCACCCCGATCGGCCTCGACCCGACGCACCCGTTCCCGTTGCTGGTAAACAAGAGCCTCAACTTCATCGTCGAACTCGAAGGTGTCGATGCCTTTGGCCGCGACTCGGGCCTGGCGATCATCCCGGCGCCGCGCCTGCTGCCGCGGGTCATCCGTGTGCCTGAAGAGGTCGGCGGTGCTGGCGACAACTACGTGTTCCTGTCATCGATGATCCACGCCCACGCCGACGACCTGTTCCAAGGCATGAAGGTGAAGGGTTGCTATCAGTTCCGACTGACCCGTAACGCCGACCTGGCGCTGGATTCGGAAGAGGTCGACGACCTCGCCCGCGCCCTGCGCGGCGAGCTGTTCTCGCGCCGTTATGGCGATGCGGTGCGCCTGGAGGTGGCCGATACCTGCCCGAAACACCTGTCCGATTACCTGCTCAAGCAGTTCAGCCTGAGCGAGAGCGAGCTGTATCAGGTCAACGGCCCGGTCAACCTGACCCGCCTGTTCAGCATCACCAGCCTGGACAGCCACCCGGAGCTGCAGTACACGCCGTTCACGCCGGCGATCCCCAAGCTGCTGGTGAATGCCGACAACATCTTCAGTGTGATCAGCAAGCAGGACATCCTGCTGATGCACCCGTTCGAGTCCTTCACCCCGGTGGTCGACCTGCTGCGCCAGGCCGCCAAGGACCCGCATGTGCTCGCCGTGCGCCAGACCCTGTACCGCTCCGGCGCCAACTCGGAGATCGTCGACGCCTTGGTCGATGCCGCGCGTAACGGCAAGGAAGTCACCGCGGTGATCGAGTTGCGTGCGCGTTTCGACGAAGAGTCCAACCTGCAGATGGCCAGCCGCCTGCAGGCCGCGGGCGCGGTGGTGATCTACGGCGTGGTCGGCTTCAAGACCCACGCCAAGATGATGCTGATTCTGCGCCGTGAGCAGGGCGAGATCGTGCGCTATGCGCACCTGGGTACCGGTAACTACCATGCCGGTAACGCCCGCCTGTACACCGACTACAGCCTGCTGACTTCTGACGACGCGCTCACCGAGGACGTCGGCAAACTGTTCAGCCAGCTGATCGGCATGGGCAAGACGCTGCGCATGAAAAAGCTGCTGCACGCGCCGTTCACCCTGAAGAAGGGCATGCTCGACATGATTGCCCGGGAAACGCAGTTCGCCCTCGAGGGCAAACCCGCGCACATCATCGCCAAGTTCAACTCGTTGACGGATGCCAAGGTCATCAAGGCGCTGTACAAGGCCAGCCAGTCGGGCGTGAAGATCGACCTGGTGGTGCGTGGCATGTGCTGCCTGCGCCCAGGCATTCCGGGGGTGTCGCACAACATCCAGGTGCGGTCGATCATTGGCCGCTTCCTCGAGCACACCCGGGTGTTCTACTTCCTCAATGGCGGCGAAGAGCAGATCTACCTGTCCAGCGCCGACTGGATGGAGCGCAACCTCGACAAGCGTGTCGAGACCTGCTTCCCGGTGGAGGGCAAGAAGCTGCTGCTGCGGGTCAAGAAGGAGCTGGAAGGCTACCTGACCGACAACACCCACGCCTGGACGCTGCAGCCTGACGGGCGTTACGTGCGCAGCACGCCGACCGGTAACCAGAACCCGCGCAGTGCCCAGGCGACCCTGCTGGAGCGCCTGAGCAACCCGGTTCTTAACGTACGCTGAGGACGAAATTGACCCGGGCCAGCCACTCCGCCTCGTTGGCGAAGTCGGCCTGGGTCAGTTGGTTCTCTTCCAGCCAGCCCTTCGGGAAGACCACGTTCAGGCTGTTATCGGCAGCCTCGAGCTGCACCTTCGGCATCTGCTGGGTGCCGCGGATGTGGTGGAACAGGATGGCGAAACGCAGCAGCACGCACAGGCGCAGCAGCTTGACGCCTTCATCGCCCAACTCGGCGAACTTGTCCTTGGGAATGTTGCGGCGGTGGCCGCGCACCAGCAGGGCCATCATCTGCTGATCTTCACGGGAGAAGCCCGACAGGTCGGAGTGCTCGATCAGGTAGGCACCGTGCTTGTGGTAGTGGTAATGGGCGATATCCAGTCCGATTTCGTGAATTTTAGCAGCCCAGCCCAGTAGATCGCGCCAGTTTCCATCCTCCAGGTCCCACGCCTTGGCCACTTGGTCAAAGGCATGCAATGCCTTGCGCTCGACCCGTGCAGCCTGGCCCTGGTCAACGTGGTAGCGCTCCATCAGCGAGTTCAGGGTGCGTTCGCGCACGTCTTCGTGATGGTGGCGGCCCAGCAGGTCGAACAGCACGCCTTCACGCAGGGCGCCATCGCAGTGGTCCATGCGCTGCAGTTCCAGTGCATCGAAGATCGCTTCGAGAATCGCCATGCCAGCCGGGAAGATGGCGCGGCGGTCGGGCTTGACCCCGTCGAAATCGATCTTGTCGGCTTCACCCAGCTTGAACATCTTGCGCTTGACCCAGGCCAGGCCTTCGGCGTTGACCTCGCCACTGCCCAGGCCGCCGGCCTTGATCGCAGCGCCAATGGCACGGATGGTCCCGGACGAGCCGATGGCTTCATCCCAGGTCAGGCGGTGCAGGGCATTCTCAATGCTCATAAGCTCCAGGCGCGCAGCGGTGTAAGCCTGGGCGTAGCGGGCCGGGGTGATCTTGCCGTCGCGGAAATAGCGCTGGGTGAAGCTTACGCAGCCCATTTGCAGGCTTTCACGCAGCAGCGGCTCGAAACGTTGGCCAATGATGAACTCGGTGCTGCCACCGCCGATGTCGGCCACCAGGCGCTTGCCAGGGGTGTCAGCCAGAGTGTGGGACACGCCCAGGTAGATCAGGCGCGCTTCTTCACGGCCGGAAATCACTTCGACAGGGTGCCCGAGAATGGCCTCGGCACGCTGGATGAATTCGTTGCGGTTACGCGCTTCGCGCAAGGCGTTGGTGCCAACGATACGTACGGCGCCAGCGGGCATGCCGTTTATCAGCTGGGCAAAGCGCTTGAGGCATTCAAGGCCGCGTTCCATGGCTTCTTCGCTGAGCTTGCGCGCTTCGTCGATGCCGGCGGCCAGCTGAACCTTTTCGCCGAGACGCTCGAGAATGCGGATCTCGGTGTGGTGAGCCTTGGCCACGACCATGTGAAAACTGTTGGAGCCTAGGTCGATGGCGGCGATCAGAGACAGGTTCTTCGCGGAGGTATGCGGCATGATCTGAGGGTTCTCGGTCGTTAACCTGGCAATCGTGCCACGATACTTGGCTGTCGCCAACG
>Ga0213827_1000592_pt1 | contig 26864 bp, 13 predicted proteins | sample MC6MC0898MG_FD_180669 | JGI IMG/M metagenome (GOLD analysis project Ga0213827, IMG submission 180669) | Enriched soil aggregate microbial communities from Iowa State University, Ames, United States - MC6-MC0898-MG | ecosystem: Environmental > Terrestrial > Soil > Unclassified | place: USA: Iowa...
ATCGCAGCCCAGGCCCGTCAGGAATTTCTGTTGTGCGGCGGTTTCCACGCCCTCGGCCACGATCCGCAGGTTCAATTGCTGCGCCAGCGCGACGATGGCGGACACAATGGCCGCGTCCTCATTGTCGTTTTCCAGCTGGTTCACAAAGCCGCGGTCGATCTTCAGTTCGGTGGCGGGCAGGCGCTTTAGATACAGCAGGCTGGAATAGCCAGTGCCGAAGTCATCGATGGAAATGGTCACACCCAGCCCTGACAGGCGCTTGAGCACGGCCAGGCTGGCTTCGGCGTCGCGCATGGCGGTGGATTCGGTCACTTCCAGGGTCAGGCAGGCGGGCGGCACATCGTGGCGCGCCAGCGCCGAGCGCACGGTTTCCACCAGGCTGGCGTGGGCGAACTGCAAGGCCGAAATGTTGACGGCGATGGTCCAGTGGCCTTGGCCGGCATTGATCCATTCCCGCATCTGGCGGCAGGCTTCGTTGATGACCCATTCCCCAATCGACAGGATCAGGCCGGTCTTCTCAGCGGTGGGAATGAACTGATCCGGCCCGACCAGGCCGCGCGTGGGATGGTTCCAGCGCAGCAGCGCCTCGGCGCCCATGATGGGGCCGGCGGGCGCTTCGTACTTGGGCTGATAGTGCAGCACGAACTGGCCGCGTTCCTGCGCCAGCCGCAGGTCGTGCAGCAATTCGATCTGTTCATGCGCGTCCGCGTTCATGGACGGCTCGAAGAAGCTGTAGCCGGTGCCGCCCAGGCGCTTGGCGTGATACATCGCGGCGTCGGCGTTGGTCAGCAGCGTATGGGTGTCTTCGCCATCGTTGGGGTAGATGGCGATGCCCACGCTGGAGGTCACCAGCACTTCGTGGCCATAGACCATGACGGGGCGGGCGATGGCTTCGATCAGGCGGTCGGCCACGTTGGCGGCGTCGGTGGGCTCGATGACTTCGCTTAACACGATGAATTCGTCACCGCCCAGGCGGGCAACGGTGTCCTGCGTGCGCAGGGTCTGGCGAATGCGTTGGGCCAGGTCGATCAGCAGGGCGTCGCCGGTGTGGTGGCCATACGCGTCATTGACCGCCTTGAACCCGTCCAGGTCGAAGAACAGCACGGCGAAATAGCCCTTGCGGCGGCTCGCGCTTTCAATCGCCTGCTCCATGCGGTCTTCAAGCAGGATGCGGTTGGGCAGCTTGGTCAGCGTGTCGTGCAGCGCCAGTTGCACCAGCTCTTCGTTGGCTTCGGCCAATGACGAGGCCAGCGCCGACGTGCGCGCCTCCAGCCGGTTGTCCAGCACGGCCACGACCAGGGCGATGGCCAGCACGCTCAGCGTGACGGCGGTCACGGCAATGGCCAGCCAGCCGGCCGAGATGCCGCCGTCGGCGGCCATGCAGATGCTGCCGGCAGGAAAACTCGCAGCTTCCATGCCCGAATAATGCATGCCCACGATGGCGATGCCCATGACGACCGACGCCAGCGGGCGGGACAAGGCCACGCGCGGCCCGTCATGGCGCAGCCGGTACGTAATCCACAGCGCGGCGCCCGAGGCGGCCACGGCGATCAAGATCGACAGCGCGAACCATTTGGGGTCGTAGTCGATGCCGGGCGCCATGCGCATGGCGGCCATGCCCAGGTAATGCATCGCGGCAATGCCCGCGCCCATCAGCAGGGCGCCCGCCAGCAGTCTGCGCCAGGGCAGTTCGTCCTTGCAGACTATCCAGAGCGCGAAGGCGGAGCAGCCGATGGCGATGGCCAGCGACAAGGCGGTCAGCGGCAGGTCGTAGCCCATGGGAATGGGCAGATTGAAGGCCAGCATGCCGACAAAGTGCATGGACCAGATGCCGATGCCCATGGCGAACGCACCGCCCGCCAGCCAGTAGCGCGCAGCTGGCAGCCCGTTCGAGGCCCTTACGCGATTGGCCATGCCCAACGCCGTATACGACGCCAGGATGGCGACCCCTAGGGATACGAGGACGAGCGAAGGGTTATAAGTTCCAACGAGCATGTGTGGGGTCCTGTCCTGAGCGCTTACTGCTGTCGCGCCGGCCTCAAATCAAATCAATTAGTAGTCAACCGTTGCAATTGGGTCGTAAGACACTGCTTCAGTCGACGCTGGCGATTTACGTACTCTCTTGTCGGGAAGGGGGATGCGGCGGGCATGGCCTGCGGTTGGCGCTGCCGGGTGTGCCGCACTGCGTTGCGGCAAGCGACAGGCGCGGCGCGGCATGGGCCGGTCGGAAGCCTGGGCGCGCGCGACACTCTGGACGCGCGTCCGTGGCTAAGGGATGGGTTATACCGAAATCGCGCTTCCAGAAGCTCACCAATCTTCACTTATGGCCGACGAGCGCGGCAAAACCGCCGCGGCGGCGCCAGCGGCGGTTGGGGAGGGGGCGCATCCCGGGTTGCCAGAGTCGGCAAGCCGGGCGCGATCTTACACGGCCATGGGCGCGGTGAGGGGAGCGTGATGCGTGTAGCCGGACAACGAGAAATCGCCCGGTTCCACCTTTTCCAGCCATTCGGGTTCGTAGCGGCCCGTGACGGCGAAATCGGGGATGCGATCAGACAGCACCAGCTTGGGCGATTCGTACGGCTCGCGGGTGAGCTGTTCGCGCAGCATCGGCAGGTGGTTTTCGTAGATGTGCGCGTCGCCAATGAAGTACGTGAACCAGCGCGGGGTGTAGCCGGTCAGGCGGCCCACCAGATGCAGCAGCGCGGCGCCTTCCGTCAGATTGAACGGCGTGCCCAGCCCGACATCGTTGGAACGGATGTACAGGCAGAGCGAGATCTCGCGCGTGGTCGCGTTGGGCAGGAATTGATAGAGCAGATGGCAGGGCGGCAGCGCCATTTCTTCGATCTGCGCCCAGTTCCAGCCGTGGAACAGGATGCGGCGGTCGCCCGGGCGTTCATGGATGGTGTCCAGGCATTGACGCAACTGGTCCACGGCCTTGTACATCAGCACCTTCGGCACGCCGCCTTCATTCAGGTCAGCGACCTTGGCGTAGCCGCGCGACAAGGCGTCTTCGATCTGGGCCGGGCGGCTGGCGTCCAAGACTTTATAGGCAGGCCACTGGCGCCATTGCACGCCGTACACGGGGCCCAGGTCGTCCGGGCCTTCGCGATACGGGTTAGCCAGCCATTGGCTGTTCTCGTTGGCGTTCTGGTCCCAGACCTTGCAGCCCAGTTCACGGAATTCCGCGGCGCTGCGCGAGGCCCGCATGAAACCCACCATTTCGCCGATGGCCGACTTGAAGGCCAGCTTCTTGGTGGTGACGGCGGGGAAGCCCTTTTGCAGGTCAAAGCGGAGCGACGCGCCCGGCATGCTGATCGTGCGGATGCCCGTTCGGTTTTCCTGCCACGAGCCGGTGTCCAGGATGGATTGAACGAGGTCTAGATATTGTTTCATGGCGGTCCTCAGGCAGCGGCGGGCGCTTCCTGCGTGTCGACGATTTCAACCGAGAACGTCATCGCCGCGGTCTTTTCCAGCATGGCCGAGGCCGAGCAGTACTTCTCGTGCGACAACTGCACCGCGCGTTCAACGGCGGCCTGCGGCAGGTTGCGGCCGGTAACGGTGAAGGCGAAATGGATGCGGGTGAAGACCTTCGGGTCGGTATCGGCGCGATCAGCCTGAAGCTTGACGCTGCAACCCGTAACCGCATGGCGGCCACGCTTCAGGATTAGCACCACGTCATAGGCCGTGCAGCCGCCGGTGCCGGCCAGCAGCATTTCCATCGGGCGGGGGGCAAGATTGTGTCCGCCGCCGTCTACAGCGCCATCCATCACGGCCACATGGCCGCTGCCGGTGCTGGCGGTAAAGAGCATGCCATTGGGGCCGCCCCAGTCGATCGTGCATTCCATTTCGAGTGTCCTTGAGCTTTGAGCGCAGTCAATGGCTGATGATACCTGTTGCGTACAATTCCAGGCACGAGAGCCCCGCCCCGCATCAGGGGTGTGCGCGCCAGTCTTCTCGAGGAGTAGTCCATGTCCACCGCCCTGTCCCGATCCGGCCCTGTTTCCTTTCTGCGCCGGACGAGCCCCCTGGATGCCTTGCTGGCCGAAGCCGACCGCGCGCTGCGCGTGCTGTCCAACAGCGCCACCGCCGGCAGGCCCTATCCCGCCAAAGCCCCCGAGGCGCCGGATACCCTGTCCGCGCAGGAAAAACGTCACGCCGCCGGCTTGATGCGCGTGAATCATGTGGGCGAAGTCTGCGCGCAGGCGTTGTATCGGGGGCAGGCGTCGGTGTGCCGGGAACCCGCGCCGCGTGCGTTGCTGCTGAATGCGGCGTCGGAAGAAGTCGACCACCTGGTCTGGTGCAACGAGCGCTTGACCGAGCTGAACAGCCGGCCCAGCCTGCTGAATCCGGTCTGGTACGCGGGTTCGTTTGCCATGGGCGTGCTGGCCAGCGTTGCCGGCGTGCCAAAAAATTTGGGCTTCATGGCCGAAACCGAGCGGCAGGTCGAGGCCCATCTGGAAGAACATTTGCGCACCTTGCCGGTGCAAGATGAACGCTCGCGCGAAATCGTCCGAAAGATGAAGGATGACGAGGCCGAGCACCGCGCCAGCGCCGAGCGGGCAGGGGGCGTGCCGCTGCCGGGCCCAGTAAAGACGGCCATGCGCGCGATGTCCAAGGTCATGACGACAACCGCGTACTGGGTCTGAAATCGGCCGTTGCTGAAATGTTGCAGTGCGCAAATTCCGCAACGTTGTGGTGCGCGGCGCACTGATCTGGTGCAAAAAACAGGGTGGGATTACCCGGTGCAATTCAGGGTAAATCCCCAAGGGGTTTACCCATTCGGCAAAAACCCTTTTTTTGGCTAGACCTATTGTTTATGCGGGTCTTCAGAGGGTCGGATTGAAATTTGCGGCAAAAACGCAACGTGAAAACCGGCCTGCCAAAGAGATTAAAAAAATTCTTGCAACGCACAAAAAACCTCGGTACTATTCACTCATCGGATGTTGAAACGCAGTCGGCGCGGTGCAAAACCCCGACAGCGCAGCGAGCAAAAGGTCAGCTCCCAACATGCCACGGTTGTCTCCTCCACCCTCCTCCTTTGGTGGATTTAGCCCGAGATCTCACGATCTCGGGCTTTTTTTTACGTCAAAATAATCTGTCCCTATTTTTAATGGGTGCGACGCGGCCAGCGTGAGGAATTCCTGTCTCCTCCCTATGGCGGCATCCGCGTTTTCCCTGGGATATTTCGCGTGTTCTCGGGCGGAAAGCTCTACAATCCTTCGCATGAAACCTGACCTTCCGCGTGTTCGCGGTGTTGTTGCATCCGCCCCTTACCGGCCACGGCGGGTTGGCTTCCGAACGGCCCAAATTCGGGTGTTACGTTTCGTGCCTGTGAATTGCACTTCCTTATCGCTCCCATATATGGGCGTTACACCTGCCCCCGATAATGGCGGGCCTGTCTCGATAGACCAACCAGAGGTGATCTTGTGACCTGGCTGTACATATGCGTGGTCGCGTTCCTTGTTGGCGGGGCGATCGTCTGGTCGGAACGCTGGCATGGCCGTTTTACCGGCGACAGCGACCTCAATAAACCGCAAGCCAACCATTCTCGCGCCACGCCTCGCGTCGGCGGTTTGGCCGTGCTTGCCGGCACGCTGCTGGGCCTGCTTGTGCTGGGCCCCGCAAACATGACCCTGACCTGGCTCTGGCCGGCGCTGTTTGTTGCCGCCTTGCCGGTGTTCGTCGCGGGCTTGCTCGAAGACATCACCAAAGATATCGGCGCCAGCAAGCGTTTGCTGGCGGCTTTTTTGTCGGCCGCAATCGCGTGGTGGCTGCTGGGCGGCGTCAGCCGTGTCGGCATGGCGCCGGTGGATTACGTGCTGTCCTATTGGCCCGTGTCGCTGCTCTTCACCATGTTTGCGGTGGGCGGCTGTACGCATGCGCTGAACATCGTTGACGGCATGAACGGCTTGGCCGGCATGGTCGCCACGTTGATGGCGGTGTCGATCAGCCTGGTGGCGCTGCAAGTGGGCGACGTGCCGATCTTCCTGATTTCCGCGGCCTTGGCCTCGGCCACCTTGGGCTTCCTCGTTTGGAACTTCCCATTTGGCCGCGTATTCCTGGGCGATGGCGGCGCGTACTTCCTGGGCTTCATGCTGGCCGAGCTGGCGGTGTTGCTGGTGGTGCGCAACCCCTCGGTGTCGCCGTTCTACGCGCTGGCCGTGCTGTTTTACCCGGTATTCGAAACGGGCTTTTCGATCTGGCGCCGCCGCTTCAAGCGTGGCGTGCCGGTTGATCAGCCGGATGCATTGCACTTGCACCAGCTGGTGTTCCGCCGCCTGGTTCGTGTGACGTTCAGCCGCGGCCGGCGTCATGCCGTGCCGGCGCTGTGCAACGCGATGGCGTCGCCCTACATGTGGGTGCTGGCGTTGATCGGGTTGGTGCCGGCCACCATCTGGTGGGACAACGCCTGGGCGCTCTGCGCCAGTCTGGTCGTGTTCGCCAGTGTCTATATCTGGCTGTACGCGCGCCTGGTGTCCTGGCGCCGTCCGGGATGGCTGCTCTTGCCGTCTGTTTTGAAGACCTCGGATTAGTTTTGAGTGCCCCGGTGGTTGCCGCCGGGGGCTCGGTTATCAATCACCCGACCATATTTAAAATGCCGTAGTCGGTCTACGGTGAAGGGAGAGTTATGTTGCGAATTCAGGATGTGAAACTCGCTGTCGTTGGCCTTGGCTACGTCGGTCTGCCGCTGGCGGTGGAGTTCGGCAAGAAGCGCTCGGTCATCGGGTTCGATATCAATACGCGCCGTATCGACGCATTGAAAGCGGGTCACGACCACACGCTGGAAGTCAGCGATGAAGAGCTGGCCCAAGCCGCTCAACTGAGCTTTACCGCCGACCGCGCCGAACTGGGCCAGGCCAACGTGTTCATCGTGACCGTGCCCACGCCGATCGACGAATACAAGCAGCCCGACCTGACCCCGCTGGTCAAGGCTAGCGAAACGATCGGCGCCGTGCTCAAGCGTGGCGACATCGTCATCTATGAATCGACCGTGTATCCGGGCGCAACCGAAGAAGATTGCGTGCCGGTGCTGGAACGCGTGTCGGGCCTGAAGTTCAACGTGGACTTCTACGCCGGCTACAGCCCCGAGCGCATCAACCCGGGCGACAAAGAACACCGCGTCAGCACGATCAAGAAAGTCACTTCCGGCTCCACGCCTGAAGTCGCCGAACTGGTCGACCAGCTGTACAAGGAAATCATCACCGCCGGCACGCACAAGGCGTCCAGCATCCGCGTGGCCGAAGCCGCCAAGGTGATCGAGAACACGCAGCGCGACGTGAACATTGCGCTGATCAACGAACTGGCCCTGATCTTCAACAAGATGGGCATCGACACCGAAGCCGTGCTGCAAGCTGCCGGCACCAAGTGGAACTTCCTGCCGTTCCGTCCGGGTCTGGTCGGCGGCCACTGCATCGGCGTGGACCCGTACTACCTGACCCACAAGGCGCAATCCATCGGCTACCACCCCGAGATCATCCTGGCTGGCCGCCGCCTAAATGATTCGATGGGCGCCTACGTGGTGTCGCAGCTGGTCAAGGCTATGACCAAGCAGCGCATTTATGTCCAAGGCGCCCGCGTCCTGGTCATGGGCTTGGCGTTCAAAGAGAACTGCCCCGATCTGCGCAATACTAAGATTATCGACATAGTAAGAGAGCTTTCCGAGTACGACATCTCTGTGGACATCTACGATCCTTGGGTTTCGACAGAAGAGGCGATTGCGGAATACGGGGTGAGTCCAATTCAATATCCCGAAGTCGCCGCATATGATGCAATTTTGGTTGCTGTGGCTCATAGAGAATTTAGCTCGTTAGGGGCGGCAGGAATCCGAAAGTTCGGAAAACCAGAGCATGTTTTGTATGATCTGAAATACCTATTTAAGGATCAAGATACGGACATGCGCTTATAAGCTAGCCACGTTCGATATTCGAACTTTTTGATCCGTGATAGAGATCATCACTTCAAGTAAGGAAAGCATATGAGTTTGGATAAAATCCAAGATCAGATCTTTGACGAGCTAAAGAGTGGCTTTAAAGAAATCGAAACAAGACAGACCAAAGCTCTGGGGCGACTGCATTCGGAGGTTGTGAAAGACGTAGTTTTTCAGAGTCAACTTGCCGAAAAAGTTGGACCTTGGCTCGATTCTATTTGTTCGCTCAATAGTTGGTCGATCTGTCCTGAACTCGCGCTATTGATCCTGCAATGCATCGAAGATTTAGAACCAGAGCTGATTGTGGAATTTGGTTCTGGGGTATCTACCCTAATAATTGCGGATGGGCTACGGCGCCGCGGAACACCAGGAAAGCTGCTGTCGATCGAGCATAACGAAAAGTATTATGAACAAACTCGATCATTAATAACGAGCAACGATTTAGAAGAATTTGTTCAGCTTGAGCTTTGTCCCATATCTACTGTCACAATAAATGAAAGTGAGCATCGTTGGTATTCCCAAGTCGTACCCAAACTGACGAAGTTTTTAGCTGGTGGACAAGTCGATTTTCTGCTAATAGACGGTCCGCCTGCCGCCACTCAGAAATTTGCGCGGTATCCTGCGCTGCCCGTAATAAAACAGTATCTAAGTCTCGACGCGCTTGTAATACTCGATGACGGCGCGCGCGAAGACGAGGAAGAAATTGTAAGACGCTGGTTGTCCGAAGCCGGCGGTTCGCTACAAGTCGAATTCCTGACTCACATAAGAAGATGTCCAGCTTTACTTTTCGCTGGAAAATCACCGAGATTGAAAATGTTAAAAGAAGACTCGCAGAAAGTACCTACGATAAATCAGGAGAGCATAGTCGCGCCAATGGTGGATTATGTGAACGAATTGGTGAAGCGAGGTCTTCTCCGTTTTGAGGTTGCAGAAGGTTTAGCGCTTAAACATCAGCTGCTGCTGCAGGCCGAGAATTTTCGATGCACTCTGCAAATTCAAGATATTGAGCGGTTACAGGCCAAAACTACCGCTGAATTGAAGTCAGCGAAAATTTGTGTGGATGAAATCCAGGCGAATAACCAAGCGCTAAACGATCAGGTGGCTTACTGGAAAGAACGCGCAGCGACCAGCCAACAAGCAATTGAATCGGCCGAACGCAGTTTCGAACAAGAGCGACAGGAGTTCAAAGCTGAGAAGAAGAGTCAGCAAGATAGGTTTGAAGAGGTTCAGAGGAATCTCGCTGCGGCTATATCGGAAAATTGTGGTCTTTTAGAAGAGCGTCGCCACTTACAGGATGAAAGTGCCAATGTTGCCAACGTCCTTGATTTGCTTAGACAAGAACGTGATCGGCTTCGCGAGGAATTTGCCTTGATTCAGGCTGAGGTGTCGGCGCTGCAGCATGAAAAAAGCGCCCTGATTGCCGCGAATGAAGCTTGCGTTAGGAATGCTGACGAGCAGGCGAAGACCATGATCGCACGCGTAAAACAACTGTCGGGCCACATTGAAGAATTAAATTCAAAGAATGCAGCTTCGAAAGCGAGAGCCGCTTCGATGAAGCAATTGAGTGAAAGTTCGGCGAATATGAATCGAGAGGTGTATGCATTCGTTGATACTCTTCAACGTGACTATCTCAGAGTACAAAACGAAGCTAATCAGTTGCGCTCCAGATTAGATAGGACGAAAAATCACCTCTCCTATCGATTGGGAAGCGTGCTCGTCGAAAATTCCAGTTCGTTACGTGGGATCTTCTCCATCCCCGCAAAGTTGCGCGCGCAGAAAAAGCAGTTCTATGCATATCGTCAACTAGCTCAAAACTCAAGCACAGATAAAAACGCAGCTAATCTTATCCTCAATGAGGGTATAAGCTATTCCTTTGCACGCACGCGCTGGCGAAATGTGGAGTTGGATATTGCCGGACGCGGGGGAGTAATTGAGCTGAGCGTCCTCACTCCATCAGGTGATAAATCGGTATCGCTGGAAATACACGCGCTGCCTGGCGCGGGTGACGTGGCTCTAGTAGGCAGTGACGGCAAAGAAAAAAGGATTGTTGGTATCAGCCCTGTAGAGCTGCATATGAGCAGCGGTGGTAGCTCGCGTTCAATCGAATTTGGCGCTAACGCTAGCCCCGTCGTTATTGGAATACGAAAAACAGCTGGGGGAGCGGCTATAGTAAAGCTCTGCGTGACCGCATCTCATATGGTTGCAGGGGCAGATTATCGACATAAGCCAGAATCCATTGGTAGTGCCGCCCTACCGCAAGCAATAAGCGTTCAAGTTGGACAGACGCCGCTTGCGTTGTCGTCAAGTCCGAAACCCATGAAAAGCAGCATCATTTGGCAGGCGAGCCAAATGATGGATCAGGGTCGAATCGAAGAGGGGATTGCATTCGCTAAGGAAAATGCGCGTGAATTTATTCGACCTGCTATCAATTTGCTCATGGCGAATCGTGCGATAACGGACGAAAAATTGTGGTTGGAATCCGTGAATGAATACTTTCGTCAATTTAACATCTCCCCGCTGGCGTTAACATCCGGTAATGATGCGAGATTTCTCCGACTTCATAGCGAATCGAATGAACGCTATGAAGCTGGGCCTTTGATTAGCGTAATCATGCCGGCTTTTAACTCTTGCAATACGATAGCTCATTCAATCAATTCAATTTTGAACCAGACTTGGAGAAATATTGAATTAGTTGTGGTCGACGATGCGAGCGATGACTCAACTTGGTCGATTGTCCAAGGGTTGGCTGCGCGTGATAAGAGAATGAAGATCTTCCGAAATGCCCGGAACGTAGGCCCATATGTGTCCAAAAACCTTGCACTGCAGTTTTGCAAAGGCCAGTACATAACCGGACATGACGCGGATGACTGGGCGCACCCAGATCGGTTAGCTCGTCAGGTCGGCGACCTTCTGAGAAGTGACGGCCAACTGAAGGGAAATATGGCAAGAATGATTCGAATGATGGAAAACGGAAAATTTGTTCATTTTGCAAAAGAAGGAAAAACTTCGGATGACGGGGTATTACGTGACGCCGCCATTTCATGCATGTTCGAACTTGAGTTTTTTAAGAAGCACTTAGGATATTGGGATTGCGTTAGATTTGGTGCAGATAGCGAATTAATTTCTCGCGCTCAAAAAGTAATGCAGGACCGCTTTGTGAAGGTTCGCCACATGACCATGATTTGTTTAGATAATGAAGGTAGTCTTACGAACGACCCGATTCACGGCGTATCTAAAGTAACTGGAATTTCGCCCACGAGAAAGTTTTACCGTGATCAATGGACCGCATGGCATGCGAATGTCGATCCTTTGGATGCCGTATTACCCTTCCCCTACGCGACGGACCGAAAGTTCGCGGTGCCAGAGGCTGCTGCAGTTTTAGTGGACGACATTCTTGAAAATATGCGTCTCGCAAGTCAATTAGTTGAATAGCCGGGATATACGGGCGTTATGCCCGTTTTATACCTGTTTTATTCCGTGGTATAAATTTCCACATTGAGTTGATATTCTGGAATTATGTCGAACGTTCGCTTAGCTTTTTCCTCCTTTTTTTTCTCCGATCGGAAAGGGCTGGCGTCGAAATCGAATTATCACCTGCTAGCTGCGCAGTCCTATTCGAAAAATCCCTGCGGCAGGTCGATGGTGGATCTTGCCTTGTCGTTAGGGCTGAGAGCGAGAGCGTCTCACATCGTAGAGACAGCACTGCTTCATCCGTTGGGTCTGGCTGAAAAGATCAAATTGGCATTATTGTATGGGCGTGTAGATGAGGTGCGTGCCATGCACGACGAAATCATCCTACACTGCCGTGCGCTCGGACGGAAGCGCATGAATAGCATTAACGAGATCGCGCAATTGGTGGCGCCAATATCCGCCGAAATCGTCCAGGAATTAGGGAAAGAGTTTGGTCCAAATATACTTGCTTCTGTAGCTCTATTGGCGAATTGGAATCCGAAGTCTGCTATAGCTTGTTTACAGCAATCAAAAATGGTCCCAACGGACGGATTCCTTATCCTCGCGAATCTTTCTACCGACGCAACAGAAAAGCAGTTCCTGTTTGCTAGGTATTTGGAAAGGTTTCATTTGTCAGAAATGCAGATGTCACCGAAAGCCATTTCGGGTGCAATAGTTTCTAGGAAAAACATATCTCCGAGCAGAATATCTGTTGTAGTCACCGCATTTAACTGCGGATCTTACATCGCAGACACAGTTTCTTCATTGATTAATCAGACGCTGCCGCCGCTAGAAATTATAGTGGTGGATGATGCAAGTTCTGACAATACTCTGGAGATAATTAATGCGATGGCCTTGCGGCATCCGACTGTTCGCGTTATCTCTCTACAGTCTAATGTTGGGACGTATGCGGCGAAAAATATTGGTATAAATGCGGCGGTTGGTGACTTTGTTACATTTCAAGATGCTGATGATTGGTCTCATCCGCAAAGGTTAGAGTATTGTTGTCGAGTCCTTACAGACAAGAAAAATTTAGTCGCCGTGAGTTGTCTCTACGCGCGCATCGATGAAAATGGGAGATTCGTTTCGCGCAAGGTTTGGCCCTACACGCAATGGTCGCCCAATACGATTTTTTTTAATCGTAAGGCTGTCGCGCATGCTGGGATGCTCCTAGACGAAGTAAGGTTCGGAGCCGACAGTGAGTTCGTTGCTCGGCTCAAGGTTGTTTTTGGTGAAAACAGGCATCTAAAAATTCGAGCGCCGCTAATGATAGCTCTGCACCGGAAGAATTCTCTTATGACGTCAGACGCCACCGGCCTTGATAGAGATGGTATTTCGCTGGCAAGGTTGGAGTACCAGGAGATGTGGTCTGAGCGGTTGTATGAACGGGCGCGGAATGAGCTCCTTCAAAATTTACAGTCCAGATAATTTGCAGCCGATTGATTCAAAAGACACGTGAATGCGAGTTTTCTATAATTTTTCCGATGCTTTGAAAGCAGGCCCAGAACAGATTTTTGGCATTGTGTCGAAAGGCTTTATTTTTCCGTGCTCGTGGAGAATAACTGGGCACCAGAAAACAGTGGTTTTTTTCCCTGGGGCTACTCGCCCAGATACATCGCGGCCAAGTTTCCAGCGGAGCACGTACTTCTCTGAATTGCCGTATAACTGTATTTCGTTCTTTGATCCGACTTTGTTTTTCTCTCCTACTCTTAATTTGGGATGGTTTCAGGGGCATAGAAATGTTTTTTTTGCCCAGCACATGAAAAAAATAATTCAGGATTTGGTCCGAGCCGTTTCTTGTGAGAACAATGATCTTGTAATTTTTGGAACTTCTGGGGCTGGCATCCCAGGGTTCAATGTAGCTTCGGCAGTGCCAGGATGTAGTTTATATGTCGGAAATATTCAATCTGACGTATCTAAATATTATAAGGGGCATTATAAAGAGCTTTTGGACGCTTGCTACCCCGGAGAAACGGCGGAATATGTTGAGGAGCACCGCAAGAAAAAAATTTCCTTGTTCCACGTAGATGGGGATTTTAAGCTTTTTTATGCGCAGAATTTGGCTGATGAGTTTCATTACCACAGACATTTTCTTCCTATGGTAGCCGCTCTGCGCAGCAAAAAAATCAAGAGTTCGGTATATGTGTATGAAGATGAGAAGTCTGGACACGGGCCACTTGGCCGAGCTAGAGAGCTCTCGATAATACAGGCTGTAGCGGAACAAAATGACGTTTTGAGTCAATTGCCATGCGGTAAGTTATTCAATTTTATTGAGCCACTTAGATGATTTTAAGTGGTTGTCATCTTAGTTTAGCGGCATCAAAAGATTATTCCAGAATTCACACTGTTTTGATCAGCGGCCAGCCGGATTGCCGCGGATTGATTGATTGAGTGCACTTGCACCTGATATGTGTTTTCATACATCGTATATAAGTATGTGAATTTCATTTCGACGTTGATGCCTTGTCATAGTTATTAATTTGCAGCAGAGCCTTTCGTGAATAGCACATACAACTCCATCAAATGGTCCGAACGCAGTCGAACTCTAGCTGACATCAGAGAGGCTTTTATATTTAAGAGTCAAGCGGAAGCTCGGCGAGTTGATTGGCGCGCGCGTTTCTTAATGTCCTCAGAGCCAGCCCCGATGAGATTTTTTTTCAGCGGCGGATGTGAGCTGACCTACGCAGGACGAACGCTTGAGTACTTGGGGCACTGCGTCTATGACACGTTCATCACTGGAGTTTCCTCAGATCCTATAGTTGAGTTTTCTGTCAATAAAGGTGAAAACGCCCAATTATTTGACCCTGACGTAATTGTTCTTAGTCTCGCGCAACTGACGAAGCCCTGGCTTATGTCGGCGACTAAGCATCTGGATGGCGTATCATTCGAAACGCAGGAGGAAGAGCTAGGGCAAATCCTAGCTGGGTTGCGTTCTGCTATTTCGAATGCAAAAGTTGTTTGTGCCCGCTCGAAAATTGTCTTGATAACGCACCCCGTATTTGATACCGAGTTGTTTTCCACTTTCGAGTACGCCAATATTCCTGGGGCGTACACTAAACGGGAGCTATATGAGAAGATGAATCTTGGTTTATATATGGTGGCCAGGGAGTTCGCTGTTGAGGTGATTAACGTCAACGAAGTCGTCGCGAAATTTGGGTTTGTAGATCAGGCGACGAAATATGGTCGTATTCGTATTGGTGAGACCAACGGGGGCCATTTAGAGCAGTCCGGTGGCGAAATTCTTGCAATGACGATGATTGGCTTGTCGGATGCTGTCGTCGTAAAGCAGAAAAAAGTGAAGTGTTGCGTCCTTGATCTGGACAACACTATGTGGACTGGGGTATTCAGAGAGGATGGCCTCGACAAGATCAAAGACGGTTTACGACGGTTTCATTTGCAGGCGGCTGAGAACTTGGCCAGGCGAGGAATCTTGTTGGCGATCGTGTCGAAAAATGATCCCGACCTCGTTGAAAAGCTTCCCGCTATCTTTGGGCGGAGAAGCCAATTTTGGACTAATGTCGTTTCGGTGAGGATTAATTGGTCGCCGAAGTCGGCCAACATAATAGACATTGCCAAAGAGCTAAATATCGGGCTCAATAGTATTGCTTTCTTCGACGACCAGCCCTATGAAAGAGCTGAGGTAGCCGAGAATGCGCCGGACGTTCGTGTGTTCACTGATGCCGATTTATTGCAGGTGGCGCGATTTAGTCCGTTTGTACCTGCATCACCGTTATCGGTAGACGCGTTCAACAGGGCAAAGTATTACAAGATTGACAAAACCCGGCAGATCGCCGCGCCTGAATCCTATGACAAAGAGCAGTTTGAGAAATTTTTGATTTCTTCTAAGTTTGTTCTTGATGTAGAAGTCGCAGGTCACGCTCATGTGAATAGAGTTTTTGAGCTGTTCGACCGCACTAATCAGCAAAATGTCACGTTAAAGCGTTTAACGCGTGAAGCAATTGTGGAGAGCATCGACGCTCTGAACACCAAGATTTACTGCTGTTCGTTGGAAGATCGCCACGGCGAGTATGGAATCATTGGGGCAGTTCTTATTAAAGTCGACTCGAGGATCGCCTATATAGAGGAACTTGCCTTCAGCTGTCGAGCAATGGGTAAAGGCATTGAACCGGCATTTATACGAAGAATTGCGCGAGAGCTGGCTGATAAGATCGACACGCTTTGCATGAAGTTGGTCAGAACAGAGAAGAACAGGGGCATGGTGAGTCTTATCGAAGGTATTGGTTTCACTGTGGATGAGGCGGATATTGCTTCGCTAAACCTGGGTGGCGCGTTGTTGCTGGATGATAAATGGATCAACTGGAGAGCGGCCTCCGAAGCGGCGGCTAACTGAACGCTAATTTCTATGCCGAATAATTGGCGGCGTTTCAGTTGCTGTAGTGGCGAGTAAATGTGCACGGCCTCGGGATCTACGATCTCGAGGCCGCTGTCATGGTTGGGGGGTGATTTAGTTCGCTTCCTTACCTTTCTGGAAGTCTGCGATGGCCTTGACCCAGTCCACGTTCATCGACAGTGTCGGAAAATTCCCATCTTCGTCTTTCGCCCCACTGCTGGCCCAAATTATCACTCCCGCAGCTCCCGATTTCTTAATATACGTAAGCCTTTCGAGCATTTCCGAATAGGATAGCCATTGATAGTCTTTATGCTTCTTTGATATTTCGGGCGTAATATATGGAATTATGGGTTTGCCATTGCCGTACGTTTTTGCCGCCTGAATGCTATAACTTGCTGCTGGAATCCAGTCTGCTGTTCTTCGGCCGGAGTAGTTATAGAGAGATGGACTTATATAATCAACATGATGTGCAATTTCTCGATATCTTTCGTTGAGCATTGCATATCTATTTTGACTTTTTTCATCCCATTTATATATGTTTTGAGGGATGGTTGAATATAATCCAACTTGGGCGGTGGGATTGACATTTTTGAACTGCGTCAGTAGATCTATGTACCGCGATGGAGTGGTTTTATCAAACCTATCCCATGACTCGACGTCGAGAGAAACTGGGATTTTTCCACTTGCGTCGGATTCTTGAGCTACTTTTTTGATTAATATTGGATTTGCGAGATTGGGGTTTTTTTCCTTTATTATTTTGTCAAACAATTCCTTCTCATACACAACTTTTATTTCCTTGACGCCAATCCTTTCGAAGAATTTCTGGCTTGCTCGCATGTCTGGTCGATTGTTGCCATTTTCCATTCGATATGGAATAAAGGCGTAGACCTGGAAAGCATATGCTTGGCAGCTAAGTACGGCTAAGGCGAAGAGCAAAACAATTTTCAGACGCATGGCATTCAGCTCCATCGGAAGAGAGTTTGTGACCTCTAGCTAGCTTGCCTCCAAATTGTATTATCTACTTTTTGGTGTGGCCAAGCACTTTGCCAGAAATATTTGGCGATGATGTATTCCCCGCAAGTCCTAGAGCGAAACTTTTGGGTACGATCTTTTCTATTGAATTTTTGACGGCTAGGCGAATTCCGGCCGCCGAATAAAAGCCGCCGTTGACCTGCGTCTTTGAAATGACAACGTCCCGATAGTTTTTGAAAAGCTGGGCGTCGGGCTTTCGCCCCTTTAGCCAGAAGCTGTCCAAAGATTCCTGAAATGTCAAACCTTTAATGTTATACAACGCTTTTCCCATTGCAAACGTCGGCCTGCCGTGTAATAGGGCTGATGCACCCACGGTACTGTTCACTGTAACAACACCCACCGTATGGGATAGCAGCGCTGGCAGATTCCCGGAATCTAGGAGAAAGACTCGCTCTAAGATGCCAAACTCGCATGCCCAGCTCTTCAGAAGCGATCGGTAGTCTACTAAACCAGGGTCTAGAGGGTGAATTTTTGTGGCAAAACGCGTATGCGGCGGGGCGTGCCGAGCGAAGGAAGCTACTGCTTCATAGAGCGCCTCGGCCATGTTGGCGTACGGGGAGTGATGAACAATTTGAGCGTCCGTGGCCAACTGGAGTGGCATTAAATAAAAAGGGGCGTTTTTCGCCTCGGCAATGAGCTGCGCTTCTGCTCGTCGCGACGACGAGGCATTGAACTTCACTTTGGCGCCGCGCTTGGCGTATCCAAGATATTCCGTCAACGGGGAATAGGGAACGTGACTACGCACGCCGTTGTGGAAGATGCGATTGGCACCCGCCCAAAAGTTGTACCCAACGTCGTATGCCGCACGCTTCCAGAAGGGAGACGGAAAAGATTGGCCATTGTCAAAATGTGGTAGGCCTTTAGCTTCCCTTCGATACCAGTCCGGGTCGCTAGATAGCTCGGAATTTCCATTCACCCCGCCGCGTTCGAGCGTGATCCAATAGGGTCTGAAGTAGCCTTCCTCAAAGACGTGAACAGTTATTCCCAATGCTTTGGCCAGTAAAATTGCTGGTCGATGAACGGGGCGGCAGTCGCCAAAGAGTACTATATCGGTTATTTTGTTTTTGTCGTACTGAACCCGATAAAAATCTTTTAAGCCCGACATTGATCCCCGATACGGTATCGTCTCTCCTTGTCGCCAGTAGACACTGTCTCCAACGGAGAAATTAACCTTTTGAACTCTGTGCCCCCGTTGACGAAGCGCCCCACCTAGAGCCGAAAAAAAAGGTGAGCAAACCCCTTGCAGAAATAGAAAATGTTGCCGGTGGATCATCGCGCTACCAGAAATTTTGCCTTTGCCCAAAGTCGGAGCTTATGGCTCTGCCGCTGTATGTATGATTTACGCATTCCACGGAAGTCTTTGTCATGCAAAAGAAGGGATTTTTGCTGAATTACTCTTTGCAGAGCGCCTTCACAAGTGGTGTACCCGTTCAGAACCCAGTCCCAATAAATCGGATAGTGCAACATTACACCGGCGATCAATAGGTCAAGTTCCAACCGGCGAGTTCGGCGCGGCGGTGGCCTGTGGTCGGTGGTTAAACCCCATCCGGCGTAGAATGGTGATCCGTAAGTCACAACACTTTTATTCCGCAGCAGCGCATCAAATCCGCTCAAAGAGGTCATCGTATGAACCTCATCTGCGCGTTCTATGCAACTGACAATGGAAATCGACGTTTCGATATGATCTGCAAAGCGCAGAGCCTCCTTTGCGTGGACTTTGCCGTGTCGATTTCGCACTACAACATCAGGATGCGGCTTGTATACGATAAATGCGTTCGGATAGGCATTGCGCGCGGCGCGCAACAAAGACAAGTTATCGCGAATCTCCCCGCAGCCGTATCGTATGGAAGCATCATCTTCGACTTGGCCTGGTACCAGAATGGTGTGACATTGGGTATTCGGCCATCGGGCGGCGTGTGTCGGCTCGATGTTGTACTTGGTCAGTCGGTTATCGACAATTAATTCCCTTACCCTTCGAGCACGTTCTGTGTCTTCAAGGGTGAACTCGTAATTATTTAGGAGGAACTCAAGATCATGAGTTTTGCGGGCGTCAAAATACAAACCTTGGCGGTCCAGTACCAGTGCATTTGGCGGAACGAAGTCCGAACCAAGCCCGACCGAACGGATAAACCCATCTTCCATCCGGAGCAATGAGGCGCCTGACCGGTACGATAGTTCGACGATGGCTTCGCTAGGTGACGCACCCCATACCACGAGACGATCCTCCGCTTTGGGAGATAAGGCCATGGCCGACTTTGCGTTAGCGACAAAATAAACACGCTTGGGATCCGTACTGAGGAAGGGGCGGACGTTCTCAGCTTTCCATCGGCGATAGCCCACGGCGATAGTGCGGCCTGGAAGCGCCTGATGCATGCGGCGTTGTAACGTGAGCCAGTTCATTACATCGAAGATAGTTCCACGCTCAAGCGTTTCCGGGTTCAGATAGCGCGTGTAGTGCAGATATGCAGCTGCAAACAGCTCATCGACGCTGCGCCGGCGGATTCGGCGCTCGCACTTCAACCGGTCGTGTGTGGCTCCCCAACCTGCATACCAGGGCATGCCAAAGCAAGTGACCTTGACGCCGTGAAGCAGGGCTTCAAATCCCATATGGGAAGTTACTACGTACACCTGGTCTATCTGCCGGAACAGGCTGGCGGGGGACGCTGGATGACGAAGCAAAATGGTGCGCTCATCTTCCTGCGTGTCTGACAAGAAGCCTTTCTTCGCGCCACCGCTAACTTCAGGGTGTGTCTTGACGTAGATAAGAGCGTCAGGATTCTCGTCTTTCGCGGCTTGGAGCATTTGCGCGAAGCTTGATGCGTTGGCCAAGCCATATTCGACGCTGGCATCGCCGACTGTTTGATCAACAACCAGGATGCGCCGTCGGGAACTTGGTCCCGGTAAGTGATCGAGATCAGGCGCCAGGTTGTACTTGCTGAGACCCAAAGAAACGAATCGGGCACGGGCATCTGCATAGTCGGCGCCTGCTCCTGCAAGCACATCTTGATCGGATTGCAGCAAACGTTCGAGTTTGGATGCTCGATCCGCTGCATAGTAGATGCCGATGTCGTCAACGACTAGTGAAAGTGTGGGGTATGCCGCGCCTGTACCGAACGAGCGCAAGAAGCCATCTTCCAGAGCAATGAAAGGCAGAGCTTCGCGCTGCGCAATCAAACGAGGCTTGCGAGTGGTAGGGCGCAAGCCCCATCCAATAATTGCGCTCACTTTCGCAGCGCGCGGGGACCGACCGGTGCGCAGATGAACAACGTGTTGTCCGAGCAGGCTCTGCAATCCAGGCAAGATTGATAATTGGTGCGAGTAGGTACCTATGTTCTGCACTGTGTGGCTGTATCTTGACGAATTTGTGAGGTGAACTAAAAGGAATGACGAGGCGCTAATCTACTTTTGATAACGCCTTGACCGTCTCCCGAATCTGCGCTTCCGTATGCATACAAGAAATAAAAAACCTCAACCTAGCCGATTTCTCCGGCACCGCCGGATACAGGATCGGCTGCACATTAATCCCGTGCTTAAACAACGCCGCTGACATCCGCGTCGCCTTCAACGAACTCCCCGTAATCGCCGGCACCACCGCCAACCCGGTGCTCGTTCCAGTATCAATCCCCGCCGCCTTCGCCTGTTCCAGAAAGAACTTTCCGCGCGCTTGCAACGTTGCCACGCGCTCAGGCAATTCCTTCATCCGCCGCAGCGCTGCCAGCGCCGACGCTGCCACACTAGGCGGCATCCCGACGCTATACAAAAAGCTCGGCGCTAGAAACTTCAAGTGCTCCACCAGTGCGGTTTCCCCAGCGATATACCCGCCGCATCCCGCCAGCGTTTTGCTCAGCGTGCCCATCCAGATATCGACATCTTTACCGTCGACGCCGAAGTGCTCGCGAATGCCATATCCGCGCGCGCCCATTACGCCCAACGAATGCGCCTCGTCAACCATCAGGAACGCACGATGGCGCTGCTTGATTTCGATGAAGCGGGGCAGTGCGGGAAAGTCGCCGTCCATGCTGTAGATGCCTTCCAGCACGATCAGCACGCGTTCGAATTGATGGCGTTGCTCGTTCAGGATGGCGTCCAGTGCTTCCCAGTCGTTGTGCGGGAAGGGCAGGCGGCGCGCGCCTGACAGCTGGATGCCTTGCAGGACGCTGTTGTGGATCAGTTCGTCGTGCAGCACCAGGTCGCGCGGGCCGAACAGGTAGCCGATGGTGGATACGTTCGTGGCGTGGCCGCTGACGAAGGTGATGGCGTCGTCGACGCCGTATAGGGCGGCGATTTCTTGTTCCAGTTCGCGGTGTATCGGGCGTTCGCCCGAGACCAGGCGGCTGGCGGATACCGATGTGCCGTATTGGTCGATGGCTGCCTTCGCGGCCGCGGCCACGACCGGGTCGCCGGACATGTTCAGGTAGTTGTAGCTGGCGTAGTTGACGAACTCGCGGCCGCTGATGTGCGTGTCGGCGCCGGCGGTGCCTTCGTGCAGTTTGAAGAACGGGTTCTTCACGCCCAGGCGCTTGGCGCCGTCGTTGATGATGCGCAGTTGTTGGTAGCCCGGATGCAGGTGGAAGCGGTAATGCTCCTCAGGAATCTCGGGTTTCTTTTCAGCAGGGCGCGCGGGCGTCTGGCCGGCCGGCGTGGACGCCTGGCGCAGCTTGCGCTCCAGAGCTTGCTGGATGAGTTTGTCCTTGATGCCGGCCGCCAGGCCGGGCAACTTCTTCATGGTGCTCAATTAATTCTGGCCTACTGGATCATGCGTTGCATGGGGAGACTGCCGTTCATCTTGATTTCGTCGACGAACTCGGACACGGAGCTGGACCCGACTTCGGCGGCGTGGCTGGCCACCACCTGTTGCACGCTGGCCGTGACCGCATCGCTAGTCGCGTCGTCATGCTCATCGCGCAGCAATAACACCAGGCGCTCGGCCAGCTTGGCGGGCGTGGGGCTTTCGTTCAGCGCCATGACGGGCAGCCGGATACCGAAGCGGTTCTCCAATGCAACCACCAGTTCGACGCCCATCAGCGAGTCCAGGCCCATGTCGTAAACAGAGCGTGTGGATTCAATCTTGTCGGGCGACACGCGCAAAATCTCGCCGATTTCGGCTTTGAGCATGTCAGTAAATCGCTCATGCAGCGTGGCGTCGTCCAAGGTGGCGATCATCTGGGCGATGTCGTCGGCGCCGCCGTCTTCATCGCCGCTGTCGCCAGCGCGCCGTGCGATGTCCGAGAACTTGGGCAGGCCCGCGGAGGGCAGGAAGCGGCTGAGGGCGCGCCAGTCCAGTTCCAGTACGCCCAGGCCCGAGGCGTTCGTGACGAGCATGTCCTCCAGCGCATCCAGGGCGACTTGGGATGCCAATGCGCCGCCACCCATGCGGCCTTGCAGGGCGTCCTTGATCTTCTGGTTGCGAGCCAGGAAGCCGACGTCGTCGATGGCTCCCCATCGCACGCAGGTCGCGGCCAGGCCATCGGCGCGGCGTTGGGCGGCCAGGCGTTCCAGCCAGGTATTGGCGGCGACATAGTTGCTTTGTCCGGGGTTACCGAACAGCGTGGTGGCCGACGAATAGAACACGAACAAGTCCAGCGGCAAGTCGCGGGTCAGCTCGTGCAGATACTGCGCGCCGAGCACCTTGGCGGCGAGGGTGCGTTGAATTTGAGCGGGGGTGGCGCTGCGCGCCAAGCCGTCATCGATGACGACTGCCGCGTGCACCACGCCTTTCAGCGGGGGCAGGGTGGCGGAAGTTTCGTTAAGCAGGCGGGCGAGGGCGTCGCGGTTGGTGACGTCGCAGGCTGCGGCGTGGACTTGCACGCCTTGGCTGGCGAAGGCGGCCAGCGCGGATTGTGCGTCCTGGCTGGCGGGGCCGCTGCGGCTGATCAGGATCAGGTTGCGAGCGCCTTTGTCGACAAGCCATTGCCCGGTACGCAGCCCGAAGCCGCCCAGTCCGCCGGTGACCAAGTATGTAGCGTCGGCGGGCAGCATCAAGCCCGAGGCCGCATGGATGGCTGGCGCATGGACGCCGCTGATGCCGTTTCGATACGTGATGACAATCTTGCCGATCTGGCGCGCCTGCTGCATGTAGCGGAAGGCGTCGACGATGTCGTTCGCGTCGAAGACGGAATAGGGCAGCGGATGCAGCGCACCCTGGCGGAACAGCGCCATCATCTCGCCGAACAAGCGTTGCGTCAGGTCGGGACGTTCGTTCATCAGTTGATCGGCGTCGATGCCGAAGTAGCTGATGTTGTTGCGGAACGGGCGCAGGCCGATGCGGGTGTTCTCGTAGAAGTCGCGCTTGCCCAGCTCCAGGAAGCGGCCGAAGGGCTTCAGCACCCGCAGGTTGCGGTTGATGGCTTCGCCGGCCAACGAGTTCAGCACGACGTCAACGCCGCGGCCATCGGTGTCGGCCAGGATTTCGTCGGCGTACGACAGGGAGCGCGAGTCATAGATATGGCGCACACCCAACAGGCGCAGCAGGTCGCGTTTTTCGTCGGAGCCGGCGGTGGCGTAGATGTCTGCGCCCAGCCATTGCGCGAACTGGATGGCGGCGATGCCTACGCCGCCTGCGGCGCCGTGGATCAGGATCTTCTCGCCTTCTTCCAGGCGCGCCAGGTGGTGCAGCGCGTAGTAGACCGTGAAGAAGGTGCTGGGAATGGTGGCGGCCGCTTCGAACGAGAAGCCGTCGGGGATATGGGAAATGGCGCTGGGCTTGGTCAGCACGCGGTCGCCGAAGCTGGCGGGGCCGAAGCCCACGACGGCGTCGCCGACGGCATAGCCGTCTACGTCGGCGCCCACGCGAATAACCGTGCCCGAAAATTCAAGGCCCAATGTGGGGCCGGCGAAACCGTTTTCGATGGCTTCGTCGGACAGCAGGCCCAAGGCGTACATGACGTCTCGGAAGTTCAGGCCGGTGGCTTCGATGCGGACTTCAAGTTCGTCATCCGCCGGTGCGGGCGCGGGGCAGGATTCCCAGCGCAGGTTGCGCAGTTGGCCCGGGAATTCAAAGCCCAGGCGGATGGCCTGCGACGCACGGGATGCGTCGGATGCCTGCGCAGGGCGCGCAGCCTGCTGCAAGCGCGGGGCGTAGCGCGCACCGGTCGTGTCGAGGATGATCTCGTCCTCGTTGTCGGGTTGGGTCAGCTCACGCGCCAGGCTGTCCGTCAGTTGCCCGGCTTGCGCCAGCGGCAGATCAACCAAGCGGATGCGGTAGTTAGAGGCCTCGTTGGCGAGCGTGCGGCCGTAGCCCCACAGCGAGGCATCGTTCAACGCGTGCATGCCGGCGCTGGCAGCGGCCTTGCCGCACAAGTACTGGACGGCGTCGGCCGTGATCAGCCAGACCGTTGCGCTGGTCTGGCTACGTTCACATGCCTGGATGACGGCGGCGGCCAGGCCGCAGCGCCGCGTCTGCTTGGCCAGCAATTCTTCGGGCGTTTCGTGAGCGTCAGCCCACGCCAAGCCGTCCAGGTGAACGACATGGTTCACCGGGCCGGTGACGCCGTTGCGCAGCAGTTCATCAAGCGCGTCGGCGTCGACCTCAGTGGCGATGCGCACGTGGTGGCCAAGAGCGGCAAGTTTGTCGTTCAGGGATTGCGCCAGACCCGCGCCATGCTCAGGGTTGCGATCCGCCAGGATCAGCCAGTTGGCGGGTTCGATGGCCGTGGCCGTGTGGGGCGCCGCATCCGCTTGCTCACCCAATCGCGACGTCAGCAGATAAGCGCCACTGGCGAACGAATCCGCGAAGGCCATTGGGCTGTCGCAATCCAGGCCCATCGCTTGCAGTTCTTCCTGCCAGAATTCGGCGGGCTGTTGTGTGGACAGCTGTGCGCCGTCTTCGCTGGTTTGCCACCAGCTGGGGCGGGCGCCGAAGACGAAGTCACCCCAGGCAGCGGGATGGGCGCCGCACAGCAACAGGACGCCACCGGGCCGCAGGCTGGCGCGTGCGTGGCGCAGGGCGGCGCGGGCGGCTTCCAGCGTGTCGAACTCGCAGTGGAATAGGGCAAGGTCGCAACGGGCGGTGGCGGTCGCGCCGCCTTCGCCGATGAATTCGGTCTGCGCGTTTGGATAGCGTTCCGACTGCTGGTGGACGACATGGTCCAGCACGTCGCGGTTGTTCGAGGCGTAACAGTAGTCCGAGACGTTGAAGTCCAGGGCGTCGCAGCAGCTGGAGGCAAACAGCGGCGCGGCTTGGCCGACTTCGATCACGGCCAGGCGTTGGCCGGGCAGTCGGTTGGCTTGTGCTTGCGTCAGGGCCGCGTTCAAAGCGGAACCCAGGCGCTGGCCACTGGCGGCGCCGAGTGCGCTGCGGCTGATCGAGGCGGGCGTGCTGGCCCGCGGGCAGACGTCATCCAGCGAGGCTTCGCCGCGCAGCAAGGCAGGCAGGTGCAGGCCAACGCGGCCGACCGCGTGAACGATCTGGGCGTAGTCGGGATACTCGCGCAGCAGCGTGTTCCAGATATCACCCGTGCCGCTTTCGCTTTCATTGTCGGGCGGCAGATGGACGCCTGCGGCAGAGGCCTCGGCGTAGCCAGCGGCCGTCAGACGGGCGATGGTGTGTTGCAGCAGCAAGGCGGAATCCGGCGCGTGGCGGCCCAACTCCGTGATCAGGGCTTGCGGCAGCAGCAGGCCGTCAGGCGCGATCTGGCGCAAGGCGTCCAGCGAGAAGCCATCGCACAGGCTTTCCAGCAGCGGGTCCACTTCTTCCGCGTAGCGGGCGTGGGCGCCGTGCTGGGCGCAATCGGCGATTGCGTCGCGCAGCGCCGCGCGCAGGACGTCGTGGTCCAGTGGGTTCGGGCCGAACGGCGCATGCGGGCGCGGGGTGGCGACGGCGTCCAGAAAACTCAGGTGATCGGCGGCGGGCTTGCGCAGGCGGATGCTGCGAAAGCGTGCTTGCTCGACGGCCGCAATCTGTTCGCCGGCAGCATTGAAGAGTTCAAAGCTGGCGGTCAACGAATGCGGCGCGCGGCGTTCCAGGCGGACACGGGCAGCGGCGGGTTGGCCAGCATTGGCGCGCAGGCTCAGACGGCCGATCTTCGACGGAACGAAGGCAATGCCTTGACCCATGGCCGGGTCATTGCGCAGCAGCTGGATGATCAGTTGGAAGGCGCAATCCAGCAGGGCGGGATGCAGGTGCGTGGCGCCGAGTTCGGCTTCCAGGATGCTGGGGGCTTGCAGCACCGCCAACACGCTGGTGTCAGATTCTTGCCAGCCGTGCGACACCGCGCGGAAGGCGGGGCCGTAATCCAGGCCCACGGCACGGGTCAGCGCATTGTGCGTGTCGCCAGTGAAGTCGGGCGCGCGGGTGGGCAGGGTCAGCAGATCTTGGTTCAAACGCGCCAAGCCGGGTTCGCGCAACAAACGGCCGCTGGCGTGTTTCACCCACGGCTCCGAGCTATTGGTGTCCTTGGCGGTGATGCGGAAGCGGCCATCGGAATCGTCCAGCAGCAGGCGCGTCAATTTGCTGGGTGACGCGTTCAGCAGGAGCGGGGCGTGGATTTCCAGTTCTTCAAGTTCGGCGCAATCGCCGGTCTGCCATTGCAGCGCCGCGGCCAGCGCGATTTCGGCAAAGCCCGTGCCGGGGAACACGACGGCGTCGCCGACGATGTGGTCCGCCAACGCCGGGTGCGACTGCGTATCCAGCTGGTTTTCCCAGGTGTGATCGTGCTGCTGCATGGGGTAACCCAGCAGGGGATGCACCAGGCGGCGTGACAGCAGGCCCAGTGATTCCGGCGTGGTGGGATGCCAATGGCGTTCGCGCTGCCACGGATACGAGGGCAGTTCCACCGCTGGCCCTTCCCAAGGGAAGAGCGATTGCAGATCAATTTGCGCGCCGCTGATGATGACCTGGCCGGCTGCGTTCCAGATCTTTTCGGGGTCGTCACCCCCCCGCGTGGACGTGCTGAGCGCGCGGCCTGGGATGTCAGCGGTCTTGAAGGTGTCGTTCAGGTAAGAGCGCAGCACCGGGTGCGGGCCGACCTCGACAAAAACGTTATTGCCGTGGGCTGCCAACTGATTGGCGGCCTGCTCGAAGCGAACCGGCTCACGCACGTTGCGCCACCAGTAATCGGCGGTGAGCTCAGCGCCGTCGAGAGGGGCTCCGGTGACCGTGGAGTA
>Ga0213827_1000594_pt1 | contig 26829 bp, 25 predicted proteins | sample MC6MC0898MG_FD_180669 | JGI IMG/M metagenome (GOLD analysis project Ga0213827, IMG submission 180669) | Enriched soil aggregate microbial communities from Iowa State University, Ames, United States - MC6-MC0898-MG | ecosystem: Environmental > Terrestrial > Soil > Unclassified | place: USA: Iowa...
GGCCGAATTCCTGGAAACGCGTGAGGTGAAACCGGGCGAGCAGATCTTCTGCTACATCCCCGAGTCGGGCCGCTTCATGGCGGCGTACATGCTGCTGGAAGCCGAAGCGGTGCACGCGGGGCCGGCGGGCCGTTCAGCGGCGGGGTCGGCGGGGCCTTCGGCTGCAACGTCGGCTGCAACTTCGGCTCCTTCCCCGGCTGCGGCTTACGCGGCGGCCCCCGCCGCTGCCTCGCCGCGTCTGGACGCGCAAAGCGGTGACGCCGACGCCATCGCGCCGCCGCACGATCCCGACATGGCGCCGCAAGGCCTGGGCCAGTTGCTGACCGAACTTGCAGCGATCTGGCACGACTATCGTTCCCGCGTGTGGCGCACGCCGGTGGTGCGCCGCTTGCGCAACCGCCAGTTCCAAACGGCCGACTACCTGAACTGGATGGAGAACTGGATTCCGCAGGTGCGCGAAGGCAGCAAGTGGATGCGCGAAGGCGCGGCGTCACTGACCGAGCAATACGCGCCGCTGGCCGCGCTGATCGACATGCATGCCGGTGAAGAGCAGAACGATTTCCAGATTCTGTTCCAGGACTACCGCAACGCGGGCGGCACGGTGGACAGCATCGACGCGCTGCGCCGCAACCCGGGCGGCGAAGCGCTGAACGCCTATCTGCACAGCCTGGCCGCCACGCGTGACCCCATCGGCCTGCTGGGCGCGATCTACATCATCGAAGGCACCGGCCAGCGCATCGTGCCCGCGCTGTTGCCGCTGCTCAAGGCCAGCTTGTCGTTGCCGCCTGACGCCTTCCGCTTCCTGGAATACCACGGCCATAACGATGAGCATCATCTGGCGCGCTGGCTGTCGGCCGTGGAACTGGCGCTGGACTGCGACGAAGACGGCCGCGCCGAACAACGCATCGTCGACACCGCGCGCCGCACGGCCGCGCTGTACCTGATGCAGTTCCACCACGTGATGGAGGGCGATGCGGCATGAGCACGGAACCTGAATTCCTGGCCAAGCCGCACGACCCGGCCGACCCCAGCCCGTGGCTGGCGCTGTACCTGGACCGCAGCACGCCCCTGCCGGACAAGGTGAAAAAAGCCTGGCTGACCGATTCCAGCTGCGCGTCGCGCCAGTACCTGCTGCCGTTCCTGCGGCCGCTGGCGCGCGCGTTCATCATCCTGATTCAGGTGGTGAAGACCTTTTTGCCGCGCCGCTGGTCGCATTCCAAGCTGCTGCATCGCATCCTGGCGTGGGGCCTGAAGCGCTTCGTGTCGCCGGAAGCGAATTGGCTGATCTTGCGCCACTTTCATCTGGGCGCGCAGGCGCTGGCCTTCATCGCCGCGAACTCTCCGGTGCCGATCACGACGAACCCGCTTGAGCCGATGGAGATCGACGACCTGCGGGACGAGCTCTTCGTCAAACACGACCTGAACCTGTTCAACTTCGTCATCCGTCTGAATCAGGCGCTGCGGGACGCGGGCGTGGAGATGCATGCGCCCGAGACGGTGGATTTCTCAATGATCCAGGACCCGCCGCTCGAGCTCGAAGACATGCCGCAGGGCAAGCTGAATTTCCTGGACCTGCAAAGCGCCATCGAACTGTTCACGCCGCTGTATCAGTTGATGCTGACCGACAACGATTTCTGGCGCGCGTGCAATTCGCTGCAGCTGGACGAGACCATCGGTATCTACGCGGCCAAGCTGCTGGGCGCGCCGCAGCATCTGATCCTGGTGAACAACAGCCATCCGCTGGTGCCGCTGTCGACCTTGCGCGCGGGCTATCGGCTGGTGCTGCATGGCTTGTCGACGGAAATGCTGCACAGCTTGCTGATGGAGATGAAGGCGGCGCAACAGGGCGCGGAACCGCCTGCGCCGATTGCCTAGCAATACGTTCAAAACAGGGCGCAACTTGGTGTAGACCCTGCGTTACACGGGAAAAAGCCTGCGCTATATTGCGTCCCTTGTTCGGCGAGCGGCGCCGGACCGCGTTCGCATCGCGTGATTCCCCGTTGCGTGAGTCTTGATTCCGGAAGTGCCTCTTATGCCTCAGCCTATTGAAGTCATCGCCACCGTTCTATTCGCCGTGGCGGTGCTTCACACGTTCTCGGTGCCCGTTTTTGCGCGTCTGGCGCATCGTGGCGGACCGCATGCGGGCTTCTGGCATCTGTTCTCAGAAGTGGAAGCCGTGTTCGGCGTGTGGGCTTTTGCGCTGATCGTGACCATGGCCGCGCTGTCGGGGCCGGCCAGCGCCATCAACTACATGGACACGCGCAACTTCACCGAGCCGCTGTTCGTCTTCGTGATCATGGTGGTTGCGGCCAGCCGGCCGATTCTGGAAATGGTGGGGCTGATCGTGCGCATCGTGGCGCGCGTGCTGCCGCTGCCGCGCGAACTGGCCACATTCTTCGTCGTGATGGCGCTGGTGCCGCTGGGCGGCTCATTCATTACCGAACCGGCCGCCATGACGCTGGCCGCCATCCTGTTGCGCGACGCCTACTTCCGCACGAGCGGCCGCGCGGGCTTCAAGTACCTGACGCTGGGTGTGCTGTTCGTGAACGTGTCGATTGGCGGCGTGCTGACGTCCTACGCAGCGCCGCCCGTGCTGATGGTGGCGTCCACGTTTGGCTGGGATTCGACCTTCATGGTGCAGCACTTCGGCTGGCGCGCGGCCGTTGCCGTCTGCCTGAATGCTGGCCTGTTGACCTTCATCTGCCGCAAGGCGCTGATGGAGCGCTCGGTGGGTACGGGCGGCGGCGTGGATGCGCCGGACGGGGCGGATTCGCGTCCGCCGGTGCCGGCCATCGTCATCCTGGTGCACCTGATGTTCCTGGTGGCCGTGGTGCTCACTGCGCACCATCCCGCCATTTTCCTGGGCCTGCTGATGATGTTCATCGGCTTTTCGGAAGCGTACAAGCGCCATCAGAACCGGCTGCTGATCAAGGAAGGCCTGATGGTGGGTTTCTTTCTGGCCGGTCTTGTCGTGCTGGGCGGCCTGCAAAAGTGGTGGTTGCAGGACTTGCTGGGCGGGCTCGAACCCTTTGTGCTGTTCTGGGGCGCCACCGCACTGACGGCCATTACGGACAATGCCGCGCTGACCTACCTGGGGTCGCTCGTTGAAGGCACTAACGAAGCCTGGCGCTACATGCTGGTGGCGGGCGCCGTGACGGGCGGCGGGTTGACCGTGATTGCCAACGCGCCCAACCCGGCGGGTTTTGCCATCCTGAAGAACCACTTCCCGGACGGCAGCATTTCGTCGGGCCGTTTGTTCCTGTCGGCGCTCGGGCCAACGCTGGTCGCGGCGGTGATGTTCCTGCTGCCGGTCTGAGCGGACGCGCCCTGGCGGACCGGGGGGCGGCGCCCCTCGGATCGGGCCTGGGGCCACCTCGACGGACACGACACCGACGGTTCATGAAAAACCGCTAAAATTCAAGACTTTCCCGTATTTTTTTCCGGCCTTGCCCAACCGCCGCCCCGGACTTTTGCGCCCGGCGACCGACGGCTTTTGATTTTTCCGGGCCCGCGCCTGGGAGCCCCTGATGCCCATCTACGCTTATAAGTGCAGCGCCTGCGGCCACGCCAAAGACGTCTTGCAGAAGATTTCCGACGCGCCGCTTTCGGTTTGCCCCGAATGCGGTGAAAGCACGTTTTCCAAGCAGGTGACCGCGGCTGGATTCCAGCTCAAGGGTTCCGGCTGGTACGTCACCGATTTCCGCGGCAACGGGTCTGGCGGCGCTGCGCCGACCAGCACGCCGGCCCCGTCGGACAGCGCCGCACCCGCTGCGGCGCCGGCGGCTTCGGCGCCTGCCGCAGCCCCTGCCACCCCCGCGCCGGCTGGCGGAACGCCCGCCGCCTAGGCCTATGCGATGCGGATGCGCTTGATCAAAAAGTACTTCATCACCGGCCTGCTGATCTGGGTTCCCCTGGTCATCACGGTGTGGGTGCTGGGTTTGCTGGTCGCCACCCTGGAAGGGTTCGTGCCTGGCTTTCTGTCGTCCGAATCGCTGTTCGGCATCGACATCCCCGGCTTCCGCTTCGTCCTGGTCATCGTGGTGGTACTGTTGACCGGCGTCTTCGCGGCCAACCTGATCGGCCGTACGATGGTGGACCAGTGGGAAAACCTGCTGGGCCGCATCCCGCTCGTGCGCTCCATCTACAACTCGGTCAAGCAGGTCAGCGATACCGTGCTTGCCCCGAACGGCCAGGCGTTTCGCCGCGCGGTGCTGGTGCAGTATCCGCGCGCGGGTTCCTGGACCATTGCTTTTGTCACCGGCACACCCAGCGGTGAAGTGGCCAGCCTGATGCCAGGCGACCACATCAGCGTCTATGTGCCGACGACGCCGAACCCCACGTCCGGCTTCTTTCTGATGATGCCTCGCGCTGATGTGATTGATCTTCAGATGAGCGTGGACGCGGCTTTGAAGTACATCGTTTCCATGGGCGTGGTCGCCCCGGCCCAGGCGCTCGCGCCCGAGGACCGGCCGGCCCCGCTCTCTCCGGCGGCTGGCGCGCAAGACGCGCCGCGCGCCGATTCGTAACCCTTACGCTCAAACTAAGCACACAACGGAGTCATCCCGCATGCGTACCTGCTACACCGGCCAGGTTTGCCGTGACCATCTCGGCCAGACCGTCACCCTGTACGGCTGGGTGAACCGCCGCCGCGACCACGGCGGGGTCATCTTCATCGACTTGCGCGACCGCGCGGGCCTGGCCCAGATCGTGTTCGATCCGGACAACGCCGCCTTCGCCACCGCCGAACGCCTGCGCAACGAATTCTGCGTCCGCGTCACCGGCCTGGTGCGCGAGCGTCCGGCCGGTACCGCCAACAGCGAACTGGCTTCGGGTGAAATCGAAGTGCTGTGCAAGGAAGTCGAGATCCTGAACGCGTCGGTCACGCCGCCGTTCCAGCTGGACGACGACAACCTGTCGGAAACGACCCGCCTGACGCACCGCGTGCTGGACCTGCGCCGCCCGCAGATGCAGCGCAACCTGATGCTGCGCTACCGCGTGTCGATCGAAACGCGCAAGTTCCTGGACCAGTTGGGCTTCATCGACATCGAAACCCCGATGCTGGCCAAGAGCACGCCGGAAGGCGCGCGCGACTACCTTGTGCCCTCGCGTGTGAACGCCGGCCACTTCTTCGCGCTGCCGCAGTCGCCGCAGCTGTTCAAGCAGATGCTGATGGTGTCGGGCTTTGACCGCTACTACCAGATCACCAAGTGCTTCCGCGACGAAGACCTGCGCGCTGACCGCCAGCCCGAATTCACCCAGATCGACTGCGAAACCTCGTTCCTGAACGAGTTCGAGATCCGTGAAATCTTCGAAAACCTGATCCGCCACGTGTTCAAGGTGGTGCAGGGCGTCGAGCTGGCGTCGCCGTTCCCCATCATGCCGTGGACGGAAGCGATGCGCCGCTACGGTTCGGACAAGCCGGACCTGCGTGTGAAGCTCGAATTCACCGACATCACCGACGTGATGCGCGATGTGGACTTCAAGGTGTTCGCTGCCGCCGCCACGGCGCCCGGCAGCCGCGTGGTCGCCCTGCGCGTGCCTGGCGGTGCGGAAATGTCCCGTAGCGAAATCGATGCCTACACGCAGTTCGTCGGCATCTACGGCGCCAAGGGCCTGGCCTACATCAAGGTCAACGAAGTGGCCAAGGGCCGTGACGGCCTGCAATCGCCCATCGTCAAGAACCTGCACGACGCTGCGCTGGCTGAACTGGTCAAGCGCACCGGCGCGCAAGACGGCGACATCATTTTCTTCGGCGCGGATCGCGAGAAGGTCGTCAACGACGCCATCGGCGCGCTGCGCGTGAAGATCGGCCACAGCGAATTCGGCAAGAAGACCGGCCTGTTCGAAGCCGGTTGGCAGCCGCTGTGGGTGGTCGACTTCCCGATGTTCGAATACGACGAGGAAGACGGCCGCTACACCGCCGCCCATCACCCGTTTACCAGCCCGAAGGATGGCCACGAAGACTTCCTGGAAACCGATCCCAGCAAGGCGTTCGCCAAGGCCTACGACATGGTGCTGAACGGTTGGGAAATCGGCGGCGGCTCGGTCCGTATCCACCGCGAAGAAGTCCAGAGCAAGGTGTTCCGCGCGCTGAAGATCGGCGCCGAGGAAGCCCGCGAGAAGTTCGGCTACCTGCTGGATGCGCTGCAATACGGCGCGCCTCCGCACGGCGGCATCGCCTTCGGCCTGGACCGCATCGTCACGATGATGACCGGCGCCGAATCGATCCGCGACGTGATCGCCTTCCCGAAGACGCAGCGCGCGCAGGATCTGCTGACGCAAGCGCCGTCGGAAGTCGATGAAAAGCAACTGCGCGAATTGCACATTCGGTTGCGTAACGTCGAACCGAAGTAAGCCCCCCCGATGCGCCGGGGGCGCCTCCCCCCCAGGGGGGCGCCTCGCGGGACCGGCGGAGCCGGATCCTCGGCGGCCCGGATTGTGGGACGGCATTTGCTTGCGTAGTGCTGCGCTCTTTGAGCGGCTGGTCTCGGGTTGAGCATCTTTTTGTTGCGGCTAGGGCTTGCTGAATTGGAGTAATCTGGCAGACGCCGCTGTGTTGGCGGTGCTTGCCAGGGTTGCTCTTGGGCCTGGCTAGTGGTTCCTCTGCTTTCAAAAGGCGCCATCGCTTTTATGTCGCTCATCCGCGTCGTCAGCTACAACATTCACAAGGGCCGTTCGGCATTGGGCCGGCTCGACTCCCTGAATGAACTGCGCTTAGGGCTCTATGGCCTGCGCCCGGATCTTGTCTTCCTGCAGGAAGTCCAGGGCCGCAACGAGCAGCGATCCCTGCTCCACGCGCAACACGAATCCCTGGCCGCTGCCTTGCGGCTGGACGTGGCCTATGGCCGCAATGCTGTCCGCCACGCCACGGACCATGGCAACGCGCTGCTTTCGCGCTTTCCCATTCTTGATCACGAAAATCTCGACATCTCAGACCACCGTTTAGAGCAACGGGGCCTGCTGCATGCGCGCATCGATGTGGGCGACCGCCCGGTGCATTGCTTTGTGGTACATCTGGGCCTGTTCGCCGGCAGCCGTACCCGCCAGGTCCTGGCGTTGACCGAACGCATCCGGCGCATGGTGCCGGACGGCGAGCCCATCCTGATCGCGGGCGATTTCAACGACTGGAACGACCGCCTGGCCCCGCTGTTCGTCCAGCAGTTGGGGCTGTACGAAGTGTTTTCCCATGCGCCCCGCAGCCATGGCGGTGAATTGCCACGATTGCGCGATTCGGTCAAACGGTTGAGCAACGCGCTGCGCGGGTTGCCCAATGGCGGCCTGTCCGTCATGGAACGCACCAACCAACTGGGCATGGATGGCAGCGCGCGCATGCTGCAGCCGCCGCCCCGCACCTTTCCCGCCGTGTTCCCGTGGTTCCGCCTGGACCGCATCTACCAGCGCGGCTTTGCCGTGCGCAGCGCACGCGTATTGCGCGGCCGCGAATGGGCGCGGTTATCCGATCACTCTCCGTTGCTGGCCGAACTGGAACTCCCGTGAAGGCCGAGCAGGTCAAGCTGGAATGGACCGACGGCAACAGCATCCGCCTGTTGCAGAACGGCGCCGATTTCTTTCCCGCGCTGTGCGCGGCCATCGATGCCGCCCAGTTCAGCGTGCATCTGGAAACCTATATCTTCATGCTGGACCGCACCGGGTTGCGGGTGCTGGAATGCCTGGCTGCGGCGGCCCGGCGCGGCGTGAAGGTGCGCGTGGTGCTGGATGGTTTCGGCAGCGCGATGAACGTCGACGCCGTACGCGCAAGGCTGCTTGAAGCCGGCGCGCAATGCCGCATTTTCCGGCCCGAACCGCGGTGGTTCGCGCGTCTGATTCCATCGCGCAGCCGCTTGCGACGGCTGCATCGGAAGGTCACCATCGTGGATGGACGCATCGCCTTCATCGGCGGCATCAACGTCATCGACGACTACGACGATCTGGACCCCACGGACGGCATCGCGGCGCCGCGCTTCGACTTCGCCGTGCAGGTGGAAGGGCCGCTGGTCACCGATGCGGCCTACGCGCAAGACCTGCTGTGGGTGCGCCTGAACTGGGCGCGCCTGCGGCGCCATCCACGCGACTGGAACCGCATGCGGCTGACCAAGCCGCACCATGCCCCTGTCGCTCCATGCGGCACGTTGCGGGCGGCGCTGGTGTTGCGCGACAACCTGCGCTACCGGCAGACGTTCGAACGCGCCTACCTGTACGGCATCACGCAGGCGCGCCGCGACATCCTGATCGCCAACGCGTACTTCTTTCCGGGTCGCCAGTTCCGCCGTGCGCTGGCAAAAGCCGCCGCCCGCGGCGTGCGGGTACGGCTGCTGCTGCAAGGCAAGGTCGAATACCGCATGCAGTACCACGCCACCCGGTCGCTGTATGACCAACTGCTGCGCGACGGTATCGAGATCTATGAATACATGCCGAGCTACCTGCACGCCAAGGTCGCGGTGATCGACAACGTGGCTACCGTGGGCTCGTCCAACCTGGACCCCTTCAGCCTGCTGCTGGCGCGCGAGGCCAACGTCGTCGTGGACGACCAGCCCTTCGCCTGGGATTTGCAGGAACGCCTGGAGACGGCCATCCGAGACGGCGGCCACTTCATCCGCCCGCTGGAATACCAGCGCCGCGGCTGGGTGCGGCGCTGGGTGGATGCGGCGTCCTACACGCTGCTGCGCATCGGTGTGGCGCTGACGGGCACGTCGGATAAGTACTAAGCGCGCGGCTCAAGCACGAGGTTCACACGCGTCGCTTGATCAGCCCCAGCGCCAGGGCGGTGCCCACCAGGATGATGGCCGCGCCCACCGCGATGGACGGCGTGATGCGCTCGTCCAGGAACCACGCGCCCCACACCACGCCGAAGATCGGCACCAGGAAGGTCACGCTGACGGCGCCGGTCGGGCCGACGTTGGCAATCAGGCGGAAGAAGATGATGTAGGCCGCGCCGGTGCACACGACGGCCAGCAGGATCGTGGAGATCCACGCCGCCATCGAGGCGGGTGTTTCCGGCCAGGCGGAGATGGCCAGCGGCAGCAGCACGAGCGACGCGGCGATCATGCTGCCGGTGGCGCTGGCCAGGGCGTCCACGCCGGTCAGGAAGCGCTTGGTCCAGTTCGCGGCGATGCCGTAGAAGATGGGCGCCGATACGGCGGCCAGCACCGCCGGCCCCGTGCCGCCCGCCTGGAAGTTCAGCTTGTCCCACACCAGCACGATAATGCCCAGGAACCCGATCATCAGGCCCAGCGAACGCATCCATGGCAGCCTGTCCTTCAGCCACAGCCATCCGACGACCGCGCCCCAGACGGGGGTGACCGCGTTGGCCACCGACAGGAAGCCGGCGCCCAGGGATTGGGCCGCGTAGGCGTACAGCAGGAAGGGTATGGCGGCGTTCAGGGTGCCAACCACCAGCAGCGCCTTCCAGTGCCGGGCGATCACCGGCAGCTTGCCGCGCCACATCGCCGCGGGCAGCAGGAACAGCGCGGCCAGGCCGACACGAAGCTCGATCAGCGCGATCGGACCGAAATCGCCGACGGCGACGCGCATGAACAGGAAGGAGCCGCCCCAGACCGCCGCAAGCAGCAGCAGGTCCAGCAGATTGCGTTGACGCATGGTTTGTCTCGGGTTTGCCTTTATGGGGCGTGTCTGGGCTTGCGCCTATTTCCGGCTAGTGACCAGATTCTTCATCTTGACCCGATACGCCAATAGCGCACAGGCCAATGAAAGGACGATACATAGGACGAGCCCGGCCCGCACTCCGTTTAGTACCGTGCTGTGGGAAATGATGATGCCCACTACGGCCGTGCCCAGCGCGCTGCCGATGGCGCGGGTGGTCTGCACCAGCGCCGAGGCCACGCCCACGTCGCGGCGCTCGCTCAGCATCTGCATGAAGAGCGTCAGGTTGGGCAACAGGAAGCCCAGTGCACAGCCATTGACGAAGAAGGCGGCCAGGATCCACCAGGCGGAGGTGCCCGGAGAAATCAGCAGCACCATCAGCGTGCCGGCGGCCAGCAACAGGCCGCCGAACACCATCAGTCGCTGCGGCTCGGTCTGCTTGGGGAACAGGCGCCCGTTGACGATGCTGCCGACCGAGATCGCCGCGACCAGCGGAGTCAGCAGCAGGCCGGCCTCGCTGGGCGTGTAGCCCAGCACCTGCTGCAGCAGCAGGGGGCTGTAGAAGATCAGCACGAACATCACCGCGCCGACCATCATCGCGGCCAGGTTCAGCAGCCGGGAATCGCCGCCAGCCAGGACGCGCAGCGGAAAGATGGGCGATTTCACGCGGCGTTCGCTGGGGATCAGGATGGCGATGGCGGCCACGCCGATCAGGGCGAGGATGCCCCCCAGTAGCGGGTGCGCGTGTTCGCCGCGCGCGAACGCCAGCTCCAGGGCTGCCAGCGGCGCGCCGACGGCCAGCACCAGCAGGATGGCGCCCAACCAGTCGATCCGGCGGCTGCCGTCATGAATGGGGCGGATGCGGGGGAAGTAGCGCGCCAGCAGGAAAAAGGCGCCGGCCGCCGCGATCGGGGAAATGAAGAACGCTGCGCGCCAACCCAGCGCCTGCGTGGCCGCACCGCCCAGCACGGGGCCAATGCCGCTGGCCATGGCGAAGGCGGCGGACACCAGCGCCATCCAGCGCACACGCTGCTTGGCGTCGGGAAAAAGGTCGGCGGGCGCGGCGAATGCCGTGGCGATCATCATGCCGCCACCGATTCCTTGCAAGGTCCGGAACACGATCAGCTGGGTCATGGACTGCGCCAGTCCACAGGCGATGGATCCCAGCGCGATGATCAACACGGAGACCAGCATCAACGGCTTGCGGCCGAACATGTCGCCCAGGCGGCCGAAGATCAGGATGGAGGCTGCAGTAGCCAGCAGGTAGCCGGTGCCGACCCAGGCGTAAAGGGCCATGCCATTCAGCGCTTCGGCTACGCGCGGCAGCGTGGTGCTGATGATGGTGGAATCCAGCGCGGCAAGCACCACGGTCGCCGACACCCCCGCCATGGCCATCAAGAGGTCCCTGCGGGAGTGGGCGGGGTCAGTGGCTGGCGGGGTCGGTGATGGCGGCGGCGTCATGCCGCTTAGGATATCACCGGCCCACTAGGGTTTTCACTTGTAGAACGAGTGGTAACCCCAGAATACCGCGACGACCAGCAGCACCAGCACCCACGACCAGCGCGAATTGGATAATCCGCGGGGTTCGGGTTCGGGGGGAGGGGGCGGCGGCGCCAGGCGGGGTTGCTTGGCCATGTGGTCGATAAAGGCCGCGAAGAACTTCTGGATGATCTTGTCGCCGGCTTTCAGCAGCAGGCCTTCGCCGCATTCGGCCAATTTGCCGCCCGCCATGCCGGCCACGGTGTAGGCCACGCGGGTGCCCTGGTCTTTGGTGCTGAGGTTGACCTGGGCGGTGCCGATGGCCAGGCAGGCGGCGCGGCCCTTGCCTTCGAACACCAGGGTGCAACTGTCGGGGGCGTTGACATCAGAGAGCAGGATCTCGCCCTCGTAGTCGGTATCGATCCCCGCGATATTGGCTCGCAGGGTGACGGCATACTCGGTCGGGCTGCGCATCGCGACTTCCACGCAGCCCGGTATGCATTTCTGCAACACTCTCGGGTCGGTCAACGCATCCCATGTCTGGTGCTGCGTCGAAGGAATCCATTGGGCATCGGCAATGCGCATGGCAGTCTCCTTGGAAGAGTTATATGCACATTCTCGTCCCAATCCGCCAGTTTGGCTACCGGGGCCCTGGGGGCCCCGGCACTGTGACTACCTGCCCGCCGTCAGCACCGAAATCCAATGTTGCGTCGACAGGTCGTGCGTCGTGCTGCCTGTTTGCCCGTGCAGCTCCCGCAGGATGCCGCTGGCCATCTTCTTGCCGGCCTCGACGCCCCACTGGTCAAAGGGGTTGATGCCCCAGATCAGCGCCTGAACGAAGATCTTGTGCTCGTAGAGCGCCAGCAGCGCGCCCAGCGCGTAGGGCGTCAGCCTGGGCAGCACGATCAGTGTCGACGGCCTGCCGCCCTGATGCTTGCGGTGACGGGACAACCATTCGGCCGTGTCCGAAGCCATGCCCTGCGCCAGCAGGCCGTCGCGGTCCGCGTCGGCCGAGGTGCCCTGCAACAGTGTCTGGCGCTGTGCGAGGCAATTGGCCAGCAGCATGGCGTGCTCTTCTGTCCACTGGTGATCGGCTTCGCGGCACATGATGAAGTCCACCGCTGCGCCGTCCGTGCCTTGGTGCAGCCATTGGAAGAACGTGTGCTGGCCATCGGTGCCGGGCATGCCCCAGACAGAGGGACCGGTGGGCACGCCCACGGGATTGCCGGCCATGTCTACGGACTTGCCCAGTGATTCCATGTCCAACTGCTGGAGGTAGGGCGCCAGGAATTGCAGCCGGGCATCGTAGGCGGCGATGCTGAGCGAACCGTAGCCCAGCACGCTGCGGTTGGCGACGCCGGCCAGCGCAAGCTGGGCGGGGGCGTTCTCGGCGATGGGGGCCTGGGCGAAGTGGGCATCCATGGCGGCCGCGCCTGCCCGGATGCCTTCGATGACATCGATGCCGACCGCCATGGCGACGGGCAGGCCCACCGCCGACCACAAGGAATACCGTCCGCCGACCCAGTCCCAGAACTCAAACACCTGGTGGGCCGGGATGCCCAGCGCGCGTGCCGCGTCGGGCCGGGCGGTAATGGCGACCACTTGCTCGTACGGCCGCTCAATGCCTGCCTGCGTGAGCCAATCGACGGCGCGCCGGAGGTTGGCAAGGGTCTCTGTGGTCGTGAAGGACTTGGATGTCACGACGATGAGGGTGTCTTTGGCAGCCAGCCCCAAGATCGCGTCTTCCAGCGCGTGCCCATCAATATTGGCGACGAACTTCAACGTCCGGCGCGCACCGCTGCCGCTGCATGCATCGGTGGCCAACCGCACGCCCCAGTCGCTGCCGCCGATTCCGATATGGATGACCGCCTTCCATTTGGCTTGCGCATCCGCCTGTTGCACGAAATCGCGCACGCGTTGATGCTCGCGGGCGACGGCGTCGATGGGATTGGGCGCGCGCAGCATGGTGTGCCAGGCTGCGCGGTCTTCGGTTTTGTTCACGCGTTCGCCGGCCAGCAGCGCCTTGCGCGCCTGGTCAAAGCCGCGGGCGGCGAGCAGGGCGGCGGCAGCTTTCCGCGCGGCCGGGGAGGTGACGTGGGCGCTCAGGTCGATGGTAAGGCCGGCGGCCTCCACCAGACGTAGCTCGTCGGTACAGAAAGAGGCATCCTGAACGGCGAGTCTGAATGCCTGCCATTCCGGCAGTTGCGGCAGATTCGTGTAGGCAGCGGGGTCTAAGGGCAGCATATTTTTTTTGTGAATACGTCTTAACACTGAAGAGGGGCGTTCAGATGTGTCCCAGGGCAGGGCCAGCAGATTTCGCCTTTCCGCAAAACCGCGAGTTTAGCTGGTAGCCCGAGGTTGATGGAGACCCTTTTTATTTTGCAAGCCACGTTTCCATTATTTTGCAAAACTGTCCATATTGTTTTCATGTCTTGTCGACGTCTGACGCTACAATTCCGCCAATTCTCCCCTCCCGGCGCATGTTTTCCATGTTGTACGTCCTTGTAGCGTTTCTGGTTTCGCTTATCTCCACCTTGCTGATCGTTCGCTACCGCTCTTGGCATGATGGCCTTACGGCTGATCACGATTTGGATGGTGTGCAGAAGTATCACTCGACTCCCGTTCCCCGCATCGGGGGCCTCGCGCTGCTGATCGCCAGCGGGGTCACGTGCGCCTTGGTCGCAATACGCGAGCCTGATGTTCTGCCGAATATGGTCCTGCTGCTGGCAGCGTCCATGCCCGCATTCCTTGGTGGCTTTGCCGAAGACCTCACCAAGCAGGTCCGGGTGCTGGTCCGACTTGGGTTGGCGATATTGTCGGGAGCCGTTGCATATTATCTTCTTGGCGCAGCAGTAACGCGTGTCGACATTATCGGAATAGATTGGTTGCTGCAGTTCGGCATTATTTCGCTTATTTTCACTTCGGTGGCGATTGGCGGTGCAGCGAATGCGATCAATATAATCGACGGCTATAACGGTTTGGCTGCCGTGGTTTCGGCAATGATTTTAGCTGGGTTTGCCTACGTTTCGTTTTATTTGGGCGACCGGTTCTTATTGATTGTGGCCCTTAGCACGCTGGGAGGTGTAATCGGCTTCCTGGTCTGGAATTATCCGCACGGTCATATATTCCTGGGTGATGGGGGGGCGTATTTCCTGGGGTTCATCATCGGCGAGCTGTCGGTGCTGATGCTGGCGCGGCACCCCGAGGTGTCGGCCTGGTTTCCGTTGCTTCTCTGCATTTACCCCGTATTCGAGACCCTATTTTCCATCTACCGGAAAAAATGGCTTCGTGGCCGCTCTCCCGGCGCACCGGATGGCGTGCACCTGCATATGCTGATCTACAAGCGCCTGGTGCGTTGGGCGATCGGCTCGCGGGAAATGCGCCACCAGACGCAGCGCAATTCCATGACATCGCCCTATTTGTGGTTGCTGTCGTCGCTGGCGGTTATCCCGGCCGTGCTCTTTTGGCAACAACCCTATCTATTGATGTTTTTCACGGCCGTATTCTCCACCACGTATGTGGTGCTCTACCGCCGCTTAGTGCTGTTTCGCATGCCGAAATGGATGATCGTGAAGAAGAAAAAACGCCATTGAGGCGACGCTCCCGCCATACCACCATTCTTCGAAATTTGAGGGTATTGGAGAGCTGCTTGGGGGCATCGCTGTGAAAGGCAATGTTGTTGTACAGTGCGGGCTGCGTTGAACGGCGCTTGCCACCAGCGGGTCGAGGGCGGCGCCAAGCACGAATCCTTACTCATGCCCACACGAATTCTGATTGTTCGCACGTCCTCTTTGGGCGACCTCGTCCACATGCTGCCGGCTATCACCGATATAGCCCGGCACGTGCCTGACGCACAGATCGATTGGGTCGTCGAGGAAGCGTTTGCCGAAATCCCCTCGTGGCATCCGGCTGTCAATGAAATCATCAAAGTGGCACATCGCCGCTGGCGCAAATCCTGGTGGTCTTCGCAGGTGCGTACCGAACGCAAGGCGTTGAAAGAGCGCCTTCGCTCCACCCAATACGACATCGTCCTGGACATGCAGGCGCTTTTGAAGTCCGCATGGCTGGTGCGCCAGGCGCGCGGCGTGCGGCACGGGCTGGACTGGCGCTCGGCGCGCGAGCCGCTGGCTTCGCTGTTCTACAACGTGCGCCATCGCGTGGAATTCTGGCAGCCCGCCGTGATCCGCCAACGCAAGCTGGCGGGGCTGACCTTCGGCTATCAACCGGCGGGCCTGCCCGATTTCGGCCTGCAGTCCTTCGTGCGCCAAGCGGGCCAAGCCGGTCAAGCGGCGACCCCGGTGCACGACGTGGGCAGCGACGGGCTGAATGCCACCGAATTGCCGCGCCTGCATCACCTGGATACCGATCGCGGCTACGCCGTGATCATGCCGTCGGCCAGCCGCGACGATAAATTGTGGCCCGAAGAGGACTGGCGGGCGGTTTTTCGCCGGTTGCGCGAAGCCGGCTGCACCTTGAAGCTGCTGGCAGGAAATGAATCTGAAGCCCAGCGCGCCGGCCTGTTGGTGGCCGGCATGGACGGGGCCGAGGTAATGCCCCGCATGGATCTGAGTTCGGTGGCCCGCCTGCTGGCCGGTTCGCGCCTGATGGTGGGTCTGGATAGCGGCTTGACCCACTTGTCCGCCGCCCTGGGCCGCCCCACCATCGGCATCTACCGCGCTTCCACGCCCGTGCGCACGCCGCTGGTCGGTTCGAACTACACCGCCAGCCTGGGCGACCGCGGCGCGTCGCCGTCGCGCGAAGCCGTGATGGCGGCGGTGGAGCAGGCGTTGGCCGCCCAGTGACATGAACCGCGGCGTCTACTCTCTGGCGCTCAGGGCATTGTCACCGCTGGTCTGGCTGTGGATGGCCCGTCGGGCCAGGCGCGCCGGCGGCGAATGGGGAATCTTCTCGCCGGAACGGTTTGGCCATGCCTCAACGCCGTCGCCGGCGGCAGCCGACGCCGTGCCCTTTTCGGCCTGGACGGCGCCCGTGTGGGTGCATGCCGTCAGCCTGGGCGAGACCCGCGCCGCCCAACCGCTGCTGCAGGCGTTGCTGGACCGCGGCCTGCCCGTGTTGTTGACCCACATGACGGCGACCGGCCGCGCGGAGGGCCAGCGCCTGTTTCCCCAGGCCATTGCCTGCGGACAATTGCGCCAGACGTGGCTGCCCTACGACTTTCCCGGTGCGACGCGTCGCTTCATGGATAGCTATCACCCCCGGTGCGGCCTGCTGATCGAACGCGAAATCTGGCCCAACCTGCTGGCGGCGGCCCGGCGCGTGCGGGTGCCGATGGCGCTGGTCAGCGCCCGGTTCTCGGCCTCGTCGCTGCGCCAGGCGGGCCGGATGGGCGGCGTGATGCGCGAAGCGCTGGCCGGCCTGGACTTGGTCCTGGCACAGACCGCCGAAGACGCAGGTAGGCTGGCGCAGGCGGGGGCCGCCGCGCCCATCGTCACGGGCAATCTGAAATTCGATCTGGCCTTGCCGGCGCCGCAGGTGCAGGCGGGCCGGGCGTGGCGGGCGCAGTTGGGCAGGCCCGTCCTGGCCGTGGCCAGCACCCGGGAGGGCGAGGACAGCGGTTTCATCGCCGCGATCAAGCGGCATGCCGCCGCGCCGCGGGCGCCGGGCGCGCCGTTGTTCCTGTTGATTCCCAGGCATCCGCAGCGTTTTGACGAGGCAGCGCGCCAGTTGGCAGAGGCGGGGCTGGCGTTCGTGCGGCGTTCTGAGGGCACCGAGCCCGATCCGGACACCGTGGTGGTGCTGGGCGATACGCTGGGCGAGATGGCGTTCTATTACGCGGCGTCGGACGTGGCCATCGTTGCGGGCAGTTTTGCGCCGCTGGGCGGCCAGAATCTAATCGAAGCCTGCGCCGCCGGCGTGCCCGTCATCGTCGGGCCGCACACGTTCAACTTCAAGCAGGCGGCGGAAGACGCGATTGCAGCGGGCGCGGTCTTGCGCGTGGCAGATACGGGGCAGGCGGTTGACAGCGCGATGGCCTTGCTTGCCGATGCGCCGCGCCGGCAGGCAGCGAGTCAGGCGGCGCGTGCCTGGTTCGATTCGCATGCCGGGGCAACGCGGCGGACCTTGGCCGCGCTGGCGCCCTGGCTGGACCGACCCGGCAGCACCTGATCGGGTTGCCCAGGGGGCAGGCCTATGGCGCTTTACGGGGAACCAGCGTCACCGCGCCCGGGTTCAGCTCCTGGCTGAAACGACGGGTGTCGCGGCCTTCGTCTTCGGGCCGTATGCCGATCCAGCCTTGGCCCAGCGCCGCTATCCACAGATTGGCCAGCAGGATCAGGATGAATAGCACTCGCATGGCGGGCCTCGCTCAGGCGTTGGCGTCCAGGGTGGCGCGCGCCACCGCGGCCAGGCCGTCCAGGACGGGGTGATCCAGGTAGACCGGCACCGGAGCGGCGCCGAACGCGCCGCCGGCATCCGCCAGCAGGCGTTCGATTTCCTGATGCACTTCCGGCCAACCGCCGCCCGCCGCGTAGATCTGCGGGGCCTGGCCGTAGCGCTGGCGGCCAGCCAGCCATTGGCGCACGACGGCGCCGGCCTGGGCCGCGGCGATGCCCGAGGCGATGGCCTCGTGCGTGTCGACGGGGTAGGCCACGACCTGGCCCTCGGCGATGGGCAAGTTGGCGGTGCCGTGGGCGAGCGACGTGCGCATCATGGCCGGGCCGGGCAGGATCAGGCCGCCAGCGAAGACGTTGTCGGGGCCGACCGTATCGATGGTGGTGGCGGTGCCGAAGCTGGCCAGCAGGAAGGGCGGGTGCGCGCCGGGCAGGCGCGACAGCACGCCCAGGAGCGAAGCCCAGCGGTCCGCGCCCAGTTGCGTGGGCACGCGGTAGCTGTTGACGAGTCCCAAGGTGCTGGCCTGTGAAGGCGACCAGGTGACCGCACAGCCGTGTTTTTGCAGGATGGCGGAAATGGCGGTGCCGCGGGCGTCGCCCGCCACGTTCACGCCCACCGCGCGCACCGGGCGGCGCGGCAGCGCGGCCAGCCAGCGGTCCAGCGCATCCAGGTCCAGGCCGTCGAACGCAACCGCTGCCGGTTCGCGCGGCATGTCGGGGTTGCTGGCGTCCAGCCAACCCACCTTGAGACGGCTGTTGCCGGAGTCGATGAGAATAATCATGCTTGGCGTCGAATCGAAATTTCGCCGACCGAAATCGGTGTGGCGCCCTCGGGCGTGCGCACCAGCAGGCGGCCTTGCTCGTCCACGCCGCTGGCGGCGCCGCTAAGCAGGATATCGCCTTTTTCCAGCACGTTGACCGTGCGGCCCGCCAGGGCGTCCACTTGGTCGAAACGCTGCCGGAATGCCGTGAAACCGTTGCGCTCCAGCGTCTGGACGGCTTCGTGCCAGGCGGTGGCGCTGGCGCAGATCAGGTCGGCGGCGGTGGCCAGCCGGTGCGATTGGGCCTGCACCTGCGTCCAGTCGGCGACCTCGCGGCCCAGCGTCCGGGACAGTTCGGCCGCGTCGATCAGGTTTACGCCCATGCCGATGACGACGGTGTAGCCGGCCTCCCGGCCGCCGGGGTTGCGGGTGGTTTCCACCAGCACGCCCGCGAGTTTGGCGTCATGCCATTGGACGTCGTTGGGCCATTTCATGCACAGGCCGCGGGCGTCCGGGCCGGCGACGGCGCGCAGGGCTTCGCAGGCGGCGACGCCGGCCAGCGGGGACAATGCGGGCAATTGCGCGGCCGGCAGGTGCACGTCGAACGCGCACGAGAACATCAGCGTGGAGCCCGATCGGTTCTGCCAGGGGCGGCCGGCGCGGCCACGGCCGGTTTCCTGCAGATGGGTGCCCAGCAGCCAAGGCTTGCCGACGCCGGCGCCCGAGCGGGCGCGGGCTAGCAGGTCGGCGTTGGTCGACCCGGTGCTGCCTGTCCAGGCAATGTCTTGGAATACGGGCAGGCGCGAGCCTAGCTCCCGGGCCAGGGCTTCCGGCGCGGGCAGGTCGATAGGGCGGACGTGATCGGACATGGCGGCGATTGTAGGGCACGCGGCCCCCCTCACGCGGCCTTTCGGCCTTCAAGCGTTTATGATTGGCGATACATTTTGCATCGGTACCCTGCCTACATGCCGCAAACCGCTTCACCCGCGTCCGCCGCCGCACCATTCCGTCAGGACGGGAACGCCTGCCACGTCGCGGGCGACTGGAGCGTCCTGGCCCTGGCCGAGGCGGGCGAAGTCGAACGCCGGCGCTCGGCATTGGCCCGCGCCGTCCAGGATGGCGTGCGCTGGGATCTGCACGGCATCAGCCGGCTGGACACCATCGGCGCCTTGCTCATCTGGCAGGCCTGGGGCGAAAAGCTGCCCGAACGGGTGCGCTGGTCGGCCGGCCAGCAAGACGTTTTCAACGCGCTGGCCATGAACAAGGGCGGCGCCCGGGCGCCAGAGCCCAAAGCCGAATCCTGGGGCTGGGTGCGCGCCCTGGGTGGCGCGATCTTCCAGGGCGCCGAAAACGGCCGGGCGCTTTTGATCATGCTGGGCCAGCTGGTGCTGGATTTCGGCGGCATGCTGCGCCGTCCGCGACTGGGCCCCTGGCGCGAGATCTCGGCGCAGGTGTACCGCACGGGGGCGCAGGCGCTGGGCATCACGGCGCTGGTCGGCTTCCTGATCGGGGTGGTGCTGTCCTACCTGTCGGCGCAGCAACTGCAGATGATCGGCGCCGACCGCTTCATCGTGCGGCTGCTGGGTGTCTCCATCGTGCGCGAACTGGGGCCCGTGCTGGCCGCCATCCTGGTGGCGGGGCGATCGGGGTCGGCCATCACCGCCCAGATTGGCGTCATGCGCGTGACGCAGGAACTGGATGCGATGCTGGTCATGGGCATCTCGCACGGCCAGCGGCTGATCCTGCCGCGGGTGCTTGCGCTGGCCGTGACGATGCCGCTGCTGGTGCTGTGGACGGACGCCATGGCGATCCTGGGCGGCATGCTGGCTGCCCAGATGCAGCTGGGCGTATCGGCGCAGTGGTTCCTGACATCGTTGCCGGACGCCATCTCCCTGACCAATTATTGGATCGGCATCCTCAAGGGCGTGACCTTCGGCATCCTGATCGCACTGATCGCGTGCCATTTCGGCCTGCGCATTCAGCCCAATACGGAAAGCCTGGGCCGCGGCACCACCACGTCGGTCGTGACCTCGATCACCGGCGTGATCCTGCTGGACGCGCTGTACGCCATCATCTTCAGTTCGGTGGGCATCTGATGAACGGCGCCGCCCAGCACCGGTTGTTCACCGACGACAGCGTCACCGTCGAACCCGTCATCTCGGTGCGCGGATTGCGCACCGCCTTCGGCGACCACGTCGTCCACGACAATCTGGACCTGACCGTCTTCCCGGGCGAAATCCTGGTGCTGGTCGGCGGATCGGGCACGGGCAAGACGGTGCTGCTGCGCCAGATCATCGGCCTGGACCAGCCCGCGGCCGGCATCGTGAAGGTGCTGGGGCATTCGCTGTTCGAGCTGTCGCCCGCCGAACGCAGGCGCCTGTCCTATCGCTGGGGCATGCTGTTCCAGGCGGGGGCGCTGTTCTCGGCGCTGTCGGTGTTCGACAATGTGGCCCTGCCGCTGCGCGAGCTGCGCACGGTGCCTGAAGACCTGGTACGCGACGTCGTCATGTGCCGGCTGGCGATGGTGGGGCTGTCGGCGCAGGACGCCGGCAAGCGGCCGTCGGACCTGTCCGGCGGCATGGTCAAGCGCGTGGCGCTGGCGCGTGCGCTGTCGCTGGACCCCGAACTGGTGTTCCTGGACGAGCCCACCGCCGGCCTGGACCCGTTGCGGTCGGACGAATTCGTGGACCTGGTGCGCAGCCTGCACCGGCAGTTGGGATTTACCGTCGTCATGGTGACGCACGATCTGGACACGCTGCTGGCGTTGGCCACGCGTGTCGCCGTGCTGGCGGACAAGCGGGTGATCGTGTGCGACACGGTGCCGGAAGTACTGAAGGTCGACCACCCGTTCATTCACACATTTTTCCTGGGCGAACGCGGTTTGCGCGCGCTTGGGGATCTGGCGCCGAAGGGAATGCATCATGGAAAACCGTAGTCATGCGCTCATGGCCGGGATCTTTACGCTGGTCTTGCTTGCCGCCGCCGCGTTAGTGGCCGTCTGGATCGGCCGGGACCGGACCAAGCTGCAAACGTACGAAATCGTGTCGGCCACGGCGGTCAGCGGGCTGAATCCGCAGTCGGCCGTGCGCTATCAGGGCGTGCCGGTGGGCAAGGTGCAGTCGCTGGCGCTGAACCCCGACAAGCCGGGGCAGGTGCGCATCCGCATCGGCGTGGCGCCGAATACGCCGATCACCGAGTCGACCTGGGCAGAACTGGGCGTGCAGGGCGTGACCGGCATGGCCAACGTTGAGCTGCGCGATGACGGCACGTCGCTCAAGCGCCTGGCCTCGTCGGCCGAACATCCCGCCGCCATTCCGCTGCGTCCGGGTTTCCTGGACCGCATCGAGCAGCGCGGCGGCAAACTGATCTCGAACGTGGAAGAAGCCACCGAGCAGCTGCGCCGCGTGCTGAGCGAACAGAACGTGCAGGCGCTGACTGCCAGCCTGCAGAACGCCACCGACATCACGCAGTCGCTGCGCGACGCCAGCCGCGATCTTGGACCCACGTTGGCCAAGCTCGGGCCGCTGATGGATTCCTTGGGCAACACGTCGCGCCAGGCGGATCGCGCCGCGCGCGAGATCGCCGACCTGGCGCAGCAGTCGCGGCAGGCCCTGGCGCGGTTGAATGCGCCGGACGGCCCCTTGTCGGTGGCCACGCGCAGCTTGAACGACATTGCTCTCGCCGCCGCGCGGCTGGATGGCGAGACCCTGCCCGCCGTGACCAATATGGCCGCCAACGTCAGCGCCGCCGCGCGCGGAGCGACCACCACCCTGCGGCGTGTGGACAGCACGCCGCAATCGTTCTTGTTCGGCCCGGCGCCTGTCGCGCCCGGACCCGGCGAGGCCGGATTTGCCGGTTTCGGGAGACAGCCCAAATGAAGATGCGCCACGCCGTTTTGATCCTGACCCTGACCGTGACCGCGACCCTGGCGGGTTGCGGCATTGGTCGCGTGGGCGCGCCGCCCTCCGTATTCGACCTGGGCCTGGACACCAAGCCCGTGCCGACGCTGCCGGCGCGCGCGCCCATCGCGCTGAACCTGCAGGCGGTGCCGGCGCTGTCGGATACCAGCGTCATCTGGCGGGTGGGTGACAGCGCCGCGCCCAAGGCCTACGCGACGTATCGCTGGGCCTCGTCGCCGTCGGAGCTGGTGCGTCAGCGCATCACCGACCGTCTGTCGCGCCAGGGGCCGGTGCTGGCTGATCGCGTCAACCTGCAGATGCCGCAATTGCAGCTGTCGTTGATGCAGTTTGAACAGGTGTATGCCGAAGACGGGCAGTCCAGCGAAGGCCGCATCCTGTTGCAGGCGGTGCTGCTGAATGGCCGCGCCGTCGTGGCTCAGAAGCGCATTCAGGTGCAGATGCCCGCGCCCACGCAAGACGCGGCGGGAGGGGTTGCAGCGCTGCGGCAAGCCACGGATGAGTCCGCGGACCAACTGGCACAATGGCTGGCCGAGGTGGTGCAAGGCGCACCCGAATCAACTCCTCGACGCGGATTCGGCCCCAGACCAGGCCCGTCGTACGAACCGGCATTCGATATCCCCGCCAAGTCCTCCGGCGCCTCGCGGTCCGCCAATTAAATCGATTTTCCTTTTTGCACGTTGAGTCCTGCCATGTCCTCCGCTCGTACTGATACCCACGCCTTTACCGGGGCCGCCGGCCGCATCGATTGCGCCGTCGACTGGCCTGCCGGCACGCCGCCCGGCTGGGCCCTCGTCCTGCACCCGCATCCGCTGCAAGGCGGCGCGCGCGAAAACAAGGTCGTCACCACGTTGTCGCGCGCCTGCGTGCAGCATGGCTTGGTGGCGGTGCGCCCCAACTTCCGCGGGGTCGGCCAGTCGGAAGGCGAGTTCGACAAATCGGTCGGCGAAACGCAGGACATGCTGGCGGTTGTTGCGCAAATGCGCGAGCTGCATCCGGAACTGGCCGCCGCTCCGTGGGTGCTGGCGGGCTTTTCATTCGGCACGGCGGTCGCGGCGCAAACCTACGCGGCGCTGGCTGAGGCGGGCGATGCTGTGCTGCCGTCCGCGCTGATGCTGATGGGCCCGGCCGTGAACCGCTTCCAGTCACACGAAGTGCAGGTTCCTGACGACACGCTGATGGTGCATGGCGAAGAAGACGAAGTCGTGCCGCTGTCCGAAGCCATGGACTGGGCGCGTCCGCGTTCGATTCCGGTGGTGGTGGTGCCGGGGGCGTCGCACTTTTTCCACGGCAAGCTGCTGGTGCTGCGCCAACTGGTGCAGGCGCGCCTGAAGGTCGCCCTGGACTGAGCGACCGTTGCGGCGGGGCCGCAGGTTGCATCAGGTTGCATGATTTAAATGCTGCGGAACCCTGCGCGGGGCGGACCGGTCCAATGGGCTGCCTATAATTGTCAGCCATTAGCCCCGCGCCGGCGGGCGTCTTTCCTGGACCCACGTTGCCGATGAAGAATTTGCCTTACTCCGCTCAATCCCCCGTTGTCTTGACCCGCCGCTTGCTGTCTGGCGCGGTGCTGTCGGCGATGCTCGCGGCCTCCATGCCGGTCTGGGCACAACAGGCGCCCGCAGCTGCTCCGGCCGCCGCAGGCGCCACGGCGCCGGCTCCGACGGCTTCGGGTGCGGTGCCGGTGGGTGACGTGTCGTCCGTGCCGGCGCCCACTATCGCGGCCAAGGCCTGGATCGTGATCGACGTGAACAGCGGCCAGACACTGGCCGCCTCCAACCCCGACATGAAGGTCGAGCCGGCTTCGCTGACCAAGATCATGACGGCCTACGTCGTCTTCAACGCGCTGGATGAAAAGCGCCTGACGCTGGAGCAGACCGTGCCCGTGTCCGAGCACGCCTGGCGTACCGGCGGCTCGCGCATGTTCATCGAGCCGCGCAAGCCCGTCACTGTCGACGAGCTGAACCAGGGCATGATCGTGCAGTCGGGCAACGACGCCTCCGTGGCGCTGGCCGAGGCCGTGGGCGGCAGCGAAGCCGCCTTCGCGTCGCTGATGAACCAGGAAGCCGAACGCCTGGGCATGAAGAACACGCACTTCATGAACGCGACCGGTCTGCCGGACCCGCAGCACATGACGTCCACGCGCGACCTGGCCACCTTGTCGTCGCACCTGATCACCGATCACCCGGACTTCTTCCACTACTACAAGCAGAAGAGCTACACCTACAACAAGATCACGCAGCCCAACCGCAACCGCCTGCTGTGGGCCGATCCGTCGGTGGACGGCATGAAGACCGGCCACACCGATTCGGCTGGCTACTGCCTGGTGTCGACGGCGGTGCGCGGCGACCGCCGCATCCTGGTGGTCGTGGTGGGCACGGACAGCGAGGCCACGCGCGCCGAAGAAAGCCTGAAGCTCTTGAACTGGAGCTTCCAGAACTTCGACACCGTCAAGCTGTTCGACAAGAGCCAGCCGGGCATCGATGCGCGCGTCTGGGAAGGCACGGCTGAAAACGTCAAGCTGGGCCCGCCCAACCCGGTGTCGATCGCAGTGCCGCGTGGCAAGGCCGGCGACTTGAAGCCGGTGGCGCAGCGCACGGATCCGCTGATCGCCCCGCTGGCCAAGGGCCAGCAGGTTGGCACGCTGCAATTCACGCTGGATGGCAAGGTGCTGCGCACCGAGCCGCTGGTGGTGCAGGACGCCGTCGAACGCGCCGGCTTCTTCGGCCGCATGGTCGACACCGTCAAGCGCTGGTTCCAGTAAGCGGGCGCGCCACGGGCGCGACCCCGGGTGTAAGCTAGCAGCGGGCGTTTCGTACGCGAAACGCCCGTTTTCCATTTTGGGACGGACCGGGCGGTTCGTCCTTCGCCATTTCACAGGAGTGCCTCATGATTCCGGGCGTGCCGGGCGAAAGCCAGGTGTATCTCAACGGTGAGTTCCTGCGTGTGGACGAGGCCAAGGTCTCCGTCCTGGATCGCGGCTTCATTTTCGGCGACGGCATCTACGAAGTCGTCCCCGTGTACCAGGGCAACGCGTTCCGCATGGCGGAGCACCTGAACCGCCTGGACCGCAGCCTGGCCGCCTTGCGCATCGCGCAGCCCTTCGACCGCGAAGGCTGGGTCAACCTGATCGAGCAGTTGCTGGCGCGTACGAACCTGGAGACCTGCATCGTGTACCTGCAGGTGACGCGCGGCGTCGCCCGTCGCGACCACCAGTTCCCGGCCACGCCGGTCACGCCCACCGTGTTCGGCATGATTTCGCCGTGGGAGCCGCCGTCGGCCGCGCAGCGCACGCAGGGCCTGACCGCCATCAGCATCCCGGACGAGCGCTGGCTGCATTGCGAGATCAAGTCGGTATCGCTGCTGGGCAACGTGCTGGCCAAGCAGCAGGCCGTGGACGCCGACGCCGACGAGGTCGTGCAGTTCCGCGATGGCTACCTGACCGAAGGGTCGTCCACCAACATCTGGGTGGTCTCGGGCGGCAAGCTGTTGGCCCCGCCGAAGAACAACCTGATCCTGGAAGGCATCCGCTATGGGCTGATGGGCGAATTGGCGGCCGAGGCCGGCGTCCCCTTCGAGGCGCGCCGCATCACGCGGGAAGAGGTGAAATCCGCCGACGAACTGATGCTTTCGTCGGCCACCAAGGAAGTGCTGCCGATCGTGACGCTGGACGGCAAACCGGTGGGATCCGGCAAGCCCGGCCCCGTTTTCGAGCAATTGCGTGCGGGTTATGATGCCCGCATCGCCGCGCTGTAGACCGTTGTTCCGGGCGGCCCTCCGGGCCGTCCCGCCGCCAGCGGACACTTGCCAACGCACCGGTTGCCCCCATATAAGAACATTCAGGGGCAACACCCACTCTAGGCAAATCATGCATATTCCGCCCGAAGAATCGCTTATCGAATATCCCAGTGACTTCCCCATCAAGGTCATGGGCAAGCACCATCCCGAATTCGCGCAGACGCTGACCGAAGTCGTGTTGAAGTTCGACCCGGGCTTCGATGCCGCCACCGTCGAGATGCGCCCCAGCAAGGGCGGCAACTACATGGGCCTGACTTTCACCGTGCGCGCGACCTCGCGCGAACAGCTCGACAGCCTCTACCAGGCGCTGCACGGCCACCCGATGGTGTCCATCGTTCTGTAAGCAGGATCGCCGTGATCAAGTGGCTCGCGCGGCCGGCGGACTATCTGCCGGTCTGGCAGGAAATGCAGGCGTATACCAACCAGCGCGGCGCCGATACGCCTGACGAGATCTGGCTGTGCGAGCACGCGCCGGTGTACACCCTGGGCCAGGCCGGCCTGCCGCAGCACGTGCTCAACCCCGGCAACATCCCCATCGTCCACTGCGACCGCGGCGGCCAGGTGACCTATCACGGCCCGGGCCAGGTAATGGCGTACGCGTTGTTCGACCTGCGCCGCGTGGACATGTACGTGAAGGAATACGTCAACTTGCTGGAAGGCGCCGTCATCGACACGCTGACCCAGCATGGCGTCGACGGCGCTTGTCGCAAGCCTGGCGCGCCGGGCGTATACGTGCCGGACCCCGATGGCGGCGAACTGGCCAAGATTGCCGCGCTGGGCATCAAGATCCGCAACGGGCGGGCTTATCACGGTGTTTCGCTGAACGTGGCGATGGACCTGGCGCCCTTTTTGGGCATCAACCCCTGTGGCTACGAAGGGCTGCGCACCGTCGACATGGCGGCCTGTGGCGTGCGACGCACGCCT
>Ga0213827_1000596_pt1 | contig 26772 bp, 30 predicted proteins | sample MC6MC0898MG_FD_180669 | JGI IMG/M metagenome (GOLD analysis project Ga0213827, IMG submission 180669) | Enriched soil aggregate microbial communities from Iowa State University, Ames, United States - MC6-MC0898-MG | ecosystem: Environmental > Terrestrial > Soil > Unclassified | place: USA: Iowa...
AGCGCAAGGCCTACGTGACCGAGCTGCTGGAAGGTCGCCAGGGCCCGGCGATTGCCGCTACCGACTACGTGCGTGCGTATGCGGACCAGATCCGTGCGTTCGTGCCGATGAGCTACACGGTGCTGGGTACGGATGGGTTTGGTCGTTCGGATACGCGTGCAAACCTGCGCCGGTTCTTTGAAGTGGACCGGTACTACATCGCGCATGCCGCGATTGCGGCGCTGGCGAAGGACGGGAAGATGACCGCGAAGGATGTGGCCCGGGCGATCAAGCAGTACAAGATTGATCCGGAGAAGGCTAATCCTGTTGGGGTTTGATCTGGACCAAGCGCATAGAAGAGGGCGGCCATAGTGTGCCGCCCTTTTGTTGCCATTAAGTAAATCCCAACGCTATGCTGGATTCGTCTGTACCCGATACTGGGAGTCCTTGTGATCGTAACCAAACTAAAACTCAAGAATTGGAAGAACTTTCGTTCCGCGACTGCCTACTTCCGTGAGCGAACGTTCATCGTTGGTCCGAACGCGGCCGGCAAATCAAACTTGATCGATGTGTTTCGCTTCTTGAGAGACGTCGCAAGAGGTGCGGGAGGGGGCGGACTCGCGAAGGCATTGAGTGAGCGCGGGGGCATTAAGTCCATCAGATGCCTCGCCGCTCGAAAGGACACCCAGATCGAGATAGATGTCACTTTCGCTGACGATGTGGATAGCCCGGCGAAGTGGAGATACGTTCTAGGTCTAAAAAATGAGGGGAAAGGCAGTAATCGAGACTTGGTATCCTATGAAAAGGTTTGGGATGCCAAAGGGAAACTGCTACTCGATCGTCCTGACAAGTTTGATGAAGCCGATCCAGAGCGCCTAACCCAGACTCATCTTGAGCAAGTAAACAGCAATAGAGACTACCGAGAAATAGCGGAGGAACTGAGTCAGGTTCGCTACCTCCATCTTGTGCCGCAACTTTTAAAGCACGCGGAGCAACTTGGTGGGTATCGGCTCGAAGGCGATCCCTTCGGGCAGGGGTTCCTTGAGCAAGTCGCGACATCTACTGAGAGAGTGCGCTCATCACGCCTTCGTCGAATCAACGAGGCTCTGAGAGTATGCGTTCCGCAGTTGCGTGACCTGAAGTTTGTCAAGGACGATGTAACTGGCAGGCCGCATCTGGAGGCGTTGTATGAGCATTGGAGAAAAAACGCGGGTTGGCAGCGAGAATCGCAATTCTCTGATGGAACGCTCAGGTTGCTCGGTCTTATGTGGTCATTGCTGGACGGAGACTCTTTGCTCTTGCTCGAAGAGCCCGAGCTATCTCTGAATGATGCGATCGTTGAGCGGATTCCAATGCTCGTGAGAAAGGTCCAGAGGTCAACAAAAGTACGCCGTCAAATTATTCTCACAACTCATAGTGAGGCAATGCTTAATCAGCAAGGAATAGATGGGAGGGAGGTAGTGAGGCTTGTGCCGTCGGCTGAAGGAACGACAATTGCAGAGCTAACAAAGCAAGAGAAGATTGCCTTGAAATCTGGGCTCACGCCCGCAGAGGTTATTTTGAACAAGGCGCGGCCGACTGTCTCTGAGAATTTTGGGCTTTTCTAACAATGATTATTGCGAGCGAAGATGGTCTGATAGGGGCGATTCTCAGGAGAGTTCTGGTCGATCTCAATTATGATATGGACTCGGTCATAGCCATCTGCGCTGGAGGAAGAAGCAAATTGCAGGCAAAGATTCCTGCGCTCATCAGGTCTGCTTCTGGTGGGCTTCCTGTAATTGTCTGTACTGATCTTGACTCCACTCCTTGCATTGTAAATATGAAAAATGAGTGGTTCCCGCAGGGCGTTCCAAAAAACATCGTTTTCTCAGTTGCAACTCGAGAGGCTGATGCTTGGATTCTCGCTGATCCTGGGATATCGAAGTATCTAGCAAGTTCTGCGGCGGCTCCACTGGATCCCGAGAGCGTTCAGGATCCCAAGGCCAATCTAATAGAAATTGCGAAGAGATCTCGTAAGCGAGATATAAAGGAAGAAATGGTCGTCGCAAAGAATGCTGTAGCGAGGGTGGGGCCAGGCTACAACATCGTGTTGGCCAATTTTGTGGAGTTTGATTGGGATATTGAAGTTGCTTCTCAGAAATGCAAGGGGCTGCGTCGATTGTTGCAGCGAGTATCTGCGCTCGTGGCTTAATAAGCTTCGTGCGCGATGCGATCCTGTTTCAGGAGTTGCTGGTCGACATCGAGCTTCTGGAGGGGCGATATTTTCTTCGGCGGTTGATTGGCAATGTTAACTTTCAGTTCCATCTAGGCGCATCTGAAGTTCGCCTATTCTGTTGATGCTGGCCTCACATTTTTTTGTTGTGAATAGCATGATTGCGCTGGCATGATTCCTAGGCAACTTTGAATTTAATACTTTTGCGTAAGCTGAGGTGGAGACCAAGAATCCGTCGCAGCATCTATCTTCTTCGAATTTCTTGAAATCCTGAGAGTGACGTTCTCTGAAAACGTCGTTGAACTCCCGCAGTGATTTTCCAAGCCCGCTATTATTTGCAAAGGTCCAGTTGCGTCGAGCAGCTAATGCATCAAGGTTGATGGCTATAATTCCGGGGCGCCCTTGCCTTCTGATTTGATTCGCGCCGTCTCGCAATGCCCCTTGAATCGCTTTCTCTGAATAAATCTTCTTGCAGGCAATGGAATATTCTGCTTTGTTCTTGCCTAGCGTCATTACCAGGTCTGGCTCTGCAATTCTAATGTTGCCACCTCTCATCCTAACCCTTCTGTAGAGGTCAAGTTCCCAAAGCAAGTTTCGACCCGCCGAGCTGATCGCCGACTTGGGATTCATGTCGCTTCGAGCAATCATGGCGAAATTGTGCCTTGAATTTGGATCGCTTGCTGCAGCCAGAATGGACAAAGCAATTCGCCTGGCTTCCGTTGCTTTTTCGAAATGCTCTTCCCACTTTTCATTCGTCAGTTGCGCAGATTTCTTGGATATTTTGCGGACTGAGGAGAATATTGAAACTAGCGAGCCACTTGATCGTGGCTCCACTCCGAGTGATCTTAATGCGGTAGTTGCTTCTTCTATGAGGAGCAGCAGTTCTGCTATGCTGGCAGTTGATGACCAGAGTGGCTCATCTTTTTTCTCTGTGGTTTCTAGGCTGTCACTCATAGTTTAGGTTTCGCTGCAGTAAAAAAATGTGTCTTTCGGTTTTGGTGGAGCATTAGTTGAGATGCGATCATTCCGAAATTACATCTACCTCCGCAAATCGCGCGTAGAGCGCCTCCAGGTCGCCGCTTTTCACTCTGAACTGACTCCTTTTCTTTGATCGCGACCTTCCCTGTATAGAATGCTCGAGCTTGATGCCTGGATCGTAGTAAACGTCCCCGTTTGCAAGAGACGTAAGAAGGCGTCCAAACTCTGCCCCGGTACCGAGCAAGATGCGTCGTCCAAATCTATATTTTGGTGTATCTGAACGAAGCACTTGGGATGGGACGAAAGCGGCTTTGGCATGCTTCGACTTCCAATGATCCAGTAGCTTAGAGAATGACCAAGACATCGCTACTTCATTCTCGCTATTGATCATCACGACCGCACCGTCTGGGCGGTACGTCTGGCTGTGGCGATCGTATCCGTGAAGGTCGAGGCGCAGCTTCTTATTCGCCTTTATCGCTGTGCCCACTTTGTAGATGCCGCCAAAGTTGGTTCGGCTGCCATTTTTATGCGCTTCGTGGCCATAGTCATGCATGAAGGTGTGGAATCCATTTGAAACGTATGTCCCTCCATCCGGTTCCGGTGTGAAAAGCGTAACGACGCTACTTCCCGGTTTCTCGGAGTTGGTCACGCCGCGAGCCTTGATCTCCCAGCCGTGGAAGTCTGGTAGCGCAATGCCATTTGACCGAATTCCCAGCAGCGCCTCTAATGTATTTCCATTGCAATTGGTTGCTCTGCACGGAACGACAATGCCGCGCCCATCAAGGCGGATGGAGTCATTCCAGCCGGAGCGATGTATTCCTGCGAGAGCATTCAGCAGGGTAAGATAGTCGTCTGCATCTGAGTTCGACGAATCCATTGGAAGAACGCGCAGTGCACCGTAGGCTTCGTGGGGCTGTTCTTCTTTGATCTGTCTTGCTGCCGGACTTTCAGGTGGCACTACGAGCGCCACAATGGTTTGCCGGTCCGTGAGACCCAGTAGCAATACCCGGTCGGGAATAGTTCCGAGCTTTTCCTTATCGAAGAATGTTGAAGGCGCATAGCGTGCGCCTTTCAGGAAGCCGGACATTCGGACTTCCGGGTACTGGGGGTAGAAAATCAGCTTGGCCTCTGGAGCCTTTGAGACTGTTCCCGTGCAGGTGATCCAATACATGTCCAACGGAGAGTGGAAGACAAACTCGTTCTGGCCAGTCTTGCTTGAGTACGACGACTGTGCGATCACGGAACCCGAGGGGATTCGGCTTAGGTCCGATAGATCGGGCGCCATGTAGACCTGATTCTTAGAGTTGGCGTTTGGTGGAAGTTCTTTGTAGAGAACTTGCGTCGCCCCGTTTGCGACAAGCATGGCCATTGCCGTGCTGAGCTCCAAGTTGAAGAGCCATTGGTCCCGATCATCCACCTTGTCGTTCATATCCAGTTCTCACATCTAAGAAGGACGAGGGGAGCCGCGCTTCCTCATGCCCTGTTTGTTCGTGCTCGTCAGCCAGCGACGCTGCCCACCTTCTCCAGGCACCGTCTCATCAAAGCATCGATCCTCACCTCGGGAATTACCTCGAAGGCCAGTCCTGCACCGTCGAGATTCATTTGCTTCATGAACTCCCGGAATAGCTTCTCATCCTCTAGCAGGCCCTTCTCGGTGGCGAGCAGACGCACTACACCGCGAGAGAACGATGGCCTGGAGGCCATTGCCGAGCGCTCAATGAAGTTGAGACGGATGTCCGCCCTGTGCAGGATGTGCCTCAGAACTGATCCGATGTTCTCTGAGTCGATTTGACGCGCAATGTGATAGTTCCACCATAGGCGGGAGATCGCGTGGTCATCCCGGCAGGCTGTGAGAGTCGGAGCGAAGAAGTGCGTGATGATGTCGGCTGCGCACTTCTCTTCAGTCGAGTCGTCTGAAATCCATCGTGCGCGCGAGTATCGCAAGCCCTCGACATGGCTCATTCGCACCCAAAGTCGGTTCTCACGCGCGATGCTTGGAGATATGTGGCCCAGCGCGTGCCCTACAATCAGCGAGTTCTGGATCTCGCTGGCAGGAGTGCCGTCTGTGGCTAACTTGGACAGCTCTGAGAGTTCTGCGTCTACGGAGAGCGGAATCCGCCAGTTACCAGCTGACTCCAGGTCAAGAAAATCACCAGCCCGGTAGCGATCAAGGTTCTCAGTGACTGAGCCCCGAAGATCGGCTGCAACCTGCTCTCCTACGTAAAGTAGCTTGCTCATGCGTTCACTCCCTCAATGACCTTGCCGAGTGCTCGAAGGGGTCTATCCAGCAGGCGTTGGGCTGTCTGTGCTAAGTCGCAGGTTTCGAGATCGATGCCTTCGGCACTGCATCGCGCAGCCATGACTGTATGCCACCGTCGTCCATCGTACTGGCCGTATTCCTGCATTGCCTCAAGGACGCTCATGATTGTCGGCAGGTAGAGCGATGAGAGGAGGACATCCCTTGCCCGGTTATCACGCAAGATCGAGAGCATTCCATGAAGATCAGCGCTCGCAAGAATGTCGATGGACTCTCCCTCAAGACTGATCTGGAACTCGCCGTCCGGTACGTCGGGAAGAAGCTTGAGATGGAAGATCGACTCCAGCGGAGCCAGCTTCTCCAATCCAACTTCATACGCAAACTCTTCGGAACTGGCGATGATGTCGCCTGCATCGGCGAATCGAGACTCCATCGGAAATTCGGAGTCAATGAACGAAGACGCCAGCCGAATCCGATCAGTGACAGCCACGACGACTGCGCGGATGTTGGTTCTCCCGCGCAGCTTCCCACCGGAGAGATCAAGTCGGAACTGCTCCATTCCTGTGACATGAAAATGGTCGTAGTAGGTGTCGCGGCAGGTCACCATGATTCCAGCATTGGCATCACCGCATCGCACGAGTTCAAGAACCTCAGTGTCATCGATACCTAGTGTTCCGTTAAGTAAAAGGTGCCCCGCATCCGGGTTTTCCTCGACATCCATTTCGACAGTGAGTGAAAGAGTTCCGTAATCCAGTGTCTGGCTGGAGAGCACAGGGTGGGGAAAGCTCGCGCTGTCCTTAATGCGCATCTTGTTCTTCCTTGATGGGGCGGAGAACCACCGAGATCGGACCAACGTAGGGGCGCGAGAGCTTGATCTTGATGGACATCCGGGCGCCTTCTACTGCACTGATCCTTGGTGAGTGGGAAGATTGAGAGTCGTTCAATTCGATGATTGTAAGCGTCTCGTCGGAGGCTACTCCTACTGCCGAGAGCTCAATGACCGCCTCTGCCGTGGCCTCCGGCGTGAATGAAAGGGTCCGTGTCACGCCTTCGTCCGAAACTATGTTGCGGAGATTGGTGTACGCAATGCTGCGGCCACCGCGCCCTCCAACGGAGCCACGACCAGGACCCTTCCTGTCCCCTGTGGTTGCACCTGAACCTTTCGAGCCGCGCTTCTGACCTCCGGATGAGCCGGACTCTCCATCGGCACCTTGCCCGACGCTCGGCGGCTGTTTTGTCAGTCTCTTCCTCACAGTAGGCCGTTCCGGGTTGTCGTCCATGGTGTTGGGATCGGCAATCGGTTGCTCTCCGCCCGTGCTGGCAAAGAACTGGTTCATCTCATCAAGGAGTACGTCCGCCTCAGCGGCTGCAGTGGTTGATTCTTTAATGTACTGACGCACCCAGGTTCCTACCTTCTTGAATGCGGTCTTGAGCTTCTTCCGGAGCATCTCGTCATCAATGCGATCAGCGGAGATCTCATCGTGGCGAGGATTCTCCATGTCGCGAACGCGTGCGCTGGTCTCCCGACTGACAGGCTGTAGAACCGCGACAAAGTCTCTCGATAGAGAGAACCGCCGCATTGGATGCCCGAAGTGACTGAGGTTGTCAGCAATGTACATTCCGTTTCGCAGGATCCCGAGTCGACGGGGGAGTCCTTCCTGTTGAAGAAGCGTCAGCGTGAACTTCCCGGCGTCTGCTGACTCGTACGCGGCCACAGTCGAGGCTTCCGAACAGAGCGCTTCCAGCATCGCCGCACTGAAGGTGAGATCATCGGAACTACCTGTGTTCTCCGCTGCCGCCAGAAGGAGAGGGTTCTTGAAGAGATCAGAGATCGTCGCTGCGTCGATCTCGATGATCTGTTCTTCCGGTGAAATGACACTAAAGCGGATTGTGCCCTCTCGAACGGCCGAGAAGAAATTTCTGGCAAGCGACTCTGCGATCAGCCATTGCCAGCCGTCGGTCTGGGCGAAGCCGATGCTCGCAACAGTAGTCCCCGTCTCTGTTCGACGCAGCCATTGGGGCAGGCCTTCAATGTCATCCACCGGTTGATAATCGGCATTTCCCCAATAGCCAGTCGATCTCAGTGGCTCCCCATCTTCGTGGGAGATCAGAATGCTCTTGCCTTGAGCAAGTTGGCAGTCCTTGCCCTGATCATCGGTGTAGCGAGTGGAGTAGAACACCGTTCTCAGGCTGGAAATCGCAAAGGCCGCGTTCTTGCCGATACCGAATGATCCACCTGCATCCGCAACGTTCTTCTGGCTGACACCGGAAGATTTGACGAGTGCGTGGAATGGGCTGCCTTCAACGGCAGGCCCCAGAAGTCCGGTAGTGCCATAGTCTTCAACCAGCAGAACGGGCAACGTGTTCTGTTCGACAAGAGCGGCCGCTCGGGTGAAAAATTCAGTTTCTTTTTTCCGTTTCTTGCTCTTTGCGTGGGACAGACAGGCTCCGACAGAGGACGCGAGATCCTTCAATCCGGGAACTTCTCCCGCAGGAACGTCTAACAGTCGAAAGACGAGGTGGACCATGCAGGCGCCCTGGTCCTGTCCTTTTGCCGCAGCGTCCAAGCTGTTCTGGGAGCATTCCCGCGCAACGCCCGGGAAAGGAGATCCTTTGAATGTCTCAATGCCTGCGTGACCCAACCCCTCTTCTTCGAGACCCGGGTTCGGTAGAAACTTCCAGCCTGTCATTCCATTGCCCCTGTGAAGATAACGTGCAGATGCAATTAAAGCAGCCGCGAATGAGCTGGGCAATGTATCCGTTCGTCGCAGGGGCGAACGCGTCCGGCTAAAACAGGCTGGCGTCAGGTGCGGTGACGACTTATTGACGCGCCGGTTATTGAAAGCGCGAGACGATCAAATGTGCGATCAATAGCGATCTGATCCTGCCCACGGACCTCGCACTCCCAGAATTCGATGACTTTCCACCCAGCCGCATGAAGTTCACGCTGAACCCGGGCGTCACGAGACCTATTCGAGTCGATCTTCGCCTGCCAGAACTCCGGGCGCGTCTTCGGCAGTCTGTATAGAGGGCAGTCATGCCCATGCCAGAAGCAGCCATGTACGAACACCACGGTCCGATACTTCGGTAGCACGATGTCCGGCCTGCCAGGCAACTTTGCGCCACCCAGCCGATACCTCAGCCCCCGGGCATGAAGGCCCTTGCGCACAAGGACCTCCAGCTTGGTGTTAGAACCGCGTATCCGCGACATTTGCGCGGATCGCTGCTCCGGGGTGAGGCTGTCGACCAAGGTCAGCCCTTGGCCTTCTTCTTGGCCGGCTTTGCCGGCTCCGAATCAGCCTTCTGGAGCAGGTGAGGAACCATGATGCGGGCGACTTCAGCGATCACCGGCACAACCACCGAGTTTCCGAACTGCTTGTAGGCACGGGTATCGGAAACCGGAATGCGGAAGTTGTCATCAAAGCCCATCAGTCGGGCGCACTCGCGCGGCGTCAGTCGGCGCGGATTCTTCTTCGGACCTTGGGAAATGAGGATCTCCGAACCGTCCTTATAGTAGCGCGCGGAGAGCGTACGACAGGTACTTTCCGGGGTCACTAGGCCGAAGCCGAAGCCATTGCCCTTGTCGCGGTGCTTGGCCGCATAATTCTGCAGGTACTCCCACAGCTTGTCCGAGAGCGTGTACTTGTCCAGTACCTTGCCCTTCGTGCCACCGATGTAGGGTTGATCCTCGCCTTCGCTGCCATCCTGCTTGTGCAGGACTGAGCCCATACGGGGCGAGATGCCGAAGTCTGGCAGTTGCAGGTCGTCCCACGTGAAGGCGGTCTCTTCGCGGAAGCCCACAATGATGATTCGTTCGCGGTGCTGGGGACCGAAGTGCTTGCCGTTGATGACCTTTGCCTGCACATGGTAGCCAAGCTCGTTCTTGAGCACGTCCATGATCGTTGAGAACGTGCGGCCCTTGTCGTGGCTCATCAGATTCTTCACGTTCTCCAGAAGGAAAGCGCGAGGACGCTTGGCGTCAATGATGCGTGCCACGTCGAAGAATAGCGTGCCTTGGGTCTTGTCGGAGAACCCGTGGGGACGGCCGAGGGAGTTCTTCTTGGACACGCCCGCAATGGAGAATGGCTGGCAGGGGAACCCCGCCAGCAGCACGTCGTGATCCGGTACGTCATTCTCATGGACCTTGGTGATGTCCGATGCGAAGACGTGATCGGGGCCATCATGGAAGTTGGCCTTGTATGTCTTTACAGCGTACGGATCCCATTCGCTGGTGAATACACAGCGGCCACCCTGCGTCTCGAACGCGGTACGGATGCCACCGATGCCTGCGAACAGATCGATGAATCGGAACTGGCCCTCGCCGGACGGTGGTTCGCCGAAGGGCAGCAGGCGTTGGCGGATCGCATCGGCGATGTAGGGCTTGGGTTCTGTCTCGCGCAGCTGCCACCGCCGGACCGTCTTCGGATCAACTCCCAATGCCTGGGCGACCTCCTTGGGGCTGAAGCGCTGCAGGGAGAGGTCGATCAGTTCGTACGCGTTCATGGGTGCTCCGGGAATTCGGGGGACAGTATGTCCAATTTCTTCCCGTGGGAGAAGTGGGGGCGGGCAACAGTACATGCTGCAGCACTGGAAGGAGTGGGAAGTCTCGAAGATCTCGATGGTTCACCCGATAGCCAACCGTCCAGCGCTTGGAACGGCATCTTCCAGCCCTTTGGTCTCATCAATTGAGACTGCAGGTCAGCGGGCTGCGGTCCCCAACGGCTCCATTAACGTCGCAAGCCACTCGGCGGACGCCTCCTCAGCTTGCTTTCCGGACAGAAGCTTCAGGATCTCGGGTGAGATTTTGTGTCCTTCATCACCGTATGTTCCCAGCCTGCGGAACATGGATACAGGTAGATTGCGATAGCCGATCGAACCGCTGCCGCTGATGGTGGTGTGCGCGCCGGATCTATGCAGCGACTGCTGTTGGATGAACTGCGCCGCCTGTTGCGTCACCTCAACTCCGATCACGGCGGCACGCTCTCTCAAGCGTTTGTTGTTGAAGAGATACATCGGCTTGACAGACTTGTCGCGAATGGGTTTCACAATGATCATATGCGCGGCTCTGATACCGGCGCGCAGCATCAGCTTAATCATTCGAAGCTCACCATCATTCAGACCGAAATGGCTTCCTGGATGCATCGGAAATTTGTGCTTCAGTTCAAGCATCCAGAGCTCGTTCTCGTGAAGACAGATCCTGTCGATGTTCCATGTTCCAACGAAGAACGGCTGCAGAAGGAAGTTGACCAGGAGTCTGGGAATAACCAGCTGCTGCCAGAATTCCTCTGTGCTCAGGGATGCGCCTAGAAAGCCCCAGATCGCCGTGTTCTGCCGCTGTTCGTCTCGAACTTCAGCAGACACTCTTCCGTAGCGGGGCGCGCCGCCAATTTCACGCACGAGCTTTGACAGAAGCTTGCGTGGAGTTGAATGCTTTGTGGTCCATTGGCTGGCATGGAAATCATTGTTGATGAGCTCCAGGTGATACACCGTGCACACTTGTGCAAGCGCATCCAGGTACCGTTTCTGTCCCGCCTGCCTGTCTCGGAACCACACGAACGCGATAAGACGTGATGCATCCTTCGGTGATTGAACGATGAATGTCTCCAGATCAAGAAGCTGGAGAGCGCCATTCGATTCGGAGGCGGCGTGCTCCAGCATCTGGTCGAATGCACGTTCCACGACCATGCCTTCAACAATCTGATGCTTATCCCGCTTCAGGATTTCATGTGCTAGTTCCAAGCTGGATTGGTCCAGTGAGCTGAATGGACCCCATGGAGTTTCGTCCTGCATACGCTGAAATTCCTGCCCCTTTTGGACAGGATAGCGTCAGATGATGTCGTATGTGACATCTTTAGCCGCGCCAGAGGCGGGGCTACATCTGCATCGGATCAACCACATGCTTTCCTTGCGCAGCCGATATTGGAGTAGAAAGCCGCGTTGGGGAGGGGGACAGGGCCGCTTGGCGCTCAGACCTGTCGTTGGTCGCATCTACTGCCGAACCTGCAGCCGCTCAATAGCCTGCGCAGTCAACGCCACACAAGCCATCTTCAACCCTTCCATCATCCGATCCCCCAGGTACTCCTCAGGCGCGCCGTTCTGCCGGGTCCGCTCCGCAGCCAACATCAGCTCGGCCACCACGCGCAGCCCCGCCAGCGCGCAATCCGCATCTGCCAGCTGAAGGCACCTGCTAGGCAGTTGATGCCGCTCCGGCCAAGGCTGGCCGTCTGCCGCGGCACCGGTTCCGATGCGGCGCAGCGTGGCAACGAAGGTGTTGGGATCGACGGACGGTTCGCGCTCGGGTTCGGCGTTGTCCGAATCGTACTGCGCGTGCAGGGAACGGAAGTCCGATGTGTTCATGGCAATGCTCCGTACAGGACAGATAGCAGCGCCACCAATAAAGGCGGCGGACGATGCGTGGTTCGAAAGCCGGACAGTAACCAAGCCGGTGGGTCCGAAGACCCCCACGCACCGCCCGCCATGGAACGCGAACGGATTGTCAGCCGGCGCCACGCAAAGGTGACGCCAGCTGACAAGCGTAAAACACATGGTTACTGAACGGGCTTTCGAACCCGCGCCACCTTTTTCCGGTGGCACGCCAAGAGATACCCGCGCAGCTGCCAAATGCCAAGAAACTGCAGAACTGACGATTGCCAGTCCTGACGCTTTCGGGATTGTCGCACACGGTGTTAAGCCGGCAAGCGATTGCGCCGCAACGGTCTTGAAGGGCTTGGCGCCATTGGCCCCAAGCGCAGGATGCCCACAGCCAAGCCCACGGCGTAGGACCAATTACGACAGATTGGAGCAGCGGTTCAGCCGGGCGGCGCCTCGGTCGTGGGCACGAAGGTCATACGTACCCGAACCCGCGCATGCCGCGCGACGCCCTCAACCACGACCGGTTCGAAGCGCCACTGGTCCACTGCGGTAAAGGCCGCACGATCAATCTCCCGCAGTCCGCTGGACCGCGCCACCATCACGTTGGAAACGTGGCCCAGCTCATCCAGTTGAGCAACCAGCAGCACCACCATGGGAATCTGCAGGAAGGTATCGGGCGGGATGGCAGGAGCCGTTGAATACACAACGGCAGGCGCCTGCTGCAGCTCGAAGGTGGGGTTGTCACCGCGCTCTACGAACACTTCAGTGGAAACCTGCGGGTCTGCCGCCATGGCCATGGCAGGCGTAGCGCCCAGCAGCATCAGAACGAGGTTCAGTGCCAGGACGGTGTTCAAACGGGGCATGCGTGGTTTCCATTCCGGTGCGCTGCCAGCATAGCGGCCATGCCCTGGCATCGCTTGTCTTGGATGGCGGCGTGACGGACTGCCGCGCGGATCACATAGGCATACCCGGGCGTGGCCACAGCGCATCGTCGCGCTCCAGGTCGTAGTCGCTGCCGAATGCCAGCGCCGCCTGGCGTGGTGGAAGGTCTGCGTAGCAGCCCAGCAGGTACTCATCCATGCCGGCATCCCTATGGTCGATGGCGAACAGGTGGAGGAGCTCTTTGTCGAAGGCTTCGAGCCATGTGGGGGCGATTCTGGTCATGGTCATCCTCCGGTGGGGAGGGGAGGATGGCTGAAGTGCGTCTCAAGACATGGGATGTGAATTCGACTACTGCGGACCCGGCGGTAGCCGTCCGCTCTGCAGTGACAGTCGTCGTAGATTGCTTTTAGGCCTGGGTGTATAAGAAGGCCTGGTGAAAACACACCTATCAATCAAAGCCGAGGCGAGGACGGACGATGCTGCGACTGGGACGACGAATGCTGGGAGCAGGTGCATGCTTGGCTTTTCTTCTGCTGAGCGCTTGCCAAGCACAGACTTCCCCGCCGCGATCTGTGACTTCTTCAAGTGCTGCACAAAACAATGTGCCGCTTGTCAGGCCACTTACTCTGACGTCAATGGCCGAGCCCATGGTCGTAGAGTTCAATCTGGAGCCGCCCGGTAGAAACGCCACGCCAACGCTCCTGGTTGCCGTCCGCGTAAGTGGGGAAGATGGTGCCGTAGCGCAGGAGCGGGCCTTGATGATTCGAAGCGCCGGTCTGCCTGCACGCGTACACCTCACTCAGCTCGGGGAAATGAGTGAGGCAAGTGCTCCACTCGTCCGTGTTGAGCAGCAGCCAGGAACGGCTGCCACTCTCGTGCCGATCAACGCTGATGGACGCGTTTCAACGGTCTGGCTTGATGACGTGGACGACACCTCACTCGAGGCGGCAGGTCTGTCCAATCCGCAGGGGCACTACAAGCAACTGGCGATGGCATGGGGCCAGAACCTCTCTCCGGGCAGGTACCGCCTGAGTGTGGAGTTACTTGATCCACCAGTGCATCTCGCGCCGATCCCGGCAGAATTGCTTGTCGCCTACAAGCACAAGTCGAAATAGGAGCGTTTCATGGACGAACGATATCGCGTGACAATTTACGTTGCGGCGCCAGGAACCCCGCTGTTGGAGGGCGGAACATCTACCGCAGGCCACGTCTATTACACAGTGGATAATGGCCGTGAGAGCATCAGCTATGGCTTTGCGCCGAAGGAGCACGGGGCGACGACCGGCCCCGGCAAGGTTTACGACTCTGACGCGCGGGAGTACCAGAATCCCTTCTACCAACGAGCGCTCGAAATCTCGAAAGATCAGTACGAAAAGCTCAAGGAATTTGGTGCCGCGCCGGACAAGCATGGGTTCAATACGGAGTATCACGGGCTCAACAACAGCTGCATTGATTTCACTTGGGGCGCGCTGAATCACGCGGGGCTCCATCGCACCAATGCGCTTTTCATGCAGGACAAGGATTTCCAAGGTGGACTCAAGCCGCTCACCAATGTCGAGTACATCCGCAGCATCCGCGCACCGTTTCCCGATAGTGAGTTGAACATCGAGCATTACAACAAGATGCCGGACCGAACCCTGAAGCAACGCCTCATCAGCGATGAGCAATTGCCAGGCAACGATCGCGAGATGCTCGACACCATCCGCAAGGGCGTAGCGGGCATTGATGAGAGGCACGGTCGGGCCTACGACGAAACCAGTGAGCGCATCTCGGTGGGGTTGCTGGCCACCGCCAAGGAAAATGGGCTGGAGCGCGTCGATCATGTTGTACTGGGCAGTACGCCCGTTGACGGCTCAGCACAGCGGCTATTCGCCGTGCAGGGCGAGCTCAACGATCCTGCGCATGTGCGAGCCTCTATGACGGCAGAGGAAGCAGCCCGAACGCCAGTGGAGCAGTCGTTCGCCAAGGTAGAGCAGATTTCGCAAAGCCAGCAGGAACGCGCCTTGGCGGCACGGCAGGAGCCCGTGCTGGAGCAGAGCCGGGCACCCATGCAAATGGGCTGACCCGGGCCGAGTACTGCATGGTAGATCACAGTTTCGGGGGCTTCGGCCCCCGTGCTGCTTTTCTCTCCACCTGCCCGCGAACCCACCTATGCGATCATCCGGCCAGGACCGCAGTACCCAACAAGGCTGAGCAGGCATGGAGCAAGCAACACGCTACACGGTAACCCTCTTTCTAGCCGCGCCCGGCACCCCGCTGAACAGCGGTGGCAGCTCGCCGCGCGGCCACATGTATTTCCAGACCGCCGCCGGCGAGGAGGTACACAGCTACGGCTTCGCACCGCCGCGCCTGCCACCCGATGAGGCCGCTGCCGGTGTGCAGTACGCCGAGGTCGTACACGACGACGCCGACGAGCACCGCGACCCGTATTACAGCCGCACCCTGGAAATCAGCGAGGAGCACTACGGCTGCCTGCGCGATTTCGCCGAGGAGCCGGCCGAGTTCGGCTTCGATGTCGATCGCCCGGCCACCATCAACCGCTGCAGCGATTTTGTCTGGGCCGCGCTGCACTATGCTGGCCTGCATTCGCAGCCGGCACCGCTGGACGGCGGCAGCAACCTGGGCGAGTTCGCGGTGCTGTTCAACCTGCCGGAAATCCAGTGCATTGCGGCGCCATTCCCGGCCAGCGAGCTGAATGGCGAACAGCACCACCCGATGCCCGAACGCGAGGCCGAGCTGCACCGCGAAGGCGGTCGCCCGAGCGACGAGCCGCCGCCCAGCCCGATGGAAGTGGCCGGCACGCTGCTGGACCCCTCGCACCCGGATCACCGGCTGTTCGCGCAGCTGATCCAGAAGGTGGCCGAGCTGGACGCCGCACACGGGCGCACCTTCGACGACACCAGCCAGCGCATCAGCGCCAGCCTGCTGGTGTTGGCCAAGCAGAACAACCTCTCCCGCGTGGACCATGTGCTGCTCAGCCGGCCTACCAAGAGCAGCCACGAGGCCGAGAGCATCTTCATCGTGCAGGGTGATCGCGATGACCCGGGGCACCGCCGCGCGAGCATCGCTACCGAGGTGGCGGCACAGACCGATGTGGCGGATTCGCTGCGGTTGAAGGAGCAGTGATGCCGGCGGTGCGTGCGGTTGTTGCGTCGGTGGTACTCGCCTTGCTGGTGGGCTGCGGCAGTACTTCCTCACCTGAAGCCCCGAAGCTGTTGACCCGGGCCGAGGCCGACGCACGTACCGTGGTGCCATTCACGCGAGGCGTGCGGTTGGACAAGGCGGGGCGCATCGTGGACGTGACCTTTGACTTGCCGCCTGCAGTACCTCCCGCGATTCCAAGTCTGAAGATCGGGTTCCGCCTGCAAGCACAGGAGGTCAAGCCGCTGCTTGCCGAGGCCGAGCGGATAAGGGACGTCGGTGTCCCCGCGCGCGTTCGTCTGGAGCGCCTGGACGGCGACCACGCTACATCGGTGCGACTGATGACCACGGCCCCGGGAGGCCGCAGCATGGAGCCTCTTCCGCCTGACGGCCATGTCGGCAAGTTGGTTCAGGGGAAAGTTGAAAGCGGGATGCTGATCGAGGCTGGACTGTACTCGCAGGATGTTTCCTACCACATGCTGCAACTGGCCGATGCGGGCCTGCTGGATGCCGGCAGATACCATTTGACCGTGGACCTGCTGGAGAATCGACCCCAGCTCAATGACATATCGGCCGAGCTTATTGTCGGCTTCCAACTACTGGGGAAATGAGAGATGCAGAAGGACACTGCAGAGCGTTTCACCGTCACGATCCATGTGGCTGCTCCGGGAACGCCTCGCTGGGGCGAAAGGGATTCCGTGCCAGTACGGCTCGAGAACTCGTCCGTGGGGCACATGTTCCTCACGATCGATGATGGCAGCGGACGCGATCCGAAAAGCTATGGATATACGCGCGCGCCCACGCCAACCAACCCGGACGCAGGTGAAGTTGATGCCTACGACAATCTGGTCTACAGAAATCCGCGCTACGAGCGCACGATCGAAATCAGCAGGGAACAGTACGACAAGATCATGGAATTCGCTGAAGCCCCGGAAAATCACGGCTTCGACAAGAACAACTACAACCTGGTCACCAATGCCTGCACCGACTTCGCTTGGGGTGCGTTGAACCACGCTGGTCTGCGCCCGGTAGGGCTGGCCGGTGAGATCAGGAACTACGAAGGCTCGATCAAGGTGTTGGACAACATACCCGCGATCAACGCTATCCCACAGCAGGTCAAGGACAGCGAGCTGGACAAGGTGAAGTGGAATGACATGCCGACGCAGACCTTCGGTCAGTGGTGGATTTCGCAGAATGGCGAGCGGACGCAGGATGCCCATCCCTTGAGCGGAACCCCCGCCGATCCATCCCACGCCGATCACACTCGCCTCAATCAGCTTCACCAGCAGGTGGCCGACCTCGGAGCCTTCGGCGCCCAGAACGGCAACGTCAGCGCCAGCCTCCTGGTGCTCTCCAAGGAGCAGCAGTTCACGCGCGTAGACGATGTGCTGCTCGGCGAGCGCCGTGGCGATGCCGCCCCCAACCTCTTCATCGTGCAGGGCGATCGCAGCGACCCGGCGCATCAGCGCGCCAGTCTGCCGGCAGACGTCGCCGCGCAGACGCCGGTGGCAGCCTCGTTCGAGCGCATCGAGCAACTGGCGCAGGCACAGCCGCAGCGTGACGCCCAGCGTCAACAGGAAGAGCAGCAGCTGGCCCAGGCGCACGCCCCGCGCACGGCGTAGGCGCCCAACACCGAACAGCGCGTCCGCCATGCATCCGCAGGCGGACGCCACGGCCCCTACCTGCTACCATTCCCGCGCTACCCAGCCAGCCCACCCCGCGCAGACAGATGCAGGGCCGGGCCGTCGAAGAACGGCCCCGCGAGCCAGGACACCCTCCGTGCCCATTGAAGGACGCTCGCATGATCCGCAATTCCCTTTTCCGTTCGGCCGCGCTGGCCGTCGCCGTGTCGCTGAGCCTCGGTGCCCCGACCGCCTTCGCCGCTGAAGCCGCCGCTGCCACCAGCCCCGCCACCGCCGTGCAGCGCCAGGCCATCGCCCAGGGCCTGTACGAGCTGGCTTACAGCCCCAAGCAGAACGCCGTGTTCGTTGCCTCGTCCGGTGGCTTCGGTGACAACGCCGGCCCGGCCCAGGTGCTGCGCCTGAACCCGACCACGTTGGCCGTGGAAACCCCCATCCCGCTGGAGCGCAAGGCGTTCGGCGTGGTGCTGGATGACGCCCACGACCGCCTGTACGTGGGCAACACCGTGGACCTGTCGGTAACCGTGGTCGACACCGCGCAGAACAAGGCCATCGGCACGGTGCAGCTGATGGAGAAGAAGACCGGCAAGGACGGCAAGGCCGCCTACACCCACGACCTGCGCGAGCTGGTGGTCGACAGTGCCGCCAACCGCCTGTACGTGACCGGCCACAGCAGCCAGCCGGATGTGAGCAGCGTGCTGTTCGTGATCGATACCAACACCCTGAAGGTGATCAACACCATTCCGGGGCTGGGTAATGCCAAGGCGCCGGGCCTGGCGCTGGATGCCGCCAACAAGCGCGTGTACACCAGCAATCTGCTGGCCGATCTGGTGGTGGTCGGCACCGACTCCAACAAGGTGGAAGCCCAGCACAAGATCGCCGCCGAGCAGCCGATGAACATCGCGCTCGACCCGGCCGGAAAGCGCCTGTTCGTGACCGACCAGGGCTCGGAAATGCTGCGTGGTTACCAGGCCAAGAGCAGCGGGCTGGTCAGCAAGCACCCGGGCCAGCGCGTGCTGGTGCTTGACCGCAGCAATGGCAAGGAACTGGCCAGCATCCCGACTGACGCCGGCCCGCTGGGCATCCTGCTGGATGCACCGCGCAAGCGCCTGTACGTGACCAACCGCGAAGCCGGTACGGTGACCGCGTACAACAGCGACAGCTACCAAAAGGTGGCCACCTACGCCGTGCCGACGCACCCGAACAGCCTGGCGCTGGATGCCAGGAACAACGTGCTGTACGTGAGCATCAAGAACGGCGAGAAGGATGCCAAGGGCTCGGACGAGAGCGTGGCGCGGATCCAGCTGTAAGGGATGGTGCCGGGTCATGCCCGGCAGCTGGCTGCTGGAAAGGGGCAGGGCTTTTTGCCCTGCCTTTTTCTTTGCCCGGTTGCGGTCCTCACCGCCAACCCGCTAGGGTGGAAACCCATGGCAGGGAGCCAAAGGGTCTGAACATGCTGGGTATCCACCGCTGGCTGCACGTCGGCCTGTTGATCATCTTGAGCACCGCGCTGGGTGCCTGTTCCAGCCGCATCCCGGAGCCACCCGAACCACTGGAACTGACGCAGCCGATTGCGGTGGATCAGCCCGGCCAGGAGGTGCGGTTCGAGTTCGAGACGAATGCGCGCAATTTCGATCCAGGCCGCACCTATGCGCTGGAGCTTGAGGTGCAGCGACAAGGCGGGCGCGAGAACGGCGAACCGGACATGCGCAGGTTGAATCTTCCCTTTGAGGTGTCACTGCAGCGATGGGGCGCAGGTGCCTGGCAGGACGTTCCCACCCATGACAGCTACCAGGCACTCGCGCTCAACGCGGGGAAGCCGCTTCCTGCATGGCACGCATCCACTGCCTGGCGCTATGCAGCGTTGAGCGCGGGCAGCGGTGGCCAGTATCGATGGAGCATCGTTGCCCTGCCGTTGGATCTTGATGCCCGTTACCGGCTGGATGTGCGCACGGTTCAGCCCAGCGCCGAGTTGAAGCACTATTCGGCTCGTTTGAAGGTTCACGCCGCCCGCCCGGTTGGAAAGTAGTCAGCACCTCACCCTTGGAAGGAACTGAAGGAGCCACCTTATGGATAAGCCGCGCTATACCGTAGAGATCGTCATCGCCGCACCTGGCACGCCTCTGATGGACCCGAAGACCGGTCGACAGGAGGTCCTTGACGGTGTTCCGCAGACATCCTCTCCAGGTCATATGTTTTATGTCCTGCATGCATCAGGCGAGCCCGCGAAGAGTTTCGGGTTCGCGCCCAAGGTACACGGAAGCATCAACGGGCCCGGTGACATCATGCCGGATGACGCAGATGTCTATAAAGACCCACGCTACACCCGCACCCTCGAGATAAGCGAAGAGCAATACAAGAAGCTTGAGGCCTTCGGCTCGGACCCGGAGAAATTCGGCTTCAGCAAGCACTACGAGGACGTGCGCCACAACTGCGTGGACTTCACCTGGGAGGCGCTGAACCACGCTGGCATCGAGCGGAAAAGAAGCATCGACGTGAATGCTTTTGGAGGTCCCGCAGGGCAGCTCTTTCCGGATGTCCGCATTCCCCTGGACAGCAAGGGCGCGGGCAAGGACGGTTTTCGCCCGCTGCGCAACATCCACGGCGTGGACAGCATCGAGCCGCCGTTCCCGAACAGCGATCTCAATCGTACGAAGACCAATCCGATGCCCGAGCGCACGTGGAAGCATCGCTTGCTGAGCGAGAACGACGACATCGGTGAGCGCAGCGGTGAGCGGTTGGCCAACGACGCACGTGTGCCGGGTGACACATTGCATCCGCTGGACCAGCGGGTGCGTGCGGCGCTGGGGGAAGCGGCCGAGCGCCAAGGGTTGCCGCCGGGACAGCAGCCCGAGCTGTTGGCGGGCCACCTGACGCGATTGGCGGTGCAGGGTGGCTACACCGAACGCGATACCTTGCAGGTGGCCTTCAGCAGTGGCAGTGCGGTGGATTCCCCGGGCTATGTCTTCCTGCAGCGCACGGGCGACACCGCCTCACCGGACCCTGCAGCGAACCGCCAGCGTCTTTCGCTGGCCGATGCCCAGCAGGGCACGGTGGAAGAGGTGTACCAGCAAGCCAGCGTGCAGCATCAGGGCCGTGAGTCCAGCCGCGTTGCGCAGGAAGATCAGCTGCTGCAGCAGACGCAGCACGCTCAGCCCCGAATGGGCTGATACCGGCCCATGCGAAAGGCGTCGGTGGCATCGACGCCTGACGGCATTCACCCCATGCGATGCGCAGGGTTCTGCTGCTGATCCTGCGCCTGTGCATCCAGCGTCTGCTGCTCGGCCTGCACCGGCTGCTGCCCACCCAGCCCCAGCTTCTGCAGTGACTGCTCGGCCGGCGTCTGCGCGGCCACGGCGGTGGGCAGCATCGCCCGCAGGTGCGCCGGGTTGGCCGGGTCGCCCTGCACCACGAAGATGTTGTGCCCGGCCGGGAGGTTGGCCGTGGCGTTGCTCACCACCACGTGGTCGGCGCGTTCCAGACCCTGTTCGCGGGCTTTGACGACCAGGCTGGCGGCCACGTTCTCGCTGGTGGCGTCGAACGCACGGCCATGCTTCTCGTCCAGTGCGGCTACGTTCTGGCGGATCTGCTGGTGCAGGGAATCATCAGGGGTCATTGGGGGCTCCATGTGGCCGCTACCGTGTGGCCGGATGTGGCCAGTGTAAAACGGTCGCGGGCTGCGCCGGTAACCGCTTTGTTGCTAGCCTGTGGCCCGGGGCGCAGGGGATGGCGCCCGGCTGCAATGGGATGGAGGGAGAAGGTGGTGCACGGGGAGACAAACCGGATACGGGGGCAGGCGGCTGTGCGGTTGCTGCTGGGCATGGGGCTGTGGGCCTGCGCACGTATTGCAGTGGCTGATACGCCCGTGGCGGCGGACGATCCCGCTTGCCCTTCGCAGGACTTCACCCGTTTCCTGCAACGCTTCGCCGACCCGGCCGATGACCGGGTGCGCCTGCGTTACACCTCCGACCCACTGGAGTACGAGGTGCCGATGCACACCGTGCGCGATGACCACGAGGGGCTGGCGCCCACACACATCGTGCTGGAGCAGGGTGCCGCGCGGTTGAAACGTTTCAGCTACCGCTACCTGGCCGCGTTCAATCTGTTCGTGCCTTCGCCGGTAAGCCGCGATCCGGCCGCGCTGGAGCGCATGCGCGCCGGCGCCTACAACGCGCCCACACGCATCGAACCGATCGATGACAACGGGCAGCGCGTGACCTTCGGCAGCGACGCCGAGCGCGATACCTACACCTTCGCGCGCCGCTACGGCTGCTGGATGCTGACGCGCGCCAGCAACCTGCGCGATTGAGCGGGCGCTGCGGCGGTGATGTCTATTTGTCTGCCGGGCGGTGGTCGTAACTGATCACCCGCTCGGCCTGCCATCGGCCATCCACGCGGCGCCAGACCTGGATGAAACGGGCCTGGCCGGTCCAGCGTTCAACGTCATCGGCGCCGCGCTCATGGAAGCGGTGATCGCCCACTTCCAGGGCGCGATCGTCCTGCAGCGGAAAGACCTGCAGTGAGCTCTCCACCAGCTCGCGCCGCAGGTGCCAGCCCCCCTTGCGCGCGTTGTCGCACAGGGTGGCCACGCTGCGGCGGAAGTCCTCGCGGCTGTTGGCGGACTTGCCGTCCTTGTCATGGAAGAACTCCATGTCTTCGGTGGTCATCGCGGCGGCCCTGTCGGCATCGCAGGCATCGAAGGCCACGGCGAACAGCTGCGTGTCGGCCGCGCGGATCTGCTCGCGCAGGGTGTCGCTGGCGGGGGAGGTGCCGGCGACGGCGGCGGCGAGCAGGGGCAGGGCGAGCAGCATGGCGTGGCTCCATTGAGGACCGGCGCAGACTGGCATGGGCGATGGCGCTCGGTAAGCGGGGCGTGACGAAACCGGCGCAGGACCCGACCAATGCCGTCCATGCGGGTGCGAACCGATGTGCCGGCTGGCCGGTGCTGTGTACGCGATGTCATGGCCTGAGCCGGATCCATCACGGGCGCCTCCGGTGCGATTGCCTAGGCTGGGCTCCTCTTTCCCCCGGGAGTTCCCATGGCTACCTCCTCCGTCCGACTGCACATTGAAGACACCGGCGGCACCGGCCGCCCGGTCATCCTGATCCATGGCTGGCCGCTGTCTGCCGAATCCTGGAAGGCGCAGGTGCCGCTGCTGCGTGATGCCGGTTATCGCGTGATCAGTTACGACCGTCGCGGCTTTGGGCGCTCGGACAAGCCCGCCGATGGCTACGAGTACGACACCTTGGCCGCTGACCTGGCCGGCCTGATCGACGAACGCGACCTGCGCGATGTCACCCTGGTCGGCTTCTCGATGGGCGGTGGCGAAGTGGCGCGCTACATCGCCAACCATGGTGAAGACCGCCTGCACAGCGTGGTGTTCGCTGCGGCCGTGCCGCCGTACCTGTTGAAGGGCGCGGACAATCCCGAAGGGCCGCTGACCCAGGAAAAGTCGGATGAGATGCGCCAGGGGCTGGAGAAGGACCGGGAGTCGTTCTTCGACGGCTTTACCCGCGATTTCTTCAGTGCCGACGGCAAGCTGATGGTCACCGAGGACGAGCGCCAGGCCGCCATCGCGCTTGCCCATCAATCTGACCAGACCGCTGCGCTGGGGTGCATGAAGGCGTTCGCCACCACCGATTTCCGCGCGGACCTGAAGAATGTGACCGTACCGACGCTGGTGCTGCACGGTGACAGCGATGCGACGGTGCCGTTCGAAGGTTCAGGCAAGCGCACGCATGCGGCCATCGCCGGCAGCGAGGTGGTGGTGCTGAAGAATGCACCTCATGGCTGCAATACCAGCCACGCCGATGACTTCAATCTGGCGTTGCTGGAATTCCTGAAGAAGTAACACCCACTACGGCATCATCCGCACATGCCCACTGCCCGCACGCCGCCCTGGAAGAAGCCCAACCCGAAGGGCCAGAAGACGCAGCCGCTGACGGAAGCGCAGAAGGCGGCGGCGCGGCAGCGGGCAGAGGAGAACGGGCGCCGTTACCCGAACCTGGTGGACAACATGTGGGCGGCGAAACTGCCGCGCGGTTGAAGCCTTACTGGCTGTTGCGCCCCGGCCACGGCTGCCAGCCCCATTCCCGCCATGGCGCGACGGTGCGCGGCTGTATCGTCAGCGTAACGTTGGACGATGCGCTGCACTGGTGCAGGGCATCGCGCAGCAGGGCCGCATCCACCGGCCGCGCCGTGGCCACCTGCAGCAGCGTGCCGCGGTGCCGCACCTGCACCGGCAGTGCCCCGTGCACCTCGACCGGACTGCCGGTGCGGGTTCTGCGGTAGCGCATGGTGATGGGGCGGACAGTGCGATGCAGCACGGGGGCGCAGGCATCCAGCAGCTGCAGCTGCTGCTGCATGGGCGCATGGACTTCGATGACGGTGGAGGGATATCCCAAGGTGCTCTCGACCAGCACCTGGAAGCGGGCGCCATCGGGCATCAGGTAGACGGTCAGGCCTACCGTGCCGATGAACGCCATTGCTGCGAGCAGGACCCAGCTGCGCGGCACCTTGGGTGGCAGGGTGAAGTGCTGCAGGCCCGGTCTGCGCCGACGCATGCGGCGATAGCGTCGCTGTGCTGCGGGGCTGGGCAGCAGGCTTTCATCCGGCAGCGCAATCACGCGCGGCGGAAGGCGGGCCAGCCGCGCATTGATCACGCGTGCGCCGAGCATCGCAACCAACCCGCCAAGCAGAACCGGCAGCAGGGTACGCACGAGCAGATACAGCCCTACCATCGCCAGCTCTCCTGAAGGAGTGGACATGATCGCGCATCCTCCAGGGTCGTGTCGCATCTGCCAGCCGACAGCGGCCGTTGGCTTGGCTAGCATGCGCGTCACTCGCTGGGACTACGTCGATGACCGCCTTCACTGCCCGCCTCGGACGCTTCTTTGGCGCCGGCCTGATGTTGTTGCTGCTGCAGGTGCTGGCGCTGCTGTCGGTGGGCTTGGCCGCAGGCCATTTCCACCAGCGCGTGGCCTTGCTGCTGGAGCCCCTGTCTTTGGCCTGCGGCGGCGCCGATCCTGCTGCCCGGATGCTGGTTGCCGAGCAGCTGTTGGCACGTGCCGGCGCGCTGGACGACTGGCAGCCGCTGTGCTGGCTGCCGATGGCAACGCTGGTGCTGGCCCTGCTGGGTACGCTGCTGGTCTGCGTGCACTGGCTGCGCCATGTAGATGCACCGCTGCGCCGCAGCGCTTGGGGCCTGCTTGCCCTGCATGCGGCGGCGCTGCTGCTGGCGAGCGTGATGCTTCGACTGTATGAGCATGTGTGGGCGGGCATCACCACTGCGCTGCCTGCAGCATGCATGACAGACCTGACACCAGACGGACATGCGCTCCCGTCCTCGATACGGCGATGGCTGTTGCAGATCTTCGCCAGGGCCGACCTGACGCCGCCGCACGCACCTGATGCGCTGGCCATCATCCTGTGCGGACTGCTGATGGCAGCGATGGTGGTTGGCCTGTGGCTGTGGCGCACTACCTCTCAGCTGAGCCGGTTCTGAAGCTGGCGCGGGCCGCTGACTGGCACCAACTGGCGCTTCTGCGGCACGCTATGCCGATGAATACGGAAACTTCATCCAAGCAGACCAGCAAGTTCCTCAGCCTGGTGCTGCGCCATGAACCCGGGAAAATCGGGTTGATCCTGGACGGCCAGGGCTGGGCCAACGTCGACGAACTGCTGCAGAAGCTGGCTGCACACGGGCACGCGCTCGACCGTGGCGGACTGCAGCACATCGTGGCGAGCTGCAACAAGCAACGCTTTGCACTGAGCGATGATGGCCAGCGTATCCGCGCAAACCAGGGGCATTCGGTCGCGGTCGATCTTGGACTGGTGCCGGTGGCGCCGCCGCAGTGGCTGTACCACGGCACGGTGCCGCGCTTCGTCGGCTCGATCCGCGAGCAGGGCCTGCATGCGGGCGAGCGCCATCACGTGCATCTATCACTGGACCGGGAGACGGCCCACCAGGTCGGTGCTCGCCGCGGTGCGCCGGTGATCCTCAGCGTGCATGCCGGGCGCATGCATGCCGATGGGCACGTGTTCCACCGCTCGGCCAATGGTGTCTGGTTGACCGACCACGTGCCGCCGCAGTACATCGCCGACTGACCCGCTCTGGCGCTGCGGCCGGGTCCACACTCGGCGGCAAGGCCCAATCGCGTTACAGTCGCTGCATCCTGGTCCCATGGATGTACCGATGCGTCTGTTCCTGCGTGCGTTGCCGTTGCTGTTGTTGTCATTGACTGTCCACGCTGCCGAAGTCGATCGGCGCATCGCGGTGACCATTGACGATCTGCCGTGGGCGCGCCTGGATGAGATCGTGCCGGCCGATCTGCAGGCACGCCATGCCGCACTGATGGCGCAGCTGCGCCAGGCCGATGTGCCGGTGGTGGGCTTCGTCAACGAAAACAAGCTGGAAGTGGATGGCCAGGTGCAGCCGGCGCGCGTGCAGATGCTGCGCGACTGGTTGGATGCCGGCTACGAACTCGGCAACCACACCTGGTCGCACATGGACCTCAACGCCAAAGGCGTGCCGGCGTTCCAGCAGGACTTCCTGCGCGGCGAGCAGGTGCTGCGGCCGCTGCTGGCCGAGCGTGGGCAGACGCCGCAATGGATGCGCCACCCTTACCTGCGTGCGGGCCGTACGCAGGAAGACCGCGTGGCGATGGACGTGTTCTTCAAGCAGCACGGCTACCGCGTGGCGCCGGTGACGGTCGACAACGGTGAGTGGGTGTGGGCCTTCGCCTATGCCAACGTGATGAACGAGCAGCCCGATTCACCGCAGCGCGAGGCGACGCTGGCGAGCCTGCGCAAGGGCTATGTGCCGTACATGCTGAACAAGGTGGATTACTACGAGCAGCAGTCACAGGCGCTGCTGGGGTATGCGGTGCCGCAGGTGTGGCTGATGCATGCCAACGAGCTCAACGCGGCGACGTTCGCCGAGCTGGTGGCGGCCACCAAGCGCCGTGGCTATCGCTTTGTGTCGCTGCAAGAAGCCGTGCGCGACCCCGCCTATGCGCGCGGCGCCGAGGGCTACAGTGGTCGCTATGGGCCGAGCTGGCTGCACCGCTGGGCGATGGCCGAGAACAAGCCCAAGGCGTTCTACGCCGGCGAGCCGGAAGTACCGAAGTGGGTGATGAAGCTGGCCAAGGTGGAAGGCGAGTGAGCCTCAGCGCTTGACGGCCAGCACGCCATCGAGCGCCAGCTCGGCCTTGAAGCCGGCCTTTTCCAGGCGCTTGGCCACTTCGCGCGGCACGTCGCGGCCGCTGGTCAGCTTGTTCGGCGCGCCGGTGTAGTGGAACAGGCGACCGCC
>Ga0213827_1000598_pt1 | contig 26741 bp, 25 predicted proteins | sample MC6MC0898MG_FD_180669 | JGI IMG/M metagenome (GOLD analysis project Ga0213827, IMG submission 180669) | Enriched soil aggregate microbial communities from Iowa State University, Ames, United States - MC6-MC0898-MG | ecosystem: Environmental > Terrestrial > Soil > Unclassified | place: USA: Iowa...
TTCCGGCACCAGCACACGCACCGCGCGCACGTCGTAGATCTGGCTGAATTCCAGACCCTTGCGCTGCATTTTGCGCCAGATCGAATAGATGTGTTTGGCCCGGCCGCTGATGTCGGCATCGACACCGGTGGCCTGCAACTCGCTCTGCAACTGGTTCATCACGTCGCTGATAAAGCGCTCGCGGTCGAGGCGCCGCTCGTGCAGCAACTTGGCAATCTGCTTGTACTGGTCCGGCTCCAGGTAACGGAAGGACAGGTCCTCCAGCTCCCACTTGATGTGACCGATGCCCAGGCGATGAGCCAGCGGTGCGTAGATATCAAACACTTCCCGGGCGACCCGGTTGCGCTTTTCGTCGTCGGCGGTTTTCACCGCGCGGATCGCGCAGGTACGCTCGGCGAGCTTGATCAGGGCCACACGGACGTCGTCGACCATGGCCACCAGCATCTTGCGCAGGTTTTCCACCTGGCCCTGGGTGCCCAGCACCATCGACTGGCGCGGGCTCAGGCTGGCGCTGATGGCCGCCATGCGCAGCACGCCGTCGATCAGCTTGCCGACCACCGGGCCAAAACGCTGGCTGACGTTGGGCAGCTGGATCTGGCCTTCGCGCACGCCACGGTAGAGGATCGCCGCGACCAGGGAGTCCTGGTCGAGCTTGAGGTCGGCGAGAATTTCCGCGATCTCAAGCCCGGTGCGAAAACTCGACGTGCCTTCGGACCACAGATTCTTCGCCGCATTGTCTTGCTGTTCGGCCTCGCGAGCGAACTCGCAGGCTTCCTTCAAGGCTTCGCGATCCAGTGCCGGATCGACACTGACCGCATGATCGAGCCAAGCCTCGAGATTGATACTGCCGTCGGTGTTGATCGGCTGGTGTGCTCTCACCTGTACCATCTTGCTTACCTTCCCTACGACGCAGATTCAATGCGTCAAATCACTGACCTTCGTTGCCCATGCATCCTCGCTGGGCTGCTGCGAGTGCGGCATGGGCGGCCCAGTCGGACCAGACGAGCATCCTAGCTCGCTTCAAATAACGCCATGGCCTCGACATGTGCCGTCTGAGGAAACATATCGAGGATCCCGGCACGTTTTAACCGGTAGCCCTGCTTGATCAATTCGACCGTATCGCGCGCCAGCGTTGCCGGGTTGCACGACACGTATACCAGGCGCTTGGCGCCGAGCGAGGCGAGTGTGCGCACCACCTCGAAAGCACCATCACGCGGTGGGTCCAAGAGTACCGCACAAAAGCGTTCCTCGGCCCATTTGGCATCAGCCAAAGGCTGGGATAAATCGGCCTGAAAAAACCTGGCGTTATGCAGATTGTTGCTAGCGGCGTTGGCAGCAGCGCGCTCGACCATGGTCTGCACGCCTTCCACGGCCACCACTTCGCGCACCTGCTGGGCCAGCGGCAAGGCAAAGTTGCCCAGGCCACAGAACAGATCCAGCACGCGCTCCTCAGCGGTGGGTTGCAGCCAGTCCAGGGCCTGGGCCACCATCGCTTCGTTGACCGCGGCATTGACCTGGACAAAGTCCCCGGGCCGATACGCCAACTCCAGGTTCCAGCGTTCCAGTCGATAGCCCAGCGCCTGGCCGGCACCCACCGGTTGTGGCTCACCTTCGCCATGCAGCCATAACTGGGCTTCATGGAAGGCGCAGAATTCCTTGAGGATGTTCAGGTCGGCTGCGGACAGCGGTGCCATGTGCCGCAGCAACACGGCCAGCGCAGAACCGGCGAACAACTCGACATGCCCAAGGGACTGGGGTTTGCTCAAGCGCCCAAGCATCTCGGGCAAACGGCTCATGATCGGCTGCAAGGGCTGTACCAGCACCGGGCACTCATCGATGCCGACGATGTCCTGGCTACCCGCGGCGCGGAACCCGACTTCCAGCTTTTTCGCCTTGCTGTCCCAGCGCACCGCCACTCGGGCGCGACGGCGATAGGCAAACTCCGTCCCGCTCAACGGCGCAGCCCACTCTTCGGGCTCGACCCCTGCCACCTTCGACAACTGCTCGGCGAGCATGCGCTGTTTCAGGGCCAACTGTTCGTTATGGGGCAGATGCTGCACGCTGCAGCCACCGCAGCGCCCGGCATGGACACAGGGGGCGGGACGGCGCAGGTCATTGGCGACAAACACCCGTTCGGTACGGGCCTCGACCACTTTGCCGTGGGCGCCAAGGACCCGCGCCTCGACCTCCTCGCCAGCCAGGGCGCCGATGACGAACCAGGTGCGCCCTTCGAAAAACGCGATGCCACGACCGTCGTTGGCCAGGCGCTCGATGCTCAAGCGCTGCTTTTTACCGGTCGGGATTTGCGGGGCCTTGCTGCCGCCCGTGGGCTGGAAACGCAGGCCTCTCTGTTGCTTGGCCATCAGTTGGGCGCATCGAAAATGCCGGTCGACAAGTAACGGTCGCCCCGGTCGCAGATGATCGCGACGATCACCGCATTTTCAACTTCCCGGGACAGCCGCAACATCGCCGCCACCGCGCCACCCGAGGAAACGCCACAGAAGATGCCTTCCTCGCGGGCCAGTCGACGGGTCACGTCTTCGGCTTCGCTCTGGGCCATGTCGACGATCCGGTCGACGCGCTCGGCCTGGTAGATCTTCGGCAGGTATTCCTGGGGCCAACGCCGGATGCCCGGAATCGCCGAGCCTTCCATCGGCTGCAGACCGACGATCTGCACGCTGGCGCTCTGCTCTTTCAAGTAGCGCGAAACGCCCATGATGGTCCCGGTGGTGCCCATGGAACTGACAAAGTGGGTAATGGTGCCCTGGGTCTGGCGCCAGATTTCCGGGCCGGTGGTGGTGTAGTGCGCCTCGGGGTTGTCACCGTTGGCGAACTGGTCCAGCACTTTGCCACGGCCTTCGGCCTCCATGCGCTGGGCCAGGTCGCGGGCGCCTTCCATGCCCTCCTCCTGGCTGACCAGGATCAGCTCGGCACCGTAGGCCGTCATGGCAGCCTTGCGCTCGGCACTGGAGTTGTCGGGCATGATCAGGATCATCTTGTAACCCTTGATCGCCGCCGCCATGGCCAGGGCGATCCCGGTGTTGCCGGAGGTCGCCTCGATCAGGGTGTCGCCAGCATGGATCTGCCCGCGCAGCTCGGCACGGGTGATCATCGACAGCGCCGGACGGTCCTTGACCGAACCCGCCGGGTTATTGCCCTCGAGCTTGAGCAGCAGGGTGTTGCTGGTCTCGCCAGGCAGGCGCTGCAAACGGACCAGCGGGGTGTTGCCGACGCAATCGGCGATAGTGGGGTACTGCAAGGTCATGGCGTATTCGCAATCCAGACTGCGGGGGCGCCCATCATACCGGCAAACGTGCGCGGGCCATATCACGCAAAGTACGGTGCTTATGGCTGATAGCTATAAGCAGGTACTGCGCTGCCGCGACACCCGATCAGACGGCAGATGAATGAGCCAGCAGGCGCAGGTGCAAGCGTAATCCGACCCCGGTGTTCTGCGCCCACAGCTGCCCGCCCTGGCGTTGCACGGCATTCCTGGCGATGCTCAAGCCCAGTCCGAAACCGCCATTGCCCGGGCGCGAGCCGTCGAGGCGGGTAAAGGGCAGGAAGATCCGCTCCAGGTCAGCTTCCCCTACCCCGCCGCCCTGGTCCTCCAGCCACAGGTGCCAGAACTCGCCATCACGGCGACCGTCGAGGCGTACACAGGCGCCCTGGGGCGAATGCCGGATGGCGTTGCGCAGGATGTTTTCCAGGGCCTGGGCCAAGGTATTGAGGTTGCCGCGCACCCAACATTCTGCGTCCACCGCACATTGCAGTTGGGTACTGGGCCAGGCGCTTTCGTAGCAGGCGTTTTCCGTGAGCATTTCCCACAGGGCCTGCACCTGGATCGCCTCATCCGGCAGGGGCGCACGTTCGGTATCGAGCCAGGCCAGTTGCAGGGTGTCTTCGACCAGGCGCTGCATGCCATCGACTTCACGGCCGATGCGTTCGCGCAACTGTGCCAGGTCCTGCTCGCTTTCGCTGGCCACCCGCAGGCGACTCAGCGGGGTGCGCAGTTCGTGGGACAGGTCACGCAACAACTGTTGTTGCAGCGCCACCGTGCTTTGCAGCCGTTCGGACATGTGATCGAAGGCGCGCCCCAGCTCACCCAGCTCATCCTTGCGGTTGGTGGTCTGGCTCGACAGGCGCACGCCCAACTGGTCCGCCCGCCAGGCGTTGGCCTGCTCACGCAGGTTGTTCAGCGGCACCACCAGCAAGCGGTACAGGCCCACGCACAGGAGCAGGGTGAACAACCCGGGAATCACCCCATTGGTGATCACCCGCCAGAACGTCTGGTAGCGCCCGGGCATGAAGCGCTTGGGCAATTCGAGCACCAGGCTGCCGACGCTCGAATCCTGTGGAAAGGGAATACGCAGTCCGGGCAGGCGCTTGGCGTGGATCGGCCATTCCATGTCGCGTAAAAACGTCAAACGCTGAATTTCCGGGGCGGTCAGTTCATGGCTGCTCAAGGATTGCAGCTCATTGCTGATGACCCCGACCCAGCCCTTCTCACGCTGCCCCATGCCCAGCAGCCAGGCATCGACGCCCGCGCGCTGGCCCTGCTGCCAGGCCTGCTCGGCCTCGGCGGCGTAGCCCAGGAGAGTGGCTCGGGCCTCGTGGGACAAAAACTGGTTCTGCTTTTCCATGTAGCGGCCCCAGGACCAGCTCAACCAGATCATCAGCAGGCAGAAGGCAACCAGCAGGCACGCCAGTTTCCAGAACAGCGACTGTTTGCCGGGAACGTCAGACCACTTCATCGACGGCGCTCAAGACGTAACCTTTGCCCCACACCGTGCGCACTTCGCGCTCACTGTAGCCGATGGCCTTGAGCTTGCGCCGGATCTGGCTGATGTGCATGTCCAGGCTGCGGTCGTGGGGCGCGTAGCCGCGTTGCAACACGTGCTGGTAAAGGAAGGCCTTGCTCAGGACTTCGTCGCCATTGCGGTTCAAGGTTTCCAGCAGCCGGTACTCACTGCGGGTCAGGCCAGCCCACTGCTGGCCAAAATGCACGTCGCACAGCTCGTCGTCGAACCGCAGGCTGTGGGCTTCCGTGTTGAGGGTCGGTGGCACGTGGCGGCGGTCCAGGGCGACCCGCCGCAGGATGGCTTCAATGCGCACACGCAATTCGGCCATGCTGAACGGCTTGGGCAGGTAGTCGTCGGCGCCCAGGCGAAAACCGCTGATGCGGTCCGCTTCCGCACCCAGCGCCGACATCAGCAGCACGGGCGTCGAGTCGCTGGTGCGCAGGTCGGTCAGTACCGCCAGGCCGTCCATGCCCGGCAACAGGATGTCCATCAACACCACGTCGAAGGCCTGGGCACGGGCCAGCGCCAGCCCTTCCTTGCCATTCTGGCACCAGGTGACCTGGAAACCACAACGTCCCAGGTGCTCATGCACATATGCACCGAGCACAAGGTCGTCTTCAATCGCCAGGATCCGGGGAGAGCCAACAGGTACGGGAGTCATTAGCTTCTGCAAGTAATTCTCAATCAGTGATTATTCAAGATTGCCCGGCCATGAGCAACCCGCGAGGCTGCCCAATGCCAGGAACCAGCAGGCAGTGCCGGGCAATTTGCCGAGATTGCCTGCCTGCAAATCGCTACACTGCGCAGGTATTGCGTGCCAGATGGGCGCATCGGTGATCGATGAACGACGTGAGAGCGGGAGAGTGGCGTGCTGAAGAAAATGGGGATCAAAGGTCGCGTGCTCCTGCTGACCTTGCTGCCGACCAGCCTGATGGCCCTGGTCCTGGGTGGTTATTTCACCTGGATGCAGCAGTCCGACCTGCAGACCCAACTGCTCAAGCGCGGAGAAATGATCGCCGAACAACTGGCGCCCCTGGTGGCGCCGGCGATGGGCCATCAGAATGAAGAGCTGCTGGAGCGCATTGCCACCCAGTCGCTGGAACAACAGGACGTGCGCGCCGTGTCATTCCTCGCCCCCGACCGCAGCCTGGTGGCGCACGCCGGGCCCTTGATGCTCAATCAGGCGCCGACCGGCGACAGCTCGCACCTGCTGCGCCGCTCCGGCAGCGACGCTACCCGCTACCTGCTGCCGGTGTTCGGCAAGCACCGCAACCTGGCCGGTGAAGTGATCCCCGATGAAGCCGATCGCCTGCTGGGCTGGGTCGAACTGGAGCTGTCCCACAACGGTATGTTGCTGCGCGGTTATCGCAGCCTGTTCGCCAGCCTGCTGCTGATCGTCGGCGGGCTGATCTGCACCGCCCTGCTCGCCCTGCGCATGGGCCGCACGATCAATAACCCGCTCAACAGCATCAAGCAGGCCGTGGCCCAGCTCAAGGACGGCCATCTGGAAACCCGCCTGCCCCCGCTGGGCAGCCAGGAACTGGATGAGCTGGCCTCGGGCATCAACCGCATGGCCAGCACCCTGCAAAATGCCCAGGAAGAATTGCAGCACAGCATCGACCAGGCCACCGAGGACGTGCGCCAGAACCTGGAGACCATCGAGATCCAGAACATCGAGCTGGACCTGGCACGCAAGGAAGCCCTGGAAGCGAGCCGGATCAAATCCGAATTCCTCGCCAACATGAGCCACGAGATCCGCACCCCGCTCAACGGCATCCTCGGCTTTACCCACCTGCTGCAAAAGAGTGAACTCACCCCGCGCCAGCTGGATTACCTGGGGACCATCGAAAAGTCCGCCGACAGCCTGCTGGGGATCATCAACGAGATTCTCGACTTCTCGAAAATCGAGGCCGGCAAGCTGGTGCTCGACAGTATTCCGTTCAACCTGCGCGACCTGCTGCAGGACACCCTGACCATCCTCGCCCCCGCCGCTCACGCCAAGCAGCTGGAACTGGTAAGCCTGGTGTACCGCGACACGCCGCTGTCGCTGGTGGGGGATCCGCTGCGCCTCAAGCAGATCCTGACCAATCTGGTGAGCAACGCCATCAAGTTCACCCGCGAAGGCACCATCGTCGCCCGGGCCATGCTGGAAGACGAGTTCGAAGACAGCGTGCAACTGCGCATCAGCATTCAGGACACCGGCATCGGCCTGTCCAACCAGGATGTCCGAGCCCTGTTCCAGGCCTTCAGCCAGGCCGACAACTCCTTGTCCCGACAGCCCGGCGGCACGGGGCTGGGGCTGGTGATCTCGAAGCGGCTGATCGAACAGATGGGCGGCGAGATCGGGGTCGACAGCACCCCGGGCGAAGGCTCGGAATTCTGGATCAGCCTGAGCCTGCCCAAGACCCGCGACGACATCGAGGACCTACCGGCCCCACCATTGTTGGGTCGACGCGTCGCAGTCCTGGAAAACCACGAGCTGGCGCGCCAGGCCTTGCAGCACCAATTGCAGGACTGCGGCCTGGAAGTCATTCCGTTCAACACCCTGGAAAGCCTGGCCAACGGCGTCACCATTGCGCATCAGACCGAGCAGGCGATCGACCTGGCGGTCCTGGGCATCACCTCCAACGACATGCCTCCGGAGCGGCTCAACCAGCACATCTGGGACCTCGAGCACCTGGGCTGCAAGGTGCTGGTGCTGTGCCCGACCACCGAACAGACGCTGTTCCACCTCTCTGTGCCCAACCCCCATAGCCAGTTGCAGGCCAAGCCGGCCTGCACCCGCAAGTTGCGCCGGGCCTTGTCCGACCTGGTCACCCCCCGTCAGGTACGCAGCGAACCTGGCGAGCCGCTGTCCAGCCGCCCCCCCAAAGTGCTCTGTGTGGACGACAATCCGGCCAACCTGTTGCTGGTGCAGACCCTGCTCGAAGACATGGGGGCCAAGGTGCTGGCGGTGGAAAGTGGTTACGCGGCGATCAAGGCGGTGCAGACCGAAACCTTCGACCTGGTGCTGATGGATGTACAGATGCCCGGCATGGATGGGCGCCAGAGCACCGAAACCATTCGCCAGTGGGAAAGTGAGCGGCATTGTACGCCGCTGCCGATCGTCGCCCTCACGGCGCACGCCATGGCCAACGAAAAACGCGCGTTGCTGCAAAGCGGCATGGACGATTACCTGACCAAGCCCATCAGTGAGCGCCAACTGGCCCAGGTGGTGTTGAAGTGGACGGGACTGGCGCTGCGCAATCATGCGCCGGAGCGCGCCGACGCCTATGGCAGCACCAGCGACCTGCTGGTACTCGACCCGGATGAAGGCCTGCGCCTGGCTGCTGGCAAGGCCGACCTGGCCGCCGACATGCTGGCAATGCTGCTGGCGTCGCTTGCGGCTGACCGCGAGGCGATCCGCGTGGCCCGCCAGAGTCATGACCACAATGCCTTGATCGAGCGGGTCCACCGCTTGCACGGCGCCACGCGTTATTGCGGGGTCCCGCAGTTGCGTGCAGCCTGCCAACGCAGTGAAACCCTGCTCAAGCAGCAAGACCCCAAGGCCCATTTGGCGCTGGAAGAGCTGGAGCGAGCAATCAACCGCCTGGCCCTGCAGGCCCGGATCAGCGCCTGATCCAGGGCAATGGGGCCGGGCTCAGCAGACATTAAACTCAACGTTTATCCGTCGATTCCAGGAGGACCCCATGCGCACCATTCTCTTCAGCAGCCAGACCTACGACCGCGACAGCTTTCTCGCCGCGCCGGCCAACGCCAATATCGAACTGCACTTCCAGGCGGCGCGCCTGAGCCTGGACACCGTGGCGCTGGCCGAGCGGTTCGAGGTGGTCTGCGCCTTTATCAATGACGACCTCAGCGCGCCGGTGCTGGAACACCTGGCGGCTGGCGGCACACGCTTGATCGCCCTGCGTTCGGCCGGCTACAACCACGTCGACCTTGCGGTCGCCAAGCGTCTGGGCCTGAGCGTGGTCCGCGTGCCCGCCTACTCGCCCCATGCGGTGGCCGAACATGCGGTGGCGCTGATCCTGGCGCTCAACCGGCGTCTGCACCGCGCCTACAACCGCACCCGTGAAGGCGACTTCACCCTGCACGGGCTGACCGGCTTTGACCTGTACGGCAAGACCGTAGGGGTCGTCGGCACCGGACAGATCGGCGCCACTTTCGCCAAAATCATGGCCGGCTTCGGCTGCCAGTTGCTGGCCTACGACCCTTACCCCAACCCTGAAGTGCAGGCCCTCGGCGCACGCTACCTGCCCCTGGCCGAATTGCTCGCCGAGGCGCAAATCATCAGCCTGCACTGCCCGCTGACCGCCGACAGCAAGCACCTGATCAACAGCCAGTCCCTGGCGCGCCTGCAACCCGGGGCCATGTTGATCAACACCGGGCGCGGTGCCCTGGTGGACACCCCGGCGCTGATCGAAGCCCTGAAAAGCGGGCAGTTGGGTTACCTGGGGCTGGACGTGTATGAAGAAGAAGCCCAACTGTTCTTCGAGGACCGCTCCGATTTGCCCTTGCAAGACGACGTCCTGGCGCGGTTGCTGACCTTTCCCAACGTGATCGTCACCGCCCATCAGGCGTTCCTCACCCGCGAAGCCCTGGCGGCCATTGCCGCGACTACGTTGCAGAACATTGCCGAGTGGGCGGCAGGCACCCCGCAAAACCGCGTCGAAGGCTGAGCCTGGCTGATCGAAGGTCACATCCGCGGACCATGGGCGAGGGTTTCGCGTGCTAGCATATCGGCCATATTTGGAGGACCCATGGTCGAACACGATTTCCGCTACAGCCTGATGAACCCGCAACACACCCTGATCGAATGCCGCACCCTCGCGCCGGGGCGTTATCAAGTCACCGGCAACGGTGGCTCGATTCGCGCCGCCGACGTGTTGCTGGTCACCCTCAAGGGCAGCAAGGACTTGTCCATGCGCCTGACCGTCGAGAACGTGCGTCACCTGCTCAAGCCGATGGGCCAGTGGGTTGCCATGGCCAGCGGTCCGGTGTTCGGCGAGTTGGCGATCCATAGCTGGCAGGTCAACTGCGACAGCTGCGCCAAGGAGCTCAAGTTCGAGTTCGCGGTTGACACCTCGTTGGGTATCAAGGCCGAAAAACCGGCCGCCTCCGCGCGGATCGCCGAACTGGGCTGGACCACCGCCGGCGAGAAGCACCTGTGCCCGAAATGCCAGGAGCCCGCGTGATGAAACACCTCGTGCTGGCCGGGATGGCGGCTGTGGGCCTGTTGGGGTGCGCGGCGCAGCCGATGAAACTGCAACAGGAGCGTAGCTACATCCTGGAATGGATTGGTGAACGTCCGCTGATCGACAGCAGCCACCTGACCATCACCCTGGGTGAAGACGGTCGGGCCTATGGCAACGGTGGCTGCAATCATTGGTTCGCCCCCTACACCCTGGACGGCGATCAATTGAGCTTCGGCAAAGTCGGCAGCACCCGCAAGTTGTGTGCTCCAGCCCTGATGGAGCAGGAAAGACGCTTCCTGCAGGCGCTGGAAACCGTGCAACGCTGGGACATCTCGCCCATCGAACAAGTACGCTTCTGGCCCGCCACCGGCAAACCCCTGCGCTGGTGGCCGGAAGAGGGTTGACCGGCCGCTGATCGTTCCCACGCTCCGTGGGAACGATCAACTGAGACCCAGCGTCGCTTCAGTTCTTCGCCTGCAGTGCTTGCAGCTTGGCCATCAGCCCTGCCGCCGTCTGCTCGCCCATCAACTGCTCACGCACCTTGCCCTTGTCGTCAATGATGTAGGTCACCGGTAGTGCTTCGCTGCGCGGCAGTTCAAAACGTTCGGCCGGGTCCTGGGCCAGGACGGTAAAACCGATGCCTAGTTTGTGGCTGGCGCTCTTGAGTTCCTCGCCCTGCACGTTGTCGAAGTTGACCCCGAACACATTGATTTTCTGGCTCTTCAGCTGTTCAGCCAGGGCGTTGAGTTCAGGGATTTCGGTCCGGCAGGGGCCACACCACTCAGCCCAGTAATTGAGCACCAACCATTTGCCGTCCAGGCGCTCCGAGGCCACCTTCTGGCCCAACTGATCGGTGCCGTAGTCGTAACCACAGCCTGCCAGCAGCAGGGTGGTGAAAAGTGCCAATGCCGCGCTCAATCGCCTTGTCATGGGGCTGATCCTTACTCGATAAATAAATTGCGCTGCGACCCATCGCCTCTGAAGGTTCTGGACTGCTCGCCGCACAGGTAGAATAGCCGCCACCTTACGCAAGATGCGACCCGCTCATGACCGATCTGACGCTTTATCACAACCCGCGCTGCTCGAAATCCCGCGGTGCGCTGGAACTGCTGGAGGCCCGTGGCCTGAAACCGACCGTGGTGCGCTACCTGGAGACCCCGCTCAATGCCGAGCAGTTGCACAGCCTGCTGGGCAAGCTGGGCATCAGCGCCCGGCAATTGCTGCGCAGCGGTGAGGACGAATACAAGAGTCTGAACCTGGCCGATGCGAACCTCAGCGAAGCACAGCTGATCGCCGCCATCGCCGCACACCCCAAGCTCATGGAACGCCCGATCCTCGAAGTCGGCGAGCAGGCCGTGATCGGCCGGCCGCCAGAAAAAGTGCTGGAGATCCTGCCGTGAGCGCGCCGTACATCCTGGTCCTGTACTACAGCCGCAACGGCTCGACCAATGAAATGGCCCGGCAGATTGCCCGCGGCGTTGAACAGTCCGGCATGGAAGCGCGCCTGCGCACCGTGCCGGCGATCTCCAGCGAATGCGAGGCCGTGTCGCCGGACATCCCTGACGAAGGCCCGCTGTACGCCAGCCTCGACGACCTGAAACACTGCTCGGGCCTGGCCCTCGGCAGCCCGACCCGCTTCGGCAACATGGCGGCGCCGCTCAAGTACTTCCTCGACGGCACGAGCAACCTGTGGCTGACCGGCGCCCTGGTGGGCAAGCCGGCCGGGGTATTCACCTCGACTGCCAGCCTGCACGGCGGCCAGGAAACCACCCTGTTGTCGATGATGCTGCCCTTGCTGCATCACGGCATGCTGATCACCGGCCTGCCCTACAGCGAGTCGGCCCTGCTGGAAACCCGTGGCGGTGGCACGCCCTATGGCGCCAGCCATCATGCCGGGGCCGACGGCAAGAGCGGCTTGAACGAGCATGAAGTGGCACTGTGCCGAGCCCTGGGCCTGCGCCTGGCGAAAACCGCGCAGCAACTGGCCAGCACCCAGCCAATGGAGAACCACCGTGGCTAAAAAGCCCAAGATCCTGCCGGCCATCGAGTGGCTGGAGCCACGCGTGCGGATCAGCCGCGCCGCCAGCCTGCTGTGCTTTTTCGCCCTGGTCGGCCTGCTCTGCGCCTACTACCTGGTGTTTGCCGACCTGCACGGTGCACGGCCCTGGGTGATCCTGCTGATCGAGCTGGTGCCCTTGCTGTTGCTGGCACCGGGGATGATCAGCGGCAGCGCGCGCGGGCATTCATGGATGTGCTTTGTGGTGAACCTGTACTTCATCAAGGGCGCGATTGCCGCGTTCGACCCCAATCGCCAGTTATTCGGCCTGCTGGAAATGGGCGCCAGCCTGGCGGTGTTCTGCTCGGCGTTGCTGTATGTGCGCTGGCGGTTCCAGCTCAACCGCAAGTTGGCGGGGGAAGGCGAGATCGCCAGCGCCTGACAGGACACCAGCCCCGTGGGGGATTGTGCAGTTCCCTGGGGGGAGCGGGTTGCTCAATGGTTGACGGTAAACGCCAGCATCATCGAGATCTGGCACATCGGCCGGCCACTGTCGGCGTGCCACTGGTTGAAGGCGTTCTGCACCGTCGCCAGGTCCCGCAGACTGGTGGGCACCTTGTCGATGATCTGCTGGGCATTCAACGCCGCGACCACGTCATAGCTGGGCACAAAGGTGTCCTTGCCGACCATGCGCAAAAACCGCGGCGCCGACAAGCCGCCCATCTGATGCCCGTGCTTGGCCAGGTACTTCCACAGGCCGACGATGTCGGTCACCGGCCACTGGGCGATCAACTCGCCGAAGCTGCCCTTGTCCTTGGCCACATCGAGGATGAACTGGGCGTTGCGCGGCACACTCTTGAGCTTGCCCAGGTGGCGGATGATCCGCGCGTCCTGCATCAGGCGCTCCAGGTGTTCGGCGCCCATCAACACCACCTTTTGCGGGTCGAACCTGAAGAATACCTCTTCGAATGCCGGCCACTTGGCATCCACCAGACTGTGCTTGAGGCCGGCGCGAAACACCCGCAGGGCCATGGTCGACAGGTAGCGATCATCGCTGATCTTGCGCAATTGGGCCGGGGTTTTGGGAACCGGCAGATGGGCTTCCAGTTCGGCTGCCGAACCAAAGCGGTTCAGACAGTATTCGTGCAGCCACTTGTAATCGCGCATGCCCTCTCCTTTGCAAACAAATAAAAACGGCGCCCGCGAGCGCCGTTACGACCCATCGACGATCAGGTCAGAGATTGACCACATTGACGAAACGCGAGGCCGCGCTTTCGTCGATCTTCAGGCTGGTGAAGTCAAACAGGTTACGGTCCGCCAGTTGCGAAGGGATCACATTCTGCAGGCTGCGGAAGATGCTTTCACTGCGGCCCGGAGTCTTGCGCTCCCAGTCCTGGAGCATGTCCTTGACCACCTGGCGCTGCAGGTTCTCCTGGGAGCCACAGAGGTTGCACGGAATGATCGGGAACTGCTTGAAGTCGGAGTAGGCCTGGATGTCTTTCTCGTTGCAGTAGGCCAGCGGACGAATCACCACGTTGCGCCCGTCATCGGCGCGCAATTTCGGCGGCATGGCCTTGAGCGAACCGTTGAAAAACATGTTGAGGAAAAAGGTCTCGACGATGTCATCGCGATGGTGCCCCAGGGCCATCTTGGTCGCGCCGATTTCGTCGGCGAAGGTATAGAGCGTACCGCGACGCAGGCGCGAGCACAGCGAGCAGGTGGTCTTGCCCTCCGGGATCAGCTCCTTGACCACCGAATAGGTGTCCTTTTCGACGATGTGGTACTCCACCCCCAGTTCCTTGAGGTAGGCGGGCAATACATGCTCGGGGAAACCCGGCTGCTTCTGGTCCATGTTCACCGCGACGATCTCGAACTTGATCGGCGCCACCTTCTGCAGGTGCAGCAGCACGTCGAGCATGGTGTAGCTGTCTTTGCCTCCGGACAGGCAGACCATGACCTTGTCGCCGTCCTCGATCATGTTGAAGTCGGCAACGGCCTCCCCGGCCTGGCGGCGTAGACGTTTCTGCAGTTTGTTCTGGTTGACCGTAAGAGTGCCCATGGCGCTTGAAATCCGCGAGGTGTGACGAAAGGCCGGCATTTTACGCAAAAACCCGGGGCGGGCGAAGTGCCCCGCATCTTCTGGTGTCATCGGCCAACCAGCAGGGCAGCTGTCATGCAGCACAGCGATTAAGCCCGGGGTTTACAGCGCGATTTGCTCTAAAGCCCCTGCACCTGCGTGTTCCAGTCCTTTCTATACTGCGACATAAGGTCGCATACCCGAAGACCTTTACCGACTTGGCCACTGGCCCGTAGGCGCTCCGTTGGGGGGCGACAGCAATCACGTAGGAGTGACTGACTATGATCCATCACGTCGTGGGGCTTTTCACCCACCCAGATCAAGAATGGAAAGAAATCCGTGGCGACCAAGAGGAAAGCATCAGCCACATGTACCTCACCCACACGCTGATCCTGGCGGCAATTCCGGCGATTTCCGCGTTTATCGGCACGACCCAGGTGGGCTGGGTCATCGGCAGTCGGGCGCCCGTCATGCTGACCATGGAAAGTGCGCTCTGGATGACCATCATGTCGTACCTGGCGATGCTGGGCGGGGTCGCAGTCATGGGGGCGTTCATTCACTGGATGGCCCGCACCTATGACGCTACACCGAGCCTGGCACGCTGTGTCGCCTTTGCCACCTACACCGCCACCCCACTGTTCATCGGCGGCCTGGCCGCGCTGTATCCACATATGTGGCTGGGCATGATCGTCGGCACAGCAGCCATCTGCTACACGGTCTACCTGCTGTATGTCGGCTTGCCGACCTTCATGAACATTCCAACGGACGAAGGGTTTCTATTCTCAAGTTCAGTGCTTGCCGTAGGGCTGGTGGTGCTGGTGGCGATAATGGCCTTCACCGTCATTGTCTGGGGCCTGGGCGTCGGCCCGGTCTATACCAACTAATCCAACATTCAAGACAAGCCGCTGGAGCGAGCAAGGGACGCCGCCCATGAAACAAACGAGGATCTGCCAATACCGGCCGCCGCAAGGCGGCCTTTTGCTGGGACCACGACCATTCGGCAGCCAGGCGATTCGCAATGACCCGGGTTTGCAGCATACTCGTGGCCCCTGGAGATCCGTTAAGCATGCCCGAGCAACTCAATACCCGCGTCGAAGACTGTTTCCAACAAGCCGAATCCTTTTTCAAACGCCCTTTCAAACGCCCGGTGGTCAGCCTCAAGTTGCGCGGACAGAAGGCCGGCGTGGCGCACTTGCACGAAAACCTGCTGCGCTTCAATCCGCAGTTGTACCGCGAGAACCGTGAAGATTTCCTCAAGCAGACCGTGGCCCACGAAGTCGCGCACCTGATCGCACACCAGCTGTTTGGCGAGCGCATTGCTCCCCACGGCGAGGAATGGCAATTGATCATGCGCGGCGTCTACGAGCTGCCACCCGAGCGTTGCCATACCTACGCCATTAAACGCCGCAGCGTGACCCGCTATATCTACCGCTGCCCGTGCGCCAACAGCGACTTCCCGTTCTCGGCCCAGCGCCATAGCCTGGTGCGCCAGGGCCGGCGTTACCTGTGTCGGCGCTGTCGGCAGACATTGGTGTTTACCGGGGAGTCGCGGGTCGAGTAGTGGGCTATGTAGGGCCATCACCGACCCCAATGCTCCTACCCTGCGTCACGTTTAGATAATGACCTTGGTCCGCCGCAGCTCGTCGATCCGTTGCTCGCTGTAGCCCAACTCGTTCAACACCTGGTGGGTATGCGCCCCCAGCGTCGCACCGATATGCCGCGGCTGCGGCAAACCCTCGGAGAACTTCAACGGACAGGCCATTTGCGCCTGGCTGCTGCCATCGCCGCGCGGCACCTGGGTCACCAGTTCCCGTGCCTTGAGCTGGGGATGAGCCACCGCTTCTGCCACGCTGAGTACCGGCTCGACACAGGCATCGACGTCGGCAAACAGTGCACACAGGTCGCTGAAGTCGCGTTTCTCGAATTCGATCTGCAAGGCCTGCTTCAGTGCCTGTTGCTGCTCTGGTTTGGGCGACAGCCCCAGGGCCGCCAACTCGGGACGACCGAGGGCGGTGCACAGTTGCTGCATAAAGGCGGGCTCAAGGCTGCCCACCGACATCCAGCGCCCATCCCGGCTGCGGTAGTAGTCGTAGAAGCTGCCACCGTTGAGCATCTGCTCCTCGCACCCCGGCTCCACGCCACACGCCAGGTACCCCGCCCCTGCCATCGCGTTCAGGCTGAATGCGCAGTCGGTCATGCTCACGTCCAGGTGCTGGCCCTGCCCGCTCTGCTGACGGGCAATCACCGCGGCCAACAGACCGATCACCCCGTGCAGCGAACCACCGGCGATGTCCGCCGCCTGGAAGCCCAGCGGCAATGGCCCGCTGTCGGCACGCCCGGTGTAGCTGGCCAGGCCTGCCAGCGCCAGGTAGTTGAGGTCGTGCCCGGCGCGGTCCTTGTAGGGGCCGGTCTGGCCGTAGCCGGTGATCGAGACGTAGATCAGCCGCGGGTTGATTGCCCTCAGCGCCTCGTACCCCAGCCCCAGCCGTTCCATTACGCCGGGGCGAAACTGCTCCAGCAGGATGTCGTGGTCCTGCAGCAGTTGCTTGACCACTTCCAGTGCCGCGGGTTGCTTGAGGTCCAGCGCCAGGCTGCGCTTGTTGCGGTTGAGGTAGGCATGGCTGGCCGAGATGCCCTGGTCATGGGGCGGTAGCACCCGCAGCAGGTCCATGCGGGTTGGCGATTCGATGCGCAGCACCTCGGCCCCCATGTCCGCCAGCAACAGCGAGGCGAAGGGCCCCGGCAACAGTGTCGAGAAATCCAGAACCTTGAGTGATGCCAGTGGACCCTGCATAAGCCATCTCCTTGAGCGATACCAGCAGACTATGCAGCCGCCCGCCTGACGGCAATCACCTTAACCGCCAGCGCGGGTGACCTTTGCGCTCAGAGGGCGGCCGCGAGCAGGTTTGGCTTCTGCGCCGCAGCGCCGCAGACAACAAAAAACCCGCCGTAGCGGGTTTTTCATTGACGTGCGTTTGTTACTTCAAGGAAGTCGGGGCCGGGCCTTCGGCCACACCCAGGTCATCCATTTTACGGTTGTCGGAGATACCCCGACCACCGGACGCCAGCTCGACTTGCAGCTTGTCTTCGTCCAGCTCCTTGACCCACTTGGCCACCACCAGGGTCGCAACCGCGTTACCCACCAGGTTGGTCAGGGCCCGCGCTTCGGACATGAAGCGGTCGATACCGAGGATCAGCGCCAGGCCGGCAACCGGCAGGTGGCCAACAGCCGAGAGGGTTGCAGCCAACACGATGAAACCGCTACCGGTCACGCCAGCAGCACCTTTGGAGGACAACAACAGCACCAGCAACAAGGTGATCTGGTGCGTGATGTCCATATGGGTGTCAGTCGCCTGGGCGATGAACACAGCCGCCATGGTCAGGTAGATCGAGGTACCGTCCAGGTTGAACGAGTAACCTGTCGGAATCACCAGGCCCACCACCGACTTCTGTGCGCCCAGGCGTTCCATTTTGATCAGCATGCGTGGCAGCGCCGATTCGGACGAGGAAGTACCCAGTACGATCAACAGCTCTTCACGGATGTAGCGGATCAATTTCAGTACGCTGAAGCCGTGAGCGCGGCAGATCGCACCTAGCACCAGCACCACGAACAGCACGCAGGTGATGTAGAAGCAGATCATCAACTGGCCCAGTTGCACCAGCGAGCCGACGCCGTAGGCACCGATGGTGAAGGCCATGGCACCCAGCGCACCGATTGGCGCCAGTTTCATGATCATGTTGATGATGTTGAACATCACGTGGGCGAAACGATCGATGAAGTCCAGCACCGGCTTGCCGTAGGCACCCAGGCGGTGCAGGGCGAAACCGAAGATCACCGAGAACATCAGGACCTGCAGGATGTCACCGTTGGCGAACGCACCGACAATGGTGTTCGGGATCACGTTGAGAATGAAGCCGACGATGCTCTGGTCCTTGCCGGCCGTGACGTAGGCCGCGACTTTGGAGGCGTCGAGGGTCGTTACATCGATGTGCATGCCGGCGCCCGGTTGCACCACGTTGACCACGACCAGACCGATCAGCAGGGCGATGGTGGAAACGATCTCGAAGTAGAGCAGCGCGTAGCCGCCGGTTTTGCCCACCGACTTCATGTTCTGCATGCCCGCGATACCGCTGACCACGGTGCAGAAGATGATGGGTGCAATGACCATCTTGATCAGTTTGATGAACCCGTCACCCAGTGGCTTGAGCGCCACCCCGGTCTGCGGATAGAAGTGACCGAGCAAGATGCCGATAACGATGGCAACGATTACCTGGAAATACAGGGATTTGTACAGTGGCTGACGAGTCGTCATTGCAAAGTTCCTCAAGAGCACCGCTGCCATCATCCATCTGATGCAAACGACGCCTAAAGTGCGAACCCTCCTGCACTGGAGGGATTTGTTGTGGCGAGCTGCGCGCTGGCAGACCTCTTGGCCTTATTGCAGAGCTCGTGCCACCTTTGCCAAATCCCCCACAAGCCGCTTGCCACCAGGGCTGTAGCACTTTTCATGGTGCGCCGCGCAGGATCCACCTGGCGGATTCCCGCCCAATGCCCGAATCGAGTCCTGCAATTTGGCGGAAATCCGCCTTGTCCCATCCGGGAGGGCTGGCTAAGATCCGCCACTCAATGGCCGGACCCCACTCCCCATGCGCGAACGCACCATCGCCAGTCATTTCGCCCGCGCCGCCACCGGTGGCGCCCGACGTATGGGCTATGACTATGCCGAGCTGTTGCACCGGCTCGGAATCAGCGCCGAATTGCTCGACGAGCCCCGTGCCCGAATCGCGCCGGAGCAGTTCAGCGCCCTGTTGCAAGGCCTGTGGCTGGCGCTGGATGACGAATACCTGGGTTTGGCCCACAGTCCCAGCAAGCGCGGGACTTTCGCCATGATGTGCCACGCCCTGATTCACTGCAGCACGCTGGAGAAAGCCCTGGGTCGCGGTCTGTTGTTTTACAGCCTGTTCCCCGACTCGCCAGGCCTGACCCTGGCCCGGGAAGAGCAATGGGTGCGTTTGAGCCTGGATGATTCACAACTGCGCGACCCCGATCACTTTCTCAGCGAAAGCCTGCTGGTGATCTGGCATCGCCTTGGCAGTTGGTTGATCGGCCAGCGCATCGCTCTCGAGCAGGCCAGTTTCAGTTACCCGAAACCCGGGCATGGCGCCGAGTACGACCTACTGTTCCCCTGCCCGCTCGAGTTCGGCGCCCAGCACACCAGCCTGCTGTTTCACAGTCGCTACCTGGGCATGCCGCTGTTGCAGGACGAGCGAACCCTCAAGCACTTTCTGGAGCGCTCACCAGCCGACCTGCTGTCGCGCCCGGATGACGGCGACAGCCTGAGCAGTCAGTTACGCCGCCTGCTAAGCCGTGACAGCAGCCGCTGGCCCGACCTGGAAGCCGTGGCGGCGCACCTGCACATCAGCCCGCAAACCCTGCGACGGCACTTGCGCGAAGAGGGTTCGAGCTTTCAGGAATTGAAGGATCAGTTGCGCCGCGACATCGCGATCTATCATCTGCGTCGCGCCGATCTGTCGTTGCAACAGATCGCCTGGCAATTGGGCTTTTCCGAACCCTCGGCGTTTCACCGGGCGTTCAAGAAATGGACCGGCCTGACCCCGGGCGCCTACCGCGCCCAGGACAGTTGAACCGCGGCTTCACGCCAACGGGAAATGAATCCGGAATGCCGCCCCGCCCAGGACCGAATCGCCCAGGGTCAGTTGGGCTCCGTAGCTTTCAATGATGTCCTTGACCACGGCCAGGCCAATGCCCTGCCCCGGGTGCTGGCGGTCCAGGCGTTCGCCACGCTGGAGGATCCGCGCCCGTTGATCCACTGGTATGCCCGGCCCGTCGTCTTCGACGCAGACTTCGATGCTTGCCCGGGTCTGACGCAGGCTGATACGCACTTCGCCGAGGCACAGGCGATAGGCGTTTTCCAACAGGTTACCGAGCATTTCCAGCAAGGCACCCTGCTCGATCGGTACATAGCAGGACTGCGGCAAATCAAAGCTAGTGCGCACCCGTTTGTCGCGATAGACCTTGTCCAGGGTATCGCACAGGCTCTTGAGTACCGGCTGCAACTGCACCTGGTGCCGCACCAGCCCGCTTTTACGCAGGCTGGCACGCTGCAACTGGTAGCTGATCTGCTGGCTCATGCGCTCGATCTGCGATTGCAGGACCCATGCTTGCTCCCGCTCTTCGGGACGCTGGGCCATGTCCTCGCTGACACCTTGCAGGACCGCCAGGGGGGTTTTCAGGCTGTGGGCCAGATCGTCCAGCGAGTCGCGGTAGCGGCTGCGTTGCTCGCGCTCGCTGCGCAGCAAGCGGTTCAGCGAGCCGGTCAGGCGCAACAGTTCGCGCGGGTGTTCTTCACTGAGGCTCTCCAGGGCACCGCTTTCGATCTGGTCGAGCTCCTGACTGAGGCGCCGCAGCGCGCGCAAACCCCAGGTCAGGCCGATCCACAGCAGCGCCAGCAACACCAGCAAGGCGGCGCCAAAACCCAGGTAGAGATTTTCCCGCAGGCCTTCGAGTGTCTGCTGGTACTCGCGCACCGGCTGCAGCGCGACGATACTGAATGCCGCACTTTTGCCGCCCAGCAGTTTGACTTCGACGTCATAGACGAAGAACTCCTGGCCGTTGGCCTCACGAATACGCGCGAACTCATTACCACGCCCGTCATAGCGCGGCTTGTAGTTGATGTGTTCGTCCTGGGTCGCCCGCGAGCGCCAGACCAGTTGCCCTTCGCGATCGTAGATGTAACCCAGCAGGCGACTGTCGGCGAGATTGAATCGCTCGTCCGGCAACTGCGAAGGCATCATCAATTGTCTGTTCTCGACCCGTGCCGCAGAAATCAGTGTGGTGACGTCCGAGGCCAGGCGCTGTTCGATCGAGTCTTGCAGCGCCAGGCTGAAGGCGCCTTGCATGGCCGGCAACAGCGCCAGCATGAACAGCACCGCCAGGGTGGTGGCGGCCAGCATCAGGCGCAGGCGAAGGGAGCGAATCACTGGCAGCGCTCGTTGAACAGGTAGCCCAGGCCTCGCACGGTCTCGATCGGTTTGAACCCGGCCGGCGCTTCAAGCTTGCGCCGCAAACGGCCGACCAGCACTTCAATCACGTTCGGATCGCGCTCGTCGTCGTCCGGATAGAGCTGTTCCATCAGGCGGTCCTTGGCGACCACTTGCTGATGATGGCGCATCAGGTATTCGAGAATCCGGTATTCATAGGCGGTCAGGGCCAACGGCTGTTCGTCGAGGCTGGCTTGCTTGCGGTTGAGGTCCAACAACAGCGGGCCGGCAACTATCGTCGACTGGGTAAAACCGCTGGAGCGGCGCAGCAAGGCGTTCAGGCGCGCATCCAGCTCTTCGAACTGGAATGGCTTGACCACGTAATCGTCCGCACCGGCGGCCAGGCCTTCGACCTTGTCCTGCCAGTTGCCGCGCGCGGTGAGGATCAGGATCGGGAAGGTCTTGCCTTGCGATCGCAACTGGCGAATCAGGTCCAGCCCACCCATGCCCGGCAGGCCGAGGTCGATCACCGCCAGGTCATGGTTGTATTGACCGGATTGGTACAACGCCTCTTCGGCGTTGGCCACGGACTCGACCACATGGCCATTTTCAGTCAGGCGGGTATGCAGATGATGACGCAACAGCGCCTCGTCTTCGACGACCAGTAATTTCATAACGCTCTCCCAGGCAAATCAACCACTCCACGGGTGCCATGCACCCAGCTTACCGACATGCCTGCGCCGGATCACCTCTAGGGCCGATCCGGCGCAGGTCCTGCTTGTGCCCGCTGATTAGAAAGCGTAGTTGGCTGACAGGTAGGTCTGGGCGCTGCTGTCCAGGCTCAACGAACCCCGCTTGGTGCCTTGGGCACTCATTTCAGTGCTGGCATTACTGCGCAGGTAACGGTACCCCAATTCCACCGAGGCGTTCTTGGAAACCTGTTGCAGGACACCGCCCTGCACGCCCAGGGCATAACCGATGTCGCTGTCGCGGCTGTAGCCCGGCGAATCCTGGGTGAGTTTGGTCAGGCCGGCGCTCGCGCCACCGAACAGCTTGGTGCTGCTGGTCACGGGCAGGAACAGGTCGTAACTGCCGAGGAGGTTTTCCTGGCGCAGCTTGATGCCATTGTGGCTGCCGGAAACATTGTCATAGGTGGCGTAGTAACGACGGTCATTGTTCTGCTGACCGAGACGCACACCCCAGGTGGTGTCCTTGCCAATCACGCCGTTGGCATTCGGGTGATCAAGGTTGCTGTTCAACAGGCTGGATTTTTTGACCTTGTCGCTGGTCTGCCCCAGGGTCAGGCTGGCGAAGTTATCGTCAGCGGCGTGAACCACGGCGCTGGCGCCCAGGACAGTCATGGCCAGAATGAGCTTTTTGAAGTGAGTCATGTTGAGTTTCCTCGTTCGCAATGTGCTTTTGGGTGATGCGCTCAGGTTAACCACCCCCCACTGAACTCCCCCTGAACACACGCTGAACCCTGGCTGAACAAGCTCGACACTCCTCGGTACTACCCAGCCACGCGAGTAATCGGCAAAATGCCGCTATGAATCCGCTCCCCGCCCTGCCCGCCTGCTGCACGCCGCTCGACGACCACTGGCCGTTGCCTGATGCACTGCCCGACACGATCCTGCTCAGCACACGCTTCGATCCCTCTTTACTGACGCTCGACGATTTTCGTTGCAGCCAGATCGAGCCGCCACCGAGCATCCAGCGCTCGGTGGCCAAGCGTCAGGCCGAGTTTCTCGCGGGGCGATTGTGTGCGCGCGCGGCGTTGCAGCAACTGCACGGGCTGGACTGCTGCCCGGCAATTGGCGAAGACCGTGCGCCGGTCTGGCCGTCCGGCATTTGCGGCTCGATCACCCACAGCACCGGGCACGCCGCCGCCATTGTTGCGCAAACGACTGACTGGCGCGGCCTGGGCATGGACCTGGAAAACCTGCTCAACGCCGAACGCGCCGAGCGCCTGGCCGGCGAGATCCTGACCCCGGCGGAGCTCAAGCGCATGACGGCCGGCCGGCACGAGCAACTGGCCTTGTGGGTGACCCTGACGTTCTCGGTCAAGGAAAGCCTGTTCAAGGCCCTGTACCCCATCGTCCAGCAACGTTTCTATTTCGAGCATGCCGAAGTGCTGGAATGGACCGAGCTCGGACAGGTGCGCCTGCGCCTGCTGACGGACTTGTCCGGTGAGTGGCGCAATGGCACCGAATTGGATGCGCAGTTCGCGGTGAAAGAGGGGCAGTTGCTGAGCCTGGTCAGTATCCGGGCCTGAATGAGCGCAGCGCTCTTGCTGTCATCGCGAGCAGGCTCGCTCCCACAGGTTTGCGGGGTAGCCAGGTCAGCGCTCGGGCTTTTCCTGGTTGCGCGGCCAGCTCAGGCTGAAACAGGCCCCGCCCAGGTTCTTGCTCTTGCTGATCAACGCCCGCCCGCCATGCCAGTGCACGATCCGGCGCACGATGGACAACCCCAGACCATGCCCTCCTGAGGCTCGGGTGCGGCTGTCGTCCAGGCGCAGAAAGGGGGTGAAGATTTTTTCCCAGGCACTTTCCGGCACTCCCGGGCCGTCGTCCTCGACATCCACCCGGCAGCGCTGCTGCCCGACCTGATAGCTGATCGCGACCTGCCCCTGGGCATGGCGCATGGCATTGCCCACCAGGTTCTGCAGCGCCCGGTGCAGGTAACGCGGCTCGGCCTCGACCCAGGCGCCGTCGCAATCGGCCGCCGACAGGCACAACCCGCGCTGCACCCGAACCTCGGCGCGTAGCGGTGCCAGTTCGCTGATCACCTGATTGACCAGGGCATCCAGATCGACCCGCTGAAAATTCAGCGCCGGCGAACCCTGCTCCAGCCGTGCATAGGTGAGCATCTCGTCCACCAGGCCATCGAGGTCCTGGATGTCGTGATCCATGCCTTCGAGGTACTTGTCCCGCGCTTGCGCGGTGGTCGCCGTGCTGATCATCTCCAGGCCAAACCGCAGGCGCGCCACCGGCGTACGCAGCTCATGGGAGACCGCACGCACCAGTTCGCGCTGGATCGCCAGCAATTGCTGCAAGTGCTCGGCCATGCCATTGAACGCCGCCGCCAGCCGCCCTACCGAGTCCGCACCCCGGGTCGGCACGCGGGTTTCCAGGCTGCCCTTGGCGATGCGCGTGGCGGCCGACTCCAGGCCACTGAGGCGCCGCTCCAACTGGCGCACCAGCAGGTAGACGATCAGGCCGATCAGGCTCAACCCCAGGGCCGCAATCAACACCAGCCACTGCGGCGGATAAGGATTCATCTGATACAGGGGGCCGATTTCCAGCACCCATGGCGTGCCCACCATCCCGGCAAACACTCGGATCGAATCGCCCTCCTTGCCCAGCGCCATCACGGTGTCGCCCTCGGACACCCGGCGGCTCTGGTCTTCATCCATATCCGCCTGGTCCACCGTGACCAGTTGCAGCTCGAAACCAAACCCCTTGTCTTTTTTCAGCGCCTCCAGGCGCTTGGGTTGCTCGGCCACCGGGTAGCGCACCAGTTCATCTGCCAACAGATAAATAGTCGCCCGCGCCAGTTGCTCGCTGATCTGCTGCACTTCCCCCGTCAGCACCAATTGTTCCTGTTCACTGACCAGCCGGTAGACCTTTGCCGCATGGGGCCCGGTCTGTTCCACCAGCGCCTGGCCACGCAGGACCCGGGTGCGTTCGCCCAGATCGAGGCCAGTCTGGCTGAAGGTCTGCAGGTTCAGGGGAATCCCCAGCAAGCGCTCCCACACCAACAGCGCACGCCGGCGCTCGGTCGGGTTCATCGGCTGCAGGTTGTCGGCCATCAGGGAAAACGTCCCGTGCGCCAGGCGCTCGCGGTATTGCTCGCTGCGCACTTCGTTGAGCAGGTGCAAGGCCAGGACCCCGAGGACCGCCACCAGAATCAGCGCCGCACACATGCCGCCGTAGATACGCAGGAAGATCGAGTTCACAGCGGCTGGTCTACGCAGGCTTCGGGAACGAACAGGTAGCCCTTGCTGCGGATGGTCTTGATCAGGCGCGGGTGATCCGGGTCATCGCCAATTTTCGGGCGGATGCGCGAAATGCGCACATCAATGGAGCGGTCCTGGCCGTCATAGCCAATGCCGCGCAACGCGGTGAAAATCTCCTCGCGGGACAAAATCCGCCCGGCATTGGCCACCAGCAGCCAGAGCAGGTCGAATTCGGCACTGGTCAATTCGATGCCCTGGTCATGCAGCCAGGCTTCGCGCAGGGCATTGTCGACCACCAGTGGGCCGAACTGCAGGCGCCGCAGCTTTTCCGGCGTGGCCGGTTCCGGCGCCTCGCTGCGCCGCAGCAAGGCCTGGATGCGCGCCAGCAGCAGGCGCGGGCGCACCGGCTTGCACACGTAATCGTCGGCGCCCATGTCCAACCCCTGGATCTGATCCATGTCGTCGGTGCGCGCCGTGAGCATCAGAATCGGCCCATCGTAATGGTCGCGAACCTTGCGGCAGATGGTCAGCCCGTCTTCGCCGGGCAGCATCAGGTCAAGGATCACCAGATCCGGCTGCTCGGCAATGATCCGCGCCGCCGCCAATGCGCCATTGCCTTCGATGGTGACTTGCAATCCATTGCTTTCCAGGTACTCACGAGTCAACTCAGCCAGGCGCTGGTCGTCCTCGACAATCAATACCTGCCAGGCTTCTTGCTCCACGGGTAACCTCTGCTTGCCAGAACACTATTAAGGAAGGCTCCACCCCTCTTTTTGTCATCATTGGAGTGGATAAGACTGCTTGCACTGCGCCCGATTGTAGCAACGCCCACCCTTGAGAACACAAGCTGGCAAATGCGCTCGGTAACCTGGATTTTTTGTGATAGGGTTCGCGCCCGCAAAAATCCCCCCAGGCTATTTTTCTGGGTAATAAACAGTGACAAACGGTCGACCCCAGCAGGGTCGCGGCCTACACGACGATCGGCTATTTCATACACATTTTACGCACAGCTTTATCCACAGGTAGTACGTTGCAATCACCCCCTAAAACGCATTATCTTGTAGCCCGCGCTCAGAAAAACCCTACATATAGGGTTTTGAGGCAAAGACCAAACACAAATCAGACAAGAAACTCAAGCGCTTTTCTTGCATGTATTTGGTTGAACCAAACTCTTTTTCAGAAGCCCAAACCGCTCCCGCGGATGGCAACTGTTTTTCCGCCCAAAACGGCAAAAACGGTACGGGTGTTGCAGTCGTTCACTGTCACCCCAACGGAATTCGGTTTTCAGCCCCTGGCTTGAAACCAAAGACTTCGGCATGGAAGCGGCGCCCGACGGCCCCTTCCTACTGTCCCGAAGTTGTTATGCCCGGCGCTTGCCGGTTGTAGTGCTTCAGGACGGAACGGTGGGCACCTTCATGGTGCCCAAACAAACATAGAGAATGTGGAGACACCCATGCAAACCGACACAACTCGCGAGAACCCGCAGGGCACCTTGCCGCAGGGCGCAGATTCGAATTCCGATCTGTCCGCCACTGCGCCAGGCCAACTGCGCGTGATCAAGCGTAACGGCACTGTCGTTCCTTACACCGATGACAAGATCACCGTCGCCATCACCAAAGCGTTTCTCGCAGTTGAAGGCGGCACCGCTGCCGCCTCGTCGCGAATCCACGACACCGTTGCGCGCCTGACCGAGCAGGTCACCGCGACCTTCAAG